>Ga0137415_10004220_pt1 | contig 14219 bp, 13 predicted proteins | sample CZODoug3_1_1_16f_FD_183082 | JGI IMG/M metagenome (GOLD analysis project Ga0137415, IMG submission 183082) | Vadose zone soil fungal communities from Angelo Coast Range Reserve, California, USA - CZODoug3_1_1_16fungal (Hybrid Assembly) | ecosystem: Environmental > Terrestrial > Soil > Vadose... | reverse complement strand
TTTCGAAGTTGTCGGCCTGAGGAATATCGGCCGGCCGGGATTTCAGAATGACCTGACGATTGCGATTGTTCTTCATGAGCCAACGGTTCCAACTTAGACTTCGGTTCCAACTTAGACTTCGCAACGAAAGAGGCGGATCGCTCGGTTCACCGATCCCCTTGCGCTAGGACCCAAAGATAGTACATAAGTGTACGATATCGGCAAGGATATCGTGATGAGGGTGACATGAGATTGAGAGCTGTGCGGGGCCCGGCAATCCTGCTGCTTTTGGCCGCTGCCTCCTCGAATGTGTCTGCCGAACCTTTTCCCTCCCAGCGCATGACGCTAGTCGTGCCATTCCCGCCCGGTAGTGCCACTGATAGCGTGACAAGGCATCTGGCCGAAAGCATTCGTACAGCAACGAACGCCACCGTTGTGGTCGAGAACAAGCCGGGCGCCGATGGCAACCTCGCAGCGCTTGCTGTCCTGAAAGCAGAGCCTGATGGGTACACGGCATTCGTGACGACGAATTCGACGCAGGCTGCGAACGTCAATCTGTTCAATTCGATGCCGTATGATCCCAAGGCGGACTTCGCGCCGGTCGCGGGCATCATGACTATTCCGATGATGCTGACGGTGAAATCGGACTTCCCGGCCAAAAGCGTCGTCGAATTCGTTGAACTGGCGAAAAAGCGTGAGAAACCCTTGTCCTTCGGCAGTGGCAACACGTCCAGCAGGGGAGCCGCCGAGCTCTTCAGGTTTCGCGAGGGAATCGAGATGCAGCATGTGCCATATCGCGGCATGCCGCAGGCTTTGACGGATGTTATCGGCGGGCAGATCGATTGCGTCTTCGCCGATCCAGCGAGCGCGCAGGGACTGGTACAGGACGGCAAGCTGCGGGCGCTGGCGGTGACGAGTTCGAAGCGGCTTGAGTCGATGCCGGACCTGCCCACCATCGGGGAAAGCGGATTGCCAGGTTATGAATTGGCAGCTTGGGTCGGTGTTTACGTTCGCGCCAAAACACCGCCTGAAATCGTAGCCAAACTTAATGATCTCGTGACAGCGTTCGTCAACAGCCCCGCGGCGCGAAATTATCTGGCGACCATCGGCGCGACGCCGTTTCCGTCAACGCCGGAGGAGCTGGCAGCGTTTCAGGAAGCAGACACGAAACGTTGGGCCGAGATCGTCGAGACAGCAAAAATTGAAAGGAAATGAAGCCGCACCCCAAGAGCACAGCACTGCGATCCAGCACGAGACGTCGTGCGATGGTGTTTCGTTTCAAAAAATCCAATGCGGCGAAGTTTACGTAAGCGTCCATTTGTTACACGCGGCTCACGACTTCACGGTTTTCGGCTGCCAGTTCCAGGGCAGCAGATCGTCGAGGCGGCTCATTGGATGTCCGCTGGACATGCGTTCCAACACGTCCTTGAGATAGGCGAAGGGCTCGACCTCGTTGAGCTTGGCGGTAGTGATGAGGGAGCAGACGGTTGCCCATCGGGCGCCGCCGCCGTCGGATCCGGCAAACAGGTGGTTCTTGCGACCGAGCGCGACCGGGCGGATGACGCGCTCGACGGTATTGGTGTCGAGTTCGATGCGGCCATCATCGAGGAAGCTGCAAAGTGCGCTCCAGCGGATCAAGGAATAGCGGATCGCATCGGCCAGACCGCTGCGGGGCGGGATGAGGGTGAGCTGCGTCTTGAGCCAGGCCTTCATCGCCGCGACCAGCGGCAGCGATTTGGATTGGCGTACGCTCTGCCGTGCGGCAGCCGTCTGGCCGCGGATAGTAGTCTCGATTGCATAGAGTTCGGCGATAAGCCGCAAGGCCTCGGCGGCGATCGGTGAGCTGGTCGCTTGGTGCACCTCATAGAACTTTCGCCGCGTGTGGCTCCAGCACGCCGCCAGCTTGATATCGCCGCCGTCGCTAAGCCGCTCGAAGCCGGGATAGCCGTCGACCTGAAGGACGCCTTTGAAGTTCGCCAGATGAGAGGCGGGACGTTCGGCCCGACGATCGGGGCTGTAGAAATAGACCGCTGCCGGCGGATCAACCCCGCTCCAGGGCCGGTCGTCGCGGGCATAGACCCAGAACCGGCCGGTCTTAGTGCGGCCTCGGCCAGGATCGAGCACGGGGATCGGGGTGTCGTCGGCGAACAGCTTCTGTGAGGCGAAGACATGCTCGGCGAGCCTTGCCTGCAGCGGCTCCAGCCACCAGCAAGCGCCGCCGACCCAGTTTGCCAAGGTCGAGCGATCGATCTTGACACTCTGCCGGGCGAAGATCTGGCTCTGCCGGTAAAGCGGCAAGTGATCGCAGTATTTGGCGACCAGGACATGCGCGAGAAGACCGGGAGTGGCGAGGCCCTTGGCGATCGGACGCTCCGGGGCGGCCGCTTGGTGGAGGGTCCCGCAGGCCCGGCAGCCATAGCGCGGCCGGCAGATGCGGATGATCCGAAGCCGTGCGGGCACATGATCGAGCATCTCGCTGACAGTCTCGCCGATCACATGCAGTTCGCCGCCGCAGCAGGGGCACGCTTGATGCTCAAGATCGAGCCGCATGTCCTCGCGGGGTAGATGCGCCGGCAGGCTTGGTCGATCGGGCCGCGATCTCGGCGTCTTGACCGTCGCTGATGGAAGCGTGGCTTCGACCCGCGCGATATCGGCGTGGAGGTCTTCAAAACCGAACTGCAGCTGGTCGTCATCCAGCCGTTCGGCGCGCCGACCAAATTGGCTGCGCTGCAGCTTCTGAACGATGAGCCGGAGGCGTTCGATCTCCGCCTGCGCCTCAGTGAGGTCGGCGCGTTCAGCGGCGAGCGTTCGTACCATCCGCTGCAGCGTCTCCACATTGTCTGGCAGATCGGCAAGATCGATGTCCATGAGCCGGAAGTTTACCCCGACTCGCGCGCTTCTTCACCGATCCACATGCCGGTGAGTCAATCGGCCGCAGTGATCATCCCGCCACGGCCGGTCGCCACTGCCGCTCGGGTGCGCGCCAGTCGACGCCGTCAATCAGCATCGACAACTGCGCCGAGGTCAGCATTAGCGTCCCGCCAGGTTCGACGTTCGACGGCCAGAGGAATACGCCGTGCTCGAGCCGCTTGGTGAACAGGCAGAGGCCGGTGCCATCCCAGAACACGATTTTGATGAGGTTGGCCTTCCGACCCCGGAACACGAAGAGATGGCCCGAGAAGGGATCCTGCCGCAGCACGCCCTGGACCAGCATCGCGAGCCCATCGATACCCTTGCGCATGTCGATATAGCCGAAGGCCAGGTGCACCTTCACGCCCGGTGGAAGCAGCGTCATGATGCATGCTCCTCGCTGCCATGTGCTGTATCAGAAGACGCGTCGGTGACCTCCACAGCGACGAACATCGGCGCAGCCGTCGGCTTCATCTCCTGCTTCCAGCGGAACAGAACACGTTCCGCTATCCCATAGCGGCGTCCGGGCTGGAAAACGGACGGCTCGGGAGCATATTCTAGGGATGACCAAGACGTCCAAATTTTTCCGGCACCTGATCGGATGCTGGGTGGTTAACACCGCGCCGTTTGCCGCCCTGTCGTTCTGGATTGCTGGCTATGACAGGACAACGGTTGCGCGAATTCGGTTGGATCGCGGGGCGGACCGTTGCGATCGAGAATCGCTCTGCGGAAGGACACACCGAACGCTTCACCGAAATCGCGGCCGAGTTCGTCCGGCTCAAGATCGATGTCATCGTCACAGTGGGGGATATCCGACCCTCGCGGCAAAACAGGCGACATCGCTCATCCCGATTGTCTTCGTTTCCGGTGACCCGGTTCACAACGGCCTCGTCGCAAGTTTGGCACGACCGGGCGGCAATGCGACCGGCCTAATGAACCAGCCGACCGGTCTTGCCGGCAAGCGCCTCGCCCCGGTTTGCTCATGCTGCTCTCCCGTTATCGCGGCCCCAATCGGCAGACTGTTCCTGAGAGGTCGCGATAGCAATGGTTTTCATCCTAACCAAAAATACTGAGCGCGCCGACTCCGCCCGGCGTTGGCAACGTCGAAGGCAGCCGGACAGACCCATAGAACTGCTGCTCTCTTTAAGGCGACGCGACAAGGGAGGTCATCGGAACGTCTAGCGTGTACACGAAGCCGCTTGGCTCATAAGCGAGTCGGACCTCACCTTTCAACTGCTGTCCGAGGGATCCGATCAAACGCGTTCCAAAGCTCTGTCGGGAGGGTGCGCGTACCGCTGGACCACCTTCTTCGGACCAGACCATTCGCAACCGCTGCTTTTCATCGTCGATCTTCCATTCGACGTCGATCCGTCCCGAAGGCACCGATAGCGCTCCGAATTTCGTGGTGTTGGTGCAGAGCTCGTTGAGCGTCATTGCAAGAGCGATCACAGCTCCGGACGTGATTTTAACGTCCGGCCCCGCGATAGAAAACCTACCGGCGCCCTCGCTGTCATAGGGCTCAGTCGCACCGCGGATCGTGTTAGCAAGGTCGGCATTGGCCCACCGCGCCTGCAAAAGCAGATCGTGCGCCCGGCCAAGTGCGACCAAACGCCCTTCGATCGCGTTCTGCCCGTGTTCGATACTTGTTGCTGTCCGCAGGCTTTGAGACGCAATCGCGCTCACGGTCGCCAACGTGTTCTTGATGCGGTGGTGCAACTCTTCCAGAATCAATTTCTGTAACTTGTCGGCTGCCTCGCGCTCCTTTGCGTCGATGCCCGCCTGTGCCAGCAGCACCTTCGCGTCGATTCCAGCTTGCTCAAGCAAAAGGCGAAGGCTGTCGTTTTCTGCTGTCAAAAATTCCTTGGAGGTGGAGCTCGTCAATCGTGAGGTCTCAGGACGGCCTCGTGTTTCGGTCTGCACGGTCTTTGCGAGAAGCGTTGAAATGTCGTTCGGTACAATTGTCAGCGAGCCCTGCGCAATCATTTCCTGCATCTCCGCAATCATTTGCTTCACCTCGAGCGGCTTTCCAAAGAAGCGGCTGTTGGTAGGTTTGTCAGCCTCAGTCGGCGTCAATTGACCGGAAACCAGGATGATCTTGATGGACGGCCAGCGCTCATGAACGGCGTGAGCCAGCTTGAGGCCATCCATGCTGCCGGGCATCTGAATGTCAGTAAACAGGAGTGCGATATCCGCCCGGGATTCGAGAATGGCGAGCGCCTCGTCGGCATTCACCGCCTCGATAGGAGTGAACCCCGCGTCCTCAACGATATCCACAGCGCGCATCCGCAGCATCATCTCGTCTTCGACCACGAGAATTTTGGGCGGCACCGCGGTTTGGTGCAGAACCATGATTGTCTAGCGCTTTCTTGTGAGCCAAAGTGATTAGCCCGTGCCGTTTGCTCGCTCATGGCTTCGAACGTGCAATCCGCCCATGAGGGCTGATTGTGCATCTGTAGCACGACGCTAATCACAGCGCGGAATTAAGAGTCGATCTAAAATGTGAGCAATTTTGCTCACCCCGCTTAGCTGGTATCTTGTTCCTGCGTCGAGCATGATCAGGATTGACCACTTCTTAAACTAAAACTGGCGCAGAGTCCCGCGGGGGCACAAGTTGATACGCTGCTTATTTGAGCCCTCCCGGGCCACACGCTTCGCGGGGCCGCCTTGAGTGGCGCGGATCGAGCAAAATTTGAGATCGACCCCGTCGCCTTCCAGGCAGTCGATTTCGACGCCAGAGGACCGATCCGCTCGTTGTGCCGTTCGTTGAACAGAGGCAGAGCGGCGGTTTTTGGCCGGAGACTTTGCTCGCCAAACAGGTCACGCAGGCCGAATGTGATCTCTCGTACCCGCGAATTTCCCGGGAAGCATTCTTGCTAGCGCACACCCCTTTTTTACATCGGCGCATAATGAATTGCACGCCTGACCGCTTCGTCGGTCTCATCAGCGAGTTCCTCCTGACCGATTTGACGAAGCTTGATGGCCATTGCCGACGCTTGTTGTGCATTCATTGAAAGCGGCTCAACATTGTCGTAGCAGAATTTTATACGCCAAATACCGTGATGGTTCCTATGCGGCTCAATCAGCAACACCGGCAGGTTCGGCAAGCCGTTATCAAATAACAATGCAGATAACGTGAACATTACGGCATCAACTCGAATTCTGCCGGCAACTGACCGGCTCGAAAGAGAACCAACGGCTCGTCATCGTAGTCGCCGCATCGGACGTCATAGAAAAGGCAACGACTTCGTTGTTCAAAGCAAGTCTCTCTGCCGCTCGACGAGCGCTTCCGACGAGCCAAGCAATGGGCGCATTAGCCTTCAGGCATGCGCCTTTCGAGATATTGAATGCTTCTACCAGACAGGTCGTTTGGCGCATCATGAGTACTCGCTCTTGCAGACCGCGACGCAAAATCGCATCGTGCCGCATGTTATCGAACATGCGCCGTTCGGGCAGGAATAGCTAATACTTATGTGATCGAATTGATCGCAGCAAGATCTTAATAGCGGCAACGGGGGCTTGATCGATATTTCAACATTTCGGGCACGGTAAGTCGCACTGACTGAATTGGTTCCGCAATTCAAATTAGGCTACTGCGAAAATCAAACTAAGCCACTAGGCGTCAAAACAGGCCACTACCGAATTTGGTAGTGTCTCAGCTTCAAAATAATATCGGTTGACGGAGCTGTCGCACTCCTGCCGCGAGCCGTGCTATGCTTTGCGGAAAACAGGAGAAAAGCTCATGCCCATTGGGATGTTTCGTAGCGATGAAGGATGGGTGCAGGTCGATTACGGAACCGGAAACATTCCGATCCCGCGATCAAAGTATGAAGAAAATAAATACAAGCCCGATTTCGACAAACTGCCGTCAGAAGCGGAGTATTGGGCCGCGGAAAAAAAGAAGGAAGATGATGCCAAGGGGCTCTAAAGGCGAGATGCAACGAGCGGCGCTGCAGCCCTTTCGAGTGCACGTCGTTGGAAAAGACGACTCGGACAGTACGAGCAAAAAGCAGGCGGTGACCGCCGCCCGAGCATCTGATTGACAAGGCGCTTGCTCCCAAAAGCGTCGATCGATTAGGCTCGCGATTGTGCTTTCTGCTAATCTTACTTGAAACTCTTTGCGGTAAACCGGAAACTTGCGAAAGCGGGCCATTGTCTCTCGCTTGGAGTCGGTCATGCCATTCGAGATTTCAGACGGTGTTAGACTGGCCCACCCAGTCGGCCCTGAGTGCGACAGCGAACACGACGCTGCAGCAAAGGCAAAGGCCGATATGATTGAGCAGCAAATCGTTACCGACATTGAATTGTGGACAGCACGCTGTGTAGTCATGCTCGATGAGGCGGGGGCGGAAGTTTGTAAGGCAGCCGTAAAGAAATAAGAGAAGAAAGACCTCGCAGCACCGGCCCCCTGGAATGACAGCTAATCAAATCTAACGCCGATCCGGCGTGCCTTCCGCCAAACGACGAGACAATGGTGATTGCTGTGCTCGGTTTCAATGGCAAGGTCAAATGAACTGGGGATGCCGATTTTGCTTTCGACTTCGAGGTTCGCACCGCCAGCTGATATGTTACGGACCAAACAGTCGATCCCAGAGCCACCGAACAAGATTGTTCCGGCCCTCATGTTATTCTGGCTGGGTATCTCGCTTGTCGTTCATCACAACCGCGCCGTGCCAAGCGTTCAAGACAGTCGTACTAAGCGCCTTGATCCAACCGATTGCCGGGCATTTATACCCAAAAGAGCTGACTTCCGCTTCGAGATCTATGTTACTCCGCTGCTCACAGGAGACTCGTAAATGGTTTCAATTGATCATTTTAGACAAGAACTGCTGGCGCAAATGAGCCGCGCTGCAGCACAGGGGCGAATGGATATCCTCGTCAACTCAGGAGAACTTTGCCGCTCCATGCGCAAGGGTGACCTTCGAATGTCGACTTGCTGCGATGCTATGCAGGAAGAAATTAGAGCTGGCGATGTTCTTCTTGTCGAACGCACCGACGGCGCGGGGATGACAGTCCGCTACCTTCTGCCACGAGCGGTGAAGTCACGTTTGGGATAGGGTGCCCTATGAAATGGATTCTGATTTTTGCAGCGGTGTTTTGCTCAACGAGTGCATTTGCTCAAGCTCCAAAGGCTCCGAAGGTTGGTAGCAAATCTTTGGTGCAAGTATCGCCGAAAGGGCCGGCCGGCTGCAAATTTGTAGGAACAGTCAAGGGTACAAAACTATGGGCTGGTGATTGCGAAGCGGCGGAACTTCGACGTAGCGTGCCCGCAGCCGAAGCGAGCGAACCATTGCCTGCACCAACAACGGGTACAATTCCGACCGGCGAGAAGTAAGGAAACAGAAAAAACCGTCGACTCCCGAGCATAACGGGTACAAACTTGCCCTATCACCGCCCGGACTGGGTTTTTCACCGGTGACTGAGAGTGTCGCGCTCCCGCCCAACCAAGGGAAGCAAGATGTCGCCACTTCAATCGTTGATCAGAGCCGCAAAAATTAAGGGGCGAATATGCCCGCAATGCCAAGCTTTGATGTTGCTCTGCGATATCACGCCTGTAGGTTTGGTTGCCGAACAGCATAAGTTTACATGCGTCGACTGCAATCATATCGAGGTGCGGATGGTAGAGGACATTGCCGCGCTCGCGGCCTGATTGCCATTTCTTTCCACGATGCGCTACCCAAAACCGTTCGTTTTGGGGGCCAGTTGCTTACAGAAATCCGTTTCAAACAAACACACATCATCTCCGACGTCGGGAGCCCTATTCCCGCACCTGAGCATCCTCCGGCTCAGTTTTTTGGTGAGATGGCTTCCTCTCGGCTTATGGCGCGGTCTAGTGCGTCGATCAGCGTCTGAATTTCGGTGAATTTGATGCGTGCTCGCTCGGCCTTGTCGCGATCAAAAGGAGCGGCAAGTACCTTCGCATGCGAGTTCCAATCTTCGATCATGCGCCCACGCACTTTTTTCAGCGTTTCAAGTCGCCCGCTCATATAGGCTCCTTCGCGTTCGGGATCTCAGTCGAAGGCCGGGGGAAACCGGCCGTTGCGGAAGATGACGGTGGGCTCGTCGTCATAGTCGCCCATCTCGGGATCACCCGTGGATGAGAACGCGACGACACCGAGCTTGCGCAAGGCCAGCCGTTCCGCGGTTCGAAGCGCGCCGGTTGCGGATTTGCAAGGAATCGGCGCATCGGCTTTGAGGTTTCCACCCTTGCCGGCGTTGAATGCCTGCACAAAGTAGCTTGTCTCGCGGGCCATGAGGGCTCCTTTGACCAGTCAGCGAGGGCGGCTGGCGCGCACGGTTTCGAGCGCGGCGATCAATTTTTCATCGCCTGCATCAGTGCCGAAATCCTGATGGTCGCGAAATTGGAGAAGGTGTCCGACACGGCGTACGGCAAAATGATCTGATCGTTGTGCCGCATCGCTCCGCAGGTATAGACGACGTTGGGGACGTAGCCCTCGCGCTCGGATGGTTCAGGCCGCAGCAACGGCTCGCGCGAGCGCGCCAGCACCTTGGAGGGGTCGTTCTTGTCGAGCAGGGCCGCGCCGATCGAGTATTTGCGGACCGGGCCGACGCCGTGCGTGAGCAGCAGCCAGCCTTCATCGAGTTCGATCGGCGACCCGCAATTGCCGATCTGAACGAACTCCCAGGGAAACTCCGGTTTCAGAATTGCCTGACCGCAGTCCCATGTGTGAAGCTCGTCCGAATAGATCAGATACAAGTTCTCGTTATCTTGCCGCGCGATCATGGCGTATTTGCCGCCGATCTTGCGCGGGAACAGCGCCATGCCCTTGTTCTGCGCCGCAGTACCCCGCAACGGTGCCAGCCAGAACGACATGAAATCGTGGGTCGCGATCAGTTCGGAACGGATCGCCCGCCCGCTATAGGCGGTATAGGTCGCGTAGTAGGTTTTCCGGCCCTCATCGCTAAATTCGACAAAGCGCGCATCCTCAATGCCGTTCGACTGGGATTCGGTGACCGGAAAGATGACGCGCTCGCTGAGTTCTTCTTCGGGATTGAATGTCAGCTCGATATGGTCGCCGTCCGGTGCGGATACGCGGCGGCTGATCCGGGGGCTCGAGGCGAGGCGAGCGGTCGGATCAACGCTCAGGCTGCCGTCGGCGGCGATGGTGCCGGCCCGGAACGTCAGCGACGACACATGGCCTTCGCCGGTGGCCCGGAGACTGAGAATGAAGCGCAAGCCACCTTTCGGCGCGTCTGACTGGTCGGGGTGCGGCACGATAGAGGGGTTGAACAGGGCCGAGGCTTCGAACGAATATTCGTTGAGAAAATAGGCGCCGATCAGCTGGCGCTGGACTTTGGAAAAGCTGCCATGCGCCGCCAAAGCCTCTTCCATGACGTCGGCGCGCGCTTCGAACGTCTCCAGCAGGTTGCGATGTCGGCCCTGGAAATTCTCCAGGACATCGGCGAGCTGGCTGGCAACAGCTTCGGAATTAAGGGCGAGAACCCGGTCGACGATGTGATTGGCGCGCGTCTTGTCGGTCGGGTTGAGATCGCGCGGTTCAGTCGCCGGCTTGAACGGTCGCACGATGACGCGCGCGGGATCAGGCCGCAGGTAAAGCGCCTGGCGATTGAGGAAGGTGGTTTGCAGCAAGATGCCCTCGGCTCGTTGGAGTGAACTCTAGGGAAGGGTACAAGGACTTCAGGTGCGCAACGCGCGAAGCGGCTGGGGTCTTGCCAACTCGATATTGGAACGCGCAAGCTGACGAATCTCCGCGAGACTGAGCAGATAGGACAAAACCGACTCGCCGCCGAGATTTTCGTTGGCACGGTCGGGATGCAGTCCATCGCAGCAACTACCGGTGGCAGGATCGACCAGCGCGATGGACAGGTCGTTGCTGCCGAGGAACCATGCGAACACGCGCGCCGCGATGGCTTTCCATTCGGCGTCGCCGTCCGCCCGCCACGCTGCAAGGCAAGCAGCGATTGTCGCTGTGGCTTCCACCGGCTGCTGATCGAAGGCGCGGGGGCGTTGCCTCTGCTCGCCGAAACCGGCGGTGCCGACGGGGCGGAAATGGCCAGCCGGCGTCGTTTGCTGCGTCATCAGCCAATGCAGAGATTTTAATCCAGCGTCGACATAGGCTGAAGTGTGCGTCGCCATGCCTGTCAACATCAAGGCCTGCGGCAGGCGCGCGTTGTCGTAGGCAAGTCCTGCCTCGAACCACACCCAGTCCGGCGTCTCGACGGTAGCGAGAATGGTCATCAGCCTGTCGGCAAGGACCGGCCTGACATCCCGGGCGTGCAGATCATTGGGAACGACCGCACAATAAGCGTCCAGACCCAGGAGCGTGAAGCCCCAAGCGCGCGGCGAGCGAAACGCTTCCGCGGTGGGGAGCGCCTCTGCGAACAAGGATGCGGCCCAGCGGCGGCGCGACGGACTGGAGTCGCTGCGGGCGCACTCGCCCAAGGCCCACAGCGTTCGCGCGTGGCTATCTTCGGAGCCAAAGTCCTCGAGCCAGGTTCGATTGAAGCCCATGAAATTCCGAAATCGCTTTGCGTCGGGATTCCACGCATGCTGCACGAAAGCGGCAAAGCGGGCAGTCAGAACGTCCGGCAGAGGTCGTTCGCCGGGATTGTTGAGGGCGCAGGCCAGCAGCAGCGCGCGGGCATTGTCATCGACGCAATAGCCGTGGCTGCGATCGGGCACCGAAAGCACCGCGTGCTGAAACAGGCCGGTATCATCGCACATCGACAGGAAATGGCCAATTCGCATGTCAGGCGCAGCACTGCTATGCGGTTCAGGCAAGATCTTGTCGGGGCGTGCAAAGGCCTCGAGCCATTGACCCTGCCGCGCGTTGTCGAAGACGGACATGTAACGCTCGGCAGTGCGCTGCCATGTCATCGATCGGCTGATGGCATAGGCGCGCTTGCACATCGCCTGGCGGCGCGAGTCGTCGGTGAGCAATTCCGCGATTTCGCGGCCGGTCGCCGCTGCGTCGCCGAACGGGATTAGAACGCCGCGTCCATCAACCAGCAATTCGCGCGCGTGCCAGTACGGCGTCGAGACGACCGGCTTTCCCAGTCCGAAGCTGTAGGCCAGTGTACCCGACGTCATCTGCGCCTCGTTGAGATAGGGCGTCACATAGACATCGCACATCGAAATGAATTCGAGCAGTCTGGCCTGATCGACGAACTGGTCGAGAAACACCACGTGGTCCTCGACGCTAAGCTCACGCACGCGCGCCATCAGGCTCTCCCGATAGGCCTCGCCCTTTTCGCGAACCAGATTGGGATGTGTCGCACCGAGCACGACATAAACCGCATCGGGGCGGTGCTTCAGGATCGACGGCATGGCGTCGATCATGACTTCGATGCCCTTGTTGGGAGACAGCAGGCCGAATGTCAGAATGACCGACCGCCCGGCAAATCCGAGCCTGGCCTTCGCCGCCTCGGGTCCGACAAACGCAACGTCTGGAATGCCGTGGGCAATCACTTCGATCTTGTCATCCGGCACCTGATAGACGCTGCGCAGCAACTCGCGTGCCTTTTTGGCCATCACGACGACCTTCGAGGACGCCTCGACGATGCGCCCCATCACCGCGCGCTGCGCGGCCGTCGGCTTGGCCAGCACGGTATGGAATGTCGTCACCACCGGCATGGTGAGGCGCGACAACAGCACGAGAATATGGGCGCCGGCTTCGCCACCGAAAATTCCGAATTCGTGCTGCAGACAAACGGTGTCGAACCGGCCGGCGTTCAGGAAGTCTGCCGCGCGGACATAGTCCTCGATGTTGCCGTCTTTGATCTGCAAAGCGACTAAAGCGGGATAGTCATAGGCTTGACCGTGGTCGGTCATCGCCACGATGCTGGTCTCGAGGTCGGAGCGTGACGTTGATATCGCCTGCTGCAGGTCCGTGGTGAAGGTAGCAATCCCGCAACGGCGGGGAAGCGAATTGCCGATGAAGGCGATGCTGCGGAGCGGCGTCACGTCTGCGCCTCACAAGGTTTGCGCACGACCCGGACGGCGGCAAGTTCGATGACCATAGTCTGTCCTAACCCGTGACGCGCATATCGAAGGGATATGCCGTTGGTCGATGCCGTCTATTAGATTTGGCGTGGCTAAGGCGATGCGCTTCGGGCGTGCCCTGTTGAGCGATCCGATGAGCTACTTAATCAGGTGGCTACTCCGGTACCCGAATGCAACCGGTGCGCGGTTCTAAAGACGATCGCGCTCGCATTTGCTGGAAATTACGCAAAATTACGGGAAAATGACAACGCGCGCTCATGGATTGGCTCATCATCGCCCTTAAGACCGTAGGCCTTAGTTGGCGGGCGACACCGGCGGTAGGAAACCAGCCACTCCCGTTTGGCAGCTTCTGGCACGACTGCCAGCCATCCCGTCCAACACATGTCCGCTGAGGAGGTTAAACGGACGACGCTAGCGTCCGTCTAGTCAGTTCAGGACCCGGAACGGACATGCGATCACCAGCGTCTCGATCGTCAAATAGGCCTTCGGGCGGCGCTTCGTCTTAGCCGGGGTTGGATCATTGCCACGCGGCCATAGCGGACGCCACGCTCGGCGAAAATACGATCGGCGACGTGCTGCACGATCTCCGCTTGATCCCTTGAGAGCGGTCACCTCCATGCAGCTATCGTCGTCGAGATGGACGTGTACCTAATGCAGAAAGGCCCGGCATCGCTGCCGGGCCTTTCTCTTTCTTTTGAGCGCTGAACGGTTGGACTTAGAAGTCCATGCCACCCATGCCGCCGCCGCCCGGAGGCATGCCGCCGCCTGCGTTCTTCTTCGGCAGTTCGGCCACCATGGCTTCGGTGGTGATCAGCAGCGCCGCCACCGACGCCGCGTTCTGGATCGCCACACGAACCACCTTGGTCGGGTCGATGATGCCCTTCGAGACCAGGTTGCCGTATTCGCCGGTCTGCGAGTCGAAGCCGTAGGCATACTGATCCTTTTCGAGGATCTTGCCGACGATCACGGAACCGTCTTCGCCGGCATTGATGGCGATCTGGCGGGCCGGATAGGACAACGCCTTGCGCACGATCTCGACGCCGGTCTTCTGGTCGTCGTTCTTGGTGCGAAGCCCCTTGAGATGTTCAGAGGCACGCAGCAGGGCGACGCCGCCGCCGGGAACGATGCCTTCTTCAACCGCCGCGCGGGTCGCATGCATCGCGTCATCGACGCGATCCTTGCGCTCCCTTACCTCGACCTCGGTCGCGCCGCCGACGCGGATCACCGCGACGCCGCCCGCGAGCTTGGCCAGACGCTCCTGAAGCTTCTCGCGGTCGTAGTCCGAGGTGGTTTCCTCGATCTGCGCCTTGATCTGATTGACGCGCGCTTCGATGTCGGTCTTCTTGCC
>Ga0137415_10004219_pt1 | contig 14221 bp, 17 predicted proteins | sample CZODoug3_1_1_16f_FD_183082 | JGI IMG/M metagenome (GOLD analysis project Ga0137415, IMG submission 183082) | Vadose zone soil fungal communities from Angelo Coast Range Reserve, California, USA - CZODoug3_1_1_16fungal (Hybrid Assembly) | ecosystem: Environmental > Terrestrial > Soil > Vadose... | reverse complement strand
CTGGGCCGAATCGCAAGGGCCTCGCGTTTGGCGAAAATGCTTCAAAGCAAGACTTCTGCGCGATTGTTGAGGGTCAAACTGAGAAGAACTCAGTGTGAGCATGTTCTTCCGGGTTACCCCTGAAAGGGGACATTGCTCAATACAGTCGGCATGTCTCAACGGTGCCATTAACGAACATTACGCGGCGCTTGCCTTTGGATTGGTCTGACGAGCAGTCAGAGGATTAGTGTTCCAGCACCTCGGAACTAATGTAGGTTGCCTGACAATGTCGGCTACCGGACAGAAATCCGTCCCGCGAAGGTTGTCATTGTTTTGTCAAGATATTCCAGGATTGTTCCAAGCAACTCGCGACCTTCGCAATTTAGCTCCGTTGGTCGCGCAAGAACTCGGCTGGCACATCATCTCCCTGGCCCTAGTTTGGGAGTAAAAAAACATGCCGCTTTTCTTTTTTCATCAGCACTTGAATGGAAGGTTGGAAAAGGACCGGAGAGGGCGTCGATTTCCGAGTGTAGATGATGCGCGCGTCTACGCCGTCCACCGTGTATCTGCCATTCTCCGGAAAACTGTCTCCCCTACGACCGACACTTACCTCGCCACTGAGGTATCTGATGGCGAGCACACTCTCTGTGTAGTGAGAGCGAAAGTGATCATCCAGCGATAGGACACTATTCGGGCGAGCACGCTTGCGCGTGAATTTCTACTCGCGGATTTTGCGGCGGCGCTTGGCCCGCTTCGCCTTCTCTCGGTGATAGCTTCATCTGTCGGTCGCTGCATTTGCTTCGCGCCGCGCAAAGAAGCGGGACCCGGAGAGGGGTGCCCGGGTCCCTAACCAGCCGGAACAGCATCTTTCCCTCTCAGATCGCTCGGCAAAGCTAGGGAAATTAATCCACAAACCCGGCTGCCAGAGAAGCGCATTTGCACGAACTGCGGTCCCATGGGCCTGCGAAATGCACGGCCAAGTGGTTGATTTTGCTGCCACGGGGGATGTCAAGTGGGGATGTCAATTGAACCATCGGTAATCTTCCCGATTTCGGCACCTTCGATATGGCCCTCGCAGATGCTAGATTTTATAGCCGGGCGTTCAGGGGGCGAAAAAGGAAATTTTTCCAACGTCCCTATGTCTGCTGATGTCCGAGTTGGGTCCAGACTGTGTAAAAACGTAGGTTTTCACACAGCCTGGGTCAAAAGCCGACGTGACGTCCTTGGAATCGGATGTCTGTATCACCCCCGAAAGCAGACATCACCCAACACAACCGCTACTGCACTTGAGCGCGACATCTTGCGAGACATCTTCCGCCCAATGCTCAGCGGTGTTGAATGCGACCACGCGAACCGGGGCGCTGTACTGGCCAGACATCAAATCGGTGATGACGGTTTCAAGATCGGCTTGCTCGACATCGGTCTCGGTAAACGCGGTGCCGAGGTGTCGGAAATTATTGACGACAAGATAAATGGTTTGATCGTGATCGGTCGGCACGATCGACGGGGTCCAATTGCGGCTCATGAAAAACTCCCAACGCTATAAGATCGGGAATTTAAGCATCAAAAGCGACCCGCTGAAACCGCAGTTGATTACCGCCGATCACCCACCGCTCGCCCATCCCGCTCTCGTTGCCGACCATGCTCCGGCATTCCGTCCGGGGGCTCGAAAGCGTTCCCGCGAAGCCCTATAATTCGCAGTCACAAACCGGATAGCGCAGAGGAAACCGATGGTAGAGGACGACGAAACGGCGACGGCACGATATGTTGCCGGCAACATATCCACTCAGTTGATGCTGAAAACGATCGTCGAGATCATCAGCGCGATGGCGGATGACCCCGACAAATATCGCGCGGGTCTCAAGAAGAAGTTGCTCGAGATGGCCGACACCGTGCCGTTGGCTCCGATGTCTCCAATGCGACAGGAGAAGGTGCGTGCATTCGTGCGTGAGACCGTCGATACGTTGACGACCAACTCGCCGGCAAAATAGGGGAAGAGACACCTATGAAACAGGAAGAGGCGCGACCGGCTATTCTGGCGGAATGGCGAAGGTGGTGGCCGACGACGGGCAAGAGCAGTCCGAGCGGGTTAGACGGCCTTTCGTTCTTCAATCATCTTCAAAACGACCGGCCCGACCTGCTTGATTTTCGAGGCTCGGGCGACAAGTGGCAGATCGTTCACGGTTGGCTAATGCGAGCAAACTTGGTGCCCGACTGAGTTTGGCCCCGCCGCAGTAACGTGGGGAACGTGCACCAACACCGCCTCCGGTCCATAGCTTGGCGGCTCCAGCCGCTTGCCAGCGTCCCACAGCGCATATTTCCGTTCGGTCCAATTTCTCTCATCGCGCCATTTTCTGAAAATCGGCCTCGGTGCGGTTCGATAAGAACACCTGCCACGCGCGTTCGAAATCCGCGCGGGCATCGTCGAAGGTCGCGGCGGTGTCGGACTGGTGTTCGCCTGGATGCGAGCCCGGATAAAAACCGCAGCTCCAATCCCAGGGATCGGTGTCATGCGGATTGCCGACGCGCTCGGCGATCGTACCGAGGGCGTCCAGACAGCGATCTCATAGGAGCCGCATAAGATCGCGGGTTGCCATCTCAAAATGGGGCAGCCTGGTTGATCACGCTGACCAGGCAGCACAGAGCCGCGTAAGCCGCCGTTTCATCCAGTGATTGAGAACGGTGTCGAGCGGAGGCTCGCGCCTCATGGCTCCAACGACACCGCTTAGGATCGTGGACATCCATAGCAACGCTGCAAGACTTCTGCCGAAGCCGATGCTGCCAAACGCTGCGAAAATAACCAGAATGATCATTCGCAGGAGTAGAAAATCTGCCCTAACATTCCAATCGGATCACTCATTGGGGCCGGCAAATAGCTTACGCTGATTCTCCGGGGCGAGGCGGACAGATCATTTGTCCAGAAGCGGGTTCTCTTGCCCTGACTGAGACGAGGATCAACCTCCCGTATGTGGCGTGCCGACTAGAAGTGGCATGTCGAGCGTGAAGCGTGAGCCTTTCGGCTCATTCGATGCCATCTTCAGTTGGCCGTTGAGTTGCCTGAGTAGGCCATTGATCAGCCTGAGGCCCAGGCTCTTGCGGGGCTGATCGATGTCGAAACCTTCCGGGAGCCCGATGCCTTGGTCGGAGACTTCGACCAGGAGGCGCCCCCCAATCTCGCGGGCGGATACTTGGATTGTGCCGGCGCGATCAGGGTAGGCGTACTTGACCGCGTTGGTCACGAGTTCATTGACCAGAAGCCCCAGCGGAATGGCCTGGTCGGCCGAAAGCCCCGTCCGGTCAGCATGGCAGAGTACGGTGTGGCCAGGTGTTGTTTCCTGGAGTTTGTTGCAAAGCTCGCCCATAAAGTCGGCAAGCTCGACGAAACCGATTTGCGTGCCGCGCCATAGGTGGTCATGAACTTGGGCTATGGTTGCGACACGCGAGCCGGCGTCCGCTAGTGCGCTTTGCGCGTCCTCTGACTGCGCGCTGAGCGCCTGAACGCGAAGTAGCCCAACGACAACAGCAAGACTGTTCTTGACACGGTGACTCATCTCCCGCGTTAGCAGGGCCTGATAGTCAAGCGCCTCTTGAAGCCGGGCATCGGCCTGCTGACGCTCGATAGCGATGCCGAGAAGTCCTGCGAAGCCCGCAAGGAAGTCGGCGTCCGCTCGGTCGAACTGACCGGGGTCCGGACTGTCGACCTCGAGCACACCGAACGGGCGGTTGCCTTCACCGCCTCGCTCGATAAGGACGTTGATCGCGCGCCTGACGCCATGGTCGGCTAGGAGCTGAGGCGTGCGAAACCGCGTTTCTTCATGTAGATGGTTCGAGATGACCGCTTTACCGGTATGGTATGCGAAGCCAGCCGGCGATTCGACGTCGGCTCCCAGTGCGGTATTATCGGTCGCGCCCGGGGCCCAGCCGACGCCTGAGCGCACGAGAAGACGGTTTTCATCCGGTAGATATTCCAAGACCTTGGCAAAAGGCGCCTCAAGTCCTTGAGCAGAGAGTTCGGTCGCGCGCTGCAGAATTTGTCGGAAATCGCGCGTCTGCAAAGCAGAGCGGCTAAACTCGCCGAGAAGAGATTGCTGGCGCAGGCGGTAGGGAAGTTCGTTCCGGCTATTCGTTGACACGGATGCCCCTTTGCCGGCGAGTTGTAAGGGGCAGGTCATGCGCGATCCGTTCGTGTGGGAGTGCCGCGAGGAGCTCGTTGTCCAAAATGTCTTGTGATCGTGAATGCATTGAGCTCTCTTTCTGCATTTAGGACCCGCACTCCTTCCACTCCTCCGTACTGCAGCAGGCTCCGAGGATTTTGACGCTCAGCGCATCAAGAACCACAGCAGGATAATCACCGGGATGGGAACTCCGATTAGCCAAAGAAGTACGCTACGGCCCATGATGTTCCTCCTGGTTGGAGCCCTGAAATGGGCAGTGGGGTTTCTGAGATGGCTCAGGCGGCTTTCCGATTGATCGCTTGTTTTGCAAGCTGGCTGAGCAGATCATCCGTCTTCTTTTCTTCTTGCAGCGTTTTATCGAGCAGCTCTGCAACATCCCGCAGCCCAAGCTGCGAGGCCCAAGTTTTAAGTGTTCCATAGCGCGAGATCTCGTAATGCTCGACGGCCTGAGCACCGGCCAGAAGGCCGGCATCCAGGGCCTCCGACCCATCGAAATCCTCCATTACCTCTTTGCCTTCCTCGACAATGCCGAGGACAGCATCACAGGTCTTCGTCCGCGCGGGCTTTTCGATCAATTCGAAAATCTGGACTAGACGCTCTATCTGTCCTTCTGTTTCATCGCGGTGCGTTTCAAACGCCTTCCTCAGATCTTCAGAATCAGCAGCTTTCGCCATCTTCGGCAAGGCCCGCAGGATCTGCTTTTCAGCGAAATAGATATCCTTGAGTGTTTCGTAAAATAGATCTTCGAGCGTCTTCTGAGTCTTTGGTCTGGCAGCCATTGCTCACTCCTTTGTGCTAACCTGAGTCATCCCGTCGACAGCCGAGAGTCCGCGGTGCAACGCTGGCCCGAAACACGCAAGCCCATTAGGTGTGTCTGGTAAGCCACCATCTCGAAGGCGGTGACGTAAGCGGTTCACCTATCTCCGCGGCCGGCTCTGCGCCTGTCCGGGCTTGCCCCGAGATAACGACGGGCAATGCAATTCCACAAGTTTAGAAAATACTAGAAGAGTTGATGCTTTGAGACTGCCTCACTTCTCGCGTCGTTTCCTTTTGACGACTCTATTGCGCGTAATTCCGCGTTCGCGTCCCCAAATAATCGCCGCGCCGCGCCGATTGACTCCGAGCTTACGGTAAAGCGAGGCAACGTGATTTCGAACCGTGTTTTTCGAGAGGCTCAACGTCGCGCTCATTTGCGCGTCCGTCATACCCTCACAAATCAACGCTAAGATCTCACGCTCACGATCGGTCAGGTCGTCCAGATCTGCGGTGGAACGTGAAGCACGTGACGATTGACGAAGCGCGGCAAGCTTTTCGACAATGGTTCGACTGAGCCACGAAGTATCTTGCATGACCGCCTCAATCGCTTCGATCAGCTCTTCCTCGGATCGCTTGCGTTCTGTGATGTCAAGCATCACGCAAAGAACGCACCGCTGATCATTGATCCTCACGATTTCGGATGAGACAAGACAATCCAAGATCGTTCCATCTTTGGCTTTCATTTGAAGGTCTAGGTTGCGAATGCTTCCCGTCTCTTCCTGGGCTTTCTCGAATTGCTGCTGTGCAGCCCTGTCAGCCCACAGGTGTATCTCAGTCGCACTACGGCCGATAACCTCCTCCTCCGTATAACCGGTGATCTGTCGAAACGCCTCGTTCACTTCAAGAATCTTGAATCCTGCAAGGTTGGCGATTGTGGCTGGCACGGGCGCGAGCCGAAAGGATGTCGCGAAACGCTCTTCGCTTTGGCGCAGCGCGGTCTCTGCCTTCTTGCGCGAATCGATATCCGCAAAGGTAAAGAGCATGCAGTTCTCGTCGTCCATCTCGATCGGCTGGCCGGCGACGATGACGAATTTTTGAGCCCTTCCAGGTAGCGGAATGTGAGCCTCCATTTGGGGAATCGTTCGGCCTTCCTTGAGGCGCTCGAGCGCTAGCTGTCTTTGCTCCGCGTCGGCCAAAACATCGATATCGTTAATTGAACGGCCAATGATCTTTTCACTCGGGTACCCTGTCATCTCGGTGAAGCCTTGATTGACTTTCACGTACCGAAGGTCGGCAAGACGGCAAATGATCGCGGGAGCAGGGTTTGCGTTGAACGCTGCTTCGAACCTCTTCTCCGCCTCATACTGCTCCGTGACATCACGGGTGATCAGAATAAAGCAGTCCGGTTCACCTGACCTTTCTGTGATGACAAGGCTTCGAATTCGGTGGACCCATGCTTGATCTTGGTTTCGAACGCGGGTCACTTGGACGGTGACATCGTCGAAGCGCTCGCCGGCGATCACACGCTCGATAGGGTACTCGCCACGGCTGAGAGGATGATTGTTACGGTACCGTAGCCGGAACCGTTTTCGGTACGTTTCAACGTTCTTGCCTAGATCTGCCAGCTGATGGGCACCATGCATGGCAAGTGCCGCATCATTAGCCCAGACGATGGTCCGATCCGGATCTATGATGATTATCCCTTCGCTCACTCCAGATACGATCTGCTGCAACTGGCTGCGGTCACGACGCGGGCTGACTGGGCGCATCTGCAAGCTCCACGGTTCACGTTTGCTCGTTAGGGACGAAGCATCGCCGGCGGGCTCCTCAGGGAAAGGGTTGTTTTTACTACTTAGCTTAGTCCTTTCTTGCCAGTGACATCCAGGGTGCCGGCATCTTAAATAGCCTTAATCAGGACGACGAACTCATTTTCGTCCTCCACACTTAGGGATCAAGAGGAGGCAGTTTTGCAAAGTTCAAATCGCGGACGCGAAGGCGACGCTTCTCGGAGTGAGACACGAACTCTTATCGCAGCCAGCAAGGTCGAGGGGACAGCGGTCTATAACCGTCAAGGCGAAGCTCTCGGCTCCGTCTATGACGTGATGATCGACAAGCGTTCCGGCGATGTTGCGTATGCGGTGATGTCATTCGGCGGATTCCTGGGCATTGGAAATAGTTACCATCCGGTTCCCTGGAGCATGCTCGACTACGACGAATCCCAAAGCGGGTACGTCGTCGATGTTAACAAGGAGATGCTGGAGAAGGCGCCCACCTTTGCGCAAGGCCAGGAGCCGAACTGGGCGGATCACAGTTACGTTCGTCAGATCGACGATTATTACGGCAGCTCGCACCGGAGTCTCTGATCCGCTGTTGCTCGCCGCGCAGCCGAGGATGGCGAGCCATGGATGGTGTTCGCGCGCATCGGATTGCTGGGAACGTTGTTGATCGGCATGAGGAAAAGGAGTCTGAGCGCACGAAAAACGGCCACCCCTGGATCCGAAGGGAAGCGCGCGAGGAATCCGCGTGGTCCTATCAAAGGGAAGTTGAAGGGCCGGAGAAAGAACCTATCCAAGAATCGCTCCGGCAGTTTCAATGCGGACCAAACACCAGCCCAGCTTCGGAAACGCATCGCCGAGCTTGATCTTTGGTTACGCGAACTAGAAAGAAATCGCTTTGATTATGACCAAAAGATCGATGGTGCCAAAAAGCCGTCGAAGGCGTGGAACAGGAGGATGCGATGCCGGACAATCTCTCAAAGAGGGGCCAGCCGGACCGATCGAAGATTGCGATGAATGAGGCTTTTGAGGTCCGTTACTGGACCAAACATCTTGGAGTTTCAAAGGAGGAGCTGCAGCGCGTCGTCGACAAGGTCGGTAATTCGGCTGCGGCCGTGAGGAAAGAGCTCGAGAAATAGTGGCGTCGCCATGGGCAGAAATACCGTCATGATAGTAAAATCTTGCATATTAAAAGAGCAGCGCGTTTTTGCTTTCATCAAGGACATATGATGCGCAACAGTCGCCTTTGGATGCTGGATTACGAAGATGAGCTGAGGAAATCGATCGTGGATGGAGAAGGCGTGCTGAACGCTGCCGACAAGCGTTGGTAATCATCGAAAAATGACCCGGCGGGTATGACTCGTGCAAAAAGCCTGGCGTCTGTTGAAGACCACGGTTACTGCATTCATCAATGACGAGGCGCTTGGAAGGGGCGCGGCAATAGCCTTTTACACGGTGACGTCTATTGCTCCGGTTCTGCTAATCGTCGTCGCGATCGCAGGCATGGTTTTCGGGCGGGAGGCTGCGCAAAATGAAATTATTGCTCAGCTAAGTGGCCTGATCGGCCAACAAAGCGCCGAACTTCTGCAGACCGCTGTCGCGAGCGCGCAGGATAAGACCTCCGGCAAGATCGCCACTGTTATTGGCGTGGTCATGGTTATCGTTACCGCTTCAGGCGTATTCGGTGAAATGCAAACGGCGCTTAACGTCATCTGGAAAGCAGACCCGACGGGCACACCGATATCCCGTTTGATTAGAGCACGCGCGGCCGGCTTAGGGCTCGTGGTCTCGTTGGGATTTCTCTTGATGGTATCGTTGGCGATAAGCGCGGGCCTGTCCGCATTTGGCGATTACCTGAACTCTGTTTTTGCGTTTGGTCAGGTCATCCTCACGATTGTGAACGGGGCAGTATCTCTTCTGCTGATTTCGATCTTGTTCGCAGCAATTTACAAAGTTCTGCCGGACAAACATATCGAATGGCGTGACGTGATCGTTGGAGCCATCGTGACGTCGTTCTTGTTCACCGCTGGAAAGTCGCTAATTGGCTGGTACATCGGCAGCAGCGCGGTGGCTTCTGCTTATGGTGCCGCAGGGGCACTGATCGCCATGTTGCTCTGGGTGTATTACTCAGCTCAGATTTTTTTGCTCGGCGCTGAATTCACTAAAGCGTATTCCGACCGCGCTAAGTCTGACGATGCTTCCAGGGCTTAGCTGTTTCACTTCGCGTTCTCCTCACCTGGTATCTTTCCGCGCCGCAATTGGATCAACTGTGCACACCAACGGATAACGATTTCTAAGACGCGACCGCAGGTCGCGAGGAGCGCGCGCCTCGCCTGCATCTCAACACCGCCAGCAGTGGCGCCGAAACTGTGACTTGTCAGATTCAGTTACACGCGACGATGGCCGATCGATACACCATATGTTTCGGCCGGCGTCCGCAAAACCCGCAGCATGTCTCGCCCCCAATACCTTCCGCAAATCTGGATAGTATTGGCTTTCGGGAATGAGGGAAGCGGCGACTGCCGCCATTTGACGGCACGCTAATTTTTTCGACGATAGCGAGCCGGATAGATCGCCGCCGTCAAGCCGGCCGGGCCCGTCAGATGACTAGGCATTCAACGTCTTGGACAAATCGGCGTAGATACTAGTTTGCATTCAGCAAAGCGAGTCAATCCCAGGCCATGCCGTCCACCTCAACTGTACGTCGCGGTGTTTGGCAAAGACCGAGCCAACGTTTAGGTGCAATAGTCAAAAGGAAATGACGCGAGAAGCGAGGCAGTTTCAAAGCACCAATTCTTCTAGTATTTTCTAAACTTGTGGAATTGCGGGGCCCGTCCTTACCTCAGGTGCGGCGATTTCGGAAAGCCGGTCTTTTGCGTTCCCGGATTGGGCCGGCTGGACGATTGTGGGGGGCCTTGTCGTCGCAGACGCACTTAAGCGCGACGGCATCAATGCCCGCGTAGCCGACGCTACCACGGCGATCGAGGACGATTGGGCCGCGGCAAGTGTCGCTTCGGAAGCATCAGGAACTAATGCCATCATTGGAGTTCAGGCCTCAATTCAAACAGTTCGTGAGAGGATTGCGTCATGCCACAGACCGACACCCGTTCGCTGCAGCAGATTAAACGCGAAACAGAGCAAACGCGTGCCGGCCTGACCGATACCGTCGAGCAGCTCCGTACGAGCGTGGCGGAGACTGCGAGCGACATTCGCCAGCGTATCAGTCCCGACGCCATCAAGGCCGAGGTGTCCGACTACATCAAAAGCAGGGGTGAGCGGCTGATGAACGACGTCACCGCCGCTGCCCGCAGGAATCCGATGCAGGCTGTGGCAGTCGGCGCCAGCGTCGCATATCCGCTCCTGCGGCTGGCGCGAACCATACCCTTGCCGGTGCTGATGGTGGGGGCTGGTCTGTTTTTTGCGGGCTCCAAGACGGAACAATCCGCTACACGAAAGGCCGGTGAAATCGCTTCCGACATTTCGGATGAGGTCGCACGTCGGGCCCGCGATTTCGGAAATCAAGTTGGAGAGTCTGCATCCGCTGCGAAGGCGTACGCATCCGACCAGCTTGATCGCGCGAGCGCCGCCGTGTCCGGCGGAACCGATCGGGTGAGCCGAGCGGCCGATGCAGCGGGGGCTACGCTCGCCTCGAATTCACAGAAGCTTCAAGAAAAAGCGGCGTCGTTCGGAGCCTCGGTATCCAATCGTGCGACCGCTCTCAGGGACGAAGGCACCCGTACAGCCAGTTCGGCCGCCCCGACGGTCGAGGACATTGCGTCCGGCGCAACATCCGTCGGTCAGAGGGCGATCGGCACCACCACAGATGCCGGGCAGGATGCTGCAAGGGCGCTCCGTGACAAGGCCTCCGATCTCACCGAGCGCGCGGGAAAGGCGATCTTCGAGACGATCGAACAAAATCCAATGCTGGTGGCGGGCGTCGGCCTGCTGGTCGGCGGTCTGATCGCGAGCGCGCTGCCCCGCTCCGAGATCGAGGATGACCTGGTTGGCGACGCCAGCACCGCGGTGAAGCGACGCGGCCAAACCGCCGCCTCGCAAGGTTTCGACACCGCTAAGAACGCCGTCGGTGAAGTCGTCGACGAAGCGACCCGGCGGGCTCAAGAGGAAGGCCTTACGCCCAACGGCATAGGTAAGGCCGCACAGGACGTCGGACAGCGGGTGCGGCGTGTTGCGGAAACTGCGGTAACGACCGCTTTCGAACCGACACAAGACGATCATCAACCAAGCACTCACGGAGCGACCGACCATGGCTGACCAAAAATTCAGGAGCACGGATCAAACGGGATCGAGCACGGCACCTCATGGCTTCGAAACACCCGCCATCGCGGCAAAAGCCGTGACCGACCAGGCACCTTCTGTAGGGCGCGATCTCAAGGACAAGGCGATCGGCCTGGCGGGCTCGTCCTCGGACGCGATCAAGGATCAGGCCTCGGAATTCGTTGATGCGGCGAAGGATGTCGCATCGCAGGCAACCGACAAGCTTAAGCAGACGGTCGACGGTCAGAAGAATGCCGGCGCGGAATACGTCGGAAGCCTAGCTGAGACGATCCGCCGCGCCGCGCGGGAATTTGACGGTGATCTCCCGATTGCCGGCACCTACATCCGGAAGGCCGCAGCTCAGGTCGAGGGGGTCGCCGATACCATCAGGACTGGTAACTTCAACGACCTGGTACGAGGCGCTCAGTCCTTTGCGCGTCGACAGCCGGCAGCACTCCTGGGAATGGCTGTGCTCGCTGGCTTCGGCGTCGTCCGGTTCTTAAAGAGCTCAGCTGAGACTTCCGAAGGCGGTGGGTCTGGCTTGAGCGACGGAAACACCCTCGCGCGAAACAGTGCGAGTCAATCGAATACAGATAACAGAGGATATCGCGATGAGTTCACAAACTAGCCGGTCGATACCCGAGCTTTTCAGCGACGCTGTCGCACAGCTTGCCAAACTCGTCGGCAACGAGTTCGAACTCGCTCGGGTGGAGCTGTCGGAAAAGGCAAGCCAGGTCGGCCGCGCTGCCGCCATGATCGGCGCGGGCGCGGTCATCCTGATGCCGGCGCTGGTGCTGCTGTTATTTGCGCTTTCGGCGGCATTGATTCGAGGCGGGTTTTCTGAGCCCGTCGCCTATCTGTTCACAGGAGCGGGCGCGGCGCTGGTTTCGGGAGCGTTGATAGGAATCGGATTGAGTCGGCTTTCCGACGATGCCCTCAAGCCCTCGGTCACTCTTGATCAGGTGCAACGCGACAAGGCCGCGGCGAAGGAGATGGTACGATGAGTGATATTTCCGAAAAAGGATCGGACTTCCTTCGGGATCTGGGCAATGCCGCGCGCAAGAACCCCTTATCTACCGCGCTGATCGGAATGGGTGTGTTGTGGCTCTTCACCGGCAGCCGACCTGTTGAACGGGCCGAGGAGATTGTCCGGCGCACTGCTCGCTTTGACCGTATTCCGGATGCGGCCGGCAATGCTTTCGAAGCCGCCCGTTCGACCTTTAGGTCCGGCGCCGATTCCATCGGCGAGCACGTCACATCAGCAAAGGACGCGCTGCGAGACGGCGGCGCCGACGCTCTCGATAGCGCAACTCGCTTCGGACGGGATTATGCCGACGCTGGTTCCGATTATGCCAGATCTATTCCTGGTGCCGGTGCAGAGATGTTCGACGCGGCCCGCTCCAACTTGACCGAGCTATTCAGGACCCAGCCATTGGCGTTGGGCGCGATCGGGTTCGCGATCGGTGCGGGGATTGCAGCCGCCCTACCTTCGAGTGAAGTTGAAGCGGCTTATCTCGGCGAAACCAGCGATACAGTTAAAGCGAAGGCCGCCGAGTTCGTCGCTGAACAAACCGCTCGTGCGACGACGGTTGCAGAAGGCGTGATGGGCGCCGTCACTGAGGAAGCCCGCAAAGAGGGCCTCACCGTAGAGGGCGCGAAATCGGCGGTCGGAGATATCTCTGCAAAAGTCGGCCGCGTCGTCGATGCGGCGGGCAAGAGCATTTCCGAGCGGGTGACCTCGACCAAATCATCATAGGCGATAGCAAAAGTTTGATTTGCTCAGGCGCTGCGAACACCACGGATAGCTTCTTCGAAGCTGCCTGAGGAAGCAGCGGAACGCTTGATTTTTCGAATATTGCAAAGCGCACCCTAGTCATCTGGAACTCAAGTTCGTCACATTATAAATTAGCGCTCGAAACCTTGGAGGAGAGCGCTTGTGGCGAATGCAGGTGTGAGAGGCCGGCCGATCGAGCCGCTGGTGCTGAGTGCGCAGGAGCGGACGTACTTGGAGAGGCAAGTCCGTCGTCACCGTGTTGCGCGGTCGCTATCTGAGCGGTGCCGCGCGATCCTGCGATGTGCAGACGGCTTGCCCAGCAAATCTGTGGCTGCCGAACTCGGTATCCACGAACACACCGTTGGCAAGTGGCGCCGCCGGTTTTTGAAGGATCGCTGTGATGGCCTGCTCGACGAGGCCCGCCCTGGCCGCCCTCGAACCATCAACGACGATCAGGTTGCTGCCGTGATCGAGCGGACGTTGCGTACGACGCCGGCCGATGCGACGCACTGGTCGATCCGCTCGATGGCTGCGGAAACTGGCTTTTCCCACACCACGATCCGCCGAATGTGGGCGGCGTTCGGCTTGCAGCCACACCGTAGCCAGACATTCAAGTTGTCGAGCGATCCGCTGTTTGTCGACAAGGTACGCGATATCGTCGGCCTTTACCTATCCCCGCCGAACCGAGCCCTTGTCCTCAGCATCGATGAGAAAAGCCAGATTCAAGCACTGGATCGAGAACAACCGGTCTTGCCGATGATGCCTGGCATGCCGGAGCGTCGTACGCACAGCTATGTGCGGCATGGTACGACCTCGCTGTTTGCCGCGCTCGATGTCGCCTCGGGGTTCGTCATCGGCAAATGCTACAAGCGCCACCGAGCAGTCGAGTTCTTGAAGTTTTTAAAAGAGATCGATGCTCAAGTTCCTGAAGGCCTCGATGTCCATATCGTCATGGATAACTACGCCACCCACAAGACACCCAAGATCAAAGCGTGGCTCGCCCGCCGGCCTCACTATCATGTCCATTTTACGCCGACTTCCGCGTCATGGATCAATCAGGTCGAGCGCTGGTTCGCTGAACTCACCAGAAAGCAGATCCAGCGAGGTGTTCACACCTCCGTCAGGCAGCTCGAGGCCGACATCCGTACCTTCATCGACCTGCACAACAGAAACCCGAAGCCCTTCAAATGGACCAAGTCCGCAGACCAGATTTTGGCTTCCGTCAAACGCTTCTGTCACAAAGCTCAGCAGACTTTATGTGGCGAACTTTAGATTCACGTGACTAGTTCTGAGCGAAAACCTCAAAACAAAAAAGGATTGACTGAAACGATGATCTTTCCATCCGCTGTATGTTTCACCTTAAATTCTACCTCTTTTTGAACAGTCACATCCGCAACGGTCACATACAATAGCCCAATGCAAGTAACCTCTTGTCCTGTACGATTGCTTGGATTCATGAGTATTGTATCATCCAACCTGTACACCGC
>Ga0137415_10004217_pt1 | contig 14223 bp, 12 predicted proteins | sample CZODoug3_1_1_16f_FD_183082 | JGI IMG/M metagenome (GOLD analysis project Ga0137415, IMG submission 183082) | Vadose zone soil fungal communities from Angelo Coast Range Reserve, California, USA - CZODoug3_1_1_16fungal (Hybrid Assembly) | ecosystem: Environmental > Terrestrial > Soil > Vadose... | reverse complement strand
GGCGTCGACGCGGGCGCCGCCGCCGTCATCCGGCAGGCCCTGCTCGATCTCGCCGCGGGCGGCGCCGCCGTGCTGGTGACGAGCCAGGACCTGGATGAGCTCGCCGAAATCACCGACCGGATTACCGTGATGTTCCACGGCCGCCTCTCCGAACCGCTGGCCACCGCGGATGCCACCCGCGAGAAGCTCGGCCTGCTGATGGGTGGAAGCAGCTGGGAGCGGAAGGAAGCGGTTCATGCAGTTGGTGCTTGAAAAGCGCGCCGAGCGATCGAACACGATCGCGCTGGTTTCGCCGCTGATCGCGATCGGTCTGACGATTGTGACCATGAGCATCCTGTTTGCGGTGCTTGGAAAAAATCCGATCTCCGCGCTTGGCGTCTACTTCATCGATCCCTTGACCGACAGCTATTCGCTGCAGGAAATTGCCGTGAAGGCAACACCGCTGGTGATGATCGCTATTGGCTTGTCGCTCTGCTATCTCGCCAACGTCTGGAATATCGGGGCCGAAGGACAGTTCCTGATCGGCGCCGTCGCCGGCAGCTGGCTCGCCGTGAAAACGCAAGGCACCGACGCAGGACATTGGGTCTTGCCCGCAATGTTGCTGCTCGGCGCAGTGGCGGGTGCGCTGTATGCCTTGATACCGGCCCTGTGCAAAGTCAGGTTCGGCGCCAGCGAAATTCTTGTCAGCCTGATGCTGGTGTATGTCGCCGACCTTTTTCTTGATTATCTGGTGCGCGGTCCTTGGCGCGACCCGGCCGGGTTCAATTTCCCGACCACCGCGGAATTCGATCCGGTCGCAACCGTGCCGGTTCTAATTGAAGGCGGCCGTCTGCATCTCGGCGCGGTGATCACGCTCCTGGTCGTTGCTGCCGCGGCCGTCCTGCTTGGGCGCACGATCAAAGGCTTCGAAATTCGCGTCGTCGGCGCGGCACCGCGCGCGGCGCGCTTCGGCGGTTTCAATTCCAACCAGTTGATCCTCCTGACGTTCGCCATTTCCGGCGCCCTGGCCGGGGTTGCGGGAATCATCGAGGTTGCCGGGCCGGTCGGGCACCTTCAGCCGGGCATTTCGCCCGGCTATGGCTTCACCGCAATCATCGTAGCGTTTCTCGGGCGCCTGAACCCACTTGGAATATTAATTGCAGGCCTTTTCCTCGCACTCACCTTCATTGGCGGCGAGCAGGCCCAGATCGCGATGAAAATTCCATTGGACGTTACCAAGGTATTTCAGGGCATCCTGCTGTTCTACGTGCTCGCCTGCGACTCCCTCATTCTCTATCGCTTCCGGCTGATTTTACCGTCGCGAAAGGTGTCCAGTGGGGCTGCTTGAAGCAATCATTCTTTCGGTGCTCGCGGCATCGACGCCATTGCTGATCGCAGCCACCGGCGAACTGGTGACCGAGCGCGCTGGCGTGCTCAACCTCGGCGTTGAGGGCATGATGATCGTGGGCGCTGCCTGCGGATTCGGAGGTGCCTGGCTCACCGGCTCGACCGTCATCGGGGCGCTGTGCGGGGTCGTCGCGGGCACATTGCTATCGCTGATCTTCGCGACGATGACGCTCGGCCTCGCCGTCAATCAGGTTGCGACGGGTCTCGCGCTTACGATCCTCGGCATCGGTCTGTCCGGCCTGATCGGCGCTGGCTTCGTCGGCGAAAAAATAACGCCGGCTCCGCATCTTTATGTCCCGGGCCTTACCGATATTCCGCTGGCGGGACGTATCCTGTTCGGCGAGGACGCTTTCATTTATTTCTCGCTGGCGCTGGTCATCGGCATCTGGCTGTTTCTGTACCGGACGCGGACCGGATTGGTGTTGCGGGCCATTGGCGACAATCATGTTTCGGCCCACGCGCTTGGATATCCCGTGCTTCGGATCAGAATGTTCGCCGTGATGTTCGGCGGCGCCTGCGCGGGCCTCGCCGGGGCTTATTTGCCGCTGGCCTATACGCCGTTCTTCATCCCGGGCATGACGGCCGGCCGCGGATGGATTGCGCTCGCGCTCGTGGTGTTCTCGTCATGGCGGCCGGCCCGCCTCGTGGCCGGCGCATATCTGTTCGGCGCGGTAACGATTCTTCAATTGCATGCACAAGGCGCCGGCCTCGGTATTCCATCACAGTTCATGTCGGCATTGCCGTATCTCGCAACCGTTATCGTTCTCGTTCTGATTTCGCGCGCAAGGACCGGCGGCTCGACCGCACCTGCGGCGTTGGGAGCGGTGTTCGTGCCCGATCGATAAATACCCGGAGCGTGCGCGATGGGGCGCGTGCGCATCGGGATAGACAGTCCACCCCTTGGTGTCAGGAGAAACTCATGAGAAAGATTCTCATTGCGGCAACCGTAGTGATGCTCACTGCCGGAGCAAGCGTGTTCGGCGCTTCCGCCGCCGACAAGCTCAAAGTCGGATTTATTTATCTTGGCCCGATCGGCGACCTCGGCTGGACCTATCAGCACGACCTTGCGCGCCAGGCCGTGGTCAAAGAGTTCGGCGACAAGATCGAAACAACGTTCCTTGAGAACGTCAGTGAGGGACCGGATTCCGAACGTTCAATCGAGCAGCTTGCGCGCGCAGGCAACAAGCTGATCTTCACGACGTCATTCGGCTACATGGAGCCGACGCTGAAGGTGGCCAAGAAATATCCCAACGTGCATTTCGAGCACGCAACTGGGTATAAGCGCGACAAGAACATGTCGACCTATTCCGGCCGGTTCTACGAAGGCCGCTACATCCAGGGCATTATCGCGGCCAAGATGTCGAAGGCCGGCGTGCTCGGCTATATCGGCTCGTTCCCGATCCCGGAGGTAATCTCGGGCATCAACGCCACTATCCTGGGTGCGCAGACCATCAATCCCAACATCAAGGTCAAGATCATCTGGGCCAACTCGTGGTTCGATCCCGGCAAGGAGGCCGACGCCGCGAAGGCGCTGCTCGATCAAGGCGCCGACGTGATCATGCAGCACACCGACAGCCCGGCGGCGATGCAGATCGCATCCGAACGCGGCAAGCTCGCATTCGGCCAGGATTCCGAAATGATCAAGTTTGGACCGAAGGCGCAACTCACCTCGATCATGGACAACTGGGCGCCCTACTACATCGAGCGCGTCAAGGCGGAACTCGATGGCAAGTGGGCGTCGGAAGATACCTGGGGCGGTCTGAAGTCGAAAATGGTGGTAATGGCGCCCTACACCAACATGCCCGACGATGTGAAGAAACTGGCAATGGAAACCGAAGCCGCCATCATCGGCGGCAAGCTGTTTCCGTTCAAATGTCCTGTAGTGGGCCAGGACGGCAAGGAAGTTGAGTGCAAGGGTGGTGATCATCTGGCCGACGGCCAGGTGCTCGGCATGAACTTCTACGTCAAGGGCATCGACGACAAGATTCCCGGCGGCAAGTAAGGCCGGGCATTCCGACAGGGTTCGGGCGGCAACGCCCGGACCCGTTTTATTGTTTGCGTTCCCCGGATGCTGCGCAGCGCCATCAGCGCGTTCACGCGCGTCTTCGACGCGCTATGCCTTGCGGCGTGGTGCGCTGCTGATCCGGGGTCCATCGGTTTTGGAAGCACGTGGGTCCCGGCTCTGCGGTGCATCATGAAGAACGTAGCGCCGCGTCCTGGAAACGAGAGCTTGAGCCTACCCCCTCTGCATCGCACGCGCGGCGGCGCTGTGACGCCGGATCAGGTCAGGCATATCGAGACCGGGAATTGCGCCATCGGTGACCACCCATTTTCCCCCAACCATCACCCGGTCGGCGCGATGCGCCCCGCCCAGAACCAGCGCCGCCACCGGGTCGCCGTGGCCGGAGAAGCGCAATTCGTCGAGCTTGAACAACGCGAGATCGGCGGCTTTTCCAACAGCGATCTCGCCAAGTTCGGGGCGGCCGACGCAGGCCGCTGATCCCTTAGTAGCCCACCGCAACGCGTCCTTATGGCTGACGCGGCCAACGCCGTAGCGCGCACGCTGCAACAGAAACGCCGCACGCACCTCTTGCATGAGATTGGATCCATCGTTCGAGGCCGAGCCATCGACGCCGAGGCCGATTCTGACCCCCGCCTCTTCCATGTCGCAGACCGGGCAGCAGCCGGACGCCAGAAGCTGGTTGCTGCAGGCGCAGTGGCTGATGGTGGTCTTGGCCTTACCGAGCCGCCTCATCTCCTCAGGCTCGAAATGAATACCATGCGCCAGCCACGTCCGCGCATTGAGCCAACCACATTGCTCGAGATAATCGAGCGGCCGGCAGCCGTGCATCTGCTGGCAGAATTTGTTCTCATCCTCGGTCTCCGCCAGATGGGTATGCAGGCGAACGTCGAGCCTGTCGGCAAGGGCTGCGGTCGCGCTCATCAACGACGTCGTGACTGAAAATGGCGAACATGGCGCCAGTGCGATTTGCACCATGGCGTCCTGGCCGCGCTGGTGATGCTTTGCCACGACGCGTTCGCTGTCAGCGAGGATGGTATCCTCATCCTGCACCACACTGTCCGGGGGCAATCCGCCGTCGCGCCGCGAACGGTTCATCGAGCCGCGAGTCAGCAATACTCGCACCCCGAGGCGCTTTGCGACCGCGACTTCAATATCGACGGCGTCCTCGAGTCCAGCGGGAAAAACGTAATGGTGATCGGTCGTGGTGGTACAACCGGACAGCAGCAGCTCCGACATCGCCACGGTGACGCCGAGGTCGAGCGCTTCCGGAGTCAGCCGTGCCCATATCGGATACAGCGCCTGAAGCCATGGAAACAATTCGCGGTCCAACGCCGCCGGCAACGCCCGCGTCAGCGTCTGGTAGAAATGGTGGTGGGTGTTGATCAGCCCCGGCAGCACCACATGGTCGCCTGCCTCAAAAAACGCCGCAGACGTCGTCGGCTGGCCGCCGCCGGGCACCAATTCGACGATCCTGCCGTCCTGGACGACGATGCCGCGCTCCGCGCCATCGGCGAGAATGGCTAAGGGATCTTTGATCCAGATCGGCCGCTTTGGGTCCATGGCGCGGGGCTTCTCCGAGAGATTAAGATGCATGAAAAGCGTTGCCACACTTACCCTTGCAATTCAAAGACCAGCCTAATCTTCAGGGAGAGTTGGCGTCGGTTTTGCAAGACTTGAGCAGGGAGAAGCATGTCGTTGAAAGTTCTGGCATATCCATGGATTTGAACACCATCACTGAAGTGGCGCACCCGAAAACGCGGGCGCAACTGCCCGTTTGGACGGCAGGCGATGCTTGGCTCGCGGGCGGGACCTGGCTGTTCTCGGAACCCCAGGCCCATCTGACGCGGCTGGTCGATCTCACTGATTTCAAATGGCCGGCGCTCACGATCGGCGACACCGAGCTGACGATCGCGGCGACCTGCACGGTCGCGCAGCTCGACGCCCTCGCTTGCCCGCCCGAATGGACCGCCGCGCCCCTGATCAACCAATGCTGCCGCGCGTTTCTGGCATCATTCAAGATATGGAAAACCGCGACCGTCGGCGGCAATCTCTGCATGTCGTTGCCGGCCGGCCCGATGATCGCATTGACCGCCGCGCTCGATGGCGTCTGCACGATCTGGAGGGCTGGCGGCGGCGAGCACAAGGTCAGCGTCGCCGACTTTGTCACCGGCAACCAAAGCAACGTGCTGGCGGCAGGCGACCTGTTGCGGCAGATCGATATCCCTCTCGCGGCGCTGAGGCGGCGAGTGGCGTTTCGCCAGATTTCGCTGACGCCGGTCGGCCGCTCCGCCGCCCTGCTGATCGGCAGCATCAGCATCGAGGGCGCCTTGGCGCTGACGGTGACGGCCTCGACGGTGCGCCCCGTTCAACTTTCGTTTCCCGAAATTCCAGGCGCGAGCGAGCTGCGCAAAGCTATCCTGCATCGCATCCCCGACGCCTTCTATCACAACGATCTCCACGGCAAGCCCGCATGGCGCAAGCACATGACGCTACGCCTTGCCGAGGAAATCCGTGCCGAACTGCAAGGCCCGAGACTGCCATGACCTATCAGATCAACGGCAAGGAATTTTCGCAAAACCCTCGCGCCGGACAATGCCTGCGAACTTTTCTGCGCGAACTCGGACATTTCGGGGTCAAGAAAGGTTGCGACGCCGGCGACTGCGGTGCCTGCACCGTGCTGGTCGATGGCGAGCCGGTCCACAGCTGCATCATCCCGGCCTTCCGCGCCGACGGCCATGCCGTCACGACCATCGAGGGCCTCGCGCCCGATGGTGGCACCCACCCGATGCAACAGGCGTTTCTCGATGCGCAGGCATTTCAGTGCGGCTTCTGCACCTCGGGCATGATCCTGACCTGCGCATCGCTCAACCAGGCGCAGCGGCAGGACCTTGATGCATCGCTGAAAGGTAATCTGTGCCGCTGCACCGGCTATCGCGCGATCGAAGACGCACTCGACGGCAAGACCAATATCGAAGACGCTGCCGCGGGCACCGCATTCGGCCGCAGCCTGCCGGCGCCCGCGGGACCGCGGGTGGTGCGGGGCGAGGCGCGCTACACCTTCGATGTGGCGATGGAAGGCATGCTTCACATCAAGATGCTGCGTTCACCGCATCCGCATGCAAAAATTCTTTCGATCGACAAGACTCCGGCGCTGAACGTTCCAGGCGTCCACGCGGTGCTGACCTTCGAAGACGCGCCGGATCGCCTGTTCTCCACGGCGCGGCACGAAAAAGCCTGGATGGACCCGGACGACACCCGTGTACTGGACGATGTCGTCCGCTTTATCGGACAGAAGGTTGCCGCCGTCGTCGCCGAGACTGAAGCCGCAGCCGAGGAAGGCTGCCGCCGTCTCAAGGTCGAATACGAGATTCTGCCTGATGTGATTGACCCGGCGCGGGCGATCGCAGCGGGCGCGCCGGCGCTTCACAGCGACAAGACGCCGGAGCAGCGGGTCGCAAACGGGCAACGCAACATCGTGGCGGAGGCGCATGGAGAGTACGGCAATGTTGCAACTGCCCTTGCGCTGTCCGCGGTCACCTACGAGGGAACGTTCACGACCCAGCGCGTCCAGCACGCCGCGTTGGAAACCCATGGCGGTCTCGCCTGGATCGATTCCGCCGGCGTTCTGAACGTCCGCTCCAGCACCCAGGTGCCGTTCCTGACGCGGCGCGCGCTGACGGAGATTTTCGATCTCGCACCGGACAAGGTCCGGGTATTTTGCGAGCGTGTCGGCGGCGGCTTCGGCGGCAAGCAGGAAATGTTCGTCGAGGATATTCTGGCGCTGGCCGCCATCGAGACCGGACGCCCTGTCAAGTTTGAATTCACCCGCGAAGAGCAATTCATTTCGACCTCAACGCGGCATCCGATGCGCGTCACCGTGAAGGCGGGCGCCGACCGCAACGGCAAACTGACGGCGCTGCAACTCGACGTGCTTTCGAACACCGGCGCTTATGGCAATCATGCCGGTCCGGTGCTGTTTCACGCCTGCAGCGAATCGCTTGGCGTCTATAATTGCCCGAACAAGAAGGTCGATGCCGTCGTCGCCTACACCAACACCGTGCCGTCTGGCGCCTTTCGTGGCTACGGCCTGCCGCAAACGCTGCTCGCGGTGGAAGCCGCGATCGACGAACTCGCCAAGGGGCTCGGTATCAGTCCTTATGAAATCCGCCGCCGCAACGTCGTGCAACCGGGCGATCCGTTGCTGTCGCCTCCGGGCTCCGGGCATACCGACGTGCTGTATGGCAGCTACGGCCTCGATCAGTGCCTCGATCTAGTCGAGCGCGCGATGCAGGCCGATGGACCGAAGATCGAACTTTCCCCCGACTGGCTGATCGGCGAAGGCATTGCGCTGACCATGATCGATACCGTGCCGCCCGGCGGGCACCTCGCCGACGCCAGGATTGCGCTGCGTGGGGACGGCGGATTCGAACTGATCGTCGGCACTGCCGAGTTCGGCAACGGCACCAGCACGGTGCATCGCCAGATCGCCGCGACCGCATTGGCGACGACCGTCGATCAAATCCACCTGCTGCAATCCGACACGGCGCATGGCGGCCACGACACCGGCGCCTATGGCAGCGCCGGTACGTTTGTCGCCGGACGCGCGACCCAGTCCGCGGCCGAAAATCTGGCCAACGATCTAAAGGTGTTCGCTTCAACCGCGACAAAGACAAATCCCGATACCTGCATTCTCGAAAACGATTCTGTGGTCTGCGGCAGGCAACGCGTGTCGTTTGCCCAGATCGCGGAAACCGCGCGTGCGCAGGGACAGGCTCTCAGCGCGACCGGTACCTCGGAAGGAACCCCGCGGTCGGTCGCGTTCAATGTCCAGGGCTTTCGCGTCGCCGTAAACAACGGCACCGGGGAAATCAAAATCCTGAAAAGCGTGCACGCCGCGGATGCCGGCCGGGTCGCCAATCCGATGCAGTGCTGCGGACAGATCGAGGGCGGGGTCGCGCAGTCGCTAGGCGCTACGCTGTACGAGGAGATGGTGATCGATGAAGGTGGCCGCGTTGTAAATCCCAAATTCCGCGACTACCACCTGCCGTCGTTTGCGGATACTCCGCGCACCGAAGTCCTTTTCGCGGATACCACAGATGCGCTGGGGCCGATGGGCGCCAAATCGATGAGTGAAAGTCCTTACAATCCGGTCGCGGCCGCGCTCGGCAACGCGCTTGCAGACGCCACCGGCATCCGGTTTACGGCGGTGCCGTTCAAGCCGGACCGGCTATGGCCGATGCTGCATGAGAAGTTTGGCGAGAAGACTGCGCGGTCTCGCTAGTTGAAACGCTCCTTCCGTCATTGCGAGGAGCGCAAGCGACGAAGCAATCCACCGCTCTTAACGGCCCCATGGATTGCTTCGCTTCGCTCGCAACGACGTAGCGTTGTAGCGGTGGGCAAAGCGCAGCGTGCCCACCAGCATCTTCAGGCAAAAAGGTGGGCACGGCGCGAAGTGCGCCTTTGCCCACCTCACCCTATGGACTGCACCGCGTCCGGGACACGCGATGGTTACCCCCGTCCCACCGTGCATTCGATCTGGCCATGCGGTTCATCTGTCGGCAAAAATACGTCGTTGCTGTTATCCAGCCCGAACGCCGAGAGGTTCATCGGGATGAAATGCATGTTCGGGCACGCCATGCTGATTTCGGAAATTTCCGGCACCGCCGATAGCGCCGCCTCGCCCATCCGGTACAGACTGTCCTGCACGCTTGAACTGTAGGTGGTGCTGAACACTTCCAGCAGCGTGTCGAGAATCTTCGCGTTGGTCGCCGGATAGCTTGACGGCTTCGAAGACCATTTCCAGGACGCCACCATGCTGGTCGCGCACATCCGGTCGTTGGTCTCGGGAATCGTCGTATAAGGATCCTTGACGTAGTTCTCCCAGCCCGATTGGGTGGATTTCATAAACGTAAAGCCGTCGATGCCCGAGGCCAGCGTCGATCCCTCACGTGTTGCGGTCACTTCGACCGTTGGCTTGCCATTGCTGTCAAGCACGAAACTGTGAGGATGCGGCTTGCCGCCGAAACTCAAGCGGCTCCATTTTGTCTCGTGCGCCGTCACGGCCACCGAGGCAACCTGCGGATAGCTGTCGAGGTATTTTTTCGCGAGCACCTGACAGAATTCCTCGGTGCAAAGTCCGGTATTTTGGCGCGCGACGATATTGACCACATTCTTGATGGTATCGGTCGAGACCGTGCTGGAGTTGTCGGCGTGTGTATAGGTGCGCGCAAAGTCGCCTTCGATCATCGCCTTGATGTCGAGTTGGCTGACATCGTGCTTGTCGCCATCGCGATGGATCCGCATGACGCGGACCCGGCCCTTTCCATATCGGTTCTTGATGAGTGGCATTTGAGAGCCTCCAGTTCAGCCGGCAATCGCAAGGGTGTCGTTTCACCCCGGTCCGGCCCAATAATGAGCAACGTTCGTGCCACCGGGCAAGCTTTGTTGGAGAATACGGCCGCTTGGCGCAGGCCTTGTATCGGTTCGATCCAGTTCAGCGGCCGGAACAGGCGTCACTTTGCATGAGGGTCAGCTCCCCCGATACGTCGAGTAGCTCCAGGGCGTGACCAGAAGCGGCACGTGCAAATGGCCTTCGGGCTCGCTCACCGAAAACCGCAACGGAATAGTATCGAGAAAGGGCGGATCCGACATCGCTACTTGCCGTCCGGCAAAGTATTTCCCGACGCTAAACGTCAACTCATAACGGCCGATCGGCACCGGCCGATCATGAATCAACGGCTGATCGGTTCGGCCATCGGCGTTGGTGATCATGCGCGTCACGACGCGACTGGCGCCGAGGTCGGATAGTTCGACCAGTTCGACCGCTATTCCCGCCGCCGGTCGGCCGCTGTGGGTATCGAGCACATGGGTCGACAGGCGCCCGCGCACCTGTAGCCGGTCGTCCGACACCACAAGCTGATCGAGCCGCAACGCCGCGATCCGGCAGATTTCTTCGATCGACTTCTGCGTTTCAGTCTTTGCATCGTTTGGCAGGCGGCGTTCGAAATCGTGCAGGATGGAATCCCTGGTGTGGCGCCGGACGCAGAGGATATAAGGAAATCCAAACTTCGCGCGATAGGCGTTGTTGAAGCGCTCGAACGCTTCATATTCGGCATCCGACAGCCGATCGAGGCCGACGCTGTTCTGTTCGGCGCTGGATTCCGCGGTGAGGCCTGCGGCGCGCTGGGTCTTGTTGGCGAGATCGGGATGCGCCTTGATCAGAGCAAGGCGTAATTCGGATGCCGCGCGATCGACCGCAACCTTCATCGCGTCGAACAGCTGGTTCACGCCAGCAAACGGCCGCGCCGACGCCGCCCGCTCGGCGATCCATGGCGAGTACTCGAAGACATTCGCGAGCGCGGCGACGAAGTCGTCGATGCTGCATGCGTTCAAATCGGAGAGCGTTTTCTGCGACATTTGCACCCAGATCTACCCGAGGCTTGGCGCATTTTCGGCAAGGTGCGCGAGGTTGGCGTGCCAGTGCTGCGCGATCTGCAGACGTGTCGGCACCCACACGCGCTCATGATTCATGACGTAGTCGAGAAATCGCATCAGCGCAGCCGTGCGGCCGGGGCGGCCGACGATTCGGCAATGCAGGCCAACCGACATCATCTTGGGCGACGTCTCGCCTTCAGCATACAGTACGTCGAAACTCTCCTTGAGGTAGGTGAAGAATTGCTCGCCGCCACCGAAACCCTGCGCGTTGACGAAGCGCATATCATTGGCATCGAGGCTGTAGGGAATGATCAGATGTGGACCCGCCGGTCCCTTGACCCAGTACGGCAGATCGTCGGCATAAGAGTCGGAGGAATACAGAAAGCCACCGGCTTCCATCACCAGCTTTACAGTGTTGATGGATGTCCGTCCGGTGTACCAGCCTGACGGTCGTTGCCCGGTAACCTCCGTGTGGATACGGATCGCGTCGGCGATCTCCGCGCGCTCTTCCGCCTCCGACATGTTCTTGTGCTCGACCCACTTCAGACTATGGCTGGCGATGTCCCAGCCGGCCTCCTTCATTGCCGCGACAACTTGTGGATTTCGTTTCAGCGCCGTGGCGACACCGAATACCGTCGTCGGCAGCTTGCGCTCGGTGAAAATCCGCCACAACCGCCAGAAGCCGGCGCGCGAGCCATATTCGAACATCGACTCGATATTGGCGTGGCGCTGTCCGGGCCAGGGCTGCGCACCGAGCACGTCGGACAGGAACGCCTCCGACGCACGGTCGCCATGCAGGATGTTGTTTTCACCGCCCTCCTCGAAGTTCACCACGAACTGCACGGCGACCCGCGCACCGCCGGGCCAGCGCGGATCGGGCGGGTTACGGCCGTAGCCGAGGAGATCGCGGGGGTATCCGGATTCGGCCATTTACGCGGCCTCGAAGCGGACTTTCTGCGCGCCCTTCCACAGCACGGTTTTGCCAAGCGCCGGCAAATTCTCCAAGCCTGAGGTCAGCGTGATGAAGTGATTGCCCGCGAGCTGGCCCATCTTGCTGGCGAAATGTACGCCGCCATAGGCCAGCAGGATTTCGGTTTCGCTGATTCCACCGGGATAAAGAATGATCTGGCCCGGCGCAGGGTAACTGGTGTGGTTCTCATAGGAGACGCCGAAATCGAGATCGCCAAGTGGCATCCAGACCCCCTCGCCGCTCCAGCGCACATGGATAGCCTGGCTCTCAAACGGCATCGCGCGGCGGAAAGCCGCGCAGGTCTTGGGCGCCAATTGTTCCTCGAAACGGGCCTCGAACGTGAAGTCGCCGGCGCGGACAATGAGTTGGCTCATTCATGATCCTCGTGATGCTTACGAAGGGGCTTTGCCGACATCAATTGCAGCCGAAGATGCTGGAAGCAAGGAACATTCCAGCGGATGGCCAAATTCCCGGGTCTTTTGCAGCCTCCGCAAGAGGCCGAACAGCTGCCGGCTGGGGAAAAACCTACCTATTCGCTCGGTCGCTTTCTCTCGTAAGACCAACCGAAAATTCCGCTTCGCTGCACTTCCGGCTCCGGAGCCGGCACGTCTCTGGTTTCAGCCTGCGGAGGCGGGGCCGGAGGAGCCGGCAAATTGTCGCACTTCATCGAATAAACCAGCTTGCCGTCTGCCGTCCGGCCAATCGGCGCACAATTGTCGGTGCGCGCAGCTACGCCCTTGGGTGACAATTTCGTCTGTGCCCATGCAGGTGAGGAGATCAGGAGAATTGCAAATACAAGATTCTTCATCGGTTTCTCTCGCAGGACATCGCCGCTCCGCTCCATTGAACCGGATAGGCCAAAGGAAGTCCATAAAGGTTATCTCTGAAGAGGAAGCGGTTCGGCCTACTCGTCTGCTGAAAATTTAGTCTGGAAATTTTTTGACCAAGAAATTTGCTCGCCGCTTCGTGATTGGCGGGAACGTAATAATCCGCGTGACCGATCGCTATCTCGAGCACGAGGCGCTGACATGCGAGACGCCGTTCGGCTCGCGGCGGCGCGCCTGAGCAAAGGAGATTTACGATGCGAAAGACAATCCTGACAATTCTCGGTTCGGCCTTGCTGGCTGCGTCGACCGTCCAGATCGCCGCGGCCGCGGAGCATCACAAGGTCCGGAAGGTGGACCGCGCGCCGGCGCCGGTGAGCGAGCCATTCCGTGACACCAACGCCTACTGGCCCGCCCCGCTGGCGCAGCCCGGCTGGTCACGCTACCAAAACGGCGCGATGTCAGCGCCCGCCGGTCACTGACCACCGAATTGAACCGAGGCCGGTCGCGCGCCGCGACCGGCTTTTGTTTGAGCGCGCCGCAACCGGGCGCTTCCGTTCCAATCACTTCATCGCGTCGTAGACCGCGGAGGTATAGGCGCCCTCGGGCTTTTTGGTAATGACGGGATCCGATCCGCCCGACATCAATGTAGCAACCGTCCGGTCGTAATCCTTGACGTCCAGCTTGCCGTCGGCCGCACCCAGCAACTTGCCGATTTCGGTCATCATCCGCTTCTGGTCTTTTTCGGTTTTTGCGCCTGTCGAGTCGCCGGCCAGGATGATCTTGACGGCTTCGTCCGGATTCTTCTTGGCGTAGTCCCACCCCTTCATCGACGCCTTGACGAACTTGGCCATCTTGGCCACGAACGCCGGGTCCTTCAGGTTCTTTTCCAGTACGTAGAGACCGTCTTCCAGCGTGGCGACGCCCTCGTCTTCATATTTGAAGACCACCAATTGGCTGGGCTTGTAGCCGCCATCGATAACCTGCCAATACTCGTTGTATGTCATGGTCGAAACGCAATCGGCCTGCTTCTGCAGGATCGGATCGACGTTGAAGCCCTGCTTGATGATCTTGATGCCGCCCGCGGAGCCGTCGGTCTTGAAGCCAAGCTTCGACATCCAGGACAGGAACGGATACTCGTTTCCGCCATACCATATTCCGATGGTCTTGCCTTTGAAGTCCGCGGGTTTCTTGATGCCGGTATCGGCCCGGCACGTCAGTTCCAATCCGGACTTCTTGAACGTTTGCGAGATGTTGACCAGCGGCACGCCCTTTTCGCGCGACGCCAATGCCGACGGCATCCAGTCAACCACCACATCGGCGCCGCCGCCGGCAATCACCTGCGGAGGCGCTACGTCCGGACCGCCCGGCTTGATCGTGACGTCGAGCCCGACCTCCTTGTAGAAACCCTTTTCCTTGGCCACGAAGTAACCGGCGAACTGGGCCTGCGAGACCCATTTCAACTGGATGGTAACGGTGTCCGCCGCCTGCGCAGTCGCCAACGACAATCCCATCGTCACGCCTGCTGCGAGTGCCACTATGTTCTTCATGCAATACTCCGAAAAGCTTGAGAACCCGCCGAGTCA
>Ga0137415_10004212_pt1 | contig 14233 bp, 11 predicted proteins | sample CZODoug3_1_1_16f_FD_183082 | JGI IMG/M metagenome (GOLD analysis project Ga0137415, IMG submission 183082) | Vadose zone soil fungal communities from Angelo Coast Range Reserve, California, USA - CZODoug3_1_1_16fungal (Hybrid Assembly) | ecosystem: Environmental > Terrestrial > Soil > Vadose... | reverse complement strand
CGGCAGTACTCTCCAACTGCGTCCGTGGGCGCGTCGGGTCGTCCGAGAAGCGCGATAACACGTTCCCCGCTCATTGCGAGATGCTCATTTTTCGACGAGGAAGCTTCCGAGGCTTCGTTAAACTCATGTGGTTCTTTTACCTTTCATGTACCGGCCGCCGAGCTAGAACTCACGCGGGGTATAATCCGGAGACACGACATAATCAGCTGAATTCGCTCGCGGAGGGCATTGTAGAATGCGGTAGTACATACTGGGTCCAAGACTTTGTCAATAAAATATACTATCTTGGCACCACTTCAGATGGCTGGTTAGTCGGATTGCCGGAGATTTGAAATAGCGCTTCACTCTTCTGATTACCACGACATCCGATGTCAGGTTCCGCTCCACGTTTCGGTTGCATATTCACGTGTGCTGGTTCTGCTCAGCGCCCTCACTAGTCTTGCCCTCTTATGGATATTGGGAATCTGGGATGGAAGGCTTAAGGCTGATTGGCTGAGATGAATCAACTCCGCATTACGCCCGACCTCAAAGCAGGCTTTGGACTTGCGTGCGAAAGGGCGAAGATTACAGGCGTGAGCTGGCATACTTTACGGCACTCATTTTTCGACGAGGAAGCTTCCGATCACCAGGGCGTCCATGCCGGAGCTGAAGAATGTCCTTATCGCGTCTGTCGGTGTGTGTACGATGGCTTCGCCGCGCAGATTGAACGATGTGTTCATGATGACGGGTACGCTCGTGCGTTTTTCGAATTCATCGATCAGCCGCCAATACAGCGGATTGACCTCTTTCTCGACGGTCTGTGGCCGTGCGCTGCCGTCCACATGTGTGACGGACGGAATGACAGCGCGTTTTTCCGACCGCACCTGCGCCGTCAAAATCATGAACGGAGAATCTGTCGCGTTTTCCAAATATTCGCCCGCCGCTTCTTTCTTGAGCGAAGGCGCAAATGGCCGCCACCATTCCCGGAATTTCACGGCATTGTTGACCTTGGCGTTCATTTCCGGGTCGCGAGCGTCGGCCAGAATCGAGCGGCTTCCCAACGCGCGCGGGCCAAACTCCATGCGGCCCTGAAACCAGCCGAGAATCCTTCCCTGCGAAAGAAGTTCCGCCGCTGTGGACGCCGGGTCCGGCAGCTTCGTGCGCCGCAATTTGTATGTGCGCAGCGCGTTTTCAATCGCCTCGTCGTCAAAACATGGCCCCCAATATCCATGCCGCATCGGCTTGTTCGGCAGTTTTCCATTGTCGTCAAGATACGCAGCAAGCGCCGCGCCAAGGGCTACTCCATCATCCGAGGCCGCCGGCTGCACGAACATTTTGTCCACGAAGCCGGACGTGATGATTTTCCCGTTGGCTTTCGAATTCAGCGCCACGCCTCCGGCGAGGCAAACATTCCTGCATCCTGTCTTTTCGATCGCCATGCGCACCACGCTTAGCATCGCGATTTCACAAGCGTCCTGGACGGCATAAGCAATGTCTTTGTGCCGTTCGTCGATTTCGCTCTCCGCGATGCGGGCGGGACCGAGGAGCGCTTTCATGCCGGCCAGGGGTGTCGCTCCATTGGCGATCAGTTGCTTCGTGTGAACGTGATACGGCGTCGCCTTTAAGTCGATGAACGATGACAGATCCATGCCCGGCTTCCCGTACGGCGCCAGCCCCATCACTTTCCATTCGTCGCTATTGGGTTGAAAGCCGAGAAACTCGGTGAATGCGCTGTAGAAATATCCCACCGAATCCGGAAACGGAATCATCAGCACGAGATCGAGCCTGCCATTGTGCCCGTGCCAGATCGTCGTCGCTTCCCACGCGCCGCGGCCGTCCATGATCACGACGGCGGCCTCGTCAAACCCCGAGTACGCATAGGCGCTGATGGCGTGTGCAAGGTGATGATCGACAAACCGCATTTTCGCTTTGGTTGGCCCGAATTGCTGCGCGAATTTCTTCGCCCCGCTTTCCTGATGCCACATGCTCAAGAAGTGCAGCGTCGAATTCAGCCCGTTGGGATACGTAAGCGGCATTTTCCCCGTGGCGTAGCACTTCAAATCGTGCCGGAAGACCGGCCCCGCTGTCTGCCAGCCAAAACACACTTCGTCCAATTGCTCCGCCCGAACATTGGCGAAGTCCAGGCACGCTCGAATGGCGTTTTTCGGAAAGCCGGCATCATGCTTCACCCGGCTGATTCGCTCTTCCGCCACGGCAAACACCAGTTCTCCGTCGCGCACAATGCAAGCCGACGAATCATGCATCTGCGAATAGTTAATCCCTAAAGTCAGCATGGTTGGAATCAGCCGGCGCTTAGTTTCTGATATAAAGCCCTGGCTTGCTCCTGTGGCAGACAGATGCAGTCGGCGAACTCATCTTTTCCAAGAGAGGTGAGCCTTTTCAACCGATTGAATGATAGTTCATAAATTTCATATTCAAGGCTTAGCAATTCTTCCGTAAGTGTGCCTGGCTTCATTTCTATCTGTTTCAGCAGTAGGCCGTTGACTTCTAATAGAAGCACTGGGCGGAAGCGCTCTAGCGTACTTCTTGCACCACGGAGAAAGGCCAACTCGGAGCCTTCGGCATCCACTTTAATTGCTCGAATAGCTTTTACACGCGTCTTTTCGCACCAGCTATCCAATGAGACCGTGTGTACGAGTATTTCTTCGCCTGTTCCAAGTTTACGCACGGTCGTCAGCGCCCCCCAACCGGATTCCTCCAAACAAGAAGAACGCTCAAAGCTTATTTCTCCGTCGCTATCCCACACCGCGCATTGGAGAGCCCGCGCCTGCGAAAATGGCTGCAGATTCGTCTTGAGCCGCGCGTAAACCGACGGATCCGGCTCGAACGAATATACCGTTCCTTGTTCACCGACCAGACCAGCCGCAAGGAAGGAGTGATAACCAATGTGCGCACCGATATCTAGAAAAGTGTCACCTCGGTCTAGGATCGTTTTCAGACACCGGGTCACATGGGGCTCATAGCTTCCACACCACATCTGCCGCTGAATTCGGTCACGAAGATCAACAGTGAATTGCGTGTGCGGCCATAGATACACATCGCGTATCGCACTTCCAAACAAACAGCTCAAGCGCGCCGCTCCGTTGATCAATCGAAACTTACCGGGAAACGGAGGAACAGAGGCGAATCTGCCCCCGAAGGGGCCAAAGTGTTTCGGTTCATGGGCATTCACGAGTCCTTCACCCAGGCACCGTAATCATTGAAACTGGTATGGCGTCCGCCAACAATGGTCGTCTCCCCATAAAACAATAAACTATGTGTCTATGGTGCAGCCGTGATTACTTGCTCGGCGACTTAGACAAGCTACGTTGAAAAATCGCAAGATCGAGCAGTCACGTTCATAATGCAACCCAATCCGCGGTGCCGCACCTTGTCGGTCGTCTTATCATAGTGGTATAGCACTCGCGATACCGTCAACTAGTCTGTGTAAACCCTGCGCGAGACTTCTTTCCCAAGGAGCGGTCTGGATCATTGCCATGCCATGGAAGATGCGGTCACATCCTTCGCTATCTCCAGCTCCAGTACAAGAATCCCTAAGCGAGTCTCTTTTACTGGAGCGACAGGTGAATTACTCATTTTTCAGGCACCCCGCTGAGTTGCCTGCTTTCTCGGATTCGATTCATTACGCGAAGGGAACTAGTAGCTGAAAGAGTGCCCGCGGCGCAATAGGGGTCGCTCAAAGACAATCCATGAAAATTTTGCGATGCCGTACGTGAGAAAGCCCGCAAAGAGGCTCACGACGACAGCTCTACCGTTCGAGAATCGAGGTGTGTCGTGAAGCAGAATCGCATGGCAGAACACGTCCACCACGAGATGAATGAGGTAAACGCAGTAGGAGACCCTTCCGAGTTCGCGGAGCCAGCCTATTCGCGCGGCCGCCGCAAATAGGCTCGTTGGTCTGGCGAGGACCAGGAGCAACATCACGCCATAAAAAAGCGCCATGCACGAATACCCAACGGACTCCATTCCAAACGCCAAAGACTGAGGCGACCACCTCCAGAAGGCCACGGCGCCTCCGGAGAATAAGCTCAAAAGAAGATACAAAACTCCATTGTGGGTTGTGAGGCCAGCTCGAAAGGTTGCATTGCGCCAAAGGATAGCAGCCAGCATCCCGACCGCGAGCGTGTCAGCGCGAGTCGGCATGACTACGCTGACAAGCCACGGATCCGCGTGAAAGCACTGAAGTAGACCCAATCGAAGCAGCGGCGCCCCCGCGATTACCACTACGAGGAAAATCGATAGTCTACGCTGTGAGAGAAGCCAGATAATCAGCGGGGCAACCAGGTAAAACTGCTCTTCCACTGCGAGAGACCATGTGTGCGAAAACCATGCGCCCGTCAGTCCGGTCACGTGAATGAAACCCAGGTTTTGAAGAAACAAAAAATGGGAGTAGATCGCTGGCCCGAGCTGCAGCATGGCACCGGAATGAGAGTGTGCGCGAACGAATGGCCCTCCCAGACTCACCAACAAGATATATCCAAGAATCCAGAGGTAATAGATGGGGATGATTCGAAAAAATCTTCGCGCGTAAAACGTTTTGAAGTAGTTTGGCGAGCCCCGCACATCAATCAGAATCCCGCCAATGAGGAAGCCCGAAAGAACGAAGAAAAGATCGACCCCGGTCCAGCCCATGATAACAATGCGCTGAAGAAAAGAACTCCAGCTACCTGTCTTTGTCGGTCCCTCAAGCGAAATATAGTGAAAGAGAAGGACCAAAAGAATGGCAACGCCCCGTAGACCATCTAGTTCGGGGACACGATCTTGTCTTGCTTCCACTGGCATTTCAATTCACGCAGCAAAGTAACAAGTGGATACACCTCGGTCAAGCTGTAGAGGCTTCCGCAAGATTTTCCAGAAACAATGTTCGCAAGAGTCGGCTTCGTTCACAGATCATGTGGCTTCGTAACGGAAAGGGATGGGACAGGCGTGGCGCTTCCGACAAGCTGTCGCACCCGGGCAAGCCCGCGCGTCGAATACCAACTCCGCAATCCGTAGAAGATCTTGGGAGGTAGCAATCCGGCCGTGCCAAGAACAAACATGTGAAATAGGCGATATCCAAAAGTACTGTGCCCGTAGGATTGCCTGTAGAATTCCCGTTCAATTCTCACCGTCTCCCAGGGCCATCCGCCATCAAGGGACAGTCTCAGACGCTCGACATCCAGGTGAACGGAACTTGTCAAAATATCTGTCACCTCTGGGGCAATACTAGCCGCCGCGAGGCGAGCAGGCAACTCACGCACGATTCCCGCCAGCGCGATGTATTTACGCCTTCCTCTGACAGGATCCGACCCCTGGTATTGAAACAAGTTTCCCGAATGCAGCCGGTAATTCGTGAGTGGCACGTTGAGAATGCGAGCCCCAGAGCAAGCGGTTGTTACCGCAGCCAGAAATTCATCCGCCTCTATTGCAAGGTCGAATGGAAGCGGCAAGGCTCTATCAAGCACTTCGCGCCGTACGGCGAGGCGGCTTGTTCCAAGATAAGTGCGCAACTGCAGAAACTCCCGAGCCTCTTCCGCGCTCTTCAGCCGCAATTCATAAATGCGGTCGGGCACAGTGGTGACAGCCTGAAACCCCGCTTCGTTTACTTCAAAAATACCGTGACCGACCGTACCGAAATCAGTGTGCGTTTCGAACTCTCTACTGACGACGGAGAGTTTTTCTTGCGCCCACCAGTCGTCGCCATCCAGGAACGCGACGATTTCACCCTTGCATTCCGGTATGCCCGCATTGAACGCCGAAGCTTGTCCGCCATTCTCCTTGCGCAGCAATCGCACGCGCGGCTCGAATTTCTTCACCATTTCCGGCGTGTGATCCGTCGAGCCATCATCCACAACGATGATCTCGCGATCCGCTTCAGGAAAATCCTGTTCCAGCACGCTCACGATCGCCTGCTCGATGAAGCGCTCGTGGTTATACGTATCGATCAGCACGCTGACAAAACTTCTTGCCAAATCGCAACCCCCGGAAAAATCTCAATCGCACCGCCGCGCCAGGTAATACAAATATGTCCCTTTGTACCCGCGCATTCGGACGTACGGAAGCGCCGCAACCGCCAAAGGTAAGCATGCCGCATGCTTGATCCGGCCCAGTATCTCCAATGCGCGCTGCCGTGTCGTCGGCTTCGCGCGCAAAACTGCCTCAGCTTGACCGGGCGTCATTTGGATCACATCGCGAAAACTCTTCGGCGTGTCGCTCACCACCGCTTGCGACGTTCCCGTGCGCAGCGCTATGTTGATCATCTGCGCCGTATGCACAATTCCAGCCTGTTGCTCGCGAATGGACATGACCTCGAATCCCTGCTCACTCAAAAACTTGCTGAGAGCCGTCGCATTCCATCGCAGGAAATGATTCGGCGGATAATCCAGAACGTCCGGCCCCGTCAGCCACCGTTCGCGATTCGGCACGCTCAGTGCGATCATACCGCCCGGCCGCACGCACGTTTTTACCTTCTGCAGGAATTCTACCGGCGCGGCCTGGTGCTCCAGTACCTCGAAAAATGTGACCACATCAAACTGTTCGCCCGCGTGCCGCTCGGCAAATTCGGCAATCGTCAATGGAAAAACCCTTTGCAAGCCGATCCGCTCTTTGGCAAACCGCGCCGCGTTGCGGTCCAACTCGATGCCCGTAACGCCATAGCCTCTGTGGCGTGCCGCCGCCAGAAAATTTCCGGTGCCACAGCCAATTTCCAGTAGCTCGCCACGGCGGTACGCGTGCGGATCGGTGAGAAAATACTTGTGCCCCGGCTCAAGCGGCAGCAGCTTTTCATCCCGTCCGCCGTACATTTGTTCGTACCACTGCGCGTCCGGCATCTCCCGCGGTTCCCAAAACTGCAATCCGCACGCCCCACATCCAAACAATTTGTATTTCCCATACTGTTCAACGGCAGCGTCTCGCGTCGGTTTCCCGCACGCTGGGCAGACGGCAGCGGCCGCTGCTTCTGAGAGCCCACCTTGCTCCGAAGCTGCAACTGTCCCGGCACCCATTGCGCTTTGTAATGCCATCGTTTCGGTTCAGCCTTTCGCCGCCAATGCTGTCTCTTTTTCTGTCGCTGCGCTCTTCTCCGGGGCTTCATCCGCATGTCATCCAAGACATACACATGATGATAGCCCAGGAACAGCGCTGAGGTTGTGCCGTGCCAGGAATTTCTCTGTGGCTACTTCAACTGGTTCAATCTGCTCTGCGGCGACTTATGACTTTGGCCCGTCCGTCGTCAACTCCCAGCAAGACAAATGCAGAATTTCGCGCTAAGATATTTTCCCCCGAAAGGCCAAACCATGAATCTGTCCCACTTCTATTCACATCATCCGCGGTGTCCCAGCTGTGGAAGCTCCGCGATCCATAGATCGAGAAGAAAAGGGCACCTGGAGTCTTTCCTTCGCTGGGTTTTCTTCATTAGCCCTTATCGGTGCCATGACTGCAACCATCGCCATTTCCGTTTCAGCTTCCACACTCCGCGCCACCCTTTCACAACTGCCACCAAATAGGCGCACCATTACGGCCTTTTCCCCGACCGGCCCGCCCGTCACTCCCAAGCCGTACATCCTCGGGAATGCCGCGCCTAGGCCACCGAACTTGAAGCCGTCGCAGGCTGTACGGCCGAAGGCGGAGCCCCGAGCCGGACATAGTGCACGCTTTGCGAGCCTTCCAAGTGCGGAAGAGCACGCCAGCAATCGATGACCACCCGCTGGGTTCCATGAAAACTCGGGCCGGAGCGGAACGGCTGCATCCAGGCGGAAATAGATAGATCGCGAAACTGCTGCCAGGGCGTGGCCAGGACGACAACAGCCGATTGCGCGATGCAATCTTCCGCAGACGCGGCAATGCGCACGGATTTGTGCGCCGCGAACGCCCGTGGCAAGTCCGCGGAGGGATCAAAGACGATGACGGGAAGATTCGCGGAAGCCAGTTCCTGCGCGAGCAGCAAGCCGAAGGACTCCTCAAACACATCGGTATCCGGCTTGTAGGTAAGCCCGAGAATGCCAATCGGATCGCCGCCCGACTGATGGGATTTCACGAGACTGGCGAGGGCGCCGATCTGAGAGCGGTTGAAGCGTTCTGTGGCCACGGCCAGATCAGAGAAAGCACCGCTGCGCGCGGCCAGCGCGGCAAAAGCGCGATTGTCGCGGGGAAAGCAGGGGCCACCATAGCTGACCGCGCCTTTAAGGTACTTCGAGCCAATGCGCGAATCGAGTCCCAGGGCATAAGTCACGACGCTGACGTCGGCTTCGGGAAGTTTTTCGCAAAGACGCGCCAGCATATTCGCGTAGCTGATCTTCGTGGTGATATACGTATTCACGGCCAGCTTGGTGATTTCCGCGTTGATGAAATTCATGCGTGCGACCGTGGCCGAGTTTTTGCACGTGTGCGCGTAAATATCGGAGAGTATGTCTCCGGCGCGGGGATCGGATTCTCCAATGAGAAGAAAATCAGGATTAAGGAAATCGCGGATCACCGTGCCAAGAGCGATGAATTCCGGACTGTAGCAGAGACCGAAGCCTTCTCCGCAGCGCTTGCCGCTGGCGCGCTCCAGCGCCAACTTGATTTCGCCGCCCGTGGAACCGGGCATGACCGTACTGGTGACCACCACGAGGTGAAAAGAATTCTTGTTGCGTAAAGCGCGTCCGATGGCTTCGCACGTGGGAATGACGTACCGGAGGGAGAAACCGCCATCCGGCTCGCTAGGCGTGCCCACCACAATGAAAGTGGCCTCGGAATCCCGGACCGCAGCTTCCGTGTCTTGCGTGGCTGAAAGTCGCCCCTTGGATTCGAGAAGCAGTTCGGCGAGCCCGGGCTCATGCACGGGAGGCACGCCACGGCCGATGGCGTCCACTTTTTGAGGGTCCAGATCGGCGGCGATGACTTGAAAGCCGCGCGTGGCGAAGCAACCGGCCATCGGCGCGCCGAGTTTGCCCAGACCAATGACGGATACGGACGAGACCATACGCCTCCTGAAAAAGAACCACTAGTTTAACGTGTAAAGGTGTCGGCAGGAAGCCTGCCAAGGTCCGAAGAATCAGACTTTTTCGGTGCGCCGTTTGAATCGAGATCGCTTCCGCTGGAGCGCTGCAGACCTCTCAATTCCTGCTCAGCCCGAAAACGTTCCTTCGAGAGCTCGCGTTCGATGCCTTCGTCCGAGGATGCCCAAAGGAACGGGCCATACAGAAGAAACGGAGTGACGAGATCAAATAGGGCCAGACCCCCACCAAAACATGACGTCGCCTACCTTCGGGCCGGAAATAATCCTTCAGCAACACCCAAGCTAAGCCACAAAATCCACAGGCGACGTTCACGAGCTCTGATTGTCCGCCGTCTGCCGGAATCCTCTGCGAAGTCCCAGGACTTTCCGAATCGCCGCCGTCCGCCGTACGAAAATCTCCCATGCCAATTGCTTTATCTTAAAAATGGGCTTGCGGAAGCGCACTTTCCGGATCGCTCCACCGGGAGTCACCTCATGCGTCACATCCAGCAACGTGAACGCATGTTCCACGCCGCCATACAATTGAAAATTTCGCTCGGCTTCTTGCCCGCGCCATACCTGCTCTTTGCCGCCCGCCACATGATCATATCCATGATTCTGATGCAGCACCGGGGCCACCAGAGACCCATCCACCACCGGCAGATCCTGCTGCCGCACGGCCTTGATCAGCCAATGATCGAACCACAGCCTCCCGATCGCGAAATCCGGAATCTCCGGATACATTCCTTTGGGAAAAACAAACACATCGATGCCTGAGTAGTGTTCATCCTTGCCAGTGGCCCTGGCGCGTTGCTTGATGGCCTCTTCCCAACGCGCGTCGAAATTCAGCATTTCGGCGATGTCCAGATTAATACGCTTGGACACCAGCAGTGATTTCGCAAATCTCTTCTGCACGGTTTCCGCGGCGCGCACAAAGTTGCGCATTAGAATAATGTCCGCATTCACGTAGCACAGGTACGGCGCTGTCGCCGCCGCTTCGGCTTGGCGGAAGAGAGCGCTGAGCAGCGGCGTGCCGTGGTCGTTCGTCGCCACGTTTGGCAAGTGCCGCAAGCCCAGGCCCCGCGCCATCTCCATCGCCCCTTCTTCATTTCCCAGAAGGATAATTTCGGGCCGCGGCTCGAGCCTCGTCCAGCTCTCAATGGCATTGCGCTGGATAACACCCGTGTGCCCTTTGAACGCCTTTGGAATCGAGAAAATTGTCAGCACTCTTCAAGCATAGTCAAAATAGCGTTCGCCACAAGTGGGTAAAGGAACCGCTAAGTGTACACGTGATACTAAAGCTCGCGCACTCAAGAGCAGTCACCATCCTTAGCGCCATTCCATCGCAGCCAGGAAAAACGCCCCCAACAATCAAGCTGTCGTGCAAAAATGTCTTCGCCTGTTTCATCGGCAAGACTTTCTCCGGAGAGCGCATGCCTCGGCTAAAATTCTCAACCTCCTTGCAAGGCCGCCCGTAGATGCTTCTCCTCTCCACCCTGGAAGTTTTTTTCACTTGGGCTGTCATCGCTCTCGCCCTAATCGGTTTCGGCTCCATCGTTCTCACGCTGTTCAGCAAAGATTGCTCTCTCACCGACGCCTTCTGGATGGGTCTCGCCTTCTCCGTCGCCGCTCTTGAAATTTGGAATCTCGTTCTCCCCGTCACTCCTTCGATCGCACTCTTTCTCTTCGGCGTCGGCATTCTGGGGCTCGTGCTAATCCGCTCCAAGTTGCGCGCCAGCCTCCTCGCCGCCTGGCAAAACTCTCGCTGGCTGCTCCTCCTCGGCCTCGCCTTTGCACTCCTCCTCGCTCTGCGCTCCTGCGGCCCCTTCGAGTATTACGACACCGGCCTCTACGGCGCTCCTTCCGTCCGCTGGATCCAAACCTATCCCGCCATTCCCGGCCTCGCCAATCTTCACGGCCGGCTCGGCTTCAACAGTTCCGTCTTCCTTTGTATTGCCGCGCTTGGCCAAGGTCCCTGGAAGGATCTCGGCTTTCATCTCTTTACCGGGTTTCTGCTCTCCGCTTTTTGGGCCACTCTGTTGCCTGCCTGCGCCCGCGTCCTCCGCGCAGCCGCCGCCTCTCCCGCCGACTGGTTTCACACCATCCTCGCCGTCCCCGCTTTCTTCTGGACCACTCGTTCCCGCATCGTCGGCACACAGACCGATGAGCCCGCCACCATCGTCGCCCTCATCGCCGCTGGCATCCTCTTCGCCGATCTCTCCCATGACCAGCGCGAAGGCCACCCCGCCCCGCCCACTCATCGCCTCGTCCTCGCCGCGACTCTCTTCTCCCTCGCCGTCACCTTCAAGGAATCCACCGCCGTCTTCGCATTCATCGCCTGGTGCTTGGTCTTCCGTCGAATTTGGCAAACCGCCACCTCGCCGCGCACCCGCCACCTCCACCTCGCCGCCGCGCTAGTTTCTCCCGCCCTCCTCCTGCTTCCCTGGTTCGCTCGCTCGATTATCCTGAGCGGCTATCCTCTTTTCCCCGCCACCGTTTTCGCTTTCCCCGTTCCGTGGAAAACGCCGCTCTCTGCCGCCCGCTGGTACACCTTCGCCGTTCAATCCTGGGGACGCGGTCCCGACTCTCATTTTGTAGACACCCGAGGCTTTCACTGGCTCGGCCTGTGGCTCCATCAAGCGCTCCGCAACCGCCCTTCGTTCCAAGTCCCGCTGGCCATCGCGCTCGTCGGTCTGGCCATCGCGCTCGCGAGTCGTTTCCGCGCCGACGCCAAGCCTCGTCCCGCGTATCCCTGGCTCTCGCTCCTTTTTCCCGGACTTGCCGGCATTCTTTTTTGGTTCGCCGCTTCCCCGGACCCGCGCTTCGCCCAATTCGCCATCTGGACCACCGTCGCCACTCTGGGTGCCTGGGGCATCGCGTCTCTTGATTTCCAGCGCCCTCCGTCGCACACCCGCCCCGCACACGCCAGCATCGCCCTGGCTACGCTCTTCTTATCTTTAGTCTGGTGCTTGATTTCTCTTGGCTGGAAGGAACCGATCCAAGCGCTGCATGGCGTGCAACAACCGCCGCCTCTTCCGAAGCCCACCCTCACCGTTCGCCACACACTCTCGGGCCTTGCCGTCTACGTCCCCGCCCAGGGCAACCAGTGCTGGGACGCTCCCTTGCCCTGCACTCCCTATTTCGACGAATCGCTTCGCCTCCGCAACCCGTCCTCACTGCGCTGGGGTTTCACCTCGGAAGCGCGCGCCGCCGAACTCCAGACATTCTGGTAGCCAGCCCCAATGGGCCAGCGCTAGTCGCGGCTATTTGGGCACGCCGCTGATCAGCGAGTGGCGGTGCGCGTGTCCGGTATCTGGGCGCAAGCGGAAGTGGCGATAATCACATTTTAGGCAGCGGTATGGCTTGATGTTGAAAATCGAGTTGAGCGCAAGCTCAAGCAGGCCTTTCCTCTTGGATCTTGAGACCTCCGAACTCCCGCAACTCGGGCATGCAATATGGACCGCTTTGGAAAGAATGAACTTCATGGCCCTCACCTTACTTAGGGAGGGCTGATAGATTACCGCAGAATCCTGCCGAAGTCATCACGCGGATTCCGCCGTCAGCAGCAAATGCCACCCAAACCGCCGTTCCATCCATCGGAACAGCGACCGCGGCATCCAGCGCAAATACCACTCTTTGACGTACCGATACTTCACGTAGTTCGCTATGCGATAAGGAAAGATGTGCTCCGCCTGCACGCCCGTCACGCGGAAGCCGTGCCGCTCCAAGAGTCGCCGCCCTTCCCGACGCGTGTACGTGTACGTCACCGGGCATCCCGTCTGCGCTTCGGAGTTCCTCGCCACCAGGTCCTCCAGTTTCCAGAACTGGCCTTTGCCCTCCGTCGCCAGGATCCACGCCACTTTCCACGACCGGCGATGATAGACCATGATCTTCACGGTCGTGCCCGGCCGCGTGTACTGCCGAAGCTGCTCCAGCACCGCCTCCGGATGCGGCGTGTGGTGAATCACGCCAAAGCAATAAATCAGATCGTACGGCTCCGGCGGCACGAACGCGCTCAGTTGTTCCGCATTCCCCGCGCAGAATCGAATCCGGTCTTCCAGTCCGAACACCGCGGCGCGCCGTCGGGCCAGTTCCATCGATTTTTCCGATAGGTCCACGGTTGTGACCTGCGCTCCCGCCCGCGCAAAATTGATCGTATCCGTTCCGATCCCGCATCCGATTTCCAGCACCTTTTTCCCGCGCCACCGCTCGAACTCCGCGAATCCCGGTATGTGATATTCCACAAAGTATTTCCGCGCCTCCACCTGGTCGAAGTATTCCTTCGTCCCCACCGGCGCCGTCGAATGTCGTATGTTGCAGGGACGCTCATTCCAATAATCCCTGACTCGCGCGATTTCTACTTCGGCAAAATTCATGGAGAAAGTATACAAGGTTGGGATTGTTGTTGTTGACTTGGACGTTTCTCAGCGGGAGAATACGCGCCAAATCGCCCAGCAGCTTCCCAGAACAGCACAGGACAGAGTAGAGGGCTATCTGGGAGCACCTCTATTCTCACCGTAGGCCCCCGAAAAATCCGAAGAAGGAGGATGCTCATGACACGCAACATTTTGCGTATATCGCTTGTGACTATTTTCGTTGCCACGCTCCACATGAGCCTGGCGCCGGCAGTATGGGGTCAAGATCAAGACGACCGCAGTTGCTCAACGGCAAGAGCGGCGGGAGAGTGGGGATATCTATACACAGGGACGATACTCCTTCCAACTGGCGCGGTTCCCGTCGCCGCTGTGGGCAGGTTCACCGCTGACAAAGAGGGGAATATCTCCGGCACGCAGACCAGAACCATAGCCCCCGGCGAAGCGTCACACGAAGTCATCAGAGGGACAGCCACCGTGAACTCTGACTGCACGGCCTCAGGGACAATCAGTGTTTACAGCCTGTCGGGGACTTTGCTTCGCACCGCGGCTTTGGCTGGTGTGTTTGTGAATAATCAGAGAGAGGTTCGCTACCTTTTTGAATCGCTGGTGCTCCCCAACGGAACAAGCATCAGGGTTGTCATAAGAGTCGATGCAAAGAGGGTGTTTACGAACGACTAGGCTATGAACCTTTCAGTGCCTTGAGAAGTGATCGGCGTAGTCCACCTAAGAAATAGCGCGTTCGCATCAGGCCCGTTGTCCAGGGATCCGAGAGCCCCACGACAGGTCGCATGGGTTCTATCGCGAGCGTGAGATTTGGCGCGCTCAGCGGCAGTTTCGACGCAACCATCATCGTGCGTTCGCGTTTGCGGCGAACCGATTGGCGGTAAAGCGCATGTTCCGG
>Ga0137415_10004211_pt1 | contig 14234 bp, 8 predicted proteins | sample CZODoug3_1_1_16f_FD_183082 | JGI IMG/M metagenome (GOLD analysis project Ga0137415, IMG submission 183082) | Vadose zone soil fungal communities from Angelo Coast Range Reserve, California, USA - CZODoug3_1_1_16fungal (Hybrid Assembly) | ecosystem: Environmental > Terrestrial > Soil > Vadose... | reverse complement strand
CCGCAGGTGACGAGCGGGCCCAGCGCCGTCACGTGGTCGCCCGATGGGACGGAGCTGATCTACTCGATGCAGGGATCGCTCTGGCGGCAACGGATCGGCTCGCGGGTCGCGCAGGAATTGACCGCGGGCGAGGGATACGACTACCAGCCCGACTGGTCCCCCGATGGACGGCTGGTCGTGTTCGCCCGCTACGCCCACGATGCGATCGAGCTGCAGCTGCTCGATCTGAACACTCAGAGCGTACAGCCCGTCACGGCGAACGGAGCCGCGAACGTCGAGCCGCGCTGGTCGCCCGACGGGACGCGCATCGCCTTCGTCTCGTCCTCGTACAACCGGCGGTGGCACATCTTCACCGTCGCAATAGAGGCCGGGAGGGCGGCGGAGGGGACCGTCACCCGGCTTACCGAGGACAACGACAGCCGGCTGCCGCGCTACTACTACAGCGTGTGGGATCAGTACCTCTCACCCACCTGGTCCCCGGACGGGCGGGAGCTGATCATCGTCTCGAACCGCGGGCACATCCACGGGAGCGGCGGATTCTGGCGCATGACCGCGACCCCCGGGGCGCCAATGCGGGAGGTGCGCTACGAAGAGACTGCCTGGAAGGCCCGGCCCGACTGGTCTCCCGACGGCCAGCGCGTCGTGTACAGCTCCTACCTGGGCCGTCAGTGGCACCAGCTCTGGCTGATGACGAGCGAAGGCGGCGATGTCTTCCCACTGACATATGGTGAGTTCGACGCGACCGCTCCGCGCTGGTCGCGCGATGCCAAGCACATCGCCTACATCGCGAACGAAGGCGGGAATACGGCCCTGTGGGTGATCGACGTACCGGGCGCCCACCGGCGACAGATCGTCGCCTCGGAGCGGCGCTACCGGGAGCCCGTGGGCCGGCTTCGGATCGTGGTGGTGGATCGGGGCGGCCGCGCGTTGGCGGCGCGGGTCTCGGTGGCCCGGGCAGACGGCCGGGCCTATGCCCCGGACGACGCCTGGCGGCACGCCGACGAGGCGTTCGATCGCCAAGATGGGACCAACCGAGGGTTCGAGTACGGCTACTTCCACACCACGGGGACGGCCGAGTTGACGGTACCAGCAGGACCGGTACGGGTGGAAGCATGGCACGGACCGGAGTATCGCGTGGCGCGCGCGGATGTGCGCGTCCCTGCGGGACGTACGGTCACCAAACGGTTGGTGCTCGAGCGACTGGCGGATCTGCCGGCCCGCGGCTGGTGGAGCGGTGATCTCCACGTGCACATGAATTACGGCGGCGCGTACCGCAACACCCCGCAGCACCTCGCCTTCCAGGGCCGCGCCGAGGACCTGCACGTGGTCGAGAACCTGATCGTCAACAAGGAGCAGCGGATTCCGGACATCGCGTACTTTCGCACCGATCCCGACCCCGTCTCGACGCCGGGTTTCCTGCTGCTGCACGATCAGGAGTATCACACCAGCTATTGGGGCCACACCGGACTGCTCGGCCTCTCCGACCACTACCTGCTGCCCGAGTATGCCGGTTATCCCAACACCGCAACCGCTAGCCTGTACCCGATGAACGCCGACGTGGCGGACCTCGCGCACGCGCAGGGCGCGTTGTTCGGTTATGTCCACCCGTTCGACACGCAGCCGGACCCGACAGACATGGCGGACCGACTCACCTACGAGCTTCCGGTGGACGTCGCCCTCGGCAAGGTCGATTACATGGAAGTGATGGGATATTCGGACCACCGCATCACGTCCGGCATCTGGTATCGTCTGCTGAACTGCGGCTTCCGCATACCGGCGGGGGCGGGCACCGATGCATTCCCGAACTTCGCGTCGTTGCGAGGCCCGCCGGGGTTGGTCCGCGTGTTCGTACGGAGCGGCCCGAAGCTCGACCGCCGGAGCTGGATGGGGGGCCTCAAGGCGGGGCGGACGTTCGTGACGAACGGTCCGTTACTCGAATTCACCTTGGGTGGGCGCGAGATCGGGGACGAGATCCGATTGTCGCGCGGCGCGCGGATCACTGCTCGTGTGGGTCTGCGTTCGAGCGTTCCGATCGATCACCTCGAGGTCATCGGCAACGGCAGCGTGGTCGCGGCGATCACACTCCGGGGCGACCGCACCACCGCGAACGACACCGTCTCCATCCCCGTCGCGCGGAGCGGCTGGTACGTGCTGCGCGCCTGGAGCGACCGACCGGCGCTGCCGATCCTCGATCTGTACCCGTTCGGCTCGACGAGCCCCATTTATGTGCAGGTCGGGCGTGAGCCGGTGCGCTCGCGAGAGGATGCCGACTTCTTCGTGCGCTGGATCGACCGGCTGGACCATGATGCGCGAACTCAGCAATCGTGGAACACGCTCGAGGAGCGAGACCATGTACTGAACCTGCTCACTCAAGCACGAGCGGTGTACGCGCAGCAGGCGCAGGCCGCCATCCCGTAGGAGGCCTCCACGTTCTTGTTGCAGTGACGCCACAGGACGTCCTCGCCTGCTATCCTCGCCTAGCATCCCGAACTGTTGGCCCGAGGTTTGTAGGAGGATGGGCTGTGGAGCCGACGCATCGCCGTTCTGGATGACCATGGATGGAGGGCAACATGCTCACGGCACTGGCAAGTCAGCCCAGGGAGAGTGGGCCGCAGCAGCGCGAGCTGGACACCGCGCTGACCACCGCGGCCGGGTTATCGAGCGGCGACTACGCCCGCTGGCGACTACTCGCATCTCACGGGCCATGCAGCGGTCCCTTCGTCGACCCCCACTGGATACTATCGTGGACAGAAGCCTTCGCTCCTCAGGAGCCGGTGCTGGTGTGTGCACGCGATGGCCGACGACTGGTCGGGATTGCCGCATTGCAGCGTCAAGTCGAGTCCTGGGGGGGGCGCCGGATCAGCGTCCTGCAATCCCGGACGAACGCTGAGTCGTACCGCTTCGCGTTCCTGTCGTGGAAGGGGCGGGTCGACATCCAAGAGCGGTTGTGGCGCACGCTGTGCCAGTCGGGGGGCGGCGACGTCATTCGGATCGAGCACGTGCCGGAGAGCTCGCCCACCATCGCGGCCGCGCTCACGGTCGCCGGGGACCTGGGATGGCGCTGCCTGGTACAGCCGACCTTCCTGACGCCTTGGCGTTCCCTGTCCCCCGAGGCCCAATGGGACGATGGCCTCACGCGACGCTTCAAGCGCAACCTGCGCAGGGCCGAGCGGCGGCTGGGCGAGCTCGGCGAAGTCCGCTTCGACGTCGTGACCACCGGGACCCAGTTGAAGCAGGCCCTGGATGTGTTCTATCGGCTCGAAGCGAGCGGGTGGAAGGGGCGGGGCGGGTCGGCAGTGACGCAGCGCTCGCAAGTGAAGCGGTTCTACGACGGCCTGGTCGACCGTGCGGAGGTGTGGATTCCCATGCTCACCGTGTGTGGCGACCCCGTTGCGGCGTACGTGCTGCGGGTCTCCGGGCACAACCTCTTCGCGCTGAAGACGGGATATGACCAAACCTACTCCAAGTACGCGCCCGGCCTGTTGCTGACATCGCGGGTGATCCGCTACGGACTGGAGCACGGCATGGAGATGCTGGACCTCATGGCCGACAACTCACGCTGGAAGGCCGACTGGGCTCGGGAAGTTCGTCCGCACTACGAGCTGCTGCTGTTCGCGCCCACGCCAGCCGGGCGCTACGCATACTGGGTTCGTTACGGGGTGCGGGAACAGGCCAAGCGGCTGCCGGGCGCGGTCCGCCTCGCTCGCTGGCTGAGGGCCCAGGCGTCCTGAAACGCAATTCCTGCTAGGGTTGCACGAGCTCGATGTTGCGCCGCGCCGTGACGGATGCGCGGCCCCGCGCGTTCACGGTCACCTCGATGCGGTAGGGTCCTGGCGACAGCCTGGCGAGGTCGAGCGCCAACGCCCGGCCCGCCACCGTCGGAGTTTCGGCGCGGGGTACCAGGACCTCCGTCCATTCGAGGCTCACGGCTCGACGAGGCGCGGCGAGGCGCACCGCCTCGACGGCTCGACGCAGCCAGCCGGCGCCGCGTCGGGTGACGGTGAGCGACGTCGTCACTTCCTCCCCTGCCGAGCTCAGGCCGTGCACCTCCCAGAACAACCCCAGCGGCCGATCCGCACGCACCTGTGTGGTCGCCAAGGCGTGCGGCACGGCGGCCGCCAGGTCGGACGGCAGGGAATCGCTCCCCTCCAGCAGGAGGAGATCCGAGATCCGCGCGCTCTCGTCGAGTGAAGCGCCGTACCGCGCTCGCGCGACGGTCCGTCGGATCGGGGCTATGACCTCCAGGCTCAGGAGCTGGTGGCCGCACGGTGCCGTGGCCACGAGGACGTCAGGATGGCTCAGACGAGTGTCATGGTCGCTCACGACCAGGTCGCGATCACTACGAGTGAGGACGAGGGCTGCCCGCGCGGGCTGGTCGGCCAGGGCGGTGTCCTTCGAGAGGTCGTACGCCGCAATCACGACGCAGGAATCACCCCGTCGGAACACGCTGAGTTGGTGTCCAGATATCTGAACCGCTTCGCATACCTGGGCGCGTAGCGCTCTCGCCCTTGCAGCGGCTCGGGACTCCAGTCTGCGGGCGTCGTGTGCCCGGGATCGTCGAAGGCCCGAGCACCTGGGCTGAACTGGAACGCAGGGGAAGGGTCGTGCCCGGTGACGTTGGGCTCGGACTGGACCAGAGGAGACACCGGCGGTTCGCGGGTCCACCAGGTCGGCCATCCGTAGCGAAGCTGCACGTCGCGGAGATCATTCGCCCAATAGAGGCCGAACGTCGTGCGGCGGCCCTGCTCGATGCGGACCATCGTCTGACGAGCGAAGTGCTCGGTACGACGATCGTTCCAGGCGAGGGAGTAGAGCGGCTGGGTGAGCCACCACCAGCGAGTCTCGAACGCCGCCCGGCCGTCGCAGTCGAGCTGGCGGTAGCGGTCGGCCAGGTCGCCGTCGAGCAGCGGAGCGATGTCGCTCCAGCGGCACCGCTCGTCCTCGGGCATGTCGGCCAACGCGATTGAAAACAGGCTTTCGGCGGCCGCGAAATTGCCTTCGACGTGCTGAACGAGACCTCCCAATGCCTCACACCAGGACTGGACGGCGCGGCACTGCTCCACGACGCGGGCCGCCAGGCGCGGCTGACTGTCCTCCAGCATGTAGCGCACCCGCTGGCCTGCGATCCACTCGTCCCCGGGGAGGGCGGCACCGCCAGTGGCGAGCGCTGCCAGGAGTCGCGCGCGCGCCTGACGGATTTGGGGAGGTTCCGCCAGAGGTCTGTCCTCATCGCCGCCGCTGTCATACCAGTAGCGAAGCCGCCCGATCATTTCGTAACGCCCGCCGTTGGAGACTGACGGGCGTTCGGGGAGACTCGCCCGCCGGGTGATCTCGAACTCGTCCTGGGCCCGGCGGGCCGACCGGAGGACGGCGAGCGAGTCGATCCCGCCCGATTGTGACGCGCCGGCGATCAGATACGGGAAGCACAGCAGTAGGACGCTCACGGTATCCACTCCGCAGGCAACATATCTCCACGCCTGCCGTGGGGCGAGCTTGACTTCACCGCCGGCGAGCGTAGCGTCGCCGAGGTGATCCCCCGCGACCTGAACGCCGCGCGCTGGTTCGTCGACCGCCATATCGAGGAAGGCCGGGACGGCCGACTCGCGATCACGTACGAAGGCCACCGGCTCAGCTACGGCGACGTATACGCGGGCGCGAACCGGTTGGGCAACGTGCTGCGGCGGCTCGGCGTCATGAGGGAGCAGCGGGTGGTGCTGCTGCTGCAGGATAGCCCGGAGTTCGTATGGAGCTTCTGGGGCGCGCTCAAGATCGGGGCCGTGCCCGTGCCGACCAATACGTTGCTCAAGCCGCGCGACTACGACTACATCCTGAAGGACAGCCGCGCGACGGTCGTCATCGCGAGCGAGCCGCTCGTGGCCGCCGTCGAAGAGGTGCGCTCCCGATCAACGGATCTCGTGCACGTCGTGGTCGTCGGCCGGCCGGCGGCGGGCCAGCTCGCCTATGACGAGCTGGCGGGCGCCGAGAGCGCCGAGCTCGCGCCCGCGCCCACGACGAAGGATGACGTGGCCTTTTGGCAGTACACGTCGGGCACCACGGGCACGCCCAAAGCGGCGGTTCACCTGCACCACGACATGCTCGTCTGCTGCGAAGCGTTCGGGCGGCACGTGCTCGAGATCGGGCCGGAGGACCGGACCTTCTCGGTCGCCAAGCTGTTCTTCGCCTACGGTCTGGGGAACGCGCTGTACTTCCCGTTCCACGTGGGCGCCTCGACCATCCTCTACCCCGGCCGCCCCGAGCCCGCGAAGGTGTTCGACGTCATCACCCGGGAGCGCCCGACGCTGTTCTACGCGGTTCCCACGGCGTTCGCCGCGATGCTGCAGGTGCCGCACGCCGAGCGGTTGTACGACCTCGGGTCGGTCCGGGTCTGCAGCTCAGCCGGAGAGCCGTTGCCGAAGGCGATCTACGAACGCTGGCTCGAGAAGTTCGGTCTCGAGATCCTCGATGGCATCGGGTCCACCGAGATGTGTCACACCTTCATCGCGAACCGCCGCGGCAGAGTGCGTCCCGGCTCGAGCGGAACCGTCGTACCCGGTTACGAGGCGAAGCTCGTGGACGACGACGGGCGTGAGGTCGCGGTCGGCAGCGTGGGCAACTTGATGGTCAAAGGGGACAGTGCCTGCTCGGGCTACTGGAACCAGCACGAACGTACCAAGCAGACGATCGAAGGCGAGTGGGTGCGGACGGGGGACAAGTATACGCGAGACGCCGACGGGTACTTCTGGTACGCCGGTCGCAGCGACGACATGATCAAGGCGGGGGGCATGTGGGTGTCGCCGGCGGAGGTGGAGGGCGCGCTCGCCGAGCATCCGGCCGTGGTGGAATCGGGCGTCGTGGGTGCGGAGGACAAGGATGAGCTGGTGAAGCCGCTCGCGTTCGTGGTCCTCGCGCGGGGCCAAGCGGCGAGCCCGGCACTTGAGATCGAGCTCAAGGCGTTCGTGAAGGAGCGGCTCGCTCCTTACAAGTACCCGCGCTGGATCGTGTTCGTGGACGAGCTGCCGAAGACAGCCACGGGGAAGATCCAGCGGTTCAAGCTACGGGAAATAGCAGCAGACCCTTCGCGCCTGCGGCGCTCAGGATGACACGCGGATTATTGCATCGCGAGCAGGAGAACGTCGTACAGCGCATGCGTCCACGCCGTGATGCCGAACCCGCGCGCCAGATACAGCCCCGAGAAGAACAGGCCCGCGACCATCCGGAACGCGAACGAATAGAGCTGCCAGCGGTCGCCGTATGGGCCGATATAATGGAAGGCTGAGAAGATCGCGGCGCCGGCGAAGGTGGCCGCGATGCCGGCGGTGAGCGGGCGCCAGCCGAGCAGGGCCCGCGCGGCGGCGGCGAGCGCGCCCACGAGCAGCACGCGAAACAGCAGCTCCTCGTAGATCCCCGCCCCCAGTGAGACCATCAGCCGCGTCCACCAGTCCATCTCCGGTCCTGCACGAACGGCGAGCGTCTGCAGCATGCCGAGCACGCCGGAGGTCACGCTCCCCACCACGAAGCCGAAGACCAACGCGAGCGCGATCGACTCACCCAGCATGGCGACAAATACGCTGCTCCGGAGCCGCGACCCGTGCGCGCGCATGTCGCGTGTCACGAGCCACAATCCCGCACCGATCAGGCAGATCATGAAAAGTGGCGGGCCCCAGGCGCCCGCCACCGCCGTGAACAGCGCCTGCAGGATCACGTCCGCTCCGTTGCGGACGGAGCGCTCGCCGTGCGCGAGTAGCACCGCGAGCACCTGGTAGAACGCGAGCAACGGGAGCGCGAACAGCAAGCTGTAGCGTGGAGTGCGACGCACCTGCCAGTAGGAGGTTCGGGAGGAAGCGGAGGAGAAGGCGGTCCCGGTCATAGGGTCAGGAATCTATCGACGGTTCGGCGCTTGCGACGGTTTCCGCCGGCCGGTATGCTACCGCGCCGTGACGCACACCGACATCCCGCTCGCCGTCCTGATGCTCGCCGCGACCGCGAGCGCCGCGCAGCGCCCCGAGCGGGGCAGGGAGGTGGGCATCCCGTTCGAAGGCACGGCCGGACCGCTCAACGCCATCACCGACGTGGGTGGGGTCGAAGTCGGCCACCGGACCCTCGTGGCGGGGAGCGGCAAGCTCATCGTGGGGAAGGGCCCCGTGCGCACCGGCGTCACGGCGATCTTCCCGCGCGGCAGGGACTCCGACGACCCCGTGTTCGCCGGCTGGTTCACCATGAACGGCAACGGCGAGATGACCGGGACGACCTGGGTGGAGGAGTCGGGGTTCTTGTCCGGTCCCGTGATGATCACGAATACCCACTCGGTCGGTGTCGTGCGCGACGCGGTGATCGAATGGGTCGTGCGCCGGGGACGCATGCTCCACGACGAATGGTCGTTGCCGGTGGTGGCGGAGACGTGGGACGGCGAGCTCAATGACATCAACGGGTTTCACGTCACGAAACAGGATGCCTGGGCTGCCATGGACAATGCCCGTGGCGGCCGCGTCGCGGAGGGGAGCGTCGGTGGCGGCACGGGGATGATCTGCAACCAGTTCAAGGGAGGGATCGGGACGGCCTCGCGGCGGCTCGACCCGCAGGATGGCGGATACACGGTCGGCGTGCTGGTGCAGTGCAACTACGGGAGGCGCCGCTACCTCCGCATCGCCGGCGTGCCGGTAGGCCAGGAGATTTCGGACCTGGTGCCGTGCCGCGCTCCCTGCGCCGGTGGGCGCTCGGGACGGGCGGTCGTCCCGGCCGACGTCGGGTCGATCATCATCGTGGTCGCCACCGATGCGCCGCTCGTTCCTCACCAACTGAAACGCGTGGCCCGCCGCGCCGGGCTCGGCGTGGGCAGGCTGGGCGGGGTCGCGTCCAATTCGTCGGGCGACATCTTCATCGCGTTCTCGACGGCCAACGCCCGCGCCTCGCGGGACTCCGGGCTCGCGCAGGTGTCCATGGTATCGAACGAGCAAATCACGCCACTGTTCGAGGCGACCGTGCAGGCCACCGAGGAGGCGATCGTCAACGCCATGCTGGCGGCGCAAACCATGACCGGCGCGGACGACCTCACCGTGTACGGCCTGCCGCATGACCGGCTCCGCGCCGTGCTGCGGAAATACAACCGGCTCGCGCCCTAGTGGCCAGGCGCTCGACGCACGCCTGATGGCGGATCTCAAGCGCCAGCTCGGGCTGCTCGATTCGACGATGATCAACGTCGGGACGATCATCGCGTCCGCCATCTTCATCGTGCCGAGTGTGATCGCCCTCACCCTGGGCGGGTCGCTGCCCACGATACTCGTCTGGGTGGTGGGCGGCGCGGTTTCACTGCTGGGGGCTCTCTCGGCAGCCGAGTTGGGCGCAGCGATGCCTAACGCAGGCGGCATCTATGTGTATCTCAGCAGGGCCTACGGGCCCCTATGGGGGTACCTGTACGGCTGGTCGAGCGGCGTGGTGATCAACCCCGCTTCGATCGCCGCGATTGCCCTGGGATTCGCGACGTACGTCGGTTTCTTCGTTCCGCTCGACGACGGCGGTATCAAGGCCGTCGCGGTCGCCTCGATCGTTGGGCTCACGGTGCTCAACTCGCTCGGCGTCAGGCTTGGAGCGATCACGCAGAACGTGCTCACCCTGACCAAGCTAGGGCTCGTGACCGTGCTGATCGTCGTCGGATTCGTGCTGCCCGGTGGCAGCGTCGCGAACCTGGCGCCGCTCTGGTCCGATGCCCCGCTCGGCAAGCAGATCGCGTCGTTCGGCGTCGCGCTCGTCGCAGTGCTGTGGGCCTACGACGGATGGATCGAGATCACGTACGTCGGGAGCGAGGTGAAGGATCCGGAGCGAAACATGCCGCGCTCCATCATCCTGTCGACGTTCATCGCCATCGCGCTCTATTGCCTGGTGACGGCGTCGTTCGCCTACGTGCTGTCGCCAGCGACGATGGGCGCGTCGTCCCTCGTGGCGTCCGACGCGGCGAAGGTCACGCTCGGCGCTGCGGGAGCAGGGCTCGTGGCGGTGGCGATCATGACTGCCACGCTCGGCTCCAACAACGGGATCGTGTTGACGGCGGCGCGCGTACCGTACGCGATGGCGCGCGACGGCCTGCTGCCCCGCTGGCTGGCGACCGTGCACCCGCGCTTCCTCACGCCGATTCCGTCGCTCGCCGTACAAGCGGTCGTGGCGATCGCCTTGACCCTGATTTCAACCGACCCGTCGTGGAAGAACACGTACAATCATCTCTTCACGTACGTAGTCCTGGCGGAGTTCGTGTTCTACGGCATGTCGTGCGGCGCGGTCATCGTGTTGCGGCGCAAGGAGCCCGCCATGGTGCGACCCTACAAGGCGTGGGGCTATCCCGTCACGCCCATCGTTTTTATTCTGTTCGCGGTCTGGCTGCTGTACAACACGGCCCGGGAACAGCCGGTGGACGTGGCGATGAGCACGCTGCTCGTGCTCGCCGGGTTGCCGCTCTACTGGTGGCAGCGCAGACTCACCGCCCGGGCGGCGCCAACTCCCTGACGTTGCTACTCGTCGTCCGCGCCGGGCTTCTGCAGGCGCTGCAGCGCGGTTTCCACATCCTTCCGGGTGTCCGGGTACTTGAGCGTGCCCACGGCTGCCTGCAACCGCGGGATCCCGAGCTGACGCGGCAGCGTAAACTGGAACGCCTCCACCACCCAGCGCCGCACCGCCCGGCGCTCGTCGTTCAGGTGCGCGGTGAGCAGCTCGAGCGCGTGAGCGCTGCCGCGGGCCGCGAGCGCCGCCAACACATGTGCCGCGAAGCGGTGCGCAGCGAGCAGCGTCTCGAGGCGCGGGATGGCACCGGTATCTCCCGTCTGCGCGATGATTCGATAGGCCGCCTCCTGGATGACGTCCTGGTACGATGGTGTGGCGAGCCCCCAGGCGATGGCGCTATCGCGCGCCGTCGAGTCGGCGCGGACCAGCGCCGTGAGCGCCGCGGCGCGCACTTCGTAGCTTGGGTCGGTTTGGAACGTGGCGCGCGCGAGCTCCGCGGCCCGCGCACCGCCCCGCTGACCCAGCGCGGCTACGCCTGCGCGCCGTACCCGCGCCGAGGTATCCCGCAGCGCGGCCGCGAGCGGCGCCGCGGCGCTCGCCCCGGGTAACTCGCCCAGCGCCTCGACCGCTCCGGCGCGCGTGCGGAAGTAATCGGCCCCGGTGGCGGTCTCGACCAGCGCCGCCACGGCCGCCGCGTCCGCCGGCCGCCGCGCCAACTGCTCGATCGCCCACTGGCGGTTCCAGAGATCGGGGTCCCGCTTGAGCTGCGTGGCGAGCCAGGCGGTCGGCTGGTCGAACGTCAACTCCTTGAGAATCGTGTTGCCGTCGTCGAACACAACCATGGTCGGCGCGCCGGCGAGCCCCGGGATCTCGATCGTCTGTTCGCGGGCCGCGAGCTCGATCCGCCGCACGACATCACCCCCCGCGGTGCCCACGCGAATCGTCAGCGGCATGCGGAACGCTTTTGGGGTCTCGAACGCGAGGCCGGTGGTGTCCGCCTTGGATGAGTCCAGCTGCGTTTGCTTCACTGTGAGGGTCAGCTTTCCCGCCGCCGTGTCGTACCCCGCCGTCACCACGAAACGGGGGTGCCCAGCGTCGTACACCCATTGGCTCCAGAACCAGTCGAGATTCTCGCCCGTCGCGTCGAGCACCGCCTGGCGTAGGTCGTCCGAGGTCGCGTTTGCCAGCGCGTGCCGGGTGAGGTACAGGTGCAGCGACGCCCAGAACCGTTCGGGGCCGAGGTAGCGCTGGAGCATGCGCAGCACCAGCGCGCCTTTGGGATACACGTTGTTCGAGCCGAGCGCCGCGAGCGGCATGCGGCGCCGCCGGTCGATCTCGAGATACTGGTGGTACTCGTCGAGGTAGTAGTCGTCCTCGACGTGGGGCCCGAGCTTCACGCGCCAATACTGTCCGGGCAGGAACTCGGCGAAACCCTCGTTCAGCCACATGTTGGCCCAGTTCTCGAGGGTCACGTAGTCGCCGAACCATTGGTGGGCCAGCTCGTGAGGAATCAGGATCCATTGATACCACGGCCGGTCGACATAGGCGCGGTCGTCGGGCAGCCAGTCGATGAGCGTGGTCGCGCTCACGTTCTCCATCCCGCCGAAGAAATCGGCGACCGTGGTCTGCGCGTACTTGGCCCAGGGGTAGCGGACGCCGGTCAGCCGGGAGTAGACCTCCATCATGTCCGGCGTGACGCCGAACAGCCGGCGGGCGCGACTCGAGTCCGCGCGGTACACGTAGTACTCGACCGGAATGCCGCGCCACGTGTCGGCCAGTCGGACCAGAGGCGCGACGATGAGGGACACGAGATAGGTCGGGCTGCGCGGGTCCTGCCGCCACGTAACGGTGTGCGTTCCGTCGGGCTTCTTCTGGTCGGCCACCAGCCGGCCGTTCGAAACCACCGTGTACTGCAGCGGCACGGTGGCGGCCAGCTCCCAGGTCATCTTGTCGTTCGGGAAGTCGTAGGTCGGGAACCAGTAATGGTTGTTGTCGTCCTCGCCCTGGCTCCAGATCTGTTGCGGCCGGTGCTCCTGGCCCTCGGGCTCGATGAAGGTCAGCCCGCGACCGTTGTCGACGCGCGCGTGGTAGTCGATCGAAAAGCGCAACGTGTCGTGGAAGGCCAACGGGCGCGCGGGGTACACCACGAGCGTATCGCCGTGGGTGGCGCTCCGGAGCGTCGTGCCGCGGGCATCGACGACGCGCGACACGGCGATCCGCTTGCCCGCGTCGAGGATCACGGAATCGAGCCCCGGCCGCAGCGCCACCAGCGTGGTCGTCACGCGGCCGTCGAGCGACGTCGAGTCCCAATCGAAGTTCCGGACCTCGATGCGCTGATGCACCAGGTCGTAGTCGTGGGATCGGGTATAGGCGTCGTTCGCGATCCGCTCGGCGTTGGATTGCGCGAGGCCGGGGGCGGAGCCGAAACCGATGAGGAGGGCGAGGGGAAGAAGGAGGCGCATGCACCAATCTAGCCTGGACGGGAGCGGCTTTCCGGTGCAGAATTCGTCGGCCGCCACCATGCCCTTCACAGGAGATTCACGGATGAGATCCAGGCTCGGAACCACCCTACTTGCCGTCTGCACCCTCCCCCTCACGGTCGTCGTCGCGCAGGCCCAGAACCCGGTCTCCAATGGCATCCGGGCCCTGGCGCAGCGCCAGACGAAGAACCTCGTGGACGCCGCGGAGGAAATGCCGGCCGACAAGTACGGCTACAAGCCCACGCCCGCTCAGATGAGCTACGGCGACGTGGTCGCTCACCTGATCAAGGAAGGGAACAACTATCTCTGCAGCGCGGCGTCCGGCATGAAGCAGCCGGACGTGGACAAGTTCACGGGGGCGGACCCGAAGGACAAGCTCGTGGCCGGCCTTAAGGCCTCGTTCAAGTTCTGCGAGACCGCGCTGGCTCAGGTCCAGGACGCGCAGCTGGGCGACAGCATCGACTTCTTCGGCGGCCGCAAGGTCACGAAGGCCCTCGCGGGGTTGATTACCGTGGCCGACTGGGCGGACCACTACAGCCAGATGGCGATCTACCTGCGGTTGAACGGACTGCTCCCGCCGACGGCCAAGAAGGGAATGGACTAGCGGTCTCTGAGAATCTCCCGGGCGGCGTTGTAACCGCACGCTCCCATGACCCCGCCGCCCGGGTGCGTCGCCGAGCCGCACATGTACAGCCCCTTGATGGGCGTGCGGTAGTCGGCGTATCCGGGCAGCGGGCGCAGGAAAAAGAGCTGTGACAGGGTCATGGCGCCCTGGAAGATGTTGCCACCCGTGAGGCCGAACCGGCGCTCCAGGTCGAGCGGCGAGAGCACCTGCCGGTCGATCACGGAGCGTTTGAAGTTTGGTGCGTACTCGTTGAGGATGTCGAAGCAGCGATCCGCGAACTGATCCTTCAGCTGGTCCCAGGACGCGTTGCGCAGCTGATACGGCGCATACTGCACGAAAAACGACATGACGTGTTTCCCGGGGGGCGCGACGGTCGTGTCCACCACGGACGGAATGGTGCACTCGAGAATCGGGTCCGCCGATGGGCGGCCGTACTTCGCGTCATCATATGCCCGCTCGATGTAGTCGAGCGTCGGTGCGACGTGGATCGTGCCGCGCAGGTGCCCGTTCGGCGGGAGGCCGCTGCCGCGTACGGCGGTGAAGTCCGGGAGCTCGGACAGCGCGACGTTGATCTTGAGCGAGGCGCTCGCGTAGTCGATGTTCTTGACGGCGGCGACGAACTCGGGCTCCAGCTCCTGCTG
>Ga0137415_10004209_pt1 | contig 14240 bp, 12 predicted proteins | sample CZODoug3_1_1_16f_FD_183082 | JGI IMG/M metagenome (GOLD analysis project Ga0137415, IMG submission 183082) | Vadose zone soil fungal communities from Angelo Coast Range Reserve, California, USA - CZODoug3_1_1_16fungal (Hybrid Assembly) | ecosystem: Environmental > Terrestrial > Soil > Vadose... | reverse complement strand
TGGTCGTCGCCGTCATGGTCGTCGCGGGTGTTCTTGTTCTCGTGGTCGCGACCCGGCCACTTGTCATGAGCCTCGTGGGCGCAAGCGCTCGCTGCGAACGCAGACTTGGCCGCTGCCGGTGGGCTCCAGATCGCCGCCAATGCGGCGAGGCTGGCCATTCCAGCGATCAAACTAAGCTTCCTCATCGCTACCTCCAATGACCGTTCCTAGCCATGTGGCCGGCGGGCGCATACGGTCAAGCAAACGCCATGCCCGATTGCGTGCTTCTAGTCCTAACAGGCACTTGCCGGGTGTCTGTTACTTAAGACACCTGCGCTCGCGCTCAAGATGTAAGCTCGGCCGACGTGAGGTGCCTCACAGTCTTAGGGCCCAAAGGCCGCAGGGTATGTGCGCTACACCACAAAGACGACCTGAAGCGGCCGACCACAGGGTGACGCAACCCGCCCTTCGGGCGCGCGCACTGTCTGTCGGCGGCGACGGCTATTTAGTTATAAAACTCAATCGCTTAGACTACAACAGCGCTCAGGTTTCGGCCCAGCCGTCTGCGTGCAGCGACGTAGGAGAGCGTCCTACCCTCATTATTCTGCGCCAAGGACGCATGGTTCATGCCTAACATATTGAAATATAAAGAGATAACAAGATCGGCACGCACCTTGCATAGCCCCTTCTGTTGCTCGGCGGCCCGCTTGTCCGCCGGAAGCGGCTCTCATTGAAACCATGACAGCGGTGGCCTGGTTGCACCGCGCTTCGGGTGGGGGTTTGCGCCTTGAATACGAAATTGGCTGGCGTCTTCGTGCTAGTCGCCTGCGTGCTTGCGGGCTGTGGCCAGGGCTCGAGCGGTGCGTCCACGGCTACGGGTCCTTCAACCACGGCCAGCACCAGCCCGCCGCCCCCCCCCAGCGGCAACGCGACGCTTTCCTGGCAGGCACCCACAACCAACACCGACGGTGCCGCACTCACCGACCTCGCGGGCTACCGCATTTACTACGGCACCAGTGCCGGCAACCTGAGTGACACCATCCAGCTCACGGGTGTCGGGCTCCAGACCTATGTGATCGACAACCTGGCGTCGGGTACCTGGTACTTCGCGGTCACGGCCGTCGCAAGCACTGGCGTCGAGAGCGCCCTTTCGGACATCGTCAGCAAGACGATCGGGTAGTCCGACACCCCAGTTCCCGCCCTCCGCGCGCCAGTCGTGACGGCAGTCACGGCGGCGGCGCGCTTGCGCGCGGTCAGCCTGCTCGGCGAAGTAAGATCGGGCAGATGCGCCTGACCCAATCCCTGCGTCTGTGGATGATTCTCGCGCTCGCGCTCCTTGTGGCGCTCATCTACTGGCCGAGCGCGGCCGTCTACAACAAGGAATGGCTGAACTTCGCCAACATTACTTTCACCCACGGCTGGCTGGTGGTGGTGGTGTGTCTGGCGCTCGTGCTGCGGTCGCGGGGTGAGATTGCCGCGGCCCCGGTGGAACCCCGGCCCTGGGTGTTGGTCGCGCTCGGCGGCTCAATCCTCGCCTGGCTGGTGTGCTACCGGGCGAGCATTCAGAGCTTGCACATCACGGTCTTCCCGGCGATATTCTGGCTCGCCGTCACTGCGGCATTGGGGCTGCCGGTGGGACGGCTGTTGGCTTTCCCGGTGGTGTTCTTCTACTTCGCCGTACCCTCCGTCGCGCAGCTCGGCAGCCTGTTGCAGGCGCTCACGGTGTATGTGCTGCACGGGCTCTTGTGGCTCACCGGGCCCTCGGCGTCGATATCCGGAGACATCATCCGCATCCCTAACGGCTCCTTCCTGATCGAGGAGGGCTGCAGCGGCCTGCATTTCATGATCGTGGGACTCGCGGTGGCGGCGCTGCACGGCGAGCTGCGGCGCGACCCCTGGCGAATCCGCGCGGCGCAGCTCGCGCTCATGGGGCTGCTCGCGCTGCTGGCGAACTGGGTGCGCGTGTACATCATCATCGAGGCGGGCTACCTCACCAACATGCAGAGCTACCTCGTGCGCGTGAGCCACTACTGGTTCGGGTGGGGCGTGTTCGCGGTGGCGCTCATCGGTTTCTTCGGCCTCGCGGCCCTGTTGGGTCCGCCGCCGTTACCGGAGCCGCCGCACGATTCCGCAGCGCGCCCCGCGGCGCGCGGCCCGGCTGTTTCCCCCGCAGCACTCGTCAGTACGGTCCTCCTGCTCGCGGGGCTGCCGGCGCTCAGCTCCGGCCTGCGCGCGCTGCAGCCGCCCCCGGACCTGCAAGCCGCGGCGGGCCTCGCCGCGCGGCCGCCCTGGTCGCCGGTACCCGCCGACAGCCGCTCGTCCTGGCTGCCGACATTCCCGGGCGCGGATCAGCAACAGCGTCTGGCCTACCAAGACGGCGCCGGACACATGGTGGAGGTGTTCAGGGTCGCCTATCGCAACCAGCATCAGGGGGCGAAGCTGATCGGCATGGGCACGACACTCGTCGGCAGGCGATTGCACTCACGCTCTGAGGGGGTGATCGACACCGTGGGCGAGGCCTTTCGCGAGAGCGAGGTCGTCGATCGGGCGGGCGCGCGCTCCCTCATCTGGTCGCGCTACGAGACCGCGGGACGGGATTTTGTCTCACCGCTCGCCGCGCAGCTCTGGTACGGAATCAACGCCACCGTGTCCAACCCGCCGGCTGCCCTGATCGCCTACCGTGCGCCGTGCGGCGCGGAAGCGAATTGCGAGGAAGCGCGGCGACTCCTGCGTGGGTTCGTGTCCGCCGCTGGAGCCCCCGCCGACGCCGCGCCGCGTAAGGGGATCGGCGGACGAGCCGAGTAACCGATAACATAGGTGCCATGCACCCTAATGCGGAGCCTTGAAGTCCATGTCGGTGAGGTCCACGGTCACGTCGCAGTTCCAACAGGTCGCCATCGAGCAGGAGCGCGCGCTGGCGCCGTTGTCCGACGATCTGAAGCTCGCCCAGTCGGGGCTCGACTCCCTGAGTTTCGCCATCATCGTCGTGCGTCTCGAGGACGCGCTCGGGATCGATCCATACGTCAACAACCTCACCGCTGGCACCTGGTACTTCGCCATAGTGGCCGTGACCAACACCGGCGCGCAGAGCGCCCGGCCAAACGTCGTCACCAAGACGATCGGGTAGTCCTGCCAACCTCGACAATTTGCACGGCTGCGCTGGCGCGCCAGCGGCAGAGCCACCGTGCCGGCGTCGACCACGCTCCCCAATGGCCATTCCTCCTGCCTGCCGACGTTCAAAGGCGCCTACGGGCAGCGCCTCGCCTTTGCCAACACCGACGATGACAGATCGAGGTATTCGCCGGTCGCCTGTCTGTGGAGTGAGCCATTTGGCGACGTCTTGATCGATACCCCAAGCTCCCGAGCGACCTGGAACTTGGCACGACCGCCTTATACCCACTTAACACTCGACACGATACCGCCAGCGCTTGAGCGGGCTGGGCCCCATGACTTCTGATAGGCTCAACTTTATGGACTCAGGAAGCGCGATGCGACGTCCGAGCGTGCTGATGCTGGTCGTTTGGCTGGCGGTTGTTTCGGTTGTCATCGGTTGCGCCTTGAGCCCACCGGTGCGCGACATGGAGGGCGTGCCGTCCGAGTATGTCCGCTCACCCAAGGTCAACATCATCGTCACCACCGCTGCAAGCGCGTCGGCGCCGCGCGAGAAAACCAGCAGCGCATGAGTCACGCGAAGGGGTGTGCGGTATGAACAGGCGACGTAAGGGGGGGCTACATGCACGTGGCCCCCGAGTACTCGGGCTTTGGCTGGCGCTCGCGCCGTGGCCCGTTTTCGCCCAGAGCAACGGGCCGATAAGCACCCAGAGCCTGTTCTTCGACCAGGCTTCCAATGTCCACCAGGGCAACTACCTCGAGGTCGATGCGGGTGTCCTGTATTCGGACAATGTGTATCTGCGTTCGGGCGGCCCCGGCGATACGCTTGCCGTGCTGGGCTTGGTCGGCGATGCGTCACGCCAAGGCACGCGCCTGGATTACCGGGTGGATTCCGACATCGCACTGGTGAAGTATCTGCACTCGGAGTTCCAGACGCAGCCGTTCGGCTACTTCGATGGCTCAGCGACCCTGCAGATCGTGCCCGGAATTTTTTCCTGGCTCGCCAGGGAGACCTACAACCAGACAGCGATCAACGCGTTTACTCCCATCAACCCGGATAACCTCGAGTCGATCAATTACATCACGACCGGTCCGCGCTTCACGCTACGCCCGACGTTGCGCACCACCATCATCGCGAACGCCACCTACTCCTACGTCGACAGTAGCTCGAAATCGCCGCAGTACGTGAATATCAACAATCACCGTTACGGCAGCGACATCACGCTGAGCCGCGCGTTCTCCAACATCCTGAGCGCCTACGTTACCGGCTCGAGCCAGAAGGTGGAGTTTACCGATCAGGTGAACAACACCAATTTCAGAGAGGATGAAGCGCTCGCCGGTTTCAAGGTCACGGACGCGCGCACCGAGCTCGACGCGTCCGCCGGATACATCAAACTGCACGACCAGAACCAGTCCCCGAGCGGCTCGACCTGGAGAGTCGAGCTGGCGCGCCTGATTTCACCGACGCAGCGCGTATCTGTGCACGCCTTGAAACAGGTCACGGACGCCTCCCAGCTGTTCCGGCTCAACATCAACGCACCGGTACCAACCAACGTGCCGACCCGGATCGCCTCCGGGCAACCCTTTACCGACCGCGAATATGGCGCCACCTGGCGTTTCCAGGAGAACCGTACCTCGTTCCAACTCGATGTCCTCGCTGTCAGCCAGCGCTACCAGGCCACTCCCGGCTCCAATTTCGACGCGACGGTCGTGAGCGCGCTGTTCGGCCGGCAACTAAGCCCGGTGCTGCACTGGGACGTCGGTGCGAACTACGAGCACAACAGCAATGCGGGCGGGAACCTGGATTCGGTGAACGCCATTACCAGCCTGCGCTGGCAGGTCGGCCCCCGGCTCGGCCTGCGGTTCATTTATGCGCATTCGACAACCTCGCCGCACGGTTACGGCGAGAACCAGGTGGGCATCATGGCCTCCTATGCGCTCCTGCCTGTAGCTGCAGCCGGCCCGCAGGCGGGCGGGGCGCGCCTGCATCCGATTGATCCGATGAGCTCGCAGCAGCCCCGCCGGTAGTGAGGCGGTGCGCGGACCATGTCATGGACACTATCCTGCACTACCTTCGAGCCGCCACGTAGAGGAGACTGCCGCTCGAGGCGTCATCGCCGCCGTCGCGAAGACTTCGCCCGTCGCTGTCGAAGACCTCTAGCAACCGGAAACCGGCTGCGTCGAGCTGCTGCGCCTGCCGGTCCGCGTCGATATAGTAATGAAGCAGTCCGTAATCGTGCCCGATGTCGTCGAGCAGTGCGTATTCTTCCTCGAAGCGGCGCAGACGGCCGACCCGCAGATGATTCAGCCGCCGTCGCAGATACGTGATGACGTGAATCCCTTCGGTGATGGGATTGGGCGAATACTCCAGTCGGGGACCGCTTTGCGCCAGGCGATAGCGGCGGTTGTGAGACGTGAATACCAACAGACCGCCGGCCGACAGCACGCGCTGTGCCTCGCTCAGGACCTTGAGCCGCTCCGCATGGGGGACCGCATCAACGACGTTGTTGGAAGCGAAAATGAAGTCAAACTCCCCGCCCTTCCACCGCGACAGATCACGCATGTCGGCCAGATGTACCTCGACGTCTGGCAGCGCCATGCGAACGTGATCGACCATTTCCTGGGAGTAGTCAATGCCCACGTAACGCCGGGCGAGCGGGCTCAGGAAGCGTGCCGTCCGACCGGTGCCAACTCCGATATCGAGGACACTACGGGCCAGAAAACCCGGTTGGTACTTGAGCAGCGCCAGCGTCTCCGCCCGATCGAGGAGCTTCCCCCGGTACAAGCGGGAGATCCCTCGCGCGTGATATACCCTCGAATTGATATCGTTCTGCAGGTCGGGCGTATTTGGTTGCCACATTGCTCGGATCACTCACACGACGCTCTGCGGCGCCGGGACTCTGTTCGCGTTGGATGCTCATAATAGCGGAATTAACCGACGGGACCGAAGGTTTGCACGCACACCGCGACGGTTGAAAAGTCAGAGAGCCGGTGCTTCGACTCAGGCTCAGTTACACACGTCCGAGTGCCGGATGCGCCGGGCGGCGCGAGTCACTTGCGCCAGGAGGTAAGCAGCGTCTGACGGACCGACGCTGACAAAGGGCAGGCTTCGCTGTAAAGCGGACCGACGATTCGAGCGCGGCAGCCATGTGATGGACCTCACACACCCGCGCCGAGTGCCACGCGTTTCACACACCGTGTTAGGTATTGGCTAGGATCGACGCCCGTCTTCAGGCGCGTATTTGCGTGTCCGGCTGTGTATGATACGCGCTAGGGGCTTACCAAATGAAGACGAGCAGGCACGCGGTATGCTTGCGCTCGATGCGCCGCTGCGAGGCTCGATGAATATCGGCATGACCACTAGCAATCCTGCGGACTTCGAAGCGCATTTCGCCGCCCTCAAGGCTATCGCTGCCGACGTCGCGTCGCCCAACGCTGCCGATGTCGACGCCAATAGCCGGTTTCCGCACGAGACGATCGAGGCCCTGCGCAAGGCCAAGCTCCTGTCCGCGCCCGTCCCCAAAGAGCTCGGCGGAGCGGGCTACGGAATGCGCCAGCTTGGTGCATTGTGCTCTGCGCTCGCGCAGGCCTGCGGCTCGAGCGCCATGGTGCTGGCCATGCACTACATTCAAGTGGCGTGCATCGTCCGGCACGCCCTGCAGTCCAGCTTCTTTCGCCGCTACCTGCAGGATCTGGTCGAGCATCAATATGTGCTCGCCTCGATGACCTCCGAGAATGGAACGTTCGGCGAGACGCGCACGAGCATTTGCGCGGTTGAATGCGAGGGCGGCCGGTTCAAGCTCAACAAGGACGCTACTACCGGGTCGTATTGCGAGCATGCCGACGGAATTCTCGCGACCTGTCGCCGCGCGCCGGATGCACCCGGCAGCGATCAGGTGCTCGTGCTAGTTCGCAAGGGCGACTTCCGACTGACCCAGACGACGTCCTGGGAAACGATGGGCATGCGCGGCACCTGCAGTCCCGGCTTCAAGCTCGAGTCCTCGGGTCCGCGGGAGCAAATCATTCCCGGCTCTTTCGCCGACTCCTCGGCACAAACGATGGTGCCGTACTCCCACATCCTCTGGTCATCGCTGTGGTGGGGCATCGCGGCCGACGCTGTCGCCCGTGCGGCGGAGTTTGTTCGCGCGTCAGCGCGCAAGAATCCCGGCACCGTCCCGCCTACAGCGACGCGGCTGGCGGAAGTATCGGCGCAGCTGCAAGCGATGCGACACAACTGGCTCGCGCTCGCCACCGAGTTCGACGAGATCAACGCGAGGCCTGAGGGGATGCAGGAGCTGCTGTCGATCGGCTGGGCGTTAAAGATGAACAATCTGAAGATCAATGCCTCAGAGAGCGCGCCGCAGATCGTGCATAAGGCGCTGCAGATCACAGGCATTCTAGGCTACAAGAACGACTCGAAGTTCAGCCTGGGTCGGCACTATCGGGACGTGCTGTCCGCCGCGCTGATGATCTCCAACGATCGCATCGCCTCCAAGAGCGCCTCGATGCTGCTGGTATTCAAAGATCAGTAGGCAGATCGACGCCGAACGGGAGCTGCCACATGAGCGCCGAATACAACCCGCAGGAATTCTACGAGGGTCTCGTCAAGCATCGCCTGATTGTTCCCGTCGGCGTGCAGGGTGCCTTCGGTCGCGGCGCTGTGTTCGAGGACGTGCTCGAGCGCTTCAACGGACTCATCTCGCAGATCTCCAAGCAAGATGGCGCGGAGGTATACACCTTTCCGCCTGTGATCAGCCGCAAGGTGCTCGAGCGCGTCAACTACCTGGACTCGTTTCCGCACCTGTGCGGCGCGGTCTACAGCTTCTTCGGCAAGGAGCTGCAGGCTCAGGCGCTCTCGCAGCGAGTCCACGAAGCCCAGCCCTGGGGCGATCTGCTCGGCATCACCGATGTGGTGTTGAACCCGGCCGCCTGCTATCCCGTCTATCCGAGTTTCACCGGTGTGGTGCCCGAAGGCGGGCGTCTCGTGACGATGTTGAATTGGGTATATCGGCACGAGCCCTCGCCCGAGCCCACCCGCATGCAGTCCTTCCGCGTGCGCGAGTTCGTTCGCGTCGGGACGCCGGACGAAGTAGTCGAGTGGCGCGACATGTGGCTCAAGCGCGGTCTGGAGCTGTTGACGTCCCTGGGGTTGCCCGCCAAACCCGCCGTGGCCGCGGATCCCTTCTTCGGCCGTGGCGGCAAGATGCTCGCCGTCAATCAGAAGGAGCAGAAACTAAAGTTCGAAGTACTGATCCCGGTGATCTCCGCCGAGGATCCCACCGCCGTGTGCTCCTTCAATTTCCACCAGGACCACTTCGGCTCCACTTTCGATATCCGCACATCGGACGGAAACGTCGCTAACAGCGCCTGCCTGGGATTTGGCCTGGAGCGGATTGTGATGGCGCTCTTCAAGACCCACGGCTTCCAACCCCAGCACTGGCCGCAGGATGCGCGCCGTCGGCTCTGGCCCTGACGAGGCCTGTCGAGTGAACGCCATAACTGCCTTGCCGGGGCTCGATCCCGCCACCTACGGGCGTAGTGTGCTGCACGCGGACAGTTGCGTGTGGGTGGAAAAGAACTGCTACATCGACATCTGGATAGAGGTCATCCACGCGCTCGGCCTCGAGCCGCGAGCAATCCTGCCGTTCGCGGTGGCGATCGACTTTGAGGGCGACCAGTGGACCTTCTTCAAACCGCCCCACTCGGAGCTGCGCGACCTATATGGCATCGACGTCCAGGAGCTCAACGTCTGGCGCCCGCTGATCGAGCACACGGCCGAGCATCTCGCGGCTGGGAAGCTGATCAGCACTGAGGCGGATGCTTTCTGGCTGCCCGACACGTCGGGGACCGATTATCGCCGCCGGCACACGAAGTCGACCATCGTGCTGAACGATCTGGATCTCGAGCATCGCCGCCTCGGATATTTCCACAACGCGGGGTATTATCGTCTCGAAGGAGAGGACTTCGCGCGCACCTTCCGGCTCGACATGGAGCCCGATCCCACATTCATGCCGCTGTTCGCCGAGCTCGTGCGGGTCGATGGCGTGATACGCCGTCCCGCCCCGGATCTGGTCAAGATGTCTCGCGAGCTGTGGAAACGGCATCTGGCGCGGATACCCTCGAGCAACCCCGTGCGTCGCTTCCAACAGCATTTCGAGCGCGAGCTGCCCGCCATTCAGGAAAGGGGGCTCGAGTATTATCACGCCTGGGCGTTCGGCACCATCCGCCAGTTCGGGGCTGCATTCGAGCTCGCGGCACTCAACGTCAAGTGGCTCGCTGCCGCAGGCATGTCCGGTCTCGAGCCCGCGGCGGCGGCGTTCGAGCGGCTTTCGGCGGCTAACAAGACTTTCATTCTCAAAGGAGCTCGGGCCACGAACAACCGGCGTCCGCTCGATGGCGCGCAGCTGTTTGATGAGATGGCGGAGGCATGGGAAGGCGGAATCACGGCAGTGCGGCGCTCGATGTAGCGCTCGTTCCGGTTGCGGCCACGTCCGGCGTGGAGTCGCAGCCTCTGTACTTCGGCCCCGAAGATCGGCCCCTCTTCGGCTGGCTGCACGCGCCGGCTGCGGCCAGCCGGCCTGCGCTCGGGCTCGTGATCTGCAATCCCTTCGGCAATGAGGCGATCTGCGCCCACCGCAGCCTTCGGCATCTCGCAGAGCGGGCGGCGGATGCGGGAATACCCGCGCTGCGCTTCGACTACGATGGCACGGGTGATTCAGCGGGACATGACTTCGATCCCGATCGCCTCTCTGCCTGGCTTGCGAGCGTCGGGTTGGCAGCCGACACGCTGCGCGAGTTGACCGGCATCGAGCGCCTGTGCTTTTTCGGAATCCGACTAGGCGCTGCGCTGGCCACGCTCGCGGCTGGTGCTCGTAACGACGTAGTGGGGCTGGCGACGCTCGCTCCGGTGGTCGACGGCAAGTCCTACGTTCGCGAGCTGCGGATGCTACGGCGGGCAATGGATTCGAAACGCAACATCACCCGTGATGTCGACAGTGAAGTGCTGGAGTCGGCTGGTTTTGCGCTGAGTGCACCGACTCAGGCCAGTTTGAGCGCCATCGATCTGCAGCGCCTCGAGAGGAGGCCGGCGCCTCGCGTCCTCATTCTCGATCGCGCCGAGCTACCCGCACGCGACGACTGGGCATTGCATCTTCGCGCTCAAGGAGCCAACGTCCACCGCACCAGTGTGCGGGGCTACACGGAAATGATGCTCGATAGCCATGAGAGCATCGTCCCTGAGGAAGTCATCGACACCGCGGTCGCATGGCTGGTCGATATCTCGCCTGAGCTCACGCCGGTCGCGGCGGTGGACCCAGTCGTCGCGCTCTGCGCCGCTGCCGGCAAGACGAAGCGCGTTGCGCGCCGATGCGCAGACTTGCAGCACTCGTGTCCCGATCCCGTTCTCGCGGAGGCGCCGCAAGTGGCGATCCAGGAGTTAGCCGTACACTTCGGCGACCTTCCGAAGCTGTTTGGGATCGTGAGTGCGCCTGTAGCACGCGCGCGGTGCGCTGGGCGTCCGACCAAAGCGATTCTGCTGCTCAACTCTGGCGCCGTGCATCGCGTGGGCCCGAGCCGGCTGTACGTTGCCCTGGCGCGTCACTTGTCCCGCCTGGGGCACGTAGTGCTGCGAATGGATATCGCCGGAATCGGCGATAGCGCACCGCGCCTTGGTGAACCGGAAAACGTCGTCTACGCAAGACACGCATTGCGGGACGTCAGTAGCGCTATCGAATACCTGCAGCGGGAGTGGGGTGCTGCTGAGGTGCGTGCGGTGGGCTTGTGCTCCGGCGCGTATCACGCGTTCAAGGCAGCTGTTGCGCAGATGCCGCTGAGTGGAGTCATCCTCATCAACCCGCTCACGTTCTTCTGGAAGGAGGGCATGTCGCTCAAATATCCCGAGTACCGGATCGCCGACGATATCTCCCGGTACCGCAGTAACATGCTCAGCCTGGCTTCGTGGCGGAAACTGCTTAGCGGCCGCGTCGATCTGTGGGATCTCGTCCAGGTGCTCGGGCGCCGCGTACACGCACTGGCGCTCATGCCCTTGCGTGCGACCGCCCGCCTGTTGAAGATGCCTTTGGCTGACGATCTGCCGACCGAGCTCCTGCGGATCGCCAGCGCGGCGATTGACCTGCAATTCGTGTTCGCAGCGGCAGATCCAGGGCTCGAGCTGTTGAGAAATCAAGGGGGGCCGACGGCACGACACCTGCGCTCGCTCGGCCAGTTACGCGTGGAATTGATTGCTGACGCGGACCACACCTTTACCGACCTGGCAACCAGAGCTTCGCTAGCTTTGATGCTGGCTCGAAGACTTCATGCCCCTGCCGACCCCGCCGCTAGTGCCTCTCATTCACGCCCGTAATGCGTACGCTCGAGGACACCTCGTCCACGGCCGTCAGCCGGCACATCCCGGCGCTCGACGGCGTTCGAGCGTTGGCTATTCTCCTGGTCATTCCGCACAACGTGGATGTGCTGGAGGCACCGTTTCCGGTTTTCGCCTATCCGCTCGTCGCGCTGATGCACGCCGGCTGGGTCGGCGTGCAGCTGTTCTTCGTGCTCTCCGGTTTTCTGATCACCGGTAACCTCCTCGATACGCGGAACTCCGCCAACTACCTCAGCGCCTTCTTTGGGCGGCGCGTCCTCAGAATCATGCCCTTGTATTTTGTGGCGTTGGGCGTGGCGTTCGTGATCGCTCCGGCGCTGGGCACCGTCCCGCAGAAGTTACACGCCACGCAATCACATCAGATATGGCTGTGGACCTTTCTGTCGAACTGGAGTCAGCCGTTCGGTGGAAAAGTGTACGGCTTTGGCCATTTCTGGTCGCTTGCGGTCGAGGAGCAGTTTTATCTGCTCTGGCCGTTCGTGGTTCTGCGCTGCAGGCCGGCGCGACTGCTATGGGTTTGCGCTGCGGCTGCCGGAGTAGCACTCGTTGTGCGTGTGCTGCTGCTCGTCACGCACGCCCCGAACGAAACGCTCTACATGTTCACGGTGTGCCGAATGGATGCACTCGCGCTGGGTGCCGCGGCCGCTGCTGTGATTCGGATACCTGCGGCGCTGACACGTCTTCAGCGCACCGTACCGCGCGTGGCTGCAGCGGCTGCCATGATGTTGCTCGTCACGGCTGCAGGGACACGCGGCTTCGCCATGTTTGACATCAGCACGCAGACTGTTGGCTACACGCTTCTGTCACTCACTTTTGCGCTCATCATACTGCTAGCGGCGCTACCGACCACCGGCGCATTGCGGGCAACAATGCACATCCTTGAGTGGCCTCCGTTGCGCCTCGTGGGCCGCTACAGCTATGGCATGTACGTGATCCATCTGCCGTTGCACTTATTTCTTGGCGCCGTGCTGTTGCATTACTTTGCGCCGCACGTGACACCCGCAGCTGCGTTGCTATACGCCGCCGCAATGACCGTGGCGAGCTTCGTGCTCGCGGCACTTTGCTATGAGCTATTCGAGAGTCGGTTCCTGCGCCTGAAGCGCAAGTTGATGCCGACGCGAAGCGGTGCGTCCTGCGCCGCGGTGCTTGCTGACCTGGCGATCCCGGAGTCCGCTGACAGGCCGACGAGATTGCAGGCGGGTGCACGCCAAGAATGGCGAAACTGACTACGCGGCGCGCGGTTTGATTCGCCTGTACGCTGTACGCAGCGATTCCTCGACCGCCGACGGGAAGAACGTCGCGAGGAGGTACATCCAACGCTTTGCTTGGCGCGGGCTGCGGCGCAGGCTCTGCCAGAGTGCCGCCCGGGCCGCTCGCCGATTGCCACACAGCAATTCGGCCATTCCGAGCCAGCCGTATTTGCCCGCCAGGATGTCCCTTAGCCTCTGTCGCGTCAGCCCGGCTGGGATGCGTCCACCTTCCAGGAACGGCGTTACTGCGCGGAACCAGTTCTTGGCCTGATCGGCGTGTAACGAGGGCCGTGTCAGCTGATCGGCCGCACCGATTCGGTACAAGACGGTCGGCACGTCGATGAACGCTACCGGCCCTGTGCTGCAGGCGCGTAAATTGAAGTCATAGTCGCCGCCCGAGACCATCGTTTCGTTGAAGTTGCCAGCCTGAGCGATCACGCGGCTGCGCACGGCGACCGTGGGCATGTTGATGAGCGTGCCCACTATCATCGTCTGAAAGATGTTTCCGACATATACGCGTCTGTCCTCGAATCCCGGCGGAAGTAGTGGGCAGACCGCGTAGAGATCCTGCGAGCGATCGAATATCTCATCGACGGGACGATCGTGCCACGCGGGATAACAGACCCGGGTATAGCGTTCGTGGAGCATCTTCCCCGACGGATCAACGGCAGAAACGTCGCTCCAAACCAGGTTGACATCGGGGAATTGGACGAACGTGGCCATCTGCATCATGAGTTTGTGCTGGAGCCAGACGTCGTCCGAATCGCTAAACACCAACACCTCGCCCTTGGCGAGCTCGATTGCAGTATTGCGGGCGGCGGACACACCGCCGTTGGGGCGCCGGTGATAGCGGATGCGCCTCTCACCCGCGTACTTGTCGGCGATGAGATTGGCCGTTGCGTCCGTCGAGCCATCATCCACGATCAACAGCTCGAAGGTGCTATAGGTCTGACCCAAAATGCTGTCGATGACCGACGCAAGACAGTAGGCGCGGTTGTAGGTAGGCAACAAAATGCTGGCCAACAGGTTCGCCATACCGTCACCGACCGAGTCCGGTCATGAGCACGCCCGTATGTTCATACCCGTAGAAGGGTACCCGAACGGCGCTCTCTGTACCCCTAACTAAATGTTATGTGCGTCACAGCGCTGTTAGTCTTAACACGGACTCGAACGGGGTCTCGGACAAATGAGAGTCTCATGAAAGCTTCGACCAGGAGGCAAGTGGCGCTTCACGGCGCTTCACGGCGCTTGCGGTGCCGCCGCGGGCTAGCGATAGACTGCGACCCAGTTCACACATCGGGATCGCGAGGGGCAAATCCTTGTTCGTCGCGCAGCAGCTCACGCGGGAGGGTCTTTGCCAAGTCGGCGGGGCTCGCGCCCTGTGCGAGCCGACAGAGCAGCTCGGCGACCAGCCGCGGCCGCTCGCGCCCGATCAGGTGCCCGGTGCGCTCGTCCAGCCACAACAGCTCGCTGCTATGAATGCCCGTCTGACGCTCAGTGCTGTCGTATAGCTGACA
>Ga0137415_10004208_pt1 | contig 14242 bp, 10 predicted proteins | sample CZODoug3_1_1_16f_FD_183082 | JGI IMG/M metagenome (GOLD analysis project Ga0137415, IMG submission 183082) | Vadose zone soil fungal communities from Angelo Coast Range Reserve, California, USA - CZODoug3_1_1_16fungal (Hybrid Assembly) | ecosystem: Environmental > Terrestrial > Soil > Vadose... | reverse complement strand
CTTTGCGGTCCACGTCCAGCGCCACGGGCTTGCCGTTCGATCCGCGGATGCGCTCCGTGAATTCGCCCCACCACTGAATTTTTTGCCCGTCCACCGCGGCAATCAGATCATTCTCTTTGAGCCCCGCGCGTTGCGCTGGGTATCCCGGCGCCACATCTTCCAGCACCGGCCGGATTGGCGCGAAGCCCAGCAATCGCTCCGGTTGCTCGAGATCCTTTTGCTCGACGGTAACAGTCAGCGAGCGATGCGCGCCGCCCTCTTCGATTTCCATAGAAAGCTTGCTGTCCGGCGTCAGCTTGGTGACAACCTTTTCCGCTTGCTCCCAGTTCGGGTTCTTCTCGCCATCCAGTGCAACGACCTTGTCGCCAGGATGCAAACCGGCTGCGGCCGCGGGAGAATTCGCCGGCAAGGCCGTCACTTGCACCGGTTTATCCTGATACGCGGGATACGGAATTCCAATCGCCACGAAATAAACGGTCAGCAGCAAAATCGGAAAAATTAAATTCACCAGCGGGCCGGAGAACGAAATAATCGCGCGCTGCCAGCGCGGCTTGTTCATCAACTCGTCCGGCGCGCCCGTCCCCAAGGCCTGCAACTGCTTCTCATCTTTCTCTGTGCCTGGAATCGAAGTGCTGCGTGCGGAATCGATCTCCGATGGGTCCTGCCCCGCCATGCGCACATACCCGCCCAGCGGCAGCGCGCTCACCCGGTAATCCGTGGCTCCGCGCTTCCAGCCAAACAGCCGCGGGCCAAATCCAATGGAAAAAACGTCCACGCGCACGCCAAACAGCCGCGCCGCGATAAAATGTCCCCACTCGTGCACAAGAATCATCACTCCCAGCACAAGCGCTACGCCCAATAACAAATCCATTTGCTGATTTTCCCTTCTCTAAACTACGATGCCGCCGCCGCGGTTACCGCCAACCGGTCTACTTCTTCCTTGGCCATTCGACGCGCTTCGCTATCCGCCGTAAGCACATCGTCCATCTTCTCAAATCGCGTCCTCGGCGTCCGCGCCAACACTCTCTCGATCACTTCAGAAATTCCCAGAAACGGCAGCCTTCTCTCCAGAAAAGCCGCCACCGCGACTTCATCCGCGGCATTCAGCGCGCACGGCAACGCCCCGCCCTTTTTCATCGCTTCCTTCGCCAAACGCAGGCACGGGAATCGTCGCGGGGAAACCTTAGCGAAATCGAGACGCCGGAGTTTCGACCAATCTAGAGCTAGCCCTCCATTAGATGCTACGCGCTCCGGATAGGTTAACGCATATTGGAGCGGCAGGCGCATATCGGTGGGGCCGAGTTGTGCGAGAACAGAACCATCGACGAACTCGACCATGGAGTGAATGGTTGATTGCGGATGGATTACTACATCAATTTGGTTAGGCTGAACACCGAACAGCCATCGCGCCTCGATGACTTCAAAACCTTTGTTCATCATCGTGGCGGAATCGATCGTGATGCGATTGCCCATTCGCCAGTTCGGGTGCGCGAGCGCCTGCTCCGGCGTAACGCTTTGCAGCGCAGCGAGTGGCGTCTTTCGAAACGGTCCGCCCGAAGCGGTGAGCACCAACCGCCGCACCTCGCCGTGCTCTCCGCCGCGCAAACACTGGTGTACCGCGTTGTGTTCGCTATCCACGGGAAGCAACTCGCGCCCGGCTTTCTTCGCCGCGGCCATCACTAACTCGCCCGCCGCAACCAGCACTTCTTTGTTCGAAAGCGCGATGGTCTTCCCCAACTTGATCGCTTCGTAGGTCGCTTCGAGCCCCACAACGCCAACCGCCGCGGATACAACGATGTCCGCCGCAGGGTGCGTTCCCACCGCCAGCATGCCCTCGCGCCCGTGATGAATGGCGGGCAGCGGCGAGACGCCGTTCACTCGCAGCTTTTGCGCTAGAGCGTCCGCTTTCGCGGCATCCCCGACGGAAACGATTTCCGGCCGGTGCCGCTCAATTTGTGCGGCGAGTTCGTCCAGATTCGAACCCGCGGCAAGCGCCACCACACCAAATCGCCCGGGCAACGACTCCACCACCGCCAGGCATTGCCGCCCAATGGACCCAGTCGAACCCAGAATCGACAATTTTCTGAACGATTGCGTCACTAACGCTTCTTTCTCTTGTTCGGGCTCACGTTTCGGCCCGTCGTTCTGGACTATTCTTGCGAGACGGAGGCCTCAAATTACATTCCAGGCGAGTAGATCAAAGTCCAATAATACCAGACAACCGGAATGGCCAGAATCAGTGCGTCAATGCGATCGAGTATTCCGCCGTGACCCGGAAGCATTCCTCCGGAATCTTTCACTCCCGCGCTGCGTTTGTAAGCAGATTCGAACAGGTCGCCGACCTGGCCGGCGACGTTCCCTACTCCCGCCATGGCCAGCAGATGCGCCGGCGGTGCGTTCAGCCAGCGCGTAAAAGCCAGGCCCACCAGCAACGAGCCGGCGAAACTCGCAACGGCACCTTCCCACGTTTTTTTCGGGCTGAGATGCGGCGCAAGCGGATGCTTGCCGATTGCGCGGCCCACAAAATAGGCCACGGTATCGCCAACCCAAGTGATCACCAGCGCGAACAACAGCAGCTTCGGGCCGTCAGTGCCCAAACCGTGCAGGCGCACTGCAAACGTCAAGGGAAACGCCACCAGCAGCAAACCGCTGGAGCTGATTCCGGCAGCGGGCAATCCTTCCACCAGCGGACGCCTCGTCCAAAGCGTTAGCACCGCGACACCCAGCACGAAAACAAAAAATGCCTCCGACACACCAAGTAATCCGGCGGCGTATCGCCCAATCTCCCTGTGAAGAACCAAACCTCCGGCAAGCTGATAGCTGGGTTCGATCGCCTCGAGCCACTGCACGTAAACGAGCAGAAACGCACAAGTCGCGGTCCAGAAGCGGTAAGCGCGATGCCCAATCGCATCGCCGAGCGCGAAATACTCAAAGAGCGCCAGCGCAATAATTAGGGCCAGCACGAGCGCCACCCACGCCGTCGAGCCCCATAGCACAAGCCCAACGACAAACGGAATCAGAACAACCGCCGTCGCTACCCGCTTCCAAGTCATGAAAAAGAAATCCTCCGGCGCACCGCACGGAAGGTTAACAGTGCCCGCTCAAAAGTAGAAAGGAAAAGAGGAAGTAAGGTGAGATATTACTTTCGTAAGGCTGCTCCAGGTGACAGTTTCGCTGCGTGGCGTGAGGAGTTGGATATGACGCGTGAGGCCGAAGCCCAAATCGAAAATTCCGATCTACTGCGCACTTATGCGATTAACGACGCGATGAACCAGCTCGTGCTGTCGTATCTCCATCCGCGCGCCTGGCGGGCGAAGCTACCCAGTTCCAAACGGGACGGCCGCACAATCGCAGCGATCTACGCGCATCTGCACAACTGCCGCCTGGTTTGGCTCAAGAATTCGGCGCCCCATCTGAAATGCCCCGCGCCGCTCAATCCCGATCGATGCACCATCAAGCAAGCGGCTGCTGCGCACAAGAAGAGTGGAGCGCAGTGTCTTCGCATGCTCAGCGACGCTTTGTCCAGCGGTGCGAACCGGCGCGTCACGAAATTCTCGCGCGGGAGTTGGTCGCCGGTTTGGCCGGCCAGCGCGACCATGTTCGCGTACATGTTCTCGCACGAAGCGCATCATCGCGGGCAAATCCTGATGCTTGCGCACCAGCTTGGCTATAGGCTGCCTGTCAAAGCGTGGGCCGGAATTTGGTGGTGGGATAAATTGTGGAAGCAAGTGGGGCTTCCCAGGCGGCGCTAAAACTCGCTGGAAGTGAACGCGACGGCCCCCATGAAGGGGATTTACTTGCCGGCTGCGCGGGCAGGCACTTCGGAATCTGAGCTGCCCTCGCGGATGCCGCCGTAGCGCCGCTCGCGCCGTTGAAATTCCACGAACGCCTCGAGCAGGCGGGCGCGATTGAAATCCGGCCATAGCGTCTCGGTCACGAGAATTTCCGCATACGCGATCTGCCACAGCAGAAAATTGCTCACGCGCATTTCTCCGCTCGAGCGTATCAGCAAGTCCGGGTCGGGCAAACCCGCCGTGTACAGGTGGCGCGCCACTTCTTCCTCGGTTACCGGAGTGTTGCGGCCTTCCGCGTTGCGCTGTGCGACGATTTCGTTGAGCGCGTCCACAATTTCCGCGCGGCCGCCATAATTCAGCGCGAGGCAAAGCACCATGCCGGTGTTCTTCGCAGTTTTCTCGACTGCGTCGCGCATATCCTGCTGCACGCCGGCCGGGAGTTCGCTGGCGCGCCCCAAAAAGCGCATCCGAATATTGTTCCGCTGGATCAGCGGCATTTCCTGCCGCAGGTATTCGCGCAGGAGCTGCATCAGGAAGTCGGTTTCAGTTTTCGGACGGCGCCAATTCTCTACCGAGAACGCGTACAGCGTGAGCGCTTCGATGTTCAGCCGCGCGCAGGTTTCAATCGTGGTGCGCGCCGTCTGCGTGCCGGACCGGTGCCCGGCGGGGCGCGGCAAGTGCTTGCGCTGCGCCCAGCGGCCGTTCCCGTCCATGATGACCGCGACGTGCCGCGGGAGCCGCGCCAAGTCGAGCTTGGCCAGCAGTTCCGCTTCGTCGGAAGTGACTGGCCCGAGGGCGCCAGGATCGGCTACGGAAATAGTGGAGTGAGATTTCATTGCCAATACGCTTTTCCGAGGAGTTCCCTTTACGCCGCAAAGTTAACACACGCCGCGAGGCTGGCGCAATGGCGCATGCCTTGTGATGCATCAACCCGCGGGGGCGCCGCCTTGAAAAATGGCGGTGTAGGCCAGAACCAAGCTCAAAATAATCATGGCGATGGCCGTTGCCCAGGCCACTACGTTGAAGGTTGTGGTGTTCACATATTCGCCCATCAAGTCGCGGCGATTCACCAGCAGTAAGATAAAAATCACGACCACGGGCAACCAGAAACCATTGCCCACCTGTGAAAAGATCAGGATTTTCCACAAAGGCGCATGCGGCAGCAGTACGATTCCCGCGCCCACCACGATCAAAATCGTGTACAGCCAATAGAAAATCGGCGCCTCTTTGAATTTGTGATCGATGCCCGCCTCAAACCCCAGGCCTTCGCAAATCACATGGGCGGTGGACAACGGCAGAATCGACGCGGCGAACAACGAGGCGTTTAACAAACCGAACGCGAACAGGATGCCCGCGCCGCGGCCGGCCAGGGGGATCAGCGCCTGGGCGGCTTGCGCCGCGTCGGTGATGTCGCGGTGTCCCGATACATATAAGGTGGCCGCGGTGCAGATGATGATGAAAAATACAATCACCATGCAGCTTACGCTGCCAATCAGCACATCCGCGCGCGCTTGCGGATACTGCCGCGGGCTTACTTTCTTCTCCACAAAGCCCGCTTGCAGATAGAAGAATTGCCACGGCGCGATCGTCGTTCCGATCAGCCCCATCAGCATCACGAGGTAACCGGATTCAAAGCGGATGTTGGGAATTATCGTGTGGCGCGCCGCTTCCAGCCAATCGGGCTTTGCGAAAATCGCGGAAAATAGATACGAGAGGTACAAGGTGCAGGCGAATAGAAAAATCACTTCGACCTGCCGGTACGTTCCTTTCAGGACCAGCGCCCAGACCAGCGCCGCGGCGATCGGCACCGCGATGTACTTGCTCACTCCAAAAATTTGCATGGACGCGGCGACGCCGGCGAATTCGGCGACCACGTTGGCCAGGTCCACGAAAAAGCCCGTGATCATCACGAAAAACGTCGGCCGGAAACCGAACTCCTCGCGAATCAGGTCCGACAATCCCTTGCCGGTGATGACGCCCATGCGTGCGCACATCTCTTCGGTGACGTACAGCGCGATGGTCATGGGAATCAGCGACCACAGCAAGGCATAGCCATACTTCGCGCCAGCCTGCGTGTACACCGAGATCCCGCCGGCGTCGTTGTCCACGTTGGAAGTGATCAGGCCCGGCCCGATCACCGCCAGCAGCATGGTGAGCCGGTGGCGGAGCGCACGCAGACGCTTCTGCAGATCGCTTCCGCGGGTCCTGACCGCGTCCACACGCGTCGTGATGGCTTCCCAATTCATGGCTTTTCCGACTCTTCCGCCCCAGGGTTCTCGTTACTTCACTTCATCGCTTGTTCGTTATTTCTTAACCAGCCGTGACACCACGTCGTCGACCGTAATGGTCCCGATCGGCCGGCCCTCGCTGTTGGTGACCGTCAGCATGCGCAAGTTGTATTTATCGAATAGCTCAAAGACGTCCTTCTCATCGGCATCCCCTGGGACGCCGAGCAGCGGCTCCGTCTTGAGTTCCGACATACGTTGCTCTGGATCCGCGAGGAGCAGGCGAGACACCGGCACGGTACCGGAGAACCTGGCGTCTGAATCCAGCAGCACAATCGTGTCGAGTTGATCCACATTGAGGTCCTGCAAGCGCATCCATTGCAGCACTTCATCGCGCGTCGCGGTTTCTCCGACAAACACAAACTCCGGGTTCATCATGCCGCCCGCTGTATTTTCGTCGAAGGCCAGCAGCCCGCGGACTTCGCTGGCCTCGTCCCTCGGCATTTCTTCCAGCAACTCCTCGGAGGTTTCCTTGGGCAAGTCGGCCAACACATCCGCTGCGGCGTCCGGCGCCATCTCTTCGAGGATGTCGGCGGCCTTCTCCGGGTCCAATTTCTCGACGATTTGCGTGGTCAGCCGCTCGTCCAGCTCCGCGAGCACGGCAGCGGCGGTTTCTTCGTCAAGGGAGGCTATGATGCCCTGGCGCTCGGCGGCCGAAATATCTTCCATCATCTCCGCCAGATCGGCCGGGTGCAAATCTTCCAGTTTCTCGTGGGTGATGCGTAGTTTCACACGGCGCAGGGGGTCCGGCTCGATCAGATTCACGAATTCCCAGCGGATGGTGCGCTGCGGCAGAGGATTCTGCAATTTGCGAATGAAGCCGGGCGCCACAACGCCTTGCAGCAAGCGCCGGACAGCTCCAGGCAGCCCCACGTCCACCTGGGTCAGCCGCAGTTCCACATTGCCGTTGGTTCTCTGCTCCGCCAGGTCCACATCGTTGACGCGCACGACCTTGCGACCTTGCGTATCGATAATCTGCTGGTCCAGCAAATCCTTGCGCACCGCAAGCCACGCTTCATTCGGCGTGTATAGGGTCAATTCCCGCTCGCTGCAGTTCAGGCGAATCGTTCCGGGAGCTACCGCTGCAACCTGGTTGTACCGCGCCACGAGCGGCTGAAATCGGCCGCGCGAGAGCAGAAAATGGGAGATGCGATTGGGCTGATCCGCCGGCTCGATAAAAAATTCGCGCACGCGCCCGACGAAGTGTCCGTGCGCGTCGTAAGCCTCCGCACCCACTAATTCCGTAGCATAAAGTTGCATAGCCCCACCTCAATTCCCTACGAAAGGCCGCTTGTCTCTAGAGCGGCCAATAAAAAACCCGCGTACCGTTTGGGGCCGGCCGCGGGGTAAGCTCCTGATACAGATGGACTTACCTCTAGCCCGGCGCAAACCCTCCCCACCCGACCGCGTAAGGTGCGGTGCTCACATCGAGCCGCATCCTGCGCGTTGCTGCGGTCTTCACCGTTTTCCGGCTGCGTTTCAATTGACCCGGCCGCGGTTCGACTTCACTCCCAAGCATGCACATCGCCAAAACTTTTACTCCGAATGCAGTGATAAGCCCTCGCGCGATGTATTGTCAAGAAAAGAATGAGGTTTAGCGAAAAAACATCTGAGTTTTCGGGGCTAGACCTGCGGATTTTTGTTCGCCCTTTTCGCGAAGAGCATGTCGCGCGGCTCTTCTCCTCGACTTCGGCAATATTCCCGGTAAAGCGTCATGTAATTCGCGAGCACGTAGTCCCTCGATGCGAAGCCCAGAGCCTTTGCCACTCGATCAATCGCGTTTGCTGGCCCTTCCAGCTCCAGAAAAACACCGATCGGGGTCTCGTCCAGCTCGATTAGCAGTCCCCTGGCCCAGGCGTTCGATGCTGGCAGGCGAAACGTCGTTCTAAATTTTTCATATTGGAACCAACTCCGCATTCCTAATCCCTCGAAGATCATGGCGAGCAGTTTTGGATCGGTGACCCCAAGCTCGATTTCTTCGCGGACTTTGTGCCGCTCGCCTTTGTGGCTTGATTCTGCTTTTATGGGCGGACGCTTAAACGTCAGCAGGCAGTGGAGACTCAGTTTTCGGCTTCGCCCTGAAAGCCGCTCGGTTCGAATCCGCAGCAACTGCTCGCGACTGGCGAGCGAGGCCTCCACGGTGTCGAAAAGCACGTTCCGCTCGTGTAAGCGCGGCCTGGCGACGCGCGCGCCAAGCCTCCTCAATGCCCGGCGCAGCTCTGGCAAGTCGGCAATCCGCAGCTTGATTTCTCGTTCTTTTCCCATTCTTCCTCAAGCTTGCTCGACACGGCGAGCGATGCTCGGCGCTGCCGCTTTTCGCCGCCGCCAACTTCCGCTACTATACCGGACGAAGACGATTCACTTCGCCCGGCCTCCCGACCTCGCCGCGCGCACCGAACAAACGGACGCATGAGCCACCCAGACGCCAACCTAGCTACCTCCAGCTTTACATCCGATTCGCAAATCTCCGGCACGCCGCAGCCCCCCGTTGCGCGGCGTCAGCCTGTTGAACATGTCGTCCACGGGGACCGGCTCGTCGACGATTACGCATGGCTCCGCGACAAGAATAATCCCGAGGTCATTGCTTACCTCAACGCCGAAAACGCGTACACGGACGCCGTCTTGGGCGATACCGAGCGCTTTCAGGAGAAGTTGTACCAGGAGATGCTGGGCCGCATCCTGCAGACCGATCTTTCCGTTCCCTACCGGCTGCGCGGCTATCTGTATTTCACACGCACGGAAGAGGGCAAGCAGTATCCGCTGCATTACCGCAAGCGCGACACGGAAGGTGCGGACGAGGAATTGCTGTTGGATCTCAACGCACTCGCTGCGGGCCATTCGTTTCTGAGCCTCGGGACCTTCGCGGTGAGCGACGACAATTCCCTGCTCGCGTATTCGCTCGACACGACCGGGTTCCGCCAGTACACGCTGCACATCAAAGATCTACGCGATGATCAGACTCTGACAGAACGAATGGAGCGCGTCACGAGCGCCGCTTGGGCCGCGGACGATCGCACGCTTTTCTATACAGTCGAAGACGAAGCGACCAAGCGGTCGTACCGTCTCTACCGTCACGTTCTCGGCGCGCGCGAGCCCGACGCGCTGCTCTACGAAGAAGCTGACGAGCGTTTTCGGATTGACGTCGAGCGCGCGCGCAGCGGAGCGTTTCTACTGCTGACCATAGCGAGCCACACCGCGAGCGAAGTTCGCTTTCTCGCCGCCGCTCAGCCCAACGCGGACTTCCGCCTGATCGCTCCGCGTGAAGACGAGCACGAATACTACGTCGACCATCATCCAGGCACCGACGGCGGTCGCTCTGGCGGAATCTTCTACATACGCACGAATTCCGGCGGCCGCACGTTTCGCTTGGTCACCGCCGAGGTCGACAATCCGCTCCGCGAGGCCTGGCGCGAGTTCATCCCCAATCGCCCCGACGTAATGCTCGCTTCGGCGCAGGCATTCGCGTCGCACCTCGTGCTGTACGAGCGAGAAGAAGCACTCCCCTATTTGCGCATCGTGCCTCTCGGCACCGGCGGGCGTGGACGCGAGGGCGATGTACTTGCTTCTTCGCGGCGAATCGAGTTCGCCGAGCCCGTCTACAACGCGTCGCCCGGCGCGAATCCTGAATTCGTCACCGACTATTTTCGTTTCCAATACGAGTCCTTCATCACGCCGCGCTCCGTGTTCGACTACGATCTCCGCACCGGCGAGCAAATCTTGCGCAAGCAGCAACCGGTCCTCGGCGGATATGATCCGTCGCAATACGTGAGCGAACGGCTGCACGCCACGGCGCAAGACGGCACGCGCATTCCTCTCTCTGTGGTTTATCGCCGCGACACGCCTCGCGACGCGAGCGCGCCACTACTGCTCTACGGCTACGGCAGCTATGGCATTTCTGTTCCCGTGAGCTTCAGCTCTAATCGGCTGAGCCTGCTCGATCGCGGCGTGATCTACGCCATTGCGCACGTGCGCGGCGGCGGCGAACTCGGCAAACCCTGGCACGACGCCGGGCGCATGCACAAAAAGCGCAACACGTTCAGTGATTTCGTTGCCTCGGCCGAGCGGCTCATCGATTTGCGCTACACTTCGTCCGACCGCTTAATTAGCGAGGGCGGCAGTGCCGGCGGCCTGCTGATGGGCGCGGTCGCTAACATGCGGCCCGATCTTTTCCGCATCGTCGTCAGCCACGTCCCCTTCGTTGATGTGATCAACACCATGCTCGATGCTTCGCTGCCGCTCACTGTCGGCGAATACGAGGAGTGGGGGAACCCGCAAATCGCGGAAGACTATTTATACATGAAGAGCTATGACCCGTACTCGAATCTCGAGCGCAAACTGTATCCCACGATGCTGGTAAAAACTTCGCTGAACGACAGCCAGGTGATGTACTGGGAGCCGGCAAAATACATCGCGAAATTGCGCACGCTGAAGACCGATGCGAATCCACTGCTGCTGAAAATCAACATGGGCGCCGGTCACGGCGGAGCGTCAGGCCGCTACGACTACCTACGCGAAATCGCGCTGGATTATGCTTTCGTACTGACGCAACTGGGAATTCCGGAGTGAGAGTGCGCACAAATTGTGAGTGACCCCACCACACCGCTGATGCAGCAATACCACGCGATAAAATCGCGCTATCCGCACGCGCTGCTGCTCTTCCGCCTTGGCGATTTCTACGAACTTTTCTATGAAGACGCGATGCTCGCCTCGCGCGAGTTGCAGATCACGCTGACCTCGCGCAACCGCGAAAAGGGGCAGCCGATTCCGATGTGCGGCGTGCCGTATCACGCTGCCGACGGTTATGTCGCGAAACTTATTCGGGCGGGATTCAAGATCGCCATCTGCGACCAGATGGAGCAGCCCGGCCCAGGCAAAAAAATTGTCCGCCGCGAGGTCGTGCGCGTCATCACGCCTGGCACGGCGACCGATGTCGCGGTCCTCGACGCGCGCGAAAATAATTTTCTTGCCGCCGTCGCCAAGCACGCGTCCGGCTCGCCGGTTGGCCTCGCCTACGTCGATCTTTCTACCGGCGAATTCCAAGCCACGGAATTTGTTGGCGCGAGCGCCGACGAAGATCTCCGCGACGAATTGCAGCTCCTGCATCCGCGCGAAACGCTGCTGCCCCGCCCGCAGCAACTTTTCGAAACCGCGAAGACTTCCCTGCTCGACGGCACCGGCGGCGTGGAATCGCGCCTCGAAGATTGGATTTTTCAGTACGATTACGCTGACCGCGTCCTCCGCGAACAATTCGGCGTAGCCGAACTCACCGGCTTCGGCCTCGATGCGCATCCCCAAGCCATCGCAGCGGCAGGAGCGATTGTCCACTATCTCCGCGAAAACGCGACGCACCGGAGCGATCCGACCAATGGAACGAACGGAAACGCAGCATCCGCGCTCGAAGCATTAGGCCATCTCGACCGCGTTCGCTACTACCAGCAGCACGACGCGCTCGTCCTCGACCCCGTCTCCGTCCGCAATCTGGAGCTGGTCAACCCGATTTTTACCGAAGAATCTTCGCGCAGCGGCCCCACCACGCTGCTTGCCGCGCTCGATGCCACTGTAACGGGCATGGCGGCGCGCCTGCTCCGCTCCTGGATTCTCCGTCCGCTGCTCGATCGCGACGGCATCGAATTGCGCCTCGGCGCGGTGGCGCATCTTCTGCAGCAAACCGTCGTCCGCGGCGAAATACGCAAAGAGCTGCGCGGCATCGTCGATCTCGAGCGGCTGACCAGCCGCATCACGCTTGGCCTCGCTACGCCGCGCGAGCTTCTCGCGCTGCGCAAATCGCTCACGCAAGTTCCCGTCCTGAAAAATTTCGTAATGCCTCCGCCGGCCGGCGGCAGCGACCTGCTCCGCCGCATCCACGACGATATCGACGAACTCGCCGACGTGCGCGAGGTGCTCGAAGCAGCCATCGCCGACGAGCCGCCCGCCCTCGCGACCGATCCCGGCATCATCCGCAGCGGCTTCCACGCCGAACTCGACGAACTGCGCAATCTCAGCCAGCACAGCAAGCAGATCATCGCCTCCATGGAGGAGCGCGAACGCAAGCGCACTAATATCGCCTCGCTCAAAATCCGCTTCAATCACGTCTTCGGCTATTACATCGAAATTTCCAAGCCCAACCTGCATCTCGCGCCCAACGATTACGAGCGCAAGCAAACCCTCGTCAACGCCGAGCGCTTCACCTGTCCTGAGCTGAAGGAATACGAGCGCAAAATTCTCGCCGCCGACGAGCGCATCCTGGAAATTGAGCGCCAACTTTTCATCGACCTGCGCTCGAGCATCGCGGGGAAAGCCGCGCGCTTGCGCAAGACCGCCTGTGCCATCGCACAGCTTGACGTGCTCGCAGCCTTCGCGAAACTAGCCACCGATCGCGGCTATACCCGGCCGGAGTTCAATCCCAGCGGCGAACTGCTTATCGTCGCCGGCCGCCACCCCGTCATCGAAGAGCTGCTCCGCCAGCGCGGCGAGCGCTTCGTTCCGAATGATTTGTTCTTCGAGCCCGCACGCCAGCAGCTTCTGCTCATTACCGGCCCCAACATGGGCGGCAAGTCCACCTATCTGCGCCAAGCCGCGCTCATCGTCCTCATGGCGCAAATCGGCTGTTACGTTCCCGCGCGCCAAGCCAAGCTGCCCATCATCGACCGCATCTTCACGCGCATCGGCGCCAGCGACAATCTCGCCCGCGGCCGCTCCACGTTCCTCGTCGAGATGAGCGAAGTCGCCGCCATCCTCAACCACGCCACGCCAGCCAGCCTCGTCCTTCTCGACGAAGTCGGCCGCGGCACCGCCACGTTCGACGGCCTCTCCATCGCCTGGGCCGTTGTCGAGCACCTGCAAAAGCACACGCGCGCCCGCACGCTGTTTGCCACGCACTACCACGAACTCACCGAACTAGCCGAGCTCTTGCCCAGCGTGAAAAACGTGCACGTCTCCGTAAAAGAGACGCCCAACGAAATTATCTTTCTCCGCCGCGTAGAGCCCGGCAGCGCCGACAAGAGCTACGGCATAGAAGTAGCCCGCCTGGCCGGTCTACCCCGCGCCGTAATCGAGCGCGCCCGCGAAGTCCTAAAGCGCCACGAACAAAGCGAACACCAGCTAAGCGAAACGCTAAGTCCGGGTGCCCTAGCCGATGAACCCGGTGCTTCCCCAGCGTCCCCAAACGGCCGCAAGGTCCATCAAGAAGTCATGTTCACGCCGCTGGATCGCGCGGTCCTGGAAAAACTCCGTGGCGCCGACCTGGACCAACTGAAGCCTCTAGACGCCCTAAATCTCCTAGCCGACCTAAAAAAGCAAATAACGTAGACAGTGGGGCAGCCATTTCTGGGTGTCCTGCTCTGCGAGTCTCCGCGAACTCTGCGCCTCGGCGTTATCTTTTTCCCCGACTCTTTTGTTTCTTCTCTGTGCTCTCCGTGCCCACTGTGGTGAACTTTGGAATAGCGCACTATCACACTTAGGACATTTGTGGAGATGCGGAGTTGGTTTTTCTTATTCACGGGGGATTGATATGAGCAAAACTTGCCGTCGGGCGCTAGCTCTCTCATCAGTGACAATAGTGTTGCTCACAGCATTATCTGCGGCACGTGTTTCGCAGGCACAAAACAATCCCATTCGCAATTCCGTTAGTATTGTGCAACTCATCGCAACACCTGAAAAGTACGACCACAAAGTGGTTCAGGTCAGGGGTTTCCTTCGCCTGGAGTTTGAGGGTGACGCCATTTACTTGCACGAAGATGACTATAGGCATGCGATCCACAACAACGGTTTAATGGTCGTCACCAATCCAAAGATCGACAGGGAGGCAGACGAGCTCAACCTTCACTATGTTGTGCTCGAAGGAACTTTCGATGCCGACAACCATGGAAACATGGGCCTCAACTCCGGGACAATCACGAACATAACCTTTGTCGGCATCTGCCCAACGCGAAACCCTGATCATCGATCTAAAGCTTCTTTCTAGCGACCACATGGCACCCAAATCCTTTCTCGTGCTCGGCCTAATGTCCGGCACCTCCGCCGACGCCATCGAAGTCGCCCTGGCACAAATTTCCAGCGCCCCGCCCAAGCTAAGCGCCAAGCTTCTGAATCACACGTCTATCAGCTTCCCGCCCAAGCTGCGCAAAGAAATCCTGCGAGTCGCCGAGCAGCAACCCATCTCCG
>Ga0137415_10004205_pt1 | contig 14248 bp, 10 predicted proteins | sample CZODoug3_1_1_16f_FD_183082 | JGI IMG/M metagenome (GOLD analysis project Ga0137415, IMG submission 183082) | Vadose zone soil fungal communities from Angelo Coast Range Reserve, California, USA - CZODoug3_1_1_16fungal (Hybrid Assembly) | ecosystem: Environmental > Terrestrial > Soil > Vadose... | reverse complement strand
GGGACGCCCCCGCTGGGATTCGAACCCAGGTCTCAGGCTCCGCAGGCCTGTAGTCTGTCCAAGCTAACCTACGAGGGCGCACGGGGCAAACGTGCTCAATGCCTAAAGTCTCGCATTCGGATCGCGGTTCAATCTCTTCGGTCTACGAGTCGAGGTCCTGTCGACGATTCGCAGACCGAGCAGCGAATGTACGCAAATTTGATATTCGACGGATATTAATGAAAATTCCGGTGAACTAGACGACCGCAGAGGCGACGAGAGGCCACGCAGATCGACTTGGGCTAGCGATCTCACTCGGCTTGAGGCCCTATGAGGCTCGGGCCTATCTGTTCCTGCTCGAACGCGGGGAATCGAAGGCATCCCAGGTCGCGATGGTTTCGCGGATCCCTCGAGGTCGGATTTACGAGGTGTTGGAATCGCTCCATGCGAAGGGGCTCGTTTCTGTGGTCTCGGCCAAGCCCCTCCGCTACCGGTCCGTCCCCTTGAAAGCGTTCATCGAGCGGCGCCGAGAAGAGCTGCGCGCGGCGGAAGACGACATGGAGAGGAACGCGTCGAGGCTCATCGCGTCCGTGACGCCGCGGCCGACGCCGGGTCCCACGGGTGAATTCCTGTTGTTCCGAAAGCGGCAAGTTGTCGTCCGCAAGTTCCGGGAGATGATCGAGAGCGCCCGAAAGGAGGTGATCGTGAGCGCGTCCGAGATGTGCGCGGTTCGAGGGAGCCGGCTCTTCATCGAAGCCATTCACGAGCGCGCGCGTGCGGGAGTCGCCATCCGGATCTCGACGCGGATCACGCCCCAGAATCGAGCCGCGGTAGAAATGCTTCGCCGGGAGGCCGACGCCCGTCACACGGACCCCGGGAACCGGGGGACGTCCATCCTGGTTGTCGACGGCAGCCAGGTCTTCATCTGTCATTGGAATCCGGATGACGAGGATCTCCACTTCGGAGACGACGTGGGCCTTTGGTCGACGAATCCGGGTGTCGTCGAGTCGTTTCACACGATCGTGGCAGACGCATGGGACCGCGGCATCCCCGCGGATGTGCTCCTATCGGAAACGGCCGTTCGCGAACCCGCCGACCCCTCCGGGCCGTCGAGCGCGGACTCTCAGGTATCCGGATCGAAAGCAGAGTAAGCGTGACCGTATGGTCGTGCCACCCTCACCCGGGGCGAGCAACGTTCCATAAGCAGGCCGCCCGGTCGGCGGACGATGCCGGGTCGGAATCCTCCACGCAAGGAGTCGGCCCGAACGCGATCGGCTCCCAGGAGCCCTCGGTTCCGGACCGTCCAAGAGGAACTCGAGTGGCTCCGATTGCGGGTCACCGAACTAGAACGCCTCGCCGCCATCGGACAACTCGCGATGATCGTCGCGCGGCAGATGTGGAACCCCTTGACGAGTTTGGCCGTTTCGATAGACGTGCTCGCTCGGCGTACGGAGAACTCGGAAACCTTGGCGAAACTTTCCCGGATCAACGGACAAAGAAAGCGCATCCCGAACCTCCTCAAGGATTTCCTGGAATTCACCGAGCTCCGACCGCCGCGGACGGAAGCCATGGACCTCCGTGAGGTCGTCCAATCGGCCCTCGGTGTGAACCGTCCCTTCCTGAAGCCGCGTGTGAAGCTGCGGGTCGCGGTCGGGAAGACGCAGGCTCGCGTCCGCGGCGACCTGGTCCAGACCCAGAAGGCGATCTCGAGCGTCATCCATAGGGCCTTCGACGTGACTGAGTCGGGCTTAGTGACGGTACGGCTCCGACGCGCACGCGAGGGATGGTCGGTCGTCGTTCGGGATTCTGGCCCCGGCCTGTCCGCCGATGAGCGGCTCCAACTGTTCGAGCCCCGGTTCGGCGGCCGGAGCGCCCAGGACCGGATTGCCCTCGAACTGTACTTCGGAAAGATCATGATCATGGGTCAGGGCGGCGACATCAAGGTCGACGCCACGCCGCGATGGACTGCCCTGACGGTCTGGCTCCCGGCATCGCGACGGGGAAAGGTCCCACGACAAGGCGAGATGTCCACCCGACTCCAATGGGCAAGCGGGAACGGTAGTTAGTCGCGGTAGGTTCCACTCGGTCGCTGCGGCCGAAAGGTTCAGGATTTGAGCACTTCGATTGTCCGGAGGAAAATCTCTTCGATCAGACCGGTGGCGTACACTTCCTTCAAGAGTCCGAGGTCACGGTAATACTTGATCAGCGGAGCGGTCTGCTTCTCGTACGTCTCGATCCGCTTCCTCACAACGTCTTCCCGGTCGTCGGCCCGGATCACCAGCGGCGTCCCGCACTTGTCGCAGATGCCGGCCTTCTTTGGCGGATTCATGAAGATGTGATAGACGGTGTCGTCCTTCGGGCACACCCGTCGTCCCGTGTTCCGTTTGATCAGCTCCTCCGGCTCGAGGAAGAGGTTTACCGCCGCGTCGAGCTTCGTGAGCTTCGACAGGGCTTCGGCCTGTGCGATCGTCCGCGGGAATCCGTCGAGGATGAATCCCTTTTTCGCATCCTTCTCTTTCAGACGGCGTTCCGTCATCGCGATCACGAGTTCGTCGGGAACGAGTTTCCCGGAGTCCATGTAGGCCTTCGCCTTCTTCCCGAGCTCGGTGCCCTCGGCCACGTTGTGACGGAGGATGTCCCCCGTGGAGATCCGCGGCACGCCGAGGTACGTGGACAGCTTCGCGGCCTGCGTTCCCTTGCCGGCTCCGGGTGGTCCTAGGAGGACGAGACGCATGCGGGTCACAGAACGAGCTCAGCGGTCAAAAGACTTGCGACTCGATTGTCACTCCAGCGGAGGACGAAAGCGAGACCCGAACATCCATAGAGAACGGACGTCTTCATCGGTCGCACCAGGAAGGTCTCCACATGCGAATCGGAGTCATCGGAGCAGGCCACATTGGCGGTACGGCCGCAACGCTCTTTGCGGCTGCGGGACACGAAGTCGCCGTGGCGAACTCGCGGGGTCCCGATTCACTGGCCCCTCTCGTCGCCTCCATCGGCCGCAACGCGCATGCGGATTCGCCGATGGGTGCCGCGAAGTTCGGCGATTCCGTTCTCCTCGCGATTCCCTGGCGGAGGATGGGCGAGCTGCCTCCGGGAGAGATCTTCGCCGGAAAGATCGCGATTGACGCGATGAACGCGTACAGCGCGGTCGGCCGGGCAACGGACCTCGGAGAGAGCACGTCGAGCGAGGAGGTCGCGAAGCAGATGCCCAAAGCCCGGCTGGTGAAGGCCTTCAACACGATGGGCTGGAAGACCCTCGAGACGGGTTCTCGGCCTGAGGGAGAAGACCGACTTGTCATCTTCCTTGCCGGCGACGATCCACAAGCGAAATCGGTCGTCGCGAAACTCATCGAGGACATCGGGTTCGCCCCGATCGACACCGGCTCCTTGCGCGAAGGCGGTCGGCGGCAGCAGCCCGGCTCGCCCATCTACGGGCCACCGCTGACGGCGCGCCAGGCCCGAGACCTCCTTCGATGAGCCCAGCGCCTCCGAAGTCTGCGTTCACGCCTCGCGAGAGGCACATCATCGCGGCCGCGACGACACCGGAGCGTGTCCAACGTTGGCTCGAGTCCCTCCCGTACAACCATGAGGAACGGGGCGAGACGTTGCGGACCTTCCGTGGGGTCGTTCGAACGAATCAGGCCCACTGCCTGGAAGCGGCGCTCTCCGCCGCGACCATCCTCGAGCAGCATGGGTTCCCGCCGACCGTCCTGGACCTCGAGTCGAAAGACGACATCGATCACGTCGTTTTCCTCTACACCAACGGATCCCGATTCGGTTCCGTGGCCCGTTCGCGTGACCCGGGACTCCATGGCCGGAAACCGGTCTTCCGCTCCGTACGGGAACTGGTCTTCTCTTACGTCGACCCCTACGTGGACCGGACCGGGCGGATCAATGGGTACGGCGTCCTCGACCTGCGGACCCTGCGCGCCGACTGGCGACTCTCTCCGCGCAACGCGTGGGCCGTGGAGCAAGCCCTCATCCGATTTCCACATCGTCGCTTCCGGAGCTCGGACGAACGCTATCGGCACTGGCACGAGAGATACCTCCGATACAAGGAACGTTATCCTGACCGACGGCCCGTGTTCTACCCGGGCCGACACCGGTGGCTTTAAGGCACTGGCCGGAAGCGGGCATTCGCACAAAGCGAAAAGTATCCCGCCCCATTTGCGCGGTTTGTTGCGCGCGAACGATCGAATGGCCTGGGCCATCGCGGCAGGACAGATCCCGGCGAGCACGACCAACCCGGTCGCGGCCTATGGCGCGATCCGGACGGCCATGCTGCTCGCGGCCCTTCTGGACGGGCCGCACGGGATCGTCGTGGAGGTGGGTTCGGGATCCGGGATCGCCACCCGATGCTTCCCCCATTTGCCGGGCAACCGCCTCGCGGTGGGCGTCGATGTGGAACGAGGAGACCTGCGAAAAGCGGCCGAGACCTCGAATCGGGTGAGTTACCTCGCCGCCACCGCGGACCTGGGCCTCCCGTTCCGCACCGGATCCGTGGACAGCGTCGTGGCCTCCGAAGTGTATGAGCACCTCACGCATCCGGAGGGCTTCATCGAGGAAGTCCGCCGAATCCTGAAGCCGGGCGGCCGCCTCATCCTCACGACCCCCAACACGAAATCGGTCGTCCTCATGCTCCTCCGTCTCCTGCCGCGGGAGCGGGCGAAGGCGATCTTGTCCCGGTCGGGGGAACGGCAGCAGTTCCTCCATCCTGAGTTCTTCGATCGGTACGATGGCAGCCCGCACAGCCATCGGATCGAAGGGGCGTCCGTCACGGAGCTCGCGAGGGTCGCTCGGAACCATGGATTCGTGCAGGTGCGCGGTACGACATGGGGCCTCCCGTTCGCGCCGAACTTCGGCGGGCTGCTTCCCGTGCGGAGCCGACTCTCCGTCCTGAGGCGCCTCGGTCCACTCGGAGTCGGTCTCCGGCATGTGATGGTGGTGTGGGAACGCAACGCCGGCGGAGAAGTGGGCTGACCGGAACGCTCTCCCGCGTTACGTCACGTGGTCGGCTTCACGTTGCGGAAGACCGCGTAGAATCCCGCCACGAAGGCGGCATAGAAGGCGGTCGCAAGGAAAATCGGGAGGTCGTAGTTGCCCGCCTGCATGAGGATGCCTCCGAAGACCGTCGTGATGCTGTTCGGGAGCCGCCAGATGATCGAGTTCACGGCGCTCGCCAGTCCCCGTTGTTCCGGAGGGACGATGCCCATCAGGAACGAATCCGCGATCGGGGCGGACATGTTCATCAGGGCGGCACGGACCAGGTAGAAGCCCGCGGCGGCGACCGGGCTCGTCAAGAAGGCGAGGCTCAAGAGGAACGCGGTCGAGCTGCCGGTCGCCATGACGATCGCCCGCACCGGTCCATAGCGCCTCGCCATCGCGGCGCTGACGACGGCGGACAGTCCGATCGTAATGTTGGAGAGGGCAAGGAGCGGGCCGCTCCAGGTGTCCGGGACGCCGTACTTCAGGTAGAGCCAGGTGGTGACAAGAGGAATGAAGAAACCGGCGCCCAAGCCGACGAGGCCATTCAAGCTCGAGAATTTCAGGAGAGGCTTCCAGTCCGCCGCCTTCGGCCGCGCCTCCCGAGGGTGAAGCGTCTCACGGTAGCCCCGCAACAACACAATCAGGGCGATCGGGACGAGGAATCCGAACGCGTCCGTCACCAGGAGAACCGCGATGTGGATCGCGTGGCTGTCGAGGCCCGTCCACGCCTCAAGGGCAGGAAAGATGATTGGCAAGGCGAAACCGATGCCGCCGGCCACGTTCCCGAGGATGAATGACAGAGCGAAGGCCGCGTTCCGCTGTTCCGTAGTCGTCTGGTCCGCGATGATCGCGTTCCAGGTCGCAAGGAACCCGCCCTCCGCGACGCCCGCCACGATCGCGGCGAGGACGAGCCATGAGAGTTCCGTCGTGAAGGCGAAGACGAGCACTGTGGGGGGAACGACCGCGGACGAGACCAGGAGCAGGCCCTTCCGTCCACGGCGGTCGGAGTAGATGCCCAGAGGGATGGCACATATCACCATCGCCGCGCCATCGGCGCCCAGGATCAGACCGATCGTCCCGGACCCGATCCCGATCTGCGGGTAGTACGCCGTGATGAAGATGATCAGGTAGCCGAACCCGACCCCGCCGGCCGCGTTCACGTAGATGATCCAGCGGACCTTCCGAGGGATCTCGGAGAATCCGAGGCGACGCCGCTTCGGAGGTGCGGGCTGGGCCAAGTGAGGCTCCTCGCGGCGCGGAAGAAACCGGGAGATTTCTACGTATGGGTGGGAATGCCAACTCCATAGAAACCGGAGTCCGATGCAGGCGAACCGATTCCAGCGTGGTGTCTAGCATCTACCGAGGCAAGGTCCGTATAGGTCGGCAGCCAAAGGACATATGATGACCATGATCTGGAAACCCGCCTTGCTCAGCTTGGGGAGCCTCGCACTCGCGGCGTTATTCGTTGTCCCGGCAATTGTGATCGACACGGTCCGAGAGTCTCGATCCCGAAGCTGGAATCCTGACTCCGACGCGATGCAATGAAACTCAATCGTGAAAGGGCACAAATCACGCCCGGTGATGGGGGACGCTACGTGGACGATGGAATTTCACCGCCTCCCGCAGGCCCGGTTCGGCGTGTGAAAGGTGGGCCGATTCGATTCTGTTCTGAATCCCAGCTCGTGTGGCCCCTCAGCCGCGCACGGAATCATGCGGTCCAAGGAGCGGGGTCGGCTTCATCCTACCGTCGCCAATCCCGGGACAAAAGGAGATGGTCGTCGCCATCTTGCTCACTCAACATGTGCCTTTAACGAGTTCGTAGTTTGCCACGACACTGGCCGGAATACCCATGGTCAAGACCCCCGAACCGGTTGAGATCAAGCATTGAATCACCAATCCGTCCTTCTTCAGGGCATAGCTCGTACTCGGAGTGAATCCCGTTCCGGTGAACAATGCGGACGCCGAATTGGCGATCCTCCAGGCGGTGCGGTCGATCGACAACGCATTGATCGCGAAGGTCGAGATGGATTGACCGGAAGGCACGGCATGGGTGACCTTGACGACTTCGGTCCCGGTCGTTCCGCCTACGTCAAAGATCCAACCGATGGGCGCGGGGAAGGCAATCCGGACTTTGAAGAAATTCCCGGACCGGACTTCGTATTCCACTTTGGTCGGCGGATTCGCCGCTGGCCATCGGAGCAGGACCTTCGAGAAGTCGGTCTGTGTCACTCCCGTGTTCGGCAGGTCCACGAGCCAGAGGTTGTCGTGATTCGCATCGGTCGGGAGACGATAGACGGAATTCGCGATGCTCCATGCCACCGTGTTATCGGCAACCGTGACATTGGAACTGATCCCGGTCCACTCACCGTTGTTCGCGAGGTAGACCCCCCAGTCGCAGTTGTGGACCTTGTTATTGTGGTAACGTCCGTAGTCCGCCCCGACCAGGATGCCCCAACGCACGTTGTAGATTTCATTGTCGTGAACCGTGGCGTTCAGGGATTTCTGCTGAACCTGAATCCCGACGGGGTAGTTCGGTCCAACGGCTTTCCTCCCGGGATAATTCTCGTAGATCGTGTTGAACTTCGCCTCGGTGGCCCTCGAACTTTCCAGGAGGATGCCCGCAGAGGTCGCGTTCACGATGAGGTTGCCGTCGACCACGATGCCGGTCGCGCTCTGGGCGTCGCTCACCCAGGCGTCCGAGACATGAATTCCCGTCGTGTGGAAGGTGGTCCCGGCCGTGTGGGCATTGATGTAGTTGTGCGCGAAGGTGACGGTCGTCGTATTCCGCGCGGTGAACATGCCGTAGGTCCAGTCGATGGCTGCTTCCATGTTCACACAGGAGTCCCTTACTGTGATCGTGTCCGACCCGCCCCAGATCCCGATGCCGGACGCATGCGTAACTTCCACGTTCACGTTCTGGATCGTCACGAATTTCGTGGCGCCCTCGGCGGACGATTCCCCCACCTCGAGGCCGACCCATTGACTAGGACTGTCCATCTTGGAGATGAACACGTTCTTGACCGTCACGTACACATTCGTCTTCGCAATCCGCAGCATCGAATACGTCGACGGTTCAAGAGAGCCGTCGAGGTACCAATCACTGATGAGGTACGGATCCGCCTGCGTGCCGCCGCCGCTCCGGACCCCGTGTCCAGCGTCGAACTGGGAGTTCGAATCGATCTGGATGGAGCTGTGAGGTTCGAGCACGCTCCGATCCGTGATCCCAAATCCTGCCGGACAGAATCTAGGCAGGATGGGGACTGAGCCCGATACGATGATGGACGTCGAGTGCGTCGCGACTTGCATATCGGAATCCGTGGCGGTCAACTGAACCGGGAACGTCCCCACCTCGCCGTAGGCATGTGTGACGGGATTCCCCGAGGCGGTCCCGCCGTCACCAAACGTCCAGGCGAACGTCACGGGCGGGGTGCCACCGGAGGACGTGGCCATGAACGTGACGTTCTGTCCGATCGTTGGGCTCGCCGGGGTGGACGTAAAGTCCACCGCGAGCGGCGGGGGCCCGGACTGCAAGAACTCCGTCATGGCGTTGGCGTTCTCGTCGTTCGAGGTGAGCGATGGAAGACCCCAATTTGTCTCGATCGTCTTGAGCAGCGAATAGTGGTCGTAGTCCGTGGTTGACGTGTAGCCGTTCTTCGCGGCCGGACCCGCAAAGGACGCCCATGTCGAGTTCCCGTATCCCTCATCGAAGATCACGGCCAGGACGGCGCGTTGCGTCGCGAAGACGGTGCTGTTGAGGATCCGCGGAACCAGATTCTGGAGGTACGCGTCGCCAGCCCCAATGGAACAAGAGTGCATGTTGTGGCAATTGTTCGGGGTCAGCCAAATGAAGTTCGAGGCCGTCCCAGTCGAATTCAGGTCGTTCAGAAAGGTCGCATCCGAACCCGCCGTCGGGCCCGCCGGGACGACCCGCGCACAACGTGCCGGGGTGCCACGAATGTCCCCGTAATATTGGAACGGATTGTGCCGAACGGAATAGTTCCCCGAGTTGCGATCGCCGTTCGTGCAATTCCCCGGGTTCGTCGGCATGTCCTCCATGTAGGCCTTCCACGTGAGGGAAGGGCTCGCCCCTTCGAACAGATCGACGAAGTCTTGTGCGGCCCATGTCGTGTTCGTGCAGGGATTCGAGTGAGGTGCTCCGTCGTACCCGGCACAACCGAAATCGGATCCGCCGGAGATCGCGAGGTAGTTTGGAAGGCTCGGGTTCACGCCGCCATAGTTGTAGTTAAGTGAAACGGCGTACTGGTCTGCGAGCGCCGTCAAGTAATTCGCGGAGCCGGCCGGCGTGCACGGAGGTTCGTGCGCGTACAGATCACAGAAGTTGTGGTTCTCCATGAGGATGATCACGAAATAGTCAAAGTAGCTGCCGGGAAAAGCCATTGGCTGCCTGCCGTCATGGGTTCCCGAATTCTCCGGTGCCGCGCGTCCCGGAGAACTCCCCTGGGCCACGGCAGCGAGGGCGACCGACAGGAATAGACTCGCCGCAAGGACGACCGACAACGCTCGCCGTACTCGGGCCGATTCTACTTCCATTCGGATCACAACGGAGTCAATCGACAACCCTCACGAGGACACGCACTGGCCGCGTCGACGCTCGGAGACGAAATCGGCGCGGGACCGAATCCCGGGTGCGCGCGGAAAGGCGGGACACTCCCGGATTCGGGCGGAATGGCGTCCACGTCAAGGCGTGCCGGGGAACCGCTGTCGCATACTTATCGGGCCGAGGACGGTGCGTTCCGAAATCGAGCCGAAATCGGCATCGCACCGCCGTGCGGAGCGACCACGCCGCAACCGGAATCAGTCCGGCGGACTTAGGCCATACTTCTTGAAAAGCGGAACAATCTTCTCGGCATAATCCTCGCAAAACTCATGCCCTATGCTCGTGACACCAAGACCATGATCAAGAAAACCAAGTTCGCGAAGTTCATCGAGACGGGCTTTGAGCCGCCCGTGGGGCAAGCTTGCGAGACGCCCCACGCGATACATCGTGGCCTTCTTGTCGCCTCTGGCGAGGACGTCGACCGCGCGCAAGATGTCATAATAGATTTGCACGGTCAACCGGTTTCTGGATGGCCTCTCCCCACCCCCTCCGCCGCGAGACCGGTAATTTCGTGCCGAGTACTTAACGTGCGGCACCCGCGCCTCCGGACAGGGCCTAACCCACCGCACCCGGCGGACCGCGTCCGGAGAAGCGTTATACTTCGTGTAGGTTTCCCTGCCAAGTCCTCCCTTCGTGGAGCGTGAAGTGTGGCACCGGACTCCGGAGACATCGCCTGGGTCATCGCGGCCACGGCCCTCGTCATGATCATGACGCCCGCGCTCGGGTTCTTCTATGGTGGGCTCGTCCGCCGAAAGAACCTCGTCTCGACGATCGCCCAGTGCTTGGCTATCTTCGCGGTCGTCAGCCTGGTCTGGGCGCTGTGGGGATACACGCTGGCGCTGGGGCCGTCCTTCCACGGGTTCATCGGAGACTTCTCCGATTTCGGGCTGAACAACGTAGGCGCGGCGCCGAACCTCGGGTACTCGAGCACGATTCCCGAGCTCCTCTACTTCGCGTTCCAGCTGAAGTTCGCGGCGATCACGCCGGCCCTCATCATCGGTGCCTTCGCAGAGCGCATCCGGTTCAAGTCCCTCATGATCTACATCGTCGCGTGGACGACGTTCGTCTACGTGCCCATCGCCCATTGGAACTGGGGCATCGGTGGTTGGCTGAAGTCCCTCGGAGTCATTGACTTCGCGGGCGGCTTGGTCGTCCACACGGCCGCGGGCGTTTCGGCGGTCGCCGCCGCTCTCGTGATCGGAAGGAGAGAAGGCATCGGTCACCTGGACCGTCGGCCGAATAACATCCCCTACGTGATGCTCGGCGCCTCGCTGCTATGGTTCGGATGGTTCGGTTTCAACGCCGGCAGCGCCCTTGCCGCGAACGCGTTGGCCGTGAATGCGCTCGTCGTGACGAACTTGGCCGCTGCGGCTGCGGCCGTGAGCTGGATGCTAACGGATTGGTTCCGGAAAGGCAAGCCGTCGGCTGTGGGAATCTCGGTCGGTGCTGTCTGCGGCCTCGTCGCGATCACACCCGCCTCCGGGTACGTCGGTCCGATGCCGTCGATCATCATCGGGTTGGTCGCGGGAGTCCTGTGCAACTATGTCGCGAGCTGGAGGGCCCGCACGACCTTGGATGATTCCTTGGATGTCTTCGCGTGTCACGGGGCAGGCGGGATTTGGGGAACGATCGCAACGGGGCTCTTTGCCTCGTCTCTGATTAACCCCTCAGGGCCTAACGGCTTGTTCTTCGGGAATCCCGGGCAAGTGGGAATTCAGGCCCTCGCGTGTATCGTCGTGGCCGCCTTCGCATTCACCGGGTCCTATGTCCTCTTGCGGATCATCAATATCTTCACTCCCGTCCGCGTCAGCCCGGCCGAGGAAGACGCGGGCCTCGACATCTCAGGGTTTGGCGAGGAAGCCTATGTCGAGGAGACGGACGAGCCTGACCTCACCAGCGAATGAGGGCCAATCCCGAGACCCTCGTCCTCGATCCTCGATTGTTGAATCGAACTAGGAATAGAGCCTCGGTTTCGCCTGCGGCTCGTTCCAGTACGGCCGCGTCGTGACATACTTCAGCTTCGCTTCGAAAAGGTCATTGAGGAACTCTTTTTCTGTGTCCTGCATCTTCGCAAGGATCTTGCTCGCTGTCGTCGGGCCGACGCCATAGACCGAATTCGCATACACTGCGCGTTTCCCATACACCGCCACGAGGTCCGCGACCTGCTTAGAGCGGGTGAGGAGTTTTCGCTCTTCCTCGGTCAGGTCGAGCTTGCGGGTCCGTTTCGCATACGCATCCTGGACTGTCCATGCCGCCCACCCGAGGACCGTCAGGAGGCGAGACTTGCATTTCGCGCACGTCGGATGGTCGGGCATCGCGCCGATCCGTACCTCCTCGTGGAAATGTCCGCATTCGAAGCAGAGGAGGTGCACGGGTTCCGATGAGAGGTGGAGCCGCATCCGATCGAGGATCTCGTCCCTCTCCGCCTCCGGGGAGAAGAGTTCGGGTGCCTCGACGTACCGGCGCAGGATCGGATACGCCAGTGGAGTCGGGGTCTCCTCGGAACGATGGATGACGACTTCGATTTCCCCCGCCCGGATCTTGTGGACGATCTCCCGGACCCGGTCGAAGTCGGCGTGGAGCAGAAGAGCCTCCCGCACCGCCTCGTCATAGATGGGCGTGTTCGCGAAACGAATTTCGAAGGACCGCAGGTCTCCTTCGCCGACTGTGAGCCCGCGGCGGATCGCCCCGAAGCGCTCCGCGATTCCCTTCATGTAGTATCCCAGGGGAAGATGGTTCTCGAGGAGCGCCTTCAGGCCGCTCTCGAGCGTCTCCTCGTCGATCCGAAGTAGGTCGTCCACGAGGGCCTCGACGTCGATCTCGCGGGTGTCTGCGATGAGCTCGTACAAGATGCGATAGGGGTCCGTCCACCAGAAGCGGACCATGTGCTTCCGGGCGAGCAGCTCTTCGATCAGGTCCCCGAGGGTGACGTTCACGACCTCGCCGAACGAGGCATGGACGATCAGGAACCGGTCGAAGGCCTCGACCACGATCCGGTCGTCGGTCGGCACCGGGGCACCGGTCTTCCGATGATTCGCGTGTTCTTCCACCAGGCGCCTGGCCCCGGTCTTGTTCATCGGCCACGCTTTCTCGAAGTGGGCGACGGTCTTCGGAACGCCGCTCTTCTCCAACCGGCCGTCGATCTCCTTCCGGATCCGACCGACGCGTTGCGCGAGGCCGAACGGCACGGGGAGCATCTCGCCGTCCCAACCGGGGATCAGGGCGTTCGGGTCGACGACCGGGGTCACGTAGACCATGCCGTCCTTCCCGATCCGCTCGATCTTCCACGGACGGCCACGGACGATGAAGTGCAGGCCCTCCCGTGCCTGGATCATCATGAACTCCTCGCCGAGAATCCCGACCTGTTTCTGGGTCGTGAGGTCCATGACCTGGTACCGCCGCTCGTCGCGGATCGTGGACAGGTTCTCGAAATAGTACCGACGTCCCTTCGGCGTCACCCGGACCTTGTCCCCCTGCTGGCGGAGGACGCCGAGGTGGTCCAGGAACTCCGCGACCTGGTTCGCCTGCCCGTCGTCGAGCGTCCGATAGGGCTCTGCAGACCGGATCGTCTTGAGAATCTCCGACCATGGAGCCGTTCCGCCATAATCCAGGGCGCACCCGACGATCTGGTGGGCCAGGACGTCGAGGGCGAGACGATGGATGTGCAACGGCTCGAGGTCTCCCTCTTGGGCCGCTTGGATGGCCGCGAGGGACTCGATCGCATCGTCCGAGGAGACGGCCAGGACGAGGCCGCGGGACGTGCGGTCGAGCTTGTGGCCTGATCGGCCCACCCGTTGGATCAGGGACGTGACCTGACGGGGAGAATTGTATTGCACGACCTGATCGACGGTCCCGATGTCGATTCCGAGCTCCAATGTCGACGTGCACACGAGACCGCGGATTTCACCCGCCTTGAATCCCGCTTCGACGCGGGTGCGCTCTTCCCGAGGGAGGGACCCATGATGGACCGCCACATCTTGTCGGACCATCGCGAGACGCGAGCCGAGAAGTTCCGCGAGGGGCCGTGCATTTACGAAGACGAGAGAAGATCGACTCTCGTCCAGAGAATCGTCGATCGCCGAGAGCCCCGCCGCGGCCTCGGGGGTGATGTACAGGTCTCGGGCGGCCTCGAAATCTTTGTCGATCGGCCGGGGCCACTCGAGCCGGTATTCGTACTGTTTCTCTAAGTTCGAATGAAGGACAGTCAGCGGTTTCTCTCCGCCGAAGACAGAAGCGATCGCCTCAGGATGGCCGACGGTCGCGGAGAGTCCGATCCGCTGGAAGTCGCGTTCCGTAATTCGACGCAACCTCTGAAGGCCGATGGTCAGCTGGATTCCACGGCGGTCATGCGTGAATTGGTGGATTTCGTCGATGATGACGAACCGGACGGCCCTGAGGTGATGCTGCATTATTTTTCCGGGAAGAATCGCCTGCAACGTCTCGGGAGTCGTGATAAGAACGCTTGGCGGAACTGCCGCTTGCTTCCGCCTCTCGGACGGAGGCGTGTCCCCGTGTCTGACCGCAACGGTGAGCTTCGTCAATCTGACCAGACGATTGATGCGGTCAACCATATCGCGGTTCAGGGCCCGCAAGGGCGTTATGTAAAGGACCTGGATGCCATGCTGGTCTCTCTGGTCCAGCGATTCAAGGACGGGCAACAAC
>Ga0137415_10004204_pt1 | contig 14249 bp, 7 predicted proteins | sample CZODoug3_1_1_16f_FD_183082 | JGI IMG/M metagenome (GOLD analysis project Ga0137415, IMG submission 183082) | Vadose zone soil fungal communities from Angelo Coast Range Reserve, California, USA - CZODoug3_1_1_16fungal (Hybrid Assembly) | ecosystem: Environmental > Terrestrial > Soil > Vadose... | reverse complement strand
CGATAATGCCGCCAACTCTTACACGCAAAAGATGGGAGTGGCTCGTGCCTCTCGAATCGGGTACGGAAATGGGGCCGTATGAAATCCTCGCGGCAATCGGAGCCGGAGGAGCGGGAGATGCCTGCAGAGCGCGCGGTAGAAGACCAAAGCGCGATGGGGCGGCCAGGGTTCTGCCGGACGAGTACTCACGTGATCCCGACAGCGTCTCCGGATTCCACCTAAACCACTCCAAAATCGCCTCCGTTTACGAAATCGAGGAAGCCAGCGGTTCACGTTTACCCGAGAGGGGATTCGTGGACGGCGAAACGCTGGCCGACCGATTAAAACGCCGTGCGCTGCCCGTCAGGAAGCCCTCCAGCTCGCAGGGCAAATCTGCGAAGCGCTGGAAGTGGCGCACGAGAACAACATCGTTCACCGCGACATCGAGCCGGCGAGCATCGCCACCAACCACGGCGTAAAAACCGGCTCAGAAGTCGTGTCTTCAGGAGGGCACGACCATGTTACGCAGACTCCCGTTCTTGCTCATTTTGGTCATCGCTGTTGTTTCGCAGAGTCACGCCTGGGCGCAGGTCGCCGGAGCGACGCTTTCCGGGACCATCAGCGACCCATCCGGCGCTGTTATCCCATTCGCCATGGTCTCGCTTCGAGATACCGAAACCGGCATTGTTCGAAGTGTTACCGGGGATTCGGCGGCCCTGTACACCGCGCCGAATCTCAGACCTTCTACTTATGACGTCACCGTTTCGTTTCCCGGATTCGGAAGTCAGGTGCAGTCCGGCATCGCGCTGACGGTGGGGGCCCAGCAAGTTCTGAATTTCACTCTCCAGGTTGGACAAACGACGGAAGCAGTGGAGGTCATCGGCGAAGCGCCTCTCGTGCAATTGGCCACGTCAACGCTGAGCGCCACGGTGGGCTCGACGACGGTTCGCGAACTGCCTCTGAACGGCCGCGACTGGACGGCCCTGGCCACTCTTCAACCCGGCGTCGCGTCGGTCCGAAGTCAACAAACGCCCCAATTTTTCCAGGGTTCGCAAGGGGCGCGCGGCCTGGGAATGCAGCTGACGATCGGAGGGAACCGGCCTACGCAGAACAGCTATCGTCTCGACGGCGGACTCGTGAACGACTTTTCCAACGCGGGGCCGGGCAGTGTGCTCGGCGCGAACCTGGGCGTGGACGCGATTCAGGAGTTCACCGTGCTGACGAGCAATTATTCGGCGGAGTACGGCTTCACCTCGGGCGGAGTGATCAACGCAGTCACGCGCTCCGGCACCAACAGCATTCACGGAACTGCCTTCGATTTCCTGCGCAACGATAAGCTCGATGCAGCCAATTTCTTCGACAATGCCAACGGGACCCACAAATCCGTCTTGCGGCAAAATCAATTTGGATTCTCCGCAGGCGGGCCTGTCGTCAAGAACAAGGTCTTCGTCTTTGGAGACTATGAGGGAGTGCGTTATGTCAAAGGGATATCCACCAGCAACACGACCCTTTCCAGTGCCGCTCACAGTAGTCCGTGCACCAGCGGCCTCACCGCCCCTTGTGCCTCCATTTCCCGTTACCTCGGCAGTCCGCCGGTGCCGGTCACCACGACGGTCTCGATAGACCCGATCATCCAGAAGTTTTTAGCTTTTTACCCAATGCCCACGCCGGGCGCGGCCCCTGTTCTGAACAGTGACGGCACGGTGAACCTCAACGTTGGGCTGTTCAATTATCAAGGGGCCAATCGTTCCCAGGAAAATTTCTACACCACAAGGGGTGACTGGAAGATTGGGAGTAATGACAGCCTCTTCACAACTTTCGTCCATGACAGCTCGAATCTGACCTTCCCCCTGGGGTTCAACAACACACTCGCACAAAACTTTTCGTACCGGCAGTCCGTCGTCGTGGAAGAAACCCACACGTTCGGCCCGGGCATTGTGAATTCGTTCCGGGTCGGCGAGACCCGCACGCGCAGCGATGGCAACAACACTCCCACGGCCCTGAACCCGGTGGCAGGCGACACCACGCTCGCTCAGGCGCAGGCTTCCGGCGTTGGCCCGTCTACAATCACTCTTTCGGGCACGGGAGTGAATGGCACCTCCTCGCTACACTCCCCGACGCACCAGGATTACGGTTTGCAAAGCGGCCAGCTTTACGACGATGCCTTTTCCACGCGAGGGAACCACAATTTGAAGTATGGTTTTAGTTTCGTCCGGCTGTGGAATTTTGCATACAGCTCGCGAGGAGGCAACGGCACCGGCGTCTTTTCAGGTTCTTTCACTCCCCCAGGAGGAGGCGCCGCAATATCAGGCGCAGCCGGGGCGCTCCTGAGATTTCTGACGAACCATCCTCTCAGGGCCACTCGGTACGCCGATTATCCGAATATTAATAAGCGCTACGTTCGCGACAATGTTATCGGCGGATACTTCCAGGACGATTGGCGCTTCCGTCCGAATCTGACGCTGAACCTGGGACTCCGCTACGAGATGGCGACTCTCCCGACGGAGAAATACGGCAGAGTGGCGTACTTGAACACGATCTCGAGCACGCCCACGGACCTGACCAACCAGATTCTGCCCCGCAACGTCACAACGAAAAACTTCGATCCGCGAATTGGTTTTGCCTGGGATCCGTTCCGCAACGGCAAGACGGCCGTCCGGGGCGGTTTCGGATTGTTTGACGTCCTGCCCCTTGCTTACGAGGTGAATATCAGTTTGATTGGAAACGCTCCACTGCAGCCCTTCTTTCCTGTGGTCGGTCAAAACCAGAATTACGGCGGGCAGAGTTTCGACGTTCCCACCGGCACCTGGCCGTATTCGGTTCCGAACCTGGTGGATCGGGCGCTTGCGACGCCTCAAGGCACTCAAGGCAGGCAGTATGGCTACAGGGATACCAATATCAAGCGCAATTACGTCTATCAATACAACCTGAACATCCAGCGCCAACTCACACCTTCCACGACGCTCACAGTTGCCTATGCAGGCTCGCGCGGGCTCCATAATCCCATCCAGCTTGACGCGACCAACGGTGTCATTGGAAGAAAGACCCCGGTGGGTTACGTTTGGCCTGTTCCCTGGACTTATTGCAGTGGTCCAGACGCTGCGTCGGGATGCACCGCGGCCGGCGCAGGATTATCCGCGGCCCCCAACCCGAACGTGGGGCCGATCCAGAGTGTGATCTGGGCAAGCAGCTCCTATTACAACAGTCTTCAGTTGAGAGTGGACAAGAGGATGAGCCGCGGCTTTCAGATGCAAGGTTCCTTCACATGGGGCAAGGGCCTGGATAATTCGTCGGCTAGCTTTGCCGGCGACACGTTTCAGAACTCCCTGGCCACGATTCCGTCTTATGACATGGCTTTGAGCAAGGGGTTGTCGGACTTCGACATCAAACGGGCCCTTGTGATCAACTCTCTGTGGAATGCTCCTGCGCCGAAATCGCTTGGTGCGTTCGGGAACCACGTGCTCGGGGGCTGGCAGTTTGGGACCATCAGTACGTTGAGCGACGGTGTTCCGTTTTCCATCGTTGCCGGCTCGGATGGGACTGACATTCTGGGTGAGCAGCAACCGAGTTTCAATCCGCCGAATCTTAATCCAGGATGCTCAAAGCTCATCAATCCCGGAAACCCGGATCACTATATCAAGCTCGAATGTTTCGGCTTTCCGCAGCAGACCCCTGCGACGATCGCGGCAGGGTGCGACACCGTGCGCGCGTCCGCCATGGCGGCTGCCGCAGGCGCGTCCGGCATCCCGGGCCTGGCAACCTCCTGTCCCAACATTCGCGGCAACGTGGGCCGCAATGCGTTGATTGGCCCCGGGCTGGTGAATTTCGATTTCTCTGTGTTCAAGAACAACTACATTCCGAGGATCTCGGAAAGCTTCAACGTGCAGTTCCGGTCCGAGTTCTTCAACATTTTTAATCGGGCGAATTTTGCCACGCCGCCGGTGATTCAGGCGGCGCCGACGAATCTGGAGGTCATCAACTCGGCGGGATCGTACGTTCCGCTTGCCGGCAAGATCCTTGCGACGCAGACTCCGGGGCGGGTGATTCAGTTTGCGCTGAAGGTCATCTGGTGAACTGTAGCGGCGGTCTGTGACCGTCGGCTTGGGCGTTCGCCGGCAGGCACCTACACCGAGGGCAATCAGAAAGGCACGTTCAAAATCACGAGACAATACTGACTCGCAGACGAATCAGCCGCGGATTTCACGGATTACGCGGATGGCGCGCATCAACGTTCTTAATTGTGCGCCATCCGCGTAATCCGTGAAATCCGCGGCTGATTCCGTCTACCTGTCGTCGCCGTTATTGTCGTCGTCCTTATCGGCGTGGGAAAAGACGGCGATGCAACCCGTACCCTTGAAACCAAATAACGAGCACGTGCTATTGTCGGTCGTTGGGGCCGCGACCATAGCTGCAGTAATTTGTACGATCGTAAATATCTCGTTATTCTCCGCGAAGGCCGCGGGATTCTTGCCTCGCACGTCAGGCACATTCTGGAGCCAACTATTCGTTTCCGCGTCGATAACGCCCAGCGACTGCACCGGAGTAGTGGCGGTGTTCAGTCCGGTCACATAAAACCGGCCGTCGCCCGAGTTGTACCAGACCTCGTCACCGCCTCCTACCTGCTTGATGACGTTGATGACATGGCCATTCAGAGCATTCAGGATGATCGGTAAACCACAGGCCGAGACCAGAAGGTGTTGGAACGCTCCGAGCGCGATGCCCGTCGTGCTGACGCTGGCGACGCCTGCAACCGATTGGCAGTTGATCGCGTATGACTTTTCGGCGTTCATGGTAATGGGATTGATGACCGCGACCGAGGGGAGGGTGACGATCATGCTGCCGGTTATCTTTCCCGGCACGGTAAGGAAGAACCTGCGAATTTCGGGATCCCAGAGCGGCTGTTCCAGCCCTCCTGCACCCACAAACGTTATGTGACCGAGAACATTGTAAGGAGGTGCAGCAGAAATGAACGTCGCATATGGGTCGATAGCAGCATGAGGGGCTGCGACAGACAGCGGCGCATTATTCGCCACGAGAATGATTTTATCCCTCGGATCGTAGCCGAGCTCGTCGGCGCGACCACAATAGTGCGCTGTGTCGTTATCACACGCAGGTATGGACGTACTCACTGATTGGATGATCTGCAGGTAGCCGGTCGAATCCGGATCGACGTCCGCGATACGCACCGTGCTATTGCCATCGCCCGCCCAGAGTTTCCTGTTCGGCGTTACCAATACGCCGTTGGGACCGGGGCCGTTTGTAGTCGTGGTACCGCCGCCGCTCGTCAAGGGCCCAGCCATGCCGGGAACGCGGCCCACCCATACATTGCGCTCGGCATCAATGATGTCGACGCCGGAATTCGATCTGTCGGCGAAGTAATACCTCTCTGTTCCAGGATCGACCCAGGCAATGTCAGCGCTGATGATAGGGTTTCCTGGAACGGGGATGACGCCGACGAGCCCGACCGGCGTCTTTGCATTGTGCTTGTGGTGATCGCTGTCCTTGCAGTCGCCATCGTCGTGATTTCCCTCAGTGCGCGCGTGGACGCTGGAAGTCAAAACGAAGCTCAAACCTAAGATCAGAAGACAACGTGCTATTTCTTTGGATCTCATATCAGACCTCCAAAATATGGGCCTCCTGCCTGGGTTGATGTTTTTCCGAGCAACTGTAGCGGCGCTCTATGAGCGCCGGTCTTCCCTTGAAGTCAACGAAATACCGGCGGTCATAGACCGCCGCTACAGTGCAGTTTGCCTTCTCGGAGCATTTTTCCGCAGCCCGCTAGGTTTCGCGGCTAGACGTTTTGTAGTTTTCCCCCCTCAGAAAATGACTTTCAGGCCCAGCTGAATGGCGCGCGGTCCACCCGACCCGAGCACTGGGTTCGAGCTGGTCACGTCCGGCGTTTCGGGCCGAAAGCCGAAACTTGAGCCGGCCGCCGCCGAAGGATCGGTAAAGGAATTGTCGCCGCCTGGTCCTCCAAATGGATTGGAGATGTTGGGATGGTTCAGGACGTTGAAGAACTCGGCTCGGAACTGTGTCGTGACCCGTTCCCTGAACTTCCAGGCCTTTGTCACAGACAAATCCCAGTTGTAGTAGGGCATGCTTCGAAAAACATTGCGGCCAAGCGTGCCGTAACTTCCATACGCGGGCGGGACCAGAACCGAGCTGCCCATCGCGTAACAGCCGAGGTTCGTAAGCGATGCCACAGCCAACGGCCCTGCGGCAGTGGCCCGTGCCAGACAATCCGCATTGCTGATGCCTGGGAAATAGGGAATTCCACCGGCACCATCGTTGGTGTTGAGCAATGACTTCGACGTTTTGAAGTCGGCGGGACTACCGAAGAAGTTCCATCGTTCCCCTGTGGTGTTCTGGGCAGTCACCTCACCTGTTCCACTGAAGTCCGTTGTTGTGTCGTTGACGCCCCAGGGCAGGCCGCTCTGCAGCGACACGATCGAATTCAGCGACCAGCCTTGCAGGATCTGTCCAGGCGCCTTGATGCCTGGAATGGCGTATGTTAGTAGACTGGGAGCGCTGTACGCTCCTGCTTCATCCGTGGTGAGGGTTCGCGCAGTGCCTCTATCAACGTCTCTGATGATCACGGTGACGCCGGGAATCACGGCGCCGCTCTGGTCCGTGACGATTCCCAAAATTCGGCCGGTGCTGCCTTGTGAAAACATGGGAAGACAAATCAGGAAAACTGCGAGGCATATGCCGGCAATCGCGCAGCAGCGAAAGGAATCCATAGTTTCCTCCATTATTTAAGCAGACAATTTTGCTAATAGCTCGCTTCGAGGTCGGTCGGTCAGGGCGGATCTCAGTGCGAGGACAACAAACACGCAGTAAAACGGAACAATTGGGGCTAGTATACCCTTCGCGGATACAAACTCAAGAGTCGCGTTAATTTAGCCGCGTAGCGGCTGTAATTCGGATGCTTCGCGACATTCCTTTTCAAAGTCGGCCGCTCTCCCAGGCCATCCAATCCCGCATCGTCGTACCGACGATCTCTTTCGCGGCTCGATGTAAGAAACGAGCAGGTCTCTTATCAACATCCCTCACGATGCTCTTGATCGCCCTGCGGCTTCCAAGGTGGATGTTCGCGGTTTCACAACCCATCGCATGAAGCAGCCTTTCTTCATCGCGCCCTTGCGAAAGCGATGAGAGTTCGATCCGGGAGCAATGCGGTGAAAGCCGGCGAATGATCCATCCATTTTCGATGTGCGCGAATGGATCGGGAATTCGGACAGCGGTTTTGACGATCCGGGCAATCCACGTGTCCTGCGTCTCGCTCCCGAGTGCCCATGCGTATGCCGACGGCAAAACTGCCTTGGCTTCACGCGCCACAAGACTGCCGCGCCATTCTGCGAGTGCGACGAATCTCGGCCGGCCGAGGCTTCCCACGCCTGACCGGCGGCTCTTGAATCGTGTCGGCAGGTCCGCGGCGGGCAGCGATTCAATCAGCGCGCGTTTCGCCTGAACAGGAAGCGTTTTTCCGCAATCGGGTAGTTGTTGAATCCTGGTCCAGAAGCGGACCGGATCACGCAACTCGCCCAGCGCGGCGTTACGAAGAAACGTGTTGTTCTCTTCCAATGTGAACGGGCGTCCGCCTTCTTTCAGGGTCTGTGTGTATCCTTCCCAGATCAATTCACTGGCCCGCCTGGGACGAATTTCGAGGTGTTCGGCGTAAGTCGCGACGTGGGCGCTGGCCGCCAGCCGCAGCAGGTCGAGGAAGTACGGCTGGGGATACGCTTCGTCAAAATCGTTGACTCCCCAGATCAGCCGTCCCTCAGTATCCCGCCACGTTCCAAAGTTCTCGACGTGGAGATCCCCAACTCCGAAAACCTGGGGCGTCGACCGCCCACCCATTTCCGCAATGAGTTGAACCCAGCGGTAATACGTTCCACGAAAAAAACTGAACACCGACTGGGCCATCACCGTGTGCTTGAAGGCCAGATCCGCCCTCACAATTTGAATATGCCGGGCCATCCATTTCTCGTAGCCCCGAGTCGATTCAAAGATATCCACTGAAACTCCCCTCCTAAGTTAGGAGGGGTGGCCGCGCATCAAGAAAATATCGCGAAGCCACCTTTGTTGGCGCGGCCGGGGTGGTTCCTTCTGGCTTGGGAACCACCCCGTCTGCGCCGTTTCGGAACGGGATCTTTTTTTGATGGCGCAGCCACCCCTCCTAACTCAGGAGGGGAACACCATCTATTCCTTTTACTCGCGCAAGGCAAACGCGAAGAGTGAGTGACCGGCGGCGACGGCGACATACTGTTTGCCGTCCACCTGGTACGTCATCGGACCCGAGGCGACCTGGCCGCCGAGGTTCGCTTTCCAGAGAAGCGCTCCGGTACGGGCGTCGAGCGCATGGAAGTAACCTTCACGTCCGCCGGCGAAGAGCAGATCGGTTGCGGTGGTTAGGATCCCGCTGTCGGTGACATCGGTCATGGCAAACTTCCACTTCTTTGCTCCCGTGCGGGGATCGAGAGCAATCACCTCGCCGTGGCCGGCAGCCTCGGTCCACACATTGATCGGACCGCGCTTGAGAGAGGGCACGTTCTGGCCGCCGGGAATTGGACTCGCGGGTCTGCCGCCGACGAAGCGTCGGCCCTCTTCGTACTTCTGCGCCTCCTTCACGAACACACTCGCGTAGTCCTGCCACGCCGACACGTAAAAGAGTCCCGTGCGCGGACTGTACGACGGCGAATACCAATTCGTCCCGCCTTGAACGCCGGGGAAGGTTCCTTCGCCATCCGGTTGCGGCGTCTGAATCGGCCGTCCCTTTGCGTCAAGACCGCTGGCCCAGTTCACTTTCACGAAGGGATAGCCTGCGAGGAACTGTCCGTTCACGCGATCGAGCACGTAGAAGAACCCGTTGCGATTGCCCCACATCATCAGTTTTCGTGGACTGCCGTTCCACGTGGTATCGACCAGCACTGGTACCTGCGTCGAGTCGTAATCGTACGGATCGTTCGGCGTGAATTGATAAAACCACTTGAGCTTGCCGGTATCCGGATCGAGGGCGACGACCGAGTCGGTGTAGACATTGTCACCGGCGCGCTGAGCGGGGTTCCAGTCCGGACCCGGATTTCCGGTTCCCCAGTACGTGAGATTGAGATCGGGGTCGTACGAACCCGTCGTCCAGACCGACCCGCCTCCGTGCTCCCACGCGTCACTTTGCCAGGTCTCATGACCGGGTTCGCCGGGACCGGGGATCGTGTAGAATTTCCAGGCCTCGCGCCCGGTGCGCGCGTCATAGGCGGCGATGAACCCGCGGATGCCGAACTCTCCACCGGCAACACCCACGATCACCTTGTCCTTGACCACGAGCGGCGCAAGGGTCATCGCATATCCGGCGTTCGGATTCGCAACCGGGGTATTCCAAAGAGGACGGCCGGTCTTGGCATCGAGCGCAACGAGGTGAGCGTCGAGCGTCGCCAGGAACAGCGTGTCACCGAGCATCGCGAGGCCGTGGTTCACGGACCCGCAGCAGGGCTTCACATCCTGCGACGGAAAGTATCGGTAGATCCAGAACACCCTTCCCGTCCTGGCGTCGAGCGCCACGGCGTCACTCGGGGCCTGCGTGATGTACATGATTCCATCGGCCACCAGTGGCGTGGTCTCGAACTTTTCCAAAGACTCCGCTTGAAAGATCCACTTTTGCTCGAGGGTCTTGACGTTTGCCGGATTGATCTGACGCAGCAGGCTGTAGCGCTGGCTGGCATAGCTGCCGGAATAGCTCAGCCAGTTCTGCGGCTCCTCCGCCGCACGGAGCAGGCGCTCGTAAGAAACCTGCGCACTTAAGAAGGGAATCGTCAGACACAACAGCAGCAGGGCAAACAATACGCGCCGTTTCATATTTACTTCGATCCTTTCAACGTACGAAGGTACGCCACTACGTCATCCAGTTCTCCGGAACTGAGTTCGTTCTTATAAGAAGGCATGGGAGACGTTTTGACGACCGTATACTCGCGGAGGTCGGATTTCGAGAGGGACACAAGGCGCTCCGTTGGGTCGATGAGCTGAACGGTGTAGGTGTCTTCGTTGAGCCGGCGGCCGGTGATCACCTTTCCGTCACGGGTTACCGCCCGCACGGAACGATTCACAGGGAGCATGCCCGATGTCGGGTCGAGCAGCGATCGCTCGAGCGCATCCGGGGAGCGAACGGCACCGATATCGGTCAGGTCCGGGGCCAGCCGCGATCCTTTTCCGTTGACGCGGTGGCATCGGGTACAGCCGCCTTTGCCTTCGAATATTGCCTGACCGCGGCCGGCGTCACCGCGTGAGGGACGCGTGTCGAAGTCGCGCATCGCACGAATATAAGCCACGAGCCCCGCAAGTTCGGCTGTATTGAACCTGCCGGGCGGCATCGCTGTTCCGGGGATTCCGGTTTGCAGGATGCGGTTCAGGTCGCTGTCCGTGGAGGCCCGCCGGAACTGGCCGCTGCGGAGGTTGACCCCCGGGATTGAATCGCCGTTTGCGCCGTGGCAGGTTACGCAGTTCGCGTTGTAAAGGTTGAAGCCGGTCTCCACGTCAACCTGGGAATATTGGCCGACGTGTTCCTGGGCGAAGATACAGAAGGAAGCCAGAAGCCAGAAGCCAGAAGCCAGAATGGGGATCGGGCTTCTTACGACCCGCTTCTGTTCTTGCCGGGTTCCTATTCTGGCTTCTGGCTTCTGGCTTCTGGCTTCTTTTCTCGACATGGTTTCTCTACGTCAGATTGAGCGCGTTGAACATCGCGATCCGCTGTTCCCGGAGCGGATCGTTCTCCACCTTGCTCTGGTTGTTGAAGACCATGGTCGGCCGATCCTTCGCATCGAACGAGGGCCAGCGCGGCAGCTTTGGAGTATTCGGATCGCCCGTCCGCGCGAACGCAATCCAGGCGTCGCTCACCTTGTCCGCTAGAGCCGGCGCTTCCGGACTGCTCGAAGTCAGGCGCGACGTCTTGACATTGTCGAACGCGAACGGGATTTCGATAGTGTGGGGCGATTTCAACCGGCCGCCGTCAAAGGGCGTTTCCCACCGGAAGTAGTACAAGTACACCGGACCCTTGCCGAGAGCGGCCCGCCGCTCAGCAATCTTCATCACCGGTGCTCCGTAACGGTTGTCGCTCGCGATCAGGAAGTAAATATCGGACGGCGCGGCACTCGGATTGGCCTTCCGATAGATGTCGATTACGCTGTCTGCCTTTTCGCCCAGAAGACTGCGGATGCGCCCCCGCATGCCGTCCTCGGAAAGAGAAAACGCGGCCGCATCGGCGCCATTGGTCAACTCGGTGCGGGTGGACCCGAGCATGAGAGGCACGTTTGCGGACACATCCGATGCCGCCGGATGGAACGGGTGCCGGGCCACGGCCTTTCCGTCCACGGTCGGGGAGAAACCCATGGTCATCTGGTCCACGTTCATGCTCCGCATGACCGCGAAGTAGGCGCCCATGATCTTTTCCACCGGCAGATTCTGCAACTCGCGCATCTGCGAATTGTTCAAACCCAGCTTGGCGAGCAATTCACCGGCGACGCGCGCCGCCTGGTCGCGCTCCACAAGCTTGATGGTCGGACCGCTTTCAATGATCGCGCGGTGGAAGAGCCCCTTCGCGGAAGGCATCGCGAGCAGCGTTCCCACTTTGCGGCCGCCGCCGGACTGGCCGAAGATCGTGACGGTGTTGGCATCGCCGCCGAACTGGGAGATGTTCTGGCGAACCCATTTGAGAGCGTGCAGGATGTCGAGCATGCCCACGTCGCCCGATTGCGCAAACTGCGGACCACCGAACTCTGAGAGGGAAGTGAAACCGAGCACGTTGAGCCGGTGATTGATCGTGACTACAACGACGTCGCCGCGGCGCGCCAGATTGGTCCCGTCGGTGACCGGTGAGGAGCCCGACCCCGTGGAGAAACCGCCGCCGTGGCACCAGAACAGCACCGGCCTCTTCCTGCCGTCGTTTATTCCCGGCGTCCAGACGTTCAGCACCAGGCAGTCTTCGCTCTCCTCCCGAAGGCCCGCACCCGCTACCGCCAGATCCGACGTTGTTCGCCGCGCGCCGGGATCGCTTTGCGGGGCGCTGTGTCCGAACTCCAGCGCATCGCGCGCGCCGGTCCATTTGGCGGGGTCGGCGGGCGGCATGAAGCGGTTCCTGCCTGCGGTGTTGGCGCCATAGGGAATGCCTTTGAAGATCTTGATGCCCTCGACGTCTACGCCGCGAACCTTGCCGAACGCGGTTTCGGCGACGGCGTACTTGGGATCGGCAGCCCAGGCGTCCCTGAGAATGGCGCCTGATGCGGCCACGAATATGGATGCCTGCTTGAGAAAGTCACGACGCGATCGTTCGATGACCATGTGACGCTCCTTTGCGGATGACTTTACCGCTCAATTGTTGGATTTAAAAACACAAAGACACAAAGGCACAAAGAAATTCGGCAACCAGGGGTCTGGCCCCTGGTTGCCGAATTTCTTTGTGCCTTTGTGTCTTTGTGTTTTTATCCCGCGTTCGGATTGTTTGACATGCCGTGTATTCGGTGATTTCATACCTCAACCATTCCCTGAAATGTGAGAAACCGGCCCGCCAGGATTCACGGGTCATTTGGTGGGAGAGGATTCCCTCTTCGCGCTAACCATGCGAGGGCGCCCACATGAAGAAATTTCTTGTGTCTCTCCTTTTTGCTTTATCAGCGTTCGGCCAATCCAGTAACGCCACAGTGAGCGGAACGCTGTCGGACTCCACGGGCGCTGTGCTGCCCGGCGTGTCCATCACAGCGACCAACACCGGCACCGGCATCGTCACAATGGTGTTCAGCAACGAAGCCGGCGCGTACAACCTTGCCAGCCTGCTGCCGGGCGTGTACAGGATCAGCGCAGAGCTACCCGGCTTTCAGACTCAGACCTATACCGATGTCCAGCTCGGCACTGCGGCGCAGGTGCGTTTGAACTTCGCGCTGCGGGTTGCGGGCCAGACGCAGGCGGTTGAAGTCACCATAACCCCGGACACCCTCCTGGCGACATCGAGTTCGTCGGTTGGCCATGTGCTTCCCGAAACGAGAGTCCGCGACCTGCCGCTGACGAGCAACAATGTGCTCGACCTGACTCAGGTCATGGCGGGTGTCTACACGACAGTCAGTCCGGTATTCGGAGCCAACGAGACAAAGTTTGCAGGAGTCAGCGCCCGCGACATCAACGTCCAGCGGGACGGCGTCTCCGTCGGCGGCCAGCGGTGGCCGACCGGTATCAACGCGGGGACTGAACTTCATCCCGACATGGTTGGTGAAGTGAAGATGATCCTCGCACCCGTCGATGCGGAAATGGGCCGTGGCAGCGGACAGGTTCAGATTCAGACCAGGTCCGGAACCAACCAGTTCCATGGCGGCGGTGTGTGGAGCGCAAAAAACTCGATTCTGGACTCCAACGTTTGGGAAAACAACCGAACCGTGAATCCCTTTACCGGACAGTCTGTGGCCAGGCCCTGGAGAAACTTTAATCAGGCTACCGCGAACCTTGGCGGGCCGATCGTCCGCAACAAGACACATTTCTTTGTGCTGTACGACCAGAAGTGGGTCCGAACGCGCGAGGCTGTGAATCCGGTCGTGCTAACACCGTGCGCGCAGCGCGGTATCTTCCGGTATTACGACAACTGGACTAACGGCAACTCTCTCGCGTCGACAAACGCCGGCAGCACAACTCCGACGATCAGTGTCGTCGACCGGGCGGGCAATCCGAAAGCGCCGGCCACGAATCCGAACGGTACGCCTCACAATGGCATTCTGCGCTACGCCAGTGTATTCGGTCCCTTGCTGAACACCCCGACACGGCCCGACTGTTCGGATGCGAACGTCCAGGGCAATCCCTGGGATCCTAACCGGAGAGGATTCGATGCGACGGGTTTTGTGCAGAATGTTTTGTTCAAGTACATGCCCGGCGCGAACAACTACGACGTCGGCGACGGTCTGAACACCGCGGGCAGCCGTTGGATTCGCAGCTTGAACGGCGCCGACAACCTGTGGGGCATCGGCCAGTATCAGGGGCGAAAGCAGATCAATCTCAAACTCGATCACTACTTCAACAACAATCATAAGGTGAGTGGGACCTGGAGTTACGAATCGGACGTCGCCGACGGCGCCGCTCTCAGCTGGCCCAACACATGGAAGGGTCAAACCTGGAAGAAACCGCAGGTTCTGGCCGTCAATTTCACGTCAACGCTGTCGCCCACACTCGTCAACGAAGCCCGCTTCGGAATGTCACGAACTGGTGTGAACGTCATTAGCGCGCTGTGGTACGGGGCAAATGAC
>Ga0137415_10004203_pt1 | contig 14250 bp, 20 predicted proteins | sample CZODoug3_1_1_16f_FD_183082 | JGI IMG/M metagenome (GOLD analysis project Ga0137415, IMG submission 183082) | Vadose zone soil fungal communities from Angelo Coast Range Reserve, California, USA - CZODoug3_1_1_16fungal (Hybrid Assembly) | ecosystem: Environmental > Terrestrial > Soil > Vadose... | reverse complement strand
GAGAGTGCGACCGCGGACTCCAGCTGATTTGATAGGGTGGTTAACCGTTCGAGCAGCTGGTCCAGAACAGCTGATGGAATGGGACCTGACCAGCAACACGGTTCATCGTGGTCCTCGAGCGGTAAATGGCTCATGCCTAATGCCATCGGCTCAGGTATGCTCGGCCTCGTAAGTTCAACCCGCCGTCTCCTTCTCTCCTCCCCTTCATCCTCCTCCTCGTCATGATGCTGCTTCTGCTGCTGCTCATGCCTCGCTATTTGATCCTCATCTTCCTCTTCCACTCTCCAGTCCATGTGGTACGATGGTTCGAATGCCCCTCCCGTCATCCAATATCAGCAGACCAAATTCCTCCTCCTCTCGCTCACAAGCAAGATCTAGCGAATCTCGCCTAGACGAGTTTTCGATTAATTGCCGCAAGAGGTTGACCTCTCGTTTGGTGGCGTCGTGTTGGGCGAAGACGTCTTCGAGTGCGCATACCTTATCTACATGACTGGCGAGCAACGACTGCAGGTCGCACAATTGTGTTTGTAAGTCAGCAAGGGCTGGGGCCATAGGTGATGTTGTCGACGGTTGGGCTGGTTCGGGTCTTGATTTTAAGCTGGTGGTTGAACGGGATGGAGCGCCGATGGGTAAGGTGGTAGATTCAACGGCTATCAAAGAAGAAAAAAAGGTTAGTTTAAATTTGTAATATAAATAATATTCGTGATGCACCAGCGATCCGCCGAGTCTCGTGTATGGCATTCATCGCTCCAGTAAGGTTGCGTAGTTCGGCACCCGTCTCGCAGCTCTTCTGTAGTTCGCCCTGTAGCCGACTTAGGATGTAATCGAAAGTCAGACCGCTTTTCCCTAGCGGCCTCACATTCCCGCTCCCCATGCCTCCCATTGCCCCAAAACCCTGTGGTTGCATGGGGGATCTCCTAGCAGCATTATTGGAACCTTGGGCAAAAGAGAATGAGGCACTGTCGTTAGTCTGGGAAGGACGCTCGGCGGCACCGGATGGGGAAGACGATGAAGGGCTGGCCGACTGATTTTGTGCGCCGTGTTGGCCATGCTGATGTTGCTGCTGGAGTTGGTGTTGTTGATGCTGTTCCGTATGTGCGGCTATGAGAGCGTCCTATTCGGAGAATACACAAACCACACGAGCAGCGACTTTATGGTGGATAATCGTTTTGTTGTCTTTGCCTACGATATCGATCCCGAATTCCCGTGAACGGTGAGGATAGTTGTTGTCGATGACGGGCGCATGGGCGGTGAGGAAGTGGACCCTTGTTGGCGGTGGTTTTCATCATCTGACAGGTACGTCATTCCAAGGCCTATAGACTCAGGCGTACCCAGACTCCTAACAAGCGGCTGGGCCCGCTTCTTCCACCTCTCCATGTCCCTTTCCCGCTCCCCATCGTTGTCCTCCTCCTCGTCTGCCGGTAGGCGTTGGTGCCCATGCTCATCCCGTGTTCCCGCCACTCATGTTCGTTCTGATCCTGCTGCTGTTTGCTGTGGTGCAAACTGCTCCCGCGCCGTCTGCTCTTGATCCTCCTCCTCAACACTCTCCAACTCATGCAGAACGACAGCATGCATGCTCCTGGAATCGTTGTCATTATCTTCCTGTCCCTCCCTCTTCTCACCCTTAAGCACTGGCCCCCTAATCAGCCCCTTCAGGCCCTCAACTTCCCGCTTGATAGCATCCTGCTCCTTGACGAGCGCGCCCTCCAGCGCGCACACCTTATTGACATGCTGCGTCAGCCAGGACTGCATGTCGTGCAGCTGGGCTTGGAGGTCCCTGAGCCCTGCTGGCTCGAACACTGGGTCTGGCGGGCGGACGGGAGGTTTGATGACTGCCGGAAAGATTGCGTTAGCAATTATAATCAATGATACTAAACCCATAACGAAAGTAAAATGAAATATATAAAAACGCGAATTCTCAAATCAAGGTCCCGGAGCGGTGAAGAGATGAAACGCAAAGCAGAAACACAGGAGGAAGGAAGAGAACTCACCAAACTAACTCCAGGACCTCCCCAACACTCTCAAGCGTCGAAACAACTTGATGCCCTGTGTCCCTCGTTTTCGTGAGCTGGCCCCGCAACCGATTAAGTAGGTGATCGAACCTGAGCCCGCTCCCCCCGGTTCGTCGCTTGATGGCATCATCAGTTACACCTTCGAGAACGCGCGTCTTATTGACATGACTCGCGCTGAGGGGCTTTGTGGGGTTGCGCCCGGAGTTCGAGTAAGGGATGTCGTGGATGGGGTCAGTGATGGTTCTAGCGGCTCTTGGTTCTGTGCCGGAAGTCGAATGGCGAGGGGGAGGTCTGAAGGTTAGATTGTGAAGCAGCAACGGTTAGCGAATGTACCAATAACAAGATACAATAAAAACTCACCCGGTAGGGTATGATCGAATACTCATATCTCCCACGCAGGCAAGGCCCTGCGGCAGCGTCAAGCTACCCTAAGGTACCACCCGCGCACCCCAACCACCAACGAGAACAAAGCAATACTGCTGGCTCCTGAGGGATAGCCGACAGCGTTTGCGGGGAAAAGCTTGGAGATTGATCTCGCCAGGAGTATTAGCTGCGTTGGCGCTGCTGGTCTCGAACCTGGTGGTGATAATGTTGTGCGCGTGCAGCGACGAGCACGTCTTACACGCAGATGACGCATATGTGCGAGCTTGAGACGCATATTGTCTTCGCCGAACATATCGAGCCCTCCTTCCTAACCAAGAATGAGGGACAGAGAAAGCAGAAGCAAAATATAGAAGAGACATACGACGTGGTTGTCTGATGCAAGTTTAAAAGGCTGCCTTTCGAGTTGGTCCGAGTTGAGACCTGAATTGTTGATGAAAGTACCGTTGGTTGAGAAGTATGTAACACAGAAGGGTTAGAAACAAAACCATCGACAAAGAACAACCTGGCGACTCGGACTGACCTGCTGCTAGAGTCCGAGTCGACATAACCGTTGAAGATTTTGCGGGAATGGTGTGTTGTGTTGCTCAGTCTTCCGATGTTGATATGCTATTTTTTAATGTTGTTTGACGAAGGAGTGGGTAACAGATGCAGCGCCGGGAATTCCATGAGCGTCGTCGTTGTGGATGATCGAGAATGTGGCTGTGTGCTGCAATTGCACCATGACCACCACATTTCTTGGGTGCGACGGTTACTCATACACATCTATGTCTTACATAACCCAAGCCCCTCGTTCAAGTCATCAGTCCTCGGGTACAGGAGTTCTTCCCTCACCGCCTCCCAGCGCCAGGTCGTCGATCGATATTACGCCATCTAACGCAGTACTCGGCCGTCGAGAACAGCTACCTCGATCCAACTCTCTCCAGAAGACATTTCAGAATCTGAGCCACATAAGCGCACCTGTTTCACCACCTGAGACAGTGGCTGGTAGCCCTCCAAAGACAGACCCACTCGTAGACATCACAGCGATTGTGACGCAACTTCAACCTATATTAGATTTTCGTGAGAATGAACGTGAGATAAATGATGTAACTCCTGCATATTTCGGGGCTCTGCAGGCCTACATGATCGCAAGCGACAAAGCGGGAGCATGGGAGAGTTTACGGTAAGCACTTGTGCCGTAGATTTCAATATACGAACTAAGCTGTTTGTCCCAGAATTGATTTCCGCCCTGATAAACTCATCGTTCGAGTTCCGACAATTGGTCATGAGATGATAGGTAGTCTATTTCATCTGATGGCTAAGTCGGGTACAGGGTACCCAGAACTCTATGGTGGCAGCCGCATCGTCGAGGGCGGTTCTGCAGATATCCACTATAACAGCGGGTACAAATCGCCAGATTTCAGCCTATATGAAGTCAAGAATGGAGGAGTTTCAGATGACCAAGACAGCTCCACTCCAACCATTGTATTCGAGGTCGCTTATTCGCAAAGTACGCGCAGTGTCGTACGAGAGGCAGCCCGGCATATTTGTCTGACACGTGGCGAAGTTCGGTTGGTGGTAGCGATTGACATAGTTCATAAAAAGGACATTCGGCCGAGGGAATTGGAGTCGGTCACCTGGTCGCATTGGGAGGAGGATGTTCTGAGCCACGACGTGGTCGAGCATGAGGATGATGAGGATGAGGTTCGTTCAGAGAGAAGGGACGAAGAAAATAGTGAGGAGTTTGTCCTCCCACCTGCAACCGCTTATACAGCGGTGGTGGCTCAACCTGGCGGTCAAAGGAGATATCGCATTCGGGCTGAGGAGACGGACAAGTGGCAGGTACGATGTTGAAGCAGCTCTGCATAATCAAACTGATAAGATCATTTCTAGCTATTCCCCGATGCCGACGTGGAAACTATCGATATTCTGCACCGTCACCTTTATCGAGATGCCGATGAAAAAGATCTCGACACTCCCGTGTTCAGTTTCACTCGGTCGGATATTATGACAATAATTCACAAACATGAATCAATTCAGAGGAAGGGTGATAACAAGGTCATCAAGCGCAAACTCGAGCAGGATTTAGACGCATACGCGGCGATAGAAGCTAGGACAGAAAGACAGAAAAGACAGCGGAGGGCTCGGGATTTTTTGGAATGAATAATGTTTCCGTACGATAAATACTACTTATGTACCTTCTGGCATATGCAATCCTCATAACGATAATAGGAGCTTAAAGAACTCGGCTCTGAATCCGTAGAATAGAATGTGAAGGAAGACGCAAAGGGTTGGGAGATAGAACAGAGAGGAGGCAAGAGGAAGAGGGACCGTGATGACGATGATATCGAAACACTTTCGCAGACGAGCAAACGTACTACGCGGACTCAATCTCGTTCCGCGAATGGTAGTCCATTCAGAAAGTCCGCACCGTCCGCGATGATGGCGAGCCGACTGGAGGTCAGTCTCTGAATTCCGGAAACCGTAATGAGACGACCAAGATACCCAACGCTCGCAAACGAAAGCGGGCATCCGACTCAAGTGGGGCCACCCTCGGACATGAAGTCTCGAGAAGGGGGTCTATGTCGAGCCGTGGAAGTATCATGAAGGGAAATAGTAGGTACGGGCTCCGTGGGGTGCTGGAAATTCGGAATTGGTATCATCCAAATATCATCGGCAAGACTCATCCATAATAAAATCGCCACTCGCGTGGACTGTGTACATATTCTCCTAGGTGCTCTCGCAGCCGCTCACACTGAGCAACGTGACCAGCAAGCCCAACACGGTTTCCATGGACCTTCATTATCACCCCAAGTTCTTATTATAGCAGGTGAGCTCATCGTACTATAACGGTTCGTGGAACCAACCTTCTCAACTTCTTTCGAGCGAGTTGGCAGCGGTTAAACCATCAGTATCGATGCCAGGCGCGCATGTGTCATAATTGACCCTCTACACACGCACCATTAGTATGTAAGATAAGTGGCCAAATAGTGATGTCAACCGACTCGGTCATACATTTGCTCCGAAACCTTATAAACTGGTAAGTAGCATGAAGCACGTTAATTGGCAGGATCTATAGGTAAAGCATGAACTATGTGAATAGCAAACAAAAGCAATGATGAAAATGTGTTAACGAGAGCAGCGGAGTGACCATGCATTTATAGTATTTGAATGGTATAATAATGTCAATGGACTTGGGGATTCTGCCCACCATTAGCTTCATGCACTGTTCTATAAACTGCGGGACTAACCAAACAGATGCGCTACGTGCATGAGCCCTGCCTTTGTCATTGTAAAGCTGCTGCAACCTGCAAGCCAGTCAATCACGGCTTCATATAGTACAAAGAACATATAGCTTACACGTACTGTCGAAAGTAGATCTGGAGTCGCTTATGAACCTCAATAAACCCTCTGTCGATTTTAGTCCCGATTTCCTCCATCATATCTTCCGCCAGTGCATCTGCTCTTCGATTTGCCTTCATGTCCAATTGAATCTCCAGAAGTTGGAGGTACGAACGAAGTATGTTTTCGGTAATGCTGAAGGTTATTACGTTAGCCAGGGAAGTCTCCACAAATGAGCTGAGTTTCCTACATTGCGTCTGGCATTGGACTTACATTGGACTGCTTCTGCCTCTCATCGGCGAGAGTTCTCTGCAGTTGTTTTCGCAACTCGATTTCCTCCTCTAATCTCTCAGCCATACTGAGGAGTTCATCAATAGTCGTTTGGCCTAGCACGTGCATAGCAGCAGGTGAAGTGAGAAGTGTGTCATTGCGAAGTAAGTCCTTGAGTTGGTCTGCGGTTATATGGATCTCAAGTTTAACTGTCTGCTCAGAATTCTGTATATTGTTCAACAATTGGCTCAGCATTAAATGCAGACAGACGCTTACAGGACGTTGCATGTTGTATTCTTTTCTAAAAGGAAGGGGAGAGCGGGGGTTTGGCTGTGTCGATCGGCTCGCGTCCCTTATTAGTCTCCCGTAGCCAGACAACAACAAAAATTTTCAAAAATGACGAGTCGATTTTTATTTTTATTGAAGTCTGATTCAATTGATTCATGCGGAACCGGACTTGGAAATTGGCACGTGAATGCACGTGATATCTGGCGCGTCCTTGGTAGTCGCAAGTCGCGACTTAACCTCTTATGCCCCGTATCTCAGTTGTGAAGTGCTATCTCCCTCTGTCACTAACTCCACTGTCATTCTATATATGTCTCGCTATATGAGGTCCCAGGCTAGAGCAGCACGTTTGCCTCCCGTTCCGAACGAATCAGTTTTGAACGTCTCTCTCAATCTGGACATCGAACGTCCTAGCGTATCTGTTGAGGACAATCCTGGTCCCGAGATCACCAACTATGACGATACAAGCCACTGCGATGCTGTAAATGGGACTTTGTTGTCACAAACTATGTCTTCATTGATGCCGGAGAATGTCCCTGCATCTGATTCTCTTGCCGCTCCATTGCCTCCTCTCTCGTATGATTCCTTCTTTGACACCATAAAAGGCTTGCCCCTGGAGCCAGCTACATCATACCAATCCTTTTGGAATTCAGTTTCACGCCCGTCTACCTTTTCAAGTACCCCGTCTTCAGGAGACCCTCTCACAAGTTCATCTTCTTTCAATGTCTTCAATACTCCGTCAACCTCCTCAATTGTTAACACTTCTACACACTCTCTGGATTCATTGCTGTTTCAAGTGCCACTGTCAACCATCTCGATATCAAATAGCAGTCTTGGTCCCGAAGATTCACCAATGGATCCTTTCCAATCACTGCCTGAATCTCCGTCATTGAAGCGAAAGGATCGCCAAGATTCTTCTGCTTCTGGGTACGCTTTACCGGTTCCTGTCAGGATTTTTGACGAACCAGATCCAAAACGCATGAAGACATCAGATGCGCTTCTTCCGATCCCACAGAAGATGGACAAGGTCTTCGACTTTCTCAAGACATTGAAATGGACCGTAGAAGATTTTCTACGGCACCTATTTGAACCTCAGAACCATAAAACAAATCGTTCTCAGCGTCACGGTGTTGCCGTGAAGAGGTTTCTAAGCGGTCGGGATCGCTACACAGTAGCGAACTTACTCAATGCTCTGTGGACAACTTCGGATGGAGCTAGCAATGATCTCAGCGGCTTTTACTGCGTGGATACCCCTTACATCGAAATTAAACCTGTACGGGCTGCATTGTCTTCCTTCGCCGCACAAATCGTCGAGGTCCGTCTCATCCAGGAAGCCCGCATTGCCGTTGAAGAATCTAGTGGAATGCATGCATCAATTGTAAGCGAAGACTTCGACAGCGGCGTAGAATGGGCCGACATTGGTGCTTCGCTCATTCCCACAGTTCAAGCCAATCTCCAGCAGCATCAACCGTTAGCATTTCACTATATGCGTCGCATAGCAGAGCCGAAACCTCAGAGACGAAATGGTGTTGTTGCAGTCCGAGTTAATCGACCACCACAACTTGTAACTATTAATCCTTATCCGCATTTTCTGTGTACTAATGTACTCTTAGGTCGCAACTCAGGCTCTTTGCGCACTTGATTTCAGTCGTTCGTGTCGTGCACGTTTGCTGCCCACGGCCCTTGGTGTGCTCTACCTTGCTTCGTGCGTACCCGTCGATATCGTTGCTATTAGCTCTCGCCTCGGAACAATGCCATCAATCAATACCGTGAAAGCACTACTCAAAGGCTTCTCAGACCAGAAGGCTATAGCTATTCGCACACGTGGACGAGATACATCAGTCGAGAGGATCAATAACCGAGTCATGACCAAAGCTATACTTCTTATCTTTGACAACGTCCAGCATTTTATGAAACAGCGGGATTTTCGCATCGGACGAGAAAACAGTATGATCATTGGCATCGCAGCAACTTATGTCGAGCTCAACGTCCAGGCTGCTGCCCTTGATGTGGTAGATAAGCGCAAGCGAATAGCGCAGAATCTTCGCATAGAAGTCACAGTTGACAAGTTATTGGGCCTGATTGATCAAGACCATATGAGAAAGATTGGACGTCTTCAATGGATCGAGGCTTTAACAAGAAACATACCCCAGCTTGCTGTATACAAAGCAGAAGTGTCTCTTCGCTATCGAACATCAGCGGCCAAACTTCGAGTTCCTGTTAAAAAATCCGAAATACATCCATTGGCGACCAGCGGCAAGAACGAAGCTTTAATTGGCGACCTCAAGGACGGACTCTTAGACTTTCTGGAACAGCTTGGGCACTCTGACGGGGACTATGACTTGCGCCTTTTGTTTGGTGGCGGTGATGGCATGTCATACAACAACATGCTCATTCTCAAGAAGTATCTTCAAACTGACTCCGACGCTTTTCGGAGGTTTGAACTATTGAGACCTGTTCTTCAAGTCTGGCACACTCAATGGACGAATCTTACACGTGTTTTACAAACTCATATGGGCGACTTTCTGAGCAATAATCCGGCTACAATTCGATGGGCGGCCAAGAAAATAGGGCGCGACATATCTGGTGAGAAGAAAAGCGACTTTTACCCCGATTCTCAGCTGCTAGCACTTTTGCATGACACACAAATGCTCGATGCGTGGAGGTGTGTTGGCCCAAGTGTTCAGAGACCCAACTGATTATATTTTTAAGGGTTTACTACAAGGCCGATGACATCTTGGAGTACTTTGAAAATGTATCACCGCTGCCATCTTTTGAAGAACTCGAGGAGGGCTCTAAGGTGCTATTCGATCTATACACATCTTCAAGTGCACATTACGAGGCGATTGATGATGTCCGAGATGGATCTAGCACGTGGGTGCAGACTGTTCCGCTTGGTTCTGCATGGGACGCCGCTGCGATCACGACATCGAATATGTTTACTACCACGGAGATTTCTCATGCTCAGAAGCAGGCTGCTCGAGCGGCCAAAAAGAAGAATGGCAAAAAGAAAAAGACAGCTTTGTCAAAGCCTGTAGATCGGCCTTTCCATGGTGATCGAGTTTTTGCTGAGGCTGCAACCTTCAAGCAAGATGCAATGTATGCTCGAGAATTGAGTTATGCGGCCTCAGATGGTGACGTTGGTAGGATGTGGGAATGCATCAAGGTCAGCAAATATATTTGTCAACCTGATATCTGGGTTTTGATTGTAGACAGATGATGCTATTTACCTTCGCCGGATCTGGACACACTAACTACACCTCATACATCCTCGAAATGATCTGCGAAATCGAGTATGAGTCATCCCCGGAATTAAAAGAGGCATTTCTCTTTTCACTGGTAGTAAACCCAACTGGAGAGGAAGGCGGATGCGTCCCTGGCGATATTTATCAAGAAGGACTGAACCGCGGCATCGAACCAATCGTTCAGCGCAAAGATGCGGGCTTTGGAGCATACCATATTCGCCACCTATGGTCTCGCAATATGAAAGATATCCAGGATCTTCATAAAACATTTCGAACAGGTGTAGGGCTATCTAAACGCTCCGGCCGCCATAAAGATCCACACGAAAAGCCCGAGTTCAAAATTCTTCTCCGTGATTACAAAGAATCTGAACTCCATCTTAGACGGCCTGGGAGACAATTCAAAGTTGCCAAGCCGGATGACGAAGACGACTTAAAGCCTCGAGATGTCAACAACATGCAGAAGGGCATAAGCGCACTGAGAAACGGTGGTTTGAGCAAGTGGATTACAAAGACAACTCACGGACGGGGACTCAGGGAGGCAACAACAGTCAGCGGCAGCATTGATGGTGCGGATAGAACAGAGTCAGACAAGGATATGTGGGAAGGTAGTGACGATGAAGACAGCTCAGTAGATCCGATGACGTTTGGCATCATGCACTCGAAGGATGGTGAATTAGTTGTGGAGTACGAAGGGGAAGATGATAATATTGAAGGGGATGAAGCGGTACATCATACAGATGATGTGGGAATAGAAATTGATAATGCATGATTATATGGGTTCAGCTGGTCTACGACGTGTCGTTCTTTGGGGCCCATAATTTTCCATCACCTCTTTTGAGCTTTGCGTAGGTGCTCTTGGAGCACGCCTATCACAACCTTTAAACATTGTATCATCGATGCTGATATGAAACTACTCACACTTTTGAATGAGAAGGCTGCACCGGTTCGTTTTCTGCGTCACTCCCTTTGTCGGAGGCCTCTGGCGTGCCATCTGAAACTCCGCTACCCTCACCACTCTCGTCACCTTTGGCTGCTGCATTACCATCAATGTTGGACATCCTTTTGGCTTTGCGTTTTGCAGCCATCTCAGCTTTCTTTTCGGCATCCAAGCGATCAAATTCGACCTGCATGACCTCCATCAGGTCAAACAATTGACCATCAAAAGAACATAACCGCGGATAGGGCGCGAGAAACCGAGTGACAGCTGCAGGCGAGTCTAATTGCGACCAACGATCAAGTACCTCCTTGATCAGTTTATCCGGCATATATATCTCTGGACCAAATATATAGTTTGCCTTGTCCGCTCGCCAAACGTCCTTGCGAAAACCAGCAAGAACTACTTCACCGTGAGCCCGTGCAACAGCTGATATTCGATCTGCAGGTGGGATGATAGAGAGGATGGTAGGTGGAGGAGGAGGTTTGACTAGCGGTGATATGTTCTCGGGTACACAACCACTGCAGTTACAAGGACCGTCCGGATCGAATGGTTGTAGTGGATCTGTCGTGCATGCCGTGCAGGTGCATGGTTCGTCAATGACTCCCTGGTTGTATAACTCATACTGGGCTTTGGTTTTGCATTTCGCGCAGAGCATCGTAGGCCAGCTAAGATCCACAGTCTCGAGAGCGTGCGTTTTGGGCTTCCCGCCAGCAGCAAGTGCAGCCGCACCTGCTTGTGCCTCTACTTCCGCTGCAGCCAAGGCCTGCTTGGCTGACTCGATTGCTGAAGCTGTCGTATACACGATACCGCGAGAACTGAATCCTAGGCTTTTAAGACGGCCAAGGCGTCCCCATTTCTGGAATGCTTCATCTGAGTCTTCAACATCTCCGATAATCAGTCCATCCTGGATCGCTGGCATATCAACGCCCACGGAAAGCGTGTCTGTACCAATGCCAATTCGGCAGAATAAGTTACTGCCTGGAATGCCAGCAAGCAGCTTGCGAGTCTCGGCATTGTAGGAATCCCAATTAAGGGAATTGTAAAGTCGGATGTTCTGGTCCCGACTCCCTGGCGGCGATTTCCTGTACAGATAACTATGAATACGTGAACCAAGTGAGATTGTCTTCGCAAATATAAGCGTCGAGCGGTCGCTGGTGATCACCCAGTCGAGCTCAGGAAACATGTCGCCGTCAATAGAGGATGTGAGTTCTCGAAAGAGAAGTTGTATTTCAGGCCGGTAGTTCGAACGGCGAATGATATGGAGTGGAGTGCTGCGTAGTCCCAGCAGACTACAAATGTTATTGAGAGGTATTCCATCACGGATGGTGGCCGAAGTCAGAATCCAAGGACAGTGGTCGTCATTAAGACGCGCCTTCACAAAGCCCATTTGAAGAAAGTCCTTGCGAAAACGAGGACCCCAGATATTCAGTAAGTGCACTTCATCAAATCCAAGGCCGCAGGTTCGCACCCAGAACTCATTGCTGAGAACGGATTTCTCAAACTCCTTCGACTTCAACTGCTCAGGCCCCGCAACTATGACATTGCCATGTGTGCGCGCTGTCACCCAAAGTTCCTCTTCTCGAAGGCGTGACGCCTCGTCGCGAGTTGAGGAGTTGATTGCTATGGCCTCAATGCCAACTCTACTCATTTTTGCGGCCTAGTAGTGTGTGAGTAAATTGTCTGGATGTACGATGATTGCTGTGACTGGCACTTACCATCTCCAATTGCAAAGGAATGGTCGGGCAGATCACAATCAGACAAGGGTTTTGAGGGAACTTTGCGGTGGTGCAGAGCGAGGGATTCTTGCTTACGGCAAGTACCACCAGTATGTACATGATGTAATAGCTTGTCTTTCCGCTGCCAGTGGGTGTGATGGCGAGCAGATTGACCCCGTCAAGACTTTGACAGACACCCTCAATCTGACAGTCATGGGGTTCGTAATTGAGCGGGGTTTCTTTCAAGATCCTTCGGCAGAGGCTCTGGCCAGCAGTAGAACTCCATTCGAAAACGTCAGACATGATATTGGGTGATAGAAAACGATAGCAGGCTCTGAGAAGGAAATCTGCGTTTTGATAACACGTGCTGGCACGTGCCTCAATCCAAGTCCGGTTCGGGCTCTATCACTTGATCCAGACTAGAGAAATCAATGGTTGGCAGATCACAATGGATCGTCAATTATGCCAGGCTCATCCCCAGCATGCTGATAAGATTCTTGGTGGAATGCCAGCAATATTCTTTGGAGATTTTGCACAATTGCCACCTGTAGGAGATAGTTCTATGTATTCAGACAAAGCATCTTCATATTGTGAAGCACTTCATGCAGAGGGTCGTCATGTGTTTGAATTTTTAAACACTCTGTGACTTTTGCAAACTGTCTTTTGTCAAATTGGTGAAAATATAGAACAGATTACATTTAGAGAGGCATTACTCAGACTGTGCACTTATTCTACAATTCCTGAAGACTATGATCTATTTGCCACTCAATTCTGGGAATCCCAGACTGGGATATCCTTCTGATTCCTTCCACCAGACTAGTGAGCTGAATTTGATGATGTTCTCCATCTTCTGCCAACACGTGCTTCTGTTCTGGAGTTCAACTGTCGTAGATTAGTTGCCAGTGCTAAACCTGTACTACACTGTCATGCAAAGCACAATCATGCAGAGGCTAAAAAGGCTAAATCAGATGATGCAGAAGGGTTAGAAAAGGAGGTGTTGTTAGCAGAAGGGGCAAAAGTGATGCTTACTCGCAATTTATGGACTTCCAAAGGGCTAGTAAATGGGGCTCAAGATGTGGTGAAGAAGATCTGGTTTGATCATGGCTCCAATGCTCATGGCCATCTTCCAGCTGTAGTTTTTGTTCAATTTGATGGATATACTGGACTTGAAACACCAGGATGGCAAGGCATTGACCCATCTTGGGTTCCAATTGTACCTGCAGTTGCATGTTGGGAGACTAAAGCAGGCAAAGTCCTGACATGTACTCAGCTTCCTCTTATGATGGCCTAGGGCATCACTATACATAAAAGCCAGGACTTACAGCTGTTTGCAAAATTAATGGCACTCACTATGGATTTTCATCAAATCAGGAAATTTTGGAAATTGGTCAAAATCTGGGCCCCACCAGACTACAAGGCTTGTTACACATTGTTAAGGGATACACCGTCCATATAAATAGTACATAAATGTTTGTAATAGTATAATACATCAATCTGTCAAGTTTTTACTACATTGAAAGCTGTGCATGGGGTGATTTGATGCGTAATTTGATGCGTCTCATGCTGCTCTATGATGCGACCCATATTACTTTCTTGTTGCTTACAGGGCATACTTACACCACATGAGTGCACATATAAGCCCCATGTGCATGCTCTTGAGTGGTTGGAACAGGCTAAATTGGTGTAGAATATTGGTTATTGTAACAGATTTTTGTCTGTTCTTGTGCAAGATTCGCAGCTTAACAGCATTTGAACTACTTCAAAAACAACAACATAGTATCATCCTGACAATGGCCATGAGACACCTGTATGAGTACTGAAGGGATTGCAAGCAACAAGAAAGTAATATGGGTCACATCATAGAGCAGCATGAGATGCGTCAAATTACACATCAAATCACCCTGTGCACAGGTTTCAATGTAGTAAAAACTTGATAGATTGATGTATTATACTACTACAAACATTTATGTACTATTTATATGGACAGTGTATCCCTTAATGATGTGTAGCAAGCCTTGTAATCCGGCGGGGCCCAGATTTTGACCAATTTCCAAAATTTCCTGATTTGATGAAAATCAGTG
>Ga0137415_10004202_pt1 | contig 14253 bp, 11 predicted proteins | sample CZODoug3_1_1_16f_FD_183082 | JGI IMG/M metagenome (GOLD analysis project Ga0137415, IMG submission 183082) | Vadose zone soil fungal communities from Angelo Coast Range Reserve, California, USA - CZODoug3_1_1_16fungal (Hybrid Assembly) | ecosystem: Environmental > Terrestrial > Soil > Vadose... | reverse complement strand
GGCTGGTTCGGACCTCCATCCACCGTGACCGTATACCCATCGGGGTCGAGGCTCGAGCCGGTGGTGCTGGTCGTTGCTGTGAGGGTCCCCGTTGTTGCCGCGCAGCTCACTGTGAACGGCGCCGTCGCGGTGCCGCCAGCCGGCACGGTGACGGTCTGGGGATTCGCACTGCTCACGGTGCAGTTGGCCGCGACGCCCGACAGCGCGACGCTGTGACTGCCGGCAGCGAGGCCTGTGAACGTCACTCCGGTGCTGTTGTTCGTCGCGATTGGCTGGTTCGGACCTCCATCCACCGTGACCGTATACCCATCGGGGTCGAGGCTCGAGCCGGTGGTGCTGGTCGTTGCCGTCAGGTTACCGACCGGACTGGTGGCGGTGGCTGGGTTCAGCGCTAGGGTCGTGACGAGCCACGTGTCCGCGGAATTGAAGAACCAACTCCATTGGGGATCGACGGTGACAGCACTCGACTGGACGGCGTAGGCCGCATCGTTCTTGGTCGAGCTGCCAGAACCCGGCCCGATGCGGTTAAAGCTCTGAGGCGGGTCCAGGCCCCACAACCCCGCCATTGTGACGGTGTAGGCAACTGCACCTGCATTGACTGCGATCGGGTCGGCATGGGCAAACATCGGCGACGATCCCGAGCCCGACTTCGAGTTGTGCGCGCCCAGCGCGATCGCGAAGTTGTCGTCCAGTCCAGAAAATGCGGCGAGCGTCAACGCGCCGTCGCTCACCGGCTGTGATAGGTAGGCTCCCACTGCGAGAACCTGGCCCCCATCCGTGTTCGGATCGGGGAAATTCTGCACGTTCGTCGCGACATACGTGGCCATCGAGTAGCCACCCGCTTGAATGTATTCGACCAGCGTGTACTTATTGCCGACCGGCGTGTAGGGGTTGGTGGTCACGACATCGACGACCGAATCGATGATAAACGTGTTGCCAGGCCAGAAGAACGTCGCGACGATCGCGTCACCGTGGTGCGGATTGCTAGGGTTGAACCCCTTGATGAGCAGCTGCGTGTTCTGGCCCGACGTGCCAACCGATCTACTGAGCGTGACGCCGTTCGCCGAGTAGGAAAACCCAGGGATGAAACGGCCGCGTTCCGGACCGACAGACTCGGTGCAGCTTATGGCGAACAGTCCGAATACCAGCAACCACGCACGCGAAGCGACCGTTGTCCTCTTCATTCTCCTGCCTCCGTGGTCAGAACGCTCCGATGTTGAAGGCTCCACTCTCGGCCCCGGTCACTCCTGCGGCGCTGGCCACGAGCGTGTAGCCATTCCCGGACTGATCGATGCTCAGATTCGAGAAGGTCGCGACGCCGTCGACAGCCGTCACGGTCGTCGTGCCGGATAGCGTACCGCGCGCGAGCATGCCGCCGTTGCGCCCGATGGCGATCGTCACCGGCCCGTTGAAGGTCGTCATCTGGTTGCCTGCGTTGTCCAGCACCGTGACTTGCACTCCCGGCCGGATGGCGACCAGGGGCGGCGTGGTACTCGGCTGGACGGTGAACGCGGCGTGCATCGGCGGGTTGAGCGCGAGCACCGTGGCAAGCCAGGTGCTCGGCGCACTCTCAGCGAAATGCCAGGTCCACCGCGGATCGACCGAGCCGATTGCGGCCTGGATGGCGAAGTCACCCTCGGTAGCAAACAAGGTGTCGGTCCCAGTCGCGAAGGTCGTAAAACCCGCGGGCGGCTCCCGGCCGACCAACGAGTTGGCCAGTGTCACCGCATAAGCCAGCGATCCTGCCCCGATTTCGATCGAACCGGGACCAGCGGTCGTGATGCCCGACCCGGAACCCGACGCTGACCGGTGGGCGCCGAGGGCCTGAGCCGTCACCGCGTTGACGCCGGTCCACGCGGACAGCAAGCAGCCGGCATCGGTGACCGTGGACGAGAAGATCGCGTCGACGTTGAGGACCGTCTCCGCGTTCGGGTTCGGGTCAGGAAAGTTCTGCACGTTCGTGGCGACATACGTCGCCATCGAATACGTGCCGTCGGTGACGTACTCGACGAGCGTATACGTATTCCCGACGGGCGTTGCGGCGGCGTCGGACAGGTGGTCCACAATCTTCGTGATGGTATTGGTGGAGCCGCGCCAGAAGAATGTCGCCACGATCGCATCACCACGATGCGGATTCGTGGGATTGAAGCCCTGACCAATCTCGCTGCCGGTCTCGCCCTGTACCCCCGTGTACTTGTCGAGGACAATGCCTGGGCTCGCCGCAGTCGCAAACGCAGGGGCGCGGAGACCGTGGCGTTGGGGGCCGGTGGACTCACTGCAGGCCGCCAGAAGGAAAGCAGCAGCCACGAAACCAATTCGCGTAATCGTCACATCGCCCCGATGTTGAAGGGACTACTCTCCGCGCCAAATACACTCGATGCGCTGACGACCAGGGTGTAGCCGTTCCCGAGCTGATCGATGCTCAGATTCGAGAACGTCGCCACGCCGTTGACGGCACTCACAGTCGTCGTGCCGGAGAGTGTCCCGGGCATGAGCGGGTTGATGCTGCCGTTGCGCCCGATGGCGATGGTCACCGGCCCGTTGAAGCTGGTGACCGGGTTGTCTTCTGCGTTCAGTGCCGTAACCTGGACCGCGGGCTGAATGGCCATCAGCGGTAGCGTCCTACTCGGCTGGACGCTGAACGCGAGGTGCAGCGGCGGGTTGAGCGCGATCACGCTCGTCAGCCACGTGCTCGGGGGACTAGCAGGAAAGGCCCAGAACCACTGCGGATCGACCGTGCCGATTGCGGCCTGCAGCGCGTAGTCGCCCTCGGTCACCATAAACGCGTCGGACCCGGCGCCGATGCGCGTAAACCCGAATGGCGGATCGCGGCCCGCCAACGCGTTTGAGATCGTCACCCCGTACGCAAGCGCGCCCGCGCCAATCGGGATCGAACCGGGACCCACTAGTGAACCACCAGAGGCGGAGCCCGATGCCGACCGGTGCGCGCCGAGAGCGTTCCCGGCCACGACATTGACGCCGGTCCAGGCGGACAGCGTCAACCCACCGTCGATGACCGGCTGCGACAGGTACGCCGCGACGGCCAGAACTTGCCCTTGATCGGTGTTGGGATCGGGGAAATTCTGCACGTTCGTGGCGACGTACGTGGCCATCGAGTAGCCATTGGCAGTCGCGGACTCGACCAGCGTGTAGCGGTTGCCGACAGGCGTGTAGACGGGTGCGGTCGTCAGGACATCGGCGACCGAGTCGATGATGTTCGGCGGTCCAACCCAGAAGAACGTCGCGATGATCGCATCACCGCGGTGCGGGTTGGTGGGATTGAACCCCTTGACGAGCAGCCGCCCGCTGGAGGCGAGTGTACCGTTGAACTGGTCGAGGGCGATGCCCGAAGAGATGGGCGCGTTGGTGGCAAATAACGGCGTCCCTACGGCGTCGGCCTTCGGGGCGGTGGGAGCCTCGCTACATGCGGTGGCGAGCAACGCCGCCGCCGCGAACGCTGACAAGTTGGTGATCGTGGTTCGTATGCGCATGGAATCCTCCTTGTTCGGTGAGTCGGCAAGGTTCGGACCACACCAGGAGGTCGGCTCGAACAGGCGTAACCGGCTGAGTGCGCTGCGCTTGCTGCGGCGCCTGGTCCACGCCATATGGCCTGCCCGCAACAATAGGCGTGTTCGGTGCTTAGCGCCGATTACGCCCAGGAGTATGGCTGGGTTACGCGGCCGACTTGCGGAGGACCTTCGCCAGTTCCCGGACGCAACGCGCGATGCGCTCGTAGGTCTGATCGAAGACCTCCCGGCTCTGATCGACTGGGTCGCGGATTGTCCGCGCTTCCACTGGCGCAGGGTCGAGGTCTCCCAGCACCATCACATCGCGGTGCCAGCGTCCGAACCGCTCACACACAAGCCGTTGCTGCGCTGCATCCATCACGACGATGAGGTCGGCCGCGCGGACCAGGTCGGCAGTTGCAAGACGCGACCGGTGGCTGGAGAGGTCCACTCCGTGGCACTCGGCTGCGGCCACTGCCTCGGCGGGCGCAGGCCGGTTGAATCCGATGAAGCCGGCGGAGTGCACGATACCGGGCGACGCGAGCTCACGGGCGAGCAGCGCCGCGGCGATGGGACTGCGGCAGATGTTGCCGTGACACAACACGAGCATCGTCTTGGGCCGAGTTCGCGCGCGCAATGCCTCGAGGGCCTTGCGGCGGCGGAACGGGTGCAGCAGCCGCTCTGGAGTGCGGCGCACGCGCAACAGAAGATCCATCACTCGCCCTCTCATGAGGTGATCGAAGAACGACCGCGCCGTCGGCGACACACCAGTGGTCGCTTCGCTACAACTCGGGCGCGCCGGCGCGCACGCGCGAGTCTCGCTCGCGGCAAGAACCGGACCGGGCATCATGGCCCGGTTCGTGGCTTACGGGCCGACGTGAGATACCTCGTGACTGGCGGCGCAGAATTCATTGGCTCACACATTGCGCTTCGAAAGTTCACGTTCCATGGCGGTGCGCAGCGAGACCAAGCCCAGCGACTACGTCTACGCCTCCTGTCCGGCGCGTTGGCGTTCACCTGCGGCTGCGTTCGCGACGGTCGCGCGCTTTGGCGCCATCCGAGCGCGTCCGACACGTTCTCGCGCGACAGAACTCGCAACACGCCGTGCCGCCGCTGTACAACCTGCGACGAAGCGGAACAGCGGACCGAACGCGCGCAACGACGTGGCTCCAACGAAGTAGAGCCCGGCCACACTGCTCTCAAACCAGTGACTCAGGATCGGAATCGACAGATCTGTCCTGATTTCGGTTCGGAGGGCCGGATGAATCATCGTCAACCTGCTGATATCGACCTTGTATCCGGTTGCCAGGAGGATGTGGTCCGCGCGCAGCTTGGCGCCGTCCGAGATGGTGACATCGAGTTTCCCGTCCACCACCTTCAGGTTCGTCACCGTCTGGCCTTCGCGGAGTGTGACCTTGCCGATGACTCTATCCCTCAACCAGTCTGTTGCCCCGGACTGGTATTGGGCGTTGTACGAATCCTTCGACGCTTGGGAGAAGCGGTAGAAGAAAAAGGGCATGTGGTCCAATACCCAGTTAACCCAGCCAGGCGCAATGCTCGCCCTCGGAGCCCGGATTCGTTCAAGAACGGTACGCGCGTTCATCCGATCAGGTGCGAGCCACCAGATCCGACGCCGTGATACGACCTGGACAGCGGCGCCGGCTTCGTGGAGCAGTGCCGCAAACTCTATCGCGCTCTGTCCACCACCGATCACGACGACCTCGCGTCCCTTGAAACGCTCGAAGTCCGCGTAGTCGGACGAATGCGAGACTAATTCAGGCGGGAGCCCGTTGTACTGTTCGGGGCGGTTGGCATAGTGAGAGAGTCCGATCGCCATCACAACCACCGGACTCTTTACCTGGCGGCCGTCTTCTAGCGTGAGGAGAAACTGACCGTCCTGACGCTCGATCGACGCAACGTACGTTTCATCGACATCGGGCACCGCCCGTCGCTGGAACCAAAGGCCATAGTTAATGAACGTCTCGAGCGGCACGGGATAACCCTTCTCGTACTTTGCGTCGTCCAAGAAGTGGCCGAACCCATACTCCTTACGCGAATCGGAGAGGTTGGTGGCCCACCAGTGAGACCGTAGCCACATACCTTTCGGCATACGATCGCGCCACATTTCCATCGTCCTGCCGAAGACGGCTACCTTCAGTCCTCGGCCAAGGAGATGGGCGGCGGTTGAAAGGCCGTAGGGGCCCGCGCCAACCACCACGGCGTCATAGACAGGCGTCATGCGAGGCTCCTCCTCACGCGAGACAGTAATCTGCTGATAGCGCCGCGCGTGAAATCAGTGGTCGCGTTGACCGCCGGCAGTGGATCCTGCCAATCCAGGTAGTCGTAGCGCATCGGCCTGAGAAACGAGAGACCAAAGTCCAATAGTGTCCGTACTGGACGTGCGACGCCGGGCCTGCCGCGCTCTCCGAGAGCAGTGATCATTCTCTCAATGTCTCCACCCAGGTGACGCATCCAGCCACCAACGCGGTAGCCGTCCACCTTCTCAATGGGCCCGCCGCTCGCCCACTGGTAGAGGAGATATGGGAAGTCGACGCCGGCTCGGACGGCGACTTCGACCGATGCGGAGAGCCGCGGGTTGATCTCCATCAAGTACGGGACTCCGGCCCCGTCACGCCGGAACTCAACCTCGGAGTAGCCCTCGAGGTTGATGTCGCGCACGAGCGACTCGGCTTGATCCCCGATATCGGGCGGAATGGCGATGCTTTGGCGCAAAACCGATTGCCCGCCCAGTGGCGGTGTGGTTCGCTTTGCCCATTGTGCGAAGCGTCCGTATACCTCGCCCTTGGCGTAAAGAAAACTCACCGCTTCGCGTCTACCCGTAAGCAATTGCTGGAACAGGACGGCTTCCCCGAACTGCGTCACCGCCTCGATTGCGTGACGGGCCTCATCGGGACTAACCACGAGCCGGGGACCGATCCACGCCCCCTCGCCTCCGCAGCTCACCCAGGATTCGCAAGGCTTGATTACCGCCGGGAGCCCAATTTCGTTCAGCGCCGCTGGGACGTCCTCAACCCCGCGAACCACCACCTCACGTGGGACATGCAGCCCAAGGCGCCTCGCCACCGCCAGCGTCCGCTCCTTGTTGACCGCGATCGTCAGCGCCGGTTCGTCTGCCAATGCAAAGCGTACTAGTTGCTCGAGTCGTGCGCGATGCGCGCGCAGCAACGCGATCGTGCCGTCATGCGACGAAATGAGGACTCGCGCACCGGTACGCTCCAGCCAATCCTCCAGCATGGCACGGTAGTCATCCGTTGCTTCCATGGCGGGGAACACGAATCCTCGCTGACACCAGCGAGACGAAAAGGCCGGTGCGTTGCGGAGCGTTCCGACGGCCGCGACCCGTAATCCCCGCCGACCGAGGGATCGTACAGTCACCAACGACTGTCTCAGTGGTGCATTTAGCACCAACGCGTCGAATCTCATCGCCGCCGAAAGGGTCGCAAATACTGGGCCCGGATCGAGATCGGGGTGTTCACCGTGCAGCTAGGCGGGTTCGCCCTAGTCGCATTACGTCGCCCTGTGGACGTCGAGCCTCGCTCATCAGGAGCCATATCGAGGCCGCGTGTTGGACGCCATGATCGGTGAGGTCCGCATTCCGGTGGGACCGATCAACTCCGCGGCGGTCGCCCGCGCAGCGCCTCGACCGCCTTCCGCCGTCGAAGCGGGTCGAAGCGGGTGGAACAGGCGTGCGGGGTGCGGCGCACGCGCAACAGAAGTCTAGTCATCACTCGCCCTCCACACTTGTGGTCGCACCGCAACAGCGCGGGCGCGCCGAACCGCGCGCAGGTGTCGGGCGCGGCAAGAAATGCACCCAGTGGCGTGGCCCGGTTCGTGCCTTACCGGGCCAGCGTGCGATACCTCGTTACCGGCGGCGCTGGATTCATCGGCTCTCATCTGGTCGAGCGGCTCGCGCGCGACGGCGCAGAGGTGACCGTCCTCGACGACCTCTCGACAGGTCGGCGCGAGCATCTGCGCGCCATCCGCGATCGCATCCGCTTCATCCGCGGCAGTGCCGCTCGGCTCGAGGTGTGTCGGCGGGCGATGCAGGGCGTGGATTACGTTCTCCATCATGCCGCCGTCACGTCTGTGCCGCAGTCGACGAGGAACCCGGTCGTCGCCCATCAGGTCAATGTTACCGGCACGCTGAATATTCTCGTGGCGGCCCACGAAGCAAAAGTGCGCCGCGTCGTGTTCGCCGGATCTACTGCGGCGTACGGGGACGCCGCCGAGCTCCCCAATCACGAAGCGCTGCTGCCGCGCCCGCTCTCGACGTACGCCGCATCCAAACTCGCGGGGGAGGCCTACTGCCAGGCGTTCTGGCGGACGCACGGTCTCGAGACGGTCGTATTACGGTACTTCAACATTTTTGGGCCCCGCCAGAATCTCAACTCGCACTACGGCGCCGTCGTCCCCTTGTTCGTCGCCGCCGCGCTGCGCAGCACTTCCCCCGTGATTTTTGGCGATGGCGGGCAGACACGCGACTTCACGTTCGTCACGAACGTCGTGGAGGCAAACCTGCTGGCGTGTCTCGCCCCTGCTGAACGGGTGGCTGGCGCGGTGTTCAACATCGGGTACGGCGCCGCCACCAGCATTCGCGAGTTGTGGGACCGAGTCGCCGATCTCGTCGGCGTTGACGTCGAGCCGCTACACGAAGCCGCCCGCGCCGGCGATGTGCGCCACTCGTTCGCGTCGATCGCCCTGGCGCGCGAGCAGTTGGGCTATACGCCCGCCGTGAATCTCGTCGAGGGGCTGCAGCGCACAATTGCGTATTATCGCGAGCATGTGCGGGCGCCCGAGCGTCTCAGCGTTGCGGTCTAAGCCGCGCGTCACCCCAAAAGCAGAGACGTCTAGTAGTTCACTCCCACTCCCTCTTCGTCCCTTCTTGGGCCGGAACTCGTCCTCATCCCCCTCGTCGAACTCGTCGTCGAGATCGTCGTAATCCTCCTCGTCCAGATCCTCCTCGATCTCCAGCCGCTGCACGAACCCGCGCTGACGGGCGACGTGCGCCACCGACCGGACGGATCGTCAACGGATCCGTGCGCCAGCTCCTGCCACTCAACGCCTGATCCACGCCGATCTGTACCCGGCCGCTTAGCCAGTAACAGGTACGCATAGTCGCAACGGTGCCCGACGCAGCCGCGCAACACTAACCGCGCGGCGAGCTTGGTCGTCGAGGCACAAAGGTCCTGGCACTCGCTTTGCCTCCCGACATCCTGCAGAGTCGCAACATCCTTGGAGGCTTGTGAGGACGATGAAGAATGGACGCACACGCGCTCGGGTGCCGGTACTCCTTGCCGCCGCCCTGCTCAGCCTGCATTGCAGCGATGCGGCGAGCCCTGAGCACCAGGTCTCGCGCCCCTCAGCGGCGGTCGCGGCAGCGGGCGATCCCATCCAGCTCGACCAGCAGAACGGCACGTACGGAAGCGGCACGTTCCTGATCAAGGGCTTCAATCCCACGAGCCCCCACGTCGGGGACGCCATCCTCGCGACGATCTTCTGGTTCGGCGCGCCCGGCGGCGTGACCGGTAACATCATTGAGTCGGTGACCGATGTACTCACCACGGTTCCAAACACGCCCGTCGGCAACAAGTACGAGCTGGTCGAATTCGTGAGCGACGGCACCATTTCGATGGCGACCTATCTCGCCACAAACGTTCAAAACTTCCCCGACGCCGCGGCCGAGCCCTCACCGGTTCTTGCTGTGAGGGCCGATCTCAAGGTGCCGGTCACGAACGGCGGCATCGCGCTCTCGGCGTGGATTGGTGTTGCCGGCACGATGTCGCAAGCGTTGGGCGAACACCGCGCGGCGTCCGGCACCGCGTCGCCGCCGTTCATCAGTCCGACGATCGCGGATCCTGGCGCGATTTCCCTTAACCCCGGTGCGCTGGCCTACGGGGTGAGTCTGGCAAGCCCTCCGGCAGGCGTGCAAGGGCCGAGCGGGTGGACTCTCATCGGCATCGGCAACGACGCGGTCATGAAGAACGACGACGAGTATGATGCGCGGTTCACAGTGTCGCCGTCGGGCGGGACCACCGATCCACAGTGGAGTTGGTTTTTCACGGGACCGGGTGTTTGGCTCGCCAGCGTGCTCGCGCTCAACCCCGCGCCGACGACCGGGGACCTGACGGTGACAACCAGCACCTCGGGTGAGAATCTCCCGGCGACGGACTACACCGTGACCCTGGACGGCTCGGTGAGCCGGTCGATTGCGACGAGCGGCACCGTCACGTTCAGTGTCCTCTCGCCCGGCCCGCACACGGTCGAGTTGTCGGGTGTGCCGACGAACTGTCAAGTGGCGGAGACCAATCCGGCGAACGTCACGGTGGTGGCGGGCGAAACGGCAAACGTGACGTTTACCGTGACCTGCAGCGCGCCGCCCCCGCCGCCGCCGCCTCCTCCTCCGGCACCCAACGACTTCATGACCGGCGGCGGCAAGCTCGGGGATGGACGGGAGTTCGCCACGTTCGGTCTTAAGGCCAGTCCGGACGGCGGCAAGTTCGAGTGGGTGCAGCACTGCCCGGACGGTCAGCGCGCGGCCTCTGCGGTCTGCGCGCGCGGAAAGTTCGCATTTCATGGAACCGTGACGCCCGGCAGCTATGCGCAAGGCTCGCGCGGCACGAACTGTCGCACGTGGGCAGGAACGGGCACATCCAAAGAGATCGGTGCGCACGACTTCAGCGTGCAGGCGTGCGACGACGGAGAGTGCGGTCGCGGAGTCGACTTCATCGAAGTCACGATCGACGGATACCAAAACTCCGGTTACTTGACCGGCGGGAACATCCAATTGCACGGGAGGAGAAAGTCGTGAGCACGCTATGGAGCAACCATCGAGGACTGGTCGCGTTGCTCGTGGTGAGCGGGGCGCTGCCGATCCCGCGAGGGCTGGCGTGGGGACAGAGCGTCGCTGGTCAGGCGATCGCCGCCACCGTAAACACGCCGGCTGCCGGTACCCAGACGTTTGCCGGCGCGACGCTCCCTCAGGGGGGCGGCATGGAAGACGCCGACGTCGACAACGCCGGCGTCACCAACACGTTCGGCGCCGTGGGGCTGACGTCCATCACGACGGGCCAGGTCGATCAAGGCCTCGTCTCGGTGACGGTGTCGGCGGAGGCGGCCGACGTGAACATCCTGAACGGGCTCATCGCGGCGAAGACGGTGCTAACGCTCGCGACGAGCTACGCGAACGGGACGACGGCCGCAAGCGAATCAGACGGCTCCACGCTGCTCGACCTGGTGATCGCCGGCGTGTCGTACGCCGATGGTGCGCCGGCGCCGAATACACGGGTCGAGCTGCCCGGGGTCGGTTACGTTGTGCTCAACGAACAGATCTCGAGCGGCGACGGCGTGCATTCGACCACTCTGACGGTCAACATGATTCACGTGTATTTGGTCGACCAGCTGACAGGCGCGTCGGTTGGCGAGATCGTGGTCGGCGCGGCGATGAGTACGGCGACGCTGTGACAGGTTATCGCCTGGCGTAGGCATGACAAACGCCCCAGCGACTATACTCGGTCGCCGGGGCTCGTGTGGCTCGTCATGGGCCTGGGTAGAGTTGAACTACCGACCTCACGCTTATCAGGCGTGCGCTCTAACCACCTGAGCTACAGGCCCTTCTTCCAGACGCTCAGACGCCGAGGGCCTAGACGGCTAGGCGACTCGGCGTCTCGGCGTCTCGCCGTTCACTCCCACTCCCGCTTCGGTCCCTTCTTGGGCCGGAACTCTTCATCCTCGCCCTCATCGAACTCATCGTCGAGATCGTCGTAATCGTCCTCGTCGGCATCCTCATCGTCGAGTTCGTCTTCATCCAGGTCATCATCGAAGTCCTCGTCGAGTTCCTTGTCCTCTTCGAATTCTCCGAACTCCTCGTCGACGTCGTCGCTCCTGCGCTTGAGCGACCAGTGCGTCGACGTCTCGCGGGCCTGCATTGCCCACCTCCGGCTGAGGTTTCCGTCGAATGACCGAACTCCGGGACCCTGCCCTACTCCTCCGACAACGCCCGCTTCTCGCTGCGGGCCAGCTTGCGGCGTTCCGTCGCGCCGAGTAGACGCTTACGCAGCCGCAACGAGGTCGGTGTCACCTCGATCAGCTCGTCGTCCTCGATGTACTCCAACGCCAGCTCCAAGGTCACCTGGCGTGGCGGCTCCAAGATAATCATCTCGTCCGCCGCCGTTGTGCGCATGTTCGTGAGCTTCTTTTCCTTCGTCGCGTTCACGTCCATATCGCCGGGCCGAACGTGCTCCGCGATGATCATGCCCTCGTACACCGGATCCCCCGGCTGTACGAACATCGTACCCCGCTCCTGAAGATTGAAGAGGGCGAACGCCACGACCACCCCCTCCCGGTCCGCCACCATCACACCCCGGTTCCGGCCCGAGAGCGGGCCGGCCCATAAATCGTACTCGAAAAAGCGGTGGTGGATGATCCCCGTCCCCCGCGTATCCGTTAGAAACTCCGAACGATACCCCAGCAGCCCGCGTGCGGGGATCTTGAACCGCATCCGCACCATCCCAAGCCCGGGGTTCTTCATGTCCAGCATCGTGGCGCGCCGCGGTCCCAGCTTCTCCATCACCACGCCGACGTATCCCTCGGGGCAGTCGATCATCAGTTCCTCGTACGGCTCGAGCCGCTCGCCGTTGGGGCCCTCGCGCGGGATGATCCGCGGCCGGCTCACCTGAAATTCGTATCCCTCACGCCGCATCGTCTCCATCAAAATGCCGAGGTGCAGCTCGCCGCGCCCCGACACCGTGAAGGCATACGGCGTGTCCGTATCCTCGACCCGCAGCGCGACGTTGCGCTCCAGCTCGCGATACAGCCGCTCGCGCAGCTGCCGCCCGGTCACGAATTTCCCCTCGCGTCCCGCCAGCGGCGAGTTGTTGACCAGCATGTCCACCGAGATCGTCGGCTCTTCGACCGCGATACCGGCCAGCCGGTCGAGGTGATCCGGCGCCGTCACCGTCTTCCCGATTTCGACACCCGCCAACCCCGCCACGGCGACGATCTCGCCGGCGGCCGCCGTCTCGAGCTCGGCACGCTCCAATCCCTCGAAGGCGAACAGCTTCACGATCTTGGCCTGTTCAAACGCGCCGTCACCCACAGGACCCGGCGCGCCGATCGGCAGTAACGCGACCGTGTCGCCCACGTGCACCTGCCCGCGTTCGATGCGCCCGATCCCGATCCGCCCCAAGTAGGACGAGTAATCGAGCGTTGAAATCAACATCTGGAACGGGCCGGCCTCGGTTGCCTGCGGCGGTGGAATCGTTCCCAAAATCGTGTCGAACAGCGGCGTCAATGTCGTTCCCGGCTCGCCGAGCTCCAGCGTGGCCGTGCCCAGGCGACTCGACGTATAAAGGAAAGGACAGTTGAACTGCTCCGGTGTCGCCTCGAGGTCCATGAGCAGCTCCAGCACCTCGTCGTGCACACGCATCGGCTCCGCATCCGGCCGGTCGATCTTGTTGACCAGCACGATCGGCTTCAGGCCGAGCGCCAGCGCCTTCCCCGCCACGAACCGCGTCTGCGGCATGGGCCCCTCGGCGGCATCCACGAGGAGCAGGAAGCCATCCACCATCCGCAGGATGCGCTCGACTTCGCCGCCGAAATCGGCGTGCCCCGGCGTATCCACGATGTTGATTTTCGTGCCAGCCCAGCGAACCGAAGTGTTCTTGGCGAGGATCGTAATTCCGCGCTCACGCTCGAGCGGATTTGAATCCATGACGCGCTCCGCGACCTGCTGATTGGCGCGGAACACGCCCGCCTGGCGGAGCATCTGATCCACGAGCGTAGTCTTGCCGTGATCGACGTGAGCGATGATGGCGATGTTGCGAATCTTCACTGGGTTACGTCCTCTGTGGTCCCGTAAATGAGGGCGGCAGTATAAATGGGTGGCTGGGACCAAACAAGGGCGCCTAGTCGCAGGTCGGCTCCCGCTCCACCTGCACCGTCACATGCGCGATCCCCAGTGCCCGCATCCGGTACTGGACGGCCTCCAGCACAGGCTGATTATCGGTGGGGTTCTTGACCACGAGATGCCCGCTCATAGCGACCACCCCGCTCGTCACGGTCCAGAGGTGTAAGTCGTGGACCGACTCCACGCCCGGCACCGACGCGATACGGTCGTGGACATCCGACAGCGCGATGTGGCGCGGCGTCGCCTCGAGCAGCACATCGGTGCTTTCCTTTACCAGGCGCCAGGCGCTGACCAGAACGAGCGCCCCGATCAGCACGGAGATGAGCGGATCGGCCATCATCCAGCCGGACGTGAGGACGATGACCCCGGCGATGAGCGCGCCCACCGATCCCAGCAGATCGCCGAGCACATGTAGATACGCGCCCTTTTGGTTGAGCGAATGCTCGTGCCCGCGGTGCAGCACGACCACGGCCGCGAGATTCGCGACGAAGCCGACCGCCGCGACGCCGAGCAACAGGGGTCCGTTCACGAGCTGCGGAACGTTGAGCCGGTGCCACGCCTCGATCCCGATGCCGATCGCGATGGCGAATAGCACCGCGCCGTTGATGAGCGCTGCGAGGATCTCCAGTCGCATGAACCCGAACGAGCGCTCCGGCGTCGCCGGACGTTGCGCGATCCACGCGGCGATGAGCGCCAGGCCGAGCGCCGCGACGTCGGCGAGCATGTGCGCGGCGTCGGCCAGCAGCGCCAGCGAGCCCACCAGCCAGCCGCCGATCAGCTCGACCAGCATGACGACCGCCGTGATCGCAAGGGCGAGCATCA
>Ga0137415_10004199_pt1 | contig 14258 bp, 10 predicted proteins | sample CZODoug3_1_1_16f_FD_183082 | JGI IMG/M metagenome (GOLD analysis project Ga0137415, IMG submission 183082) | Vadose zone soil fungal communities from Angelo Coast Range Reserve, California, USA - CZODoug3_1_1_16fungal (Hybrid Assembly) | ecosystem: Environmental > Terrestrial > Soil > Vadose... | reverse complement strand
TGACGCGGTCGCTGGCCGATCTCTCCCTCCCGCAGACGCTGACCAACAAGACCCTCTCCACCGTCCGGCCGGCGATCACGGGCGGCACGGGCGCCGGCGTCACCGTCAACGAGACGGGTCAGGTCGCGCGTACCGTCTACAAGGTCACCGCCCTGCACACGGCCTTCGCGGCCGCGGCGAGCACGGCCGACGAGACGCTCGCCACGCTGCCGCCCAGAACCCAGCTGCAGCGGATCTACATCGACGTGACGACGAGGTTCACCGGCGGCGGGGCGACCGCGGCCAGCATGACCTGCGGCAAGTCTGCCGGCGGACACGAGTACCTCACGGCGTTCGACGTCTTCACGGGGACGATCACCCGAGGCCTTGCGGACAGCGATCTCGGCCCGTCGCTCAATCGCGCCGGCGCGGTCCAGGGCGGCGACCTGCCCTCCTGGTCCGGCGCCACGGCGGTGCAGTGCCGGCTCACGACCCGCTCCGCGCCCACGAGCGCACTGACCCAGGGCGCGCTCACCCTGTATCTCGTCACGGAGGCCGTGCCGTGAGCCTCCACCCGTCGCCCTGATGCGACGGGTCCGCGCGGAGGCCACGTGGCCCGAGTCGTGGAAGCTGTCGTACGCCTACGATCTCGAGGAGGTCTACGGGGAGATCACGCACCGCGGATACGCGGCCGCCTATCGCGAGCGCCGTCGGCACACGCTGAACCTGATCGCCGAGGTGCTGCCGCCGGGCTCGCGGATTCTCGACATCGCGGCCGCGCAGGGAAACTTTTCGATCGCCCTCGCCGAAATGGGATATCGGGTCACGTGGAACGACCTGCGCGCCGAGCTCGCCGACTACGTCAGGCTGAAGCACGAGCGGGGCGACCTCGCGTTCGCGCCGGGCAACGCGTTCGAGTTGCCCTTCGAGCGAGCCTTCGACGCGGTGCTGGCCACCGAGATCATCGAGCATGTCGCGCATCCGGACCGGTTCCTCGCCAATGTCGCGGCGCTCGTCCGGCCCCACGGCCACATCGTGCTGACCACGCCGAACGGTGCGTACTTTCGCAACCGGCTGCCGAAGTTCTCCGACTGTCCGGATCCCGGCGTCTTCGAGGCGGGGCAGTTCAAGCCGAACGCCGACGGGCACATCTTTCTGCTGTATCCGGACGAGCTTCGTGACCTGAGCGTGCGAGCGGGACTGGAGCTGGAGCGGCTGCTGCTGTTCACCAACCCGCTGACGATCGGGCACGTGAGGACCGAGCGGTTGCTCGGCCTGCTTCCAGCATCGCTGGTGCGGGCCGTCGAGCAGGGGACGCGGCGACTGCCGCCCGCCCTGCATCGGCGGTTGATGTTTCAGATGGGCGCGCGCCTGAGAAAGCCGGGCTGATCGGCGGGCGACGGACGCCGCCCGACCATGTAGTGGTTCGAGCCGAGCAGCCGTGTCGACGACAGGCGCCCGAACAGCGGCAGTGCCTTGACCACCGTGCGCAGCCGCCCCTCCGAGCGCGCCGTACCGAGCCCCAGGTACCGTGCCTCTTCGATGTGAAGGTCGGCCCCCTCGAGCATGTGGCGCAGCTCGTCCTGGCTGTATTCGCGGTAGTGGATGTCGGCTTTGGCGATCACCTCGCGGCCGTTCAGCTTCGGCTCATCGATGAACGCTCGCGTCCCCCACAGGCTGTACGTTCCCCGGAGCACCCGGACCGCGTTCATCAGCGTCGACGGATTCGGCGTCGTCAGGATGAGCACGCCGCCCGGCCTCAGCACTCGGGAGAGGGCGCGCAACAACCCCAGCGGATGGTTGAGAACGTGCTCGATGACCTGGGCGATGATGATCGCGTCGAAGCTCTCGGAGGCGAGCTCCCGGAACGGCTCCTGGCAGTTGAGGTTCACCTCGAGGAACTCCATCCCGGCGCGCTCGAAGATCCGTTCGCTCTCGGGCGGAAGACACGCGTCGGCCCCGGTTACGCGGCACCCCAGATGAGTCAGGAGGCAGCCGACGTAGCCGTTGAAGCAGCCGACGTCGAGAACGCGAGCATCTCGAAGCCCGGGCAGCCGACGCACCAGGTCGGACACCATACGCCGCACGTGCGGCGCGTTGACGGGCCAGTGCTCATCGATGAACCAGCGGTTGTCCTGGTAGGCCACGAGCATCCGCTCGATCGCGTGCTCGACCGTCGGCTGCACACGCCTGACCTCGACACGAGGGCCGTTCTCAGAACTTCCGTCCACGACGCTCCCACGTTCCGCGAGCGGTGATCCAGAACGACAGCACGATCAGCCGCACGTCGAGCCAGAAGGTCTGCTTCCTTATATAGAGGCGGTCGTAGCGGAACTTGTCCCGCCGAGGGATGTCGCGGTCCGCGTAGATCTGCGCGATGCCCGTGAGCCCCGGCGTCACCCGGTGACGGTCCTCGTAGCCGGGGATCGTGTCGATCGCCACCGCCTGCCCACCCCCGTTGACCTCGATCTCCTGCGGCATCAACGCCCGCGGCCCCACGAAGCTCATGTCGCCACGGAAGATGCTCCAGAGTTGTGGCAGCTCGTCCATCGCCGTGGCGCGCAGCAGGCGGCCGAGGCGGGTGACGCGCGCGTCGCCGGCGGCGGCCTGGCGAGGACCGAAGTGGCGATCCGAGTCGGCGATCATCGAGCGGAACTTCCAGCTCTTGAAGGCGCGGCCGCCGCGGCCCACGCGCGCCTGGCCGTAGAAGATCGGGCCACCGTCGTCGAGCTTGATGAGGAGCGCGATCATTGCCCAGAGCGGCGCCGAGAGCAGCAGGCCGATCCCGGACAGCGCGACGTCCAGAACACGCTTCGGCCGCGGTGTCCGACCCGGCGTCGCCCTCGCCATCAGCTGCGCGTAAACGTCGGTGATCCGCTCGACCATCCGTTCGACGGTGAATTCCGTGTGCAGACGCCGTCGCCCCTGGCGTCCCAGCTTCTCGCGAAGGACGGGGTCCTCCAGTAGGCACCCGATCGAGGCCCGCAGGGCGTGAGCATCCCCGGGCGGGACGACCAGCCCCGTCTCGCCATCCCGGTTGACCCACGGGACGCCGGTCGGCAGGTCCGTGCTGACGATCGGCTTCGCGCAGGCCATCGCCTCGAGCTGCACCACGCCGAACGCCTCGTTGGGCGCGACGGAGGGCAGCACGAGCACGTCGCAGGCATGGTAGAGCGCGCGCAGCTCCTCGTCGGACACTTCGCCGACGAAGTGCGCCTGCTGGGCCACCGCGAGCGCGTCGGCCAGCCGCCGAAGCTCGCCGTCGAGCGGACCCGAGCCGACGATGACGGCGTGGGCGTCGAGGCCGCACAGCGCGCGGAGCAGGACGTCGACACCCTTGTAGGGCACCAGCCGTCCGACGAACAGCAGCAGCGGCCGTCCGTAGCGCGCGCGGGCGTCGAGGGCGGCGGCCTGCAGCGCCGGCGTCGTGGCGAAGGGCGCGGGGTCGATCCCGAATGGGACGACCATGCACTTGTCGCGGTGGGGCGCGAGCTCGTGAGCGTGCTCCATCAGCCGCGGCGACGAGACCACGATGGCGTCGGCCCGACGCAGGCCCCAGCGCAGGAGCGGGCCGTAGAAGCGGTAGAACCAGCGATGCGGGATCACCTGGCTGTGGAACCACACCACCAGCCGCCCCGCCGGACGTGCCAGCCAGTAGGAGAGCAGCCCCAGCGGGTTGGGCTCGTGGACCACGACCACGTCGGCGCGGCTCCGGGCCAACCGTCGCGGAAAGTCGGGAGACAGGGCGACCGTGCCCACCGCGCCGAAGCGCGCCACGCGCGTCACGGGCACGCCACGGTACGTCTCTTCGACGGTGCGCGGACCGGAGCTCGCGGCGAGGACCCGCGTGTCGACCCGGCCGCGCTCCCCTTCCGCCAGGAGCTGCAGGACACGCTCCATGCCGCCGCGCGCGGGCGGATAGAACTTGCCGACGTGCAGGATCCTCAGATCGGCCTCCCGCACTCCGCCAGGACGTCGCGGTAGACGTCGACCATCCTGCGCGCGTAGTCGGACCACGCGAACTTTCGCGCGTGCGCCATGCGCGCCGCCTGCTCGACCGGCGCGGCGGCGTCGCCATCGGCGCTCGCCCGCAGCTGCGCCAGCACCGCCGAGACCCAGGCGTGCACGTCGGCGACGGGGCAATAGGTCGCCAGAGCGCCGCCGGTCTCGCGCAGCGCCGAGATGTCGCTGGCGACGACGGCCGTGCCACAAGCGAGCGCCTCCAGGACCGGCAGGCCGAAGCCCTCGCGCTCCGAGGGCAGCAAGACGACGTCGGCGCGCCGGTATGCGGCGGCGACCTCGTCCCAGCCGAGCGCCGGCAGGACGGTCACGCCGCCATCCAGTCCCAGGTGCCTGAGCTGTGCTCGCTGCCCTGCCGTGAACTCGCCGCCGACCCGCAGCAGGCGCGCCCGGGGAAGGCGCCGCCGAACCTCGGCGAACACCTCGAGCAGGACGTCGATGCGCTTGCGCGCAACGGTGCTGCCGACGTGGAGGATCTCGATGCCGTCCTTGGCGCCGAGGAGACGTTCGAGCGCGCACTCCGCCGTGACGTCGTCGCCGTCGCGCACGAATGCGGGATGCAGGCCGAGCGGCGCCACCACGACGCGCTCGTCGGCCACGAGCCCATGGCGTAGGACGGCCGCGCGGGTGGCCTCGCTGTCGCACACGACGCGCGCGGCCTTCCGGAAGCCCGCCAGGATCCGCCGCGTCATGAGACGGAACGGCCACGACCGCGGCTCGACTTCGGGCTCGAGCACCGATCGGAACGTGTCGAGATCGTGGCACGTCACGACCGTTCGCTCCGCCGGAAGCACACGGAGCATCTGCGAATAGCTGTGGTCGGTGACGTGGAACACGTCGAACGCGTCACGTCGCCGCGCCAGCGCCCGCGGATAGTCCAACATCCGGTTGACGAGGCGGTCCGCGGTGTACGCCACACCCCGCCGAGCATCCTGAGCACTGAAGCGTCGGACCATCACCGGCCGGATCAACGATGCGTCGATGCCTTCCGCCTGGAGCGCCGTCCCGTGCATGGTCGCGACGAGGTCCATGCTCGGCCAGCCCTCTTCGGAGAGGTCGGCGATGACCGCGACACGGATCGTCCCGCTCATCGCGTCGAACTCATCTCACAGGCCGGAGTCTGGGCCGGCCCTCCGTCGGCGTACGGTGGTGCTGTCCTCGTCGCGGCCACTCGATGAAAGATGTCCACAAGGCTGTGGGCATAGCGCACGGGATCGAAGCGCGACAGCGACTCCAGGGCCCCTTGTCGGAGGCGGCGATACTCGGAGTCGTCGCGCAGACACCCCACGATCGCGTCCGCGAGGTGGCTCGCGAGTGGACGACGGCCGCGCGCGAGCCGCCCGTTGACGCCATCCGTCAGCCATTCCGAGATGCCGCCAACGTCGAACGCCGCGGCCGGTATCGCATGGCGTGCGGCTTCGAGACCGACGAGACCGAACGGCTCGGGCCAGACACTGGGCACGACCAGCAAGTGCGACGTCTTCCACAACGCCTCGCGCTGCTCGTCGTCGGCCCAGCCGACGAACTCGACGGTCACCCCGTCGACCTCGGACTGCACCCTCTTCGCCTGTTTCTCCCAGGCGTCACGCGCCGGTCCGTTGCCGGCGAACGTGACGCGAATCGGCCGGCCCAGGGCCACCCGGACCGCGGGAAGCGACGCCAGGAGAAGATCGCCACCCTTCAGCGTCACCAGGCGGCCGAGAAACAGCAGCCGGTACTCCCCCGCCGTCCCGGCGACGTCCTCCGGCTCCGCCGCGACCGCGTGCAGATGGGCACCCGGCGGTGGAAGCGTGCAGACGCGGTCGCGGCTCACGCCGTTGGCGATGAACTCGCGAGCCATGTGCTCGGAATTCGCCACCACCGCCGCGCAACGCCGGGCGAACCGCCGTCGATACCACTGGCGCACGAGATCGCTCGCCATCGTCGCCGCGCTCCACCCGCCGCACCTGCGGGGATAGTAATAGGCGACACAGGCCAGACCGAAGCGTCGGTGACACGGTCGCGGCCGTGGAAACATCCAGGTCTTCGCCCCGCTGATGCACGTGCCGTAATAGTTGTGGACCCGCAACACCACGGGAGCGATGCGCAGCAATCCCCACTCGAGTCGTCGATCGTACAGACCGTGGGCGGAGATGACGTCGGGGCCCCAGGCCGCGATATCGGCGAGCGCCCCGCGCACCCCGCGCGCCGCGACACACGACTGCGGAATCGACGACAGCGGCGCCACTCGCTCCTGCTTTGCCGCCGCCTCGACCTCGTACCACATGGCGACGTCGTGCCCCAGCCGGACGAGCCAGTCGACCATCTCGCCGAGATAGGACTCCGTCCCCCCCACCCGGCCGCCGTTCGCGCAGACCACCGCGATTCGCATGACCCTTAGCGTCCGACGCTCACCGCGTCCGGGCGGACGCGCGATCCCAGCGCGGCAACGGTGTGGCGCACGTCAAAACACGCGTCGTAGACGGAGCGACCCGTCGTCCCGATCCGTGCACGGGTCTCGGGATCTCCGAGCAGCCGGGAGGCGACGGCGGCGAGCGCCGACGGATCGCCCGCGCGGGCCAGCGCGACGGCGCCGGTCTCCTGCCATAGCGGCTCCGTCAGCCGTCCGCTCGTCGTCACCGTCGCGACGCCGTGGACGAGCGCAGCCATGACGGACGTCCGGCGCGTCGTTACGCCCTCCGCGTACGGCTGCAGCATGATGTCGCAGGCGAGGAGATGCGAGGAGATATCCCGGGCCGCCAGCGGCCCCGTCTCCCACAGACGGCCCGCGAGCCCCGGAAACGCGTCGACCAGCCGCCGGCGCAGCGCCGCGCATCCGTCACCCAACAGCATCATAGACGCGTCGGGCGCGCGCTGGAGGAGCGCCGGGATCGCGACCGCCAGCTGGTCCGCGATCGGCGGCCCGCACGATCCGAAATGGCCGATCACTCGTCCGCTGCGCCCGCCGTATCGACGCACGATCGCGCGCGCCTCCTGTCGATCGCCGACGCGCGCGATCGTGCTCGGAACGGGCACCCATTCCGCCGCGGGGGCATCGGGCGCGATCGTACGCAGGATCGGCGCCCACGCCGGCGTCGTCACGAAGACGCGCTCGGAGGCGCGCGCCACGACGGCGGCCATGATGCGCGTCACCGCGGCCAGGACCCGGTGTCGCGCGGGCTGGCGCGACACGAACGGGAAGCTGACCTCGTGGAACACCGTCCACACGGGCTCGCGGCGCCGCGCGAGCCAGACGCAGAACGCGAGGTTCATCCCGCGATAACCGAAGGCCTGGGGGACGTACTGGACCAGCCACACGCGCGGCGCCCCTCGGCGCTCGACGTCCCTGCCGAGCGTCGCGAGTGAGCGGATCCCGAACCCGCTCTGCAGCCGGTGCACCGCGACGTCGCCATCGTCGGCGTCCGCGGCATGGCGGACGCGCGGAGCCCACACGCTCACGCGCTCGCCCATGTCGGCGAGCCGGTTCGCAATCAGCGCGGAGTAGTCGGCGACGCCGCCGCGCTGCGGAGGATACTCGCCGGTGACGAGGCCCCAGTCGGCGGTCATGGGCTCCGCTCGAGGGCTACCATCCCGTGGTCGGCACGCGGATCGCGCTGACCACTGAGGGGCACGGCCAGATGGCTGTCGTCTCCCGCGAGCGCCGACACGGAGCGCACGGCTCGCCGGCTCACGCCCACGGCTTCATTTCCCCGGCGGGATCCGCGGGCTCGGGCACCGTGAGCTTCAGTCGTCCGAGCCAGCTGCGCACGCTCGGGTGGAACGGCAGCTCGACATAGAGCGGACGCATCCACCAGATGTAAAGGATCGCCGCGACGACGCCGGCCGTGAGGGTGGTGACGACGTCCGCCGTCACGCGGCCGGTCAGGGCCTGGACACCCAGCAGCACGATCAGAAAGGGTGCCAGCCGCGTCGTCCACGGCACGCAGAGCTCGACGCGCAGCCAACGCCACGACAACGAGGCGACCCGCCGCAGCAGGAGCATCCCGGCCGGCAGCGTCGTCAGCGCCCCGCTCACGATCGGGGCGACCGCGACGCCCGGCAATCCGAAGACGGCGCCGAGGCCGACCGCCAGCGCGACGGTCAGCAGTCCGTACACGAGGGTGACGGCGCCGATCGCGCGACGGTGACCGAGCACGGACGCGCAGCACACCAGTCCGTGCGTCAGGGAGCCAAACAGCAGCGCGGCCGCGATCGCGATGTTGAGCGCGAAGCCGCCGAAGAGCTCTCTGCCGACCCAGAGCGGAACGAAGACCGGGTTCAACAGGAGGACCGCTGCCGCCGCGGCGCCCCCGAGGAGCAGGTGAAGGCGCAAGATCGTCCCGACGGCGCTTCGCACGCGATCCTTCAGGCCTTCGCCGCCGATCTGGGCCAGCCCGACCAGGCCGCTGTCCGGAACCACGCGCGCCAGCTGGGAGAGCAATTGAGCGAGCTTGGCGGTGCACGCATACACGACGACCAGCTCGGGATGGCCGAGCAGCGTGATGACGAGCCCGGAGGTGGCCGCCGCCATCGTCGAGCCCAACCCGGCCACCCAGGTGCTGGCGCCCTCCACGAAGATCCATCGAAGGCCGTGCAGCTCGGGTCGGCGCCAGTCTCGCATGGCCTCCCGCTTCAGCGTCTTGAGCCGGACGAGGCTTGCGACACCGCTCACGGCCGGCGGAACGGCGGCGGCGACGGCGACGGCGTAGAGTCCGTGACCCTCGCCCAGCAGCCACACGGTCAGGCCGACGGTGAGGATCGTCTGGCTGACGCCGAGGCAACCGGTGAACACGACGTCCTGTAAACCGACGAGCGCCGCGCTGAAGACCCGCAGCGGATACGTCACGGCCATGGCGGCCACGATCACGCTCACAGGACCGGTCAGCCCAGCGACGTCGGCCGTCGTGAGACCCAGGACGCCCGGCACGACACGCCAGGCGGCCAGGGACACGACCGTCACGCCGACCCCTGCCAGCGCGGCCACCGTCACGCCCCGCGCGAGGATGGCGCGCATCTGCTCCACGTCCCGCCGGCCATCCGCCTGCGCGATGAGCCAGGGCAGCATCGCCACGACGCCGAAATCGAGCATTCCCGCATACGCGAGCAGCTCGCCGGTCGCGAGCCACAAGCCGTACGAGCGCTGCCCCAGTGCCGACAGGACGAACGGGATCAGCACCAGGCCCGACATCATCGCCAAGCCGAGCTGGGCGTACGTGAATCCTGCAAGGATGACGGCCTTACGCGTGCGGCTCATCTCAACCGCCGCGGCTTCCCGGTGAGAGCAACAGGAACTGCATCTGGCGCCGCCAACGCACGCCGACGTCCGGCGCGCTCGCGCGACCGGTCACGAACCGCGCCAGCTGGCTGACCGTCGCACCGGCCAGGCGCGCCGACATCGCGAGGTAAAAGACGGCCCCCGCGAATCTTGAATGGTGCTTCGTGATGTAGGACAGCCGGCTTCGGAAATGGACGAAGGTCTTGTCGCGCATGTACGGACGCGCGGCCGCGCCGAGATGGACCATGGCGACACCCGGCCAGAATCGGACCTTCCACCCGAGATTCCAGGCTCGGCGACACCAGTCGATATCCTCGTCGTAGATGAAGAAGCGCTCGTCGAGAAGTCCGACGGCGTCCAGGCACTCGCGCCTCACGAAGAGGAAGCTTCCACAGACCCAGTCGACGTCGCGCTCCGTCAGCACGGGGTTCCGCTCGGCCGCCGCGAGCCTCACCCCGAGCACGTCGAGGATGCCGTGCCAGGCGCGGGGAAAGGCGAAGCACGAGGGCTGCACGCTCCGCGCCTCGTCGGCGTTGAGGTGGCGGATCCCCAGGGCGCCGACGCCGGGATGCCCGTCCAGGTAGCCGACCGCCTCGCCGAGAGCGTTGCCGATCTGAACGGTATCGTTGTTCAGCAGCACGACGTAGCGACCGCGCGCCACGCGCATCCCCTGGTTGTTGGCTCGGCTGAACCCGCGATTGTCGGGATTGGCGATCAGGGCCACCCGGGGGAATCGCTGCGCGAGCGCCTCAACGCTTCCGTCCCGCGAGCCGTTGTCGACGACGATGATCTCGTACTCGATGCCGGCCGTGCACGCCGCGACCGAGGACAGGGCGGCCGTCGTGAGCGACAGGGAGTTCCAGTTCACGACGACGATCGAGAGGTCGATGCGCCGGCCGTCGCGGCTCACGCGGCGCTCTCGACGACGTCGAGGATTTCGGCCGCCATGTCGTCCCACGACCGCCGGCGCAACGCGTGCGCGCACTCGAGCTGCGCGTCGAGAATGCGGTCGCGGTCCTGCCACCACTCGCGCAGCCGCCAGGCGATGTCACCGGCGTCACGCGGCTCCGGAATCAGGAACCCCTTCAGCGCCGGCGGGACGCGCTCCGCCACCCCGGCGCTCGCGGTGACGAACGTCGCCAGCCCCGCGCACAGCGCCTCGTGGGCGGCGAGGCCATAGGGCTCGTACCGTGTCGGCGAGATCAAGGCATCGCACGCCGCCAGCACGCCCGCGACGTCGCTCGAAAACCCGACGAAGTGCACGCGGGAGGACCACGGCATCTGCGTAAGGCGGTGCCTCCAGTACGGCGCTTCGGCTCCGCTTCCGATGACGGCGAGGTGGCACGGCCACGCGGGATCCCGCATGAGTTCCGACCACACCTCGAACACCGTCTCGAATCCCTTTCGAAGATCTCCGAGCGCACCGACGAAGGCCGCCACGGGAACGTCGGCCGGCCAGCCGAGCGCCCGCCGCGCGGCGCGGCGCTCGCCGGGAGACCGTGGATAGAACCGAGTCGCGTCGATGCCGTAGTAGACCGTCCGGATGCGCCCTGGCTCGATACCCAGATGGCGGCGCAGGTCCTCGGCCGTGCGGGCGGAATTCGCGATGATGATCGACGCGCGGCGAAGGGCGGCGCGCTCGAACGCGAGGAACATCCGGTGCACGAGCTGTCGCCGCCAGCGCAGCGGGCCACCGCGACGGGTCTCGGGGCTGTACGCCGCATGCACGTAATGGACCCAATTCGCGCCGCCCCACACGCAGTTGCCGCCGTTGCTGAGGACGTGCGGGCGCCGCCCGGCCAGACGCCACGCGCACAGTCGTCCGCTGAGATCGACGAAGGGCGCGGCCGCCGCGTAGGAGTTCGCGGGTTTCGGGACGCGATGGATGAGGACGTTGGGCGCACTCGCCAGTTCCGGGGCGACGCGGTGGGCGACGAGATGCAGCTGGCGGCCCCGCCGAACGGCATAGTCGGCGAGGGCGAAGTTCGCCATGTCCATCCCACCGGTCCTCACGAAGTCGCCTGTGACAACGACGTGCGGCCGGACGAACACCTCGTCGCGGAGGCGCCGGCGGAGCGTCTCGTAGGAAAACGAGTCCGCGCACGCGACGAGCTCGGCACCAATTGCACGCGCGGTCGCGCGCGCTGGGAGGCCATCGACGGCGGCGGCGAGACGGTCGAAGTAGTCCTCATCCCAGGCGCCGTGGTAGTCGACCAGCATGTTCGGCGGAAGGACCTCGGCCGCCGTGCCCACACGGCTGGCCAGAACGTACTTCCCGGCCGCCATGTACTGCACGAGCTTGCCCGTCGTCCGCGCCTTGCCGACGGCATCGTTCGTCTGGGTCGACAGCGCAACGTCGAGGGCGGCCAGCTGCTCCCATGCCTCTGCCCCGTGACTCGGCTCGATGAACAGGATGCGATGGCCGACGCCGCGTCGAGCGACGAGCTTGCGAAGGTGTCGCACGCCGTCGCCCGCGACGAGGACCACACCGACGACATCCCGCCGGGTCGAGCGCGCGACAGCTTCGATCACGTCACGGCCGTAGCACCACTGCCGATACGGATTCCAGTGGGCCGTCCCCAGCACGCCGATGGCGAGGGTCTCGCTCGAGATGCCCCAGCGGCGCCGCACATGGTCGCCGTCGCGAACACCCGCGAATTTCGGATCGAACCCATCGGGAATCACGACGCTGTCCCGTCCCGACATCGCCTTCACGCGCATCGCGAGGCCGCTCGAGCGCACGACCACCTTCGTCGCGAGGCGATAGGCCAGGCGCTCGATGACGACGGCCATAAGGGCCCCGACGCGGCCGCCCTGTCCCGAGGAACGGATGAGCGCTCCGGTCGCGTCGCCGGTGTCGAGGACCACCATCGCGCGAGAGGTCAGCCTGGCAATCAACCCGGCCAGCACGGTGGACACGGCGCAATCCACGAGATAAACGCACGTCGGTCGACGTCGGAGAATGTCGAGGGCGAATGCCCAGACCGCACGCCGCCGATCGCCATCGCGATGAATGATGGTCGCCCCACCCGCCGCCTCCGCCACGCACGCCGCCCGCTCCGACATCGCGCTCCCGGGAGGCGCGTTCACGAGAATCACGGTCCGAGAGCCTGCGAGCGTCATGGCCGAACGACCGGAGCCGGAGCCTGGGCGACCACCCGCGGTCAGGGCGTGCTGGCCGGCGCGGTTGCCCGAGACGCCCTCGACGCTCCCGAGCAGGCCGCGAAGAGCATCGCGTTCAGCAGCCAGAATTGCAGGCCGAACTCACCGATGAAGAGCGGGTATGAAAACGTGAGGGCCACGGCCCCGAGATCGTACGCCACGATCAGCGAGGCCCAGACGAACATCGGCGAAGACGCCGGCGCGCGTCGACGCAATCGCACGGCGGTGACGAGCGCCATGGCCACCGCCCAGGTATACGCCACCATCAGTGGAACCCCGCCATCGAAAATCCATCCGGTCCACTGGATCTCGACCCACAAGCCCGGGGATTGCGAGCCGGAACTGCCGTCGCCGAAGTAGTAGCTCGCCATCCCCCATCGGGCCAATCCGGCTCCGAGCGGATAGTCGGGGAGGTCTTCCGTGAACGTCTGCTCGAGAAAGTGACCGCGATTCGCGTAGTAGACGGTCTGCGGACGTTCGTCGACCAGCGTCGCGATCCGGTCGAATACCTCGGTACCGCCGATGAGGACGGCGATGTTCAGGCTCGCCAGGAGCGTCAGGACGACGATGATCAGCGTCACGAGCGCCCGGCGACCCCGGCGGAGCGCGAGACAGACCACGAATCCCGACACGATCAGGCCCGCGACGACCAGAGTGGACCGCAGCTGCGCGAGATAGATCGACGTCAGCGCGAGGGTCATGCTCAGGACACACAAGGCTCGCATGAGGCGCCGGCGATCGGCCACGAACAGCGCGGTGCCGATGGCGACAGCATAGAGGCCGGAGACGCCGGCCGCACCGGGAATATCGCTCACGCCCATCGCGCGATACACCACCTCGCCTCGCGCGTTCGTGATGACGGAGGCGCCGGCGACTTCGGGATCGATGATGGACGACAGGTTGGGATCGAACGTGCCCGGGAACTGTATCTGAAGGACACCGAGCGTGGCGCTCAGCGAATGAAAAGCCCAGATCAAGACGAGAACGCGCTTGAGCATCTGCTCGTCGATTCGCAACCGCGGGATCCAGAACACCGGCGCCAGGATGGCCAGGTACAGTCCGGCATGCACGCTCCCCGCGACGTACCCGGTGGTGTCCGGATGGAACAGAGACAAGCCGACGACCAGGAGCACCCCGGTCGCGGGCAACACCGCCGGGTGGCGCGGCCCCTTCCCACCCACCAGCACCATGAGCACGAGACTGAGCAGGTAGATCGCTACCCGCAGCCACATCCGCATCCCCGTGAACGGCCCGAATGCGATCGCCGTTTGACACGCGAACATGGCGACCAGGAACATGGTCACGCATTGCGCGAACGGCGAGCGCTGATCGGTGATGTCGCCGTGCATGAACCCGAGGCCACGGAGCGTCGCCATCACGTCGAGGCCTCGCAACGGTGACGCCGGCGGCCGGATCCCGGCGCGCCGAGCCTCGCCCGTGGCGCCGCGTCGATGAGGAAGCGGCAGGACACCATCGCCGGTGCTCGCATTTATCCGTTGATCCGGGCAACTCGCCGATACACCGAGATCGCGTCGGTGCCCATCCGCTCGCGGTCGAAGTATTTCAGAGCCGTCACCCGGGCGTAGGCGCCGAGCCGTGACCGCAGGCCTCTCTCGCCGACGACCGTCCGGAGCGCCCGCGTCAGATCCGCGACATTCGCCTCGCAGAGGATGGCGTCCTCACCGTCCCGCACGAACTCGGCGACGCCGCTCCGCCGGCTCGCGATGACGGCACGGCCGCAGCCCATGGCCTCGGCGATGACGAGCCCGAACGGCTCCGGGCGCGTGCTCGCGTGCACGACGACGTCCAGCGCGCGCATCGCCGCCGCGGGGCGATCCACGAA
>Ga0137415_10004198_pt1 | contig 14260 bp, 12 predicted proteins | sample CZODoug3_1_1_16f_FD_183082 | JGI IMG/M metagenome (GOLD analysis project Ga0137415, IMG submission 183082) | Vadose zone soil fungal communities from Angelo Coast Range Reserve, California, USA - CZODoug3_1_1_16fungal (Hybrid Assembly) | ecosystem: Environmental > Terrestrial > Soil > Vadose... | reverse complement strand
GTCGGTCAGGGCTTTGGCATTGACTTAAGAAACCGCAAAATTCCGCTAGTCCATCAGTACACTCTTGGACTGCAGGCCCAACTGCCGTCGCAGATCACCGCGGAAATTGCGTTTATAGGAACACACGCCGCCGATCTACGAGCCTCGAAACAATTCAATGGATTGAGTCCGGCGGATTTCCAGAAGGGACATGATAATCCGGGCTATCTCGATCAACAGGTGACCAACCCGTTTTACGGTGTACTCCCGAACACTGTGGACATGGGCAAGAACCCGACCATACAGGCGAAATACCTGATGGTTCCTTACCCGCAATATAACGGCAATCTGTACATCTACACCTATGCTGGAGGATTCAGCAACTACAACTCGATGATTGTGAAGTTGGAAAAACGCCTTTCCGGTCAGGGGATGTTGACCAAGGGGCTCAGCTTCCTGACTTCGTTTACATGGTCGAAGCTGATGTCGGCGACGGGCTTGCTCAATAACAATGGCGCGAGCCTTGTCGATGCAAACCCCTATTACGCCATCGACAGCTCAGACCGTCCGTGGGATCTCGCCTTCAGCGGCCTGTATGGGCTTCCTATCGGCAAAGGTGGAATCGTTGCCAGCAATGCACATGGGTTGCTGGGCGCGGCGATCAATGACTGGCAACTCGACTGGATCTTTTCCAATGACGGCGGAACGCCAGTCGGATACCCCAACAACGATATCTATCATTGCGGCAGCAACTACAACATTCACTCTAACCACAAGACCTGGAAGAGTTACATCAACAACGATCAGCCTTCGTGCTGGAACACTTTCCCGGAATACACTGCTGTAACAAATCTGCCGAGGGTCACCAGCATCCGTAATCCCTGGGCACAACAGACACAACTCGGCCTTGAAAAGAAGTTCGCCATCCGCGAGGGTGTCAAGCTGCAATTCAAAGCCGAGGCATTCAACGTAACCAACACGCCGATCTTTGGCAGCCCCAACACAAGCAGCCCGGAGCAGGCTCCAGCCCGTACCAGCATCACCAACCCCAACCAGCCCGGCGCATGGTCCGGTTATGGGACGATCGGTTCAACTCAGCAGAATTTCCCGCGCCAGTTGCAACTGTCGCTCAAGATTCTCTATTAAATTGCTCCTTTTACCTCCCTCAGGGTGCCGTGTGCAGTTTTGCGGCACCCCTTCTTTTGAGGAAGCGAGTTTGCCTCTATCCAGGTCTACTTTCCCCTATTCCATTTGTTAAGAGTTGGTTGTGTTTGGGTTACTCCCCAGTGGCTGCATTGACAGGGCTACAACAGAGTTCTATAGTTTTGAGTGTAGGTCTGCGCTTTCGGGATTCGTCGCGTGGGCCTGCGATCGCCGCTCCTGTTCAAAACCCCTGCCTGCCGGGTGCTTCAGTTTGGAGACCGACTTTGGTCCCGTCTCTGCCGAACTTCGTGCGACAAGGTTGCGGTCAGGAACCACGATCCCCGATTCTTCGCGGATCTGCCTAGTAATCTCAAGCGATCAGCGACGAAAAACCGCAGTTTATGAGCCGGTGGATGCACGATCTGCATCTCCTATGACTGCAGGGCGGATATGCGGGAGCCGCCGACCGAGTCCCGGAGCTGGCAGTCATGGCAGACGTCCTTAATCCTGAACAAACCGAGAGCACTCCTCTGAACACCGAAGAATTAGAAACCCCGACGCTGGAAGCCGCGACGGAACATAACGAGCCGTCCATCGAATCCACCCTTAACCCGGAAGTTACTTCCGTTGAAACCTCCCCATCCCCTGAAGCGCTTGCTGAGTCAAGTCATGAATCCTATGACGAACCCGACTTGAACAGCATGGAAGACTTCGCAGCCGCGCTTGAGTCGTTTGACCGCGAGCAGGCGGCCGAAGCTGCCGCACAGGCATTTGACGATCACACCATCGTGTCCGGAACCGTGATCAAGATCACGGACAAGCACGTAGTTGTGGATGTGGGGCTCAAGTCCGAAGGTCTTATTCCGATCGAGCAAGTCGTCGACCACACAGGCCAGTCCAAGCTGAAGGCTGGTGACCCGGTTGAAGTCGTTGTCGAGCGGGAAGAGGCCGAGGGCGGTTATCTGTTGAGCTACGAAAAAGCTCAGCGGCATCGCGTCTGGGATGTGATTGAAAAGGCAGCCAATGAGAAGACCCCGGTTATCGGCACCGTTCTGGGCCGCGTAAAGGGTGGCCTCACCGTCGATATCGGCATCAAGGCATTCCTGCCTGGCTCGCAACTGGAGATTCGCCCGGTTCGTAACCTCGACGCCTACATCGGCCAGCCGATTGAAGTCCGCGTCATCAAGCTGAACAAAAAGCGTGGCAATGTCGTCGTCTCTCGCAAGGAGATCCTTGAGGAAGAGCAGAACGCAAAGCGCTCGACGACACTTGAGCACCTGGAAGAGGGCAGCATTCTGACGGGTACTGTCAAGAATCTGACCGACTACGGCGCATTCGTGGATATGGGCGGCATCGACGGCCTATTGCACATCACCGATATGTCCTGGGGACGTCTGACGCATCCGCGCGATCTGGTGAATGTCGGCGACGAGATCCAGGTAAAGGTCCTCAAGTTCGACAAAGACAAGCAGCGTGTATCGCTCGGCTTCAAGCAGTTGACGCCAGATCCCTGGCTGGATGCTGTCGAACGGTACCCTGTTGGCGCCCGCGTTCGTGGCCGCGTCCTGAGCGTCACCGATTACGGCTCTTTCGTCGAGCTGGAGCAGGGCATTGAGGGACTGGTACACGTCTCGGAAATGACCTGGTCGAAGCGGATGAAGCATCCCTCGAAGTTAGTAAAACCAAGTGATGAGGTCGAGACGGTCGTTCTTAGCGTCAATCCGTCTGACCGCCGCATCTCGCTGGGCATGAAGCAGTTGCTCGAAAATCCATGGGAGAATCTGTCGGAGCGCTATCCGACCGGCCAGACCGTGGAAGGCCGGGTACGCAACCTGACCGACTTCGGCGCCTTCATCGAGATCGAGGACGGCATCGATGGCCTCGTTCACGTGAGCAACCTGAGCTGGACCAAGCGCGTGAAGCATCCTTCGGAAGTCCTGAAGAAGGGCGAGAAGGTGCGCGCCGTGGTGCTTGGCGTTGAGCCCGAGAACCGCCGCCTGTCGCTGGGCATCAAGCAGCTCCAGCCGGATGTCTGGGAGACCTTCTTCCTCCAGCATCGAGTGGGAGATGTGGTCAAGGGCAAAGTGCTGCGGACGGCTCAATTTGGCGCGTTCGTCGAGATTGCCGAGGGCGTGGAAGGTCTCTGCCACGTCTCCGAAGCAACCGACCAGCATGGTACTCCAGTGAAACTTGAACAGGGCCAGGAACACGAGTTCAAAATCATCAAGATGAATCAGGATGAGAAGAAGGTCGGCCTGAGCCTGCGCGCAGTAGGCGAAGAAGCCAGCCGCGCGGACGTGGAAGCCTACAAGCAGCCCGTCTCAAGCTCCTCTACTACAACACTGGGTGATCTGATGAACTGGAAGCGCGAACGGTAAAGACAGGCAATAGAAGATCAAGATGCCACCCTTCAAGGGTGGCTTTCTTGTTTCCGATCAATTTTTCCGCCTCCCATCCAGGGTAAGGTGTATGCACGTATGGGGAAGCAGGCATGACGGCGCTGAACTGGTTACCGCCCGGCAAAAAAGCAGCCGTCTGCTTCACCATCGATGACGTGCACCCAGGCAAATCCTCCGACGCCTATGAGGCAGGCGGCGACTTGGCCAGCGGAGCACTCGGCCACGTCGCCTGGCTCTTAGACCGGCATCCTCAATTACAAACCACGCTCTTTGTCACCGCCGACTGGCGGGAGATCAACCCAGCGATCACCCGGCGATCTCTCGCAAAATTGCCTTTCATTCGGGATCGCGTCTTTCTTAGCGATATCTTGCCGGCAGGGACGATGCGTCTGGACCGGCATCCGGGATTCGTCGCCTATTTGAAATCCCTTCCCCGCACCGACGTTGCGCTCCACGGCCTGTACCACGTCCGTAAAGGGCCGCATATTGCGACAGAATTCCTGGATCGCAGCCGCGCGGAGTGTACGGCGATGCTGGCTGAAGCGATCAGTATCTTCCGTAAGGCCGACTTACCTTATGCACCGGGCATGTGTCCGCCTTCATGGGCATTCTCCAGCGATCTGGGAGAGGCCATGGTGGCAAACGATCTGACATTTGTAGCGTCAGCACGCGATATTCGCACCGCCATTGCACCTGATGCCATGACGGCCATGAGCGGCCTGCGGGGCGTATCGCTCATTTATCCGGAAATAATTCAACAGGGCAAACTCATTCACTTCACAACAAACTTTCAGGCGACCTCCTCATTGGATCGCGCAATCGAGATCGTCGAAATGAATGGGCTATTGGCGATCAAGGCGCACATCATCAAGAACGGCTGCGGCCACATCGCTCTCGACGGCCTAGATGAGCTTTATAGAAACTATCTGGATCTCGTCTTCTCCGAGCTTGAGCAACGCTATGGCAACAGTCTCTGGTGGACATCGATGGCAGAGATTACCGCACATATCAACACGACCCATCAACCTCAGACCGAGGATCTCGAGTTAGCCGCACATGACGCCTGAAACCGTAAGCCTGCAACTGGAGATCAACCCGGAAGGCATCGATGACGAATATCTTCGCTGCCTGAACACTTGCTTTCCCAACTGGGGCGACGAGCAAGTATCGGATTGGGTCTTTCATCGCGCGTTGCCGCCCGACCCACCGCCAGATCGATTTGTGTTGCGGGAAAACGGCGAACCGCTCGCCGGATCGGCAGTGAGCTATCGCAGCGTAGGGCTCCCAAACGGAAATACGATACGCGCTGGCATCATGACCGGCTCCTGGACGCTGCCTGCGGCACGCGGCCGTGGATGCTTCACGCAGATGATCGAAACATCCATATCGATCACCAGAGAGCGGGAAGGCGCATTGCTGCTCGCCTTCGTCACCGAAGACAATCCCAGCCGCCGCCAATTGGAAAAAGCTGGAGCTGCCCTCATCCCCACCTCTTACCTGATTGCAGAAAACACCCTGGGATCGCCTGCGCCGCCGGAAAATCCGCTCTTTCCTGCAAAAGACATCTCTAGGCTCTTTCAATCCTGGCAACAGCGCAGAGCAGGCAGATGCCACTTTACCTATACATCACTGCAAGACTGGAAAGGCCAGTTTGCCGATCGTCCGTGGCAGACGGAAGTCGTACAGAATAGCTCGGGATCTTTTGCCATTCTTGAGAAACACACAGCCACTACAAGAATCAACGCCTTGAGTGGGATATTGTTTGAAGAAGAACTGTCGCTACTGCACATGTTGCGCGCTCAGGCTCAAGCAGAAGGACGAAAACTGTTTCTACTTTCCACCGATGCGGTGCTCTCCGCTGCTTGCAAGCTGGAGGGCTTCACAGAGAAACAAGGTTTTCTCACAGCCATGGTCACAGACTGGCCTCAACTTGGCCGCGCATCAGGAGTATCTGCAGTACCCGGAAGTCCAGCCAACAGCTTGCTGGCAGACCCGTCGAGTCCCTGGTATTTGGGGCAATGGGAATTGCAATCCGGAGACAGAATGTAAAGAGAGGCTCCGCAATGCGAAACCTCTCTGTAATACAACCTTACGTTTCTATTTATCAGTTTTGATTTTCAGGTCGAGAACAACCTGCTTCTTCGAGTCAAACGAGCTGATGGACTTATTGGAACTCTTCTTACCCTGGAATTCGGCCCATACGGTGTAGTCCGTATCGGCTGAAATCTGACCAAAGCGGTAACCGCCGTTCTGTTGCGAAATAAAGCTGCGGATGCTGTTCGTCTTCGAGTCCTGCAGGTAGACGACAGCATTGGGCAACGCTGCTTCCGACGAATCAAGAACGCGCCCCGTCAACGTCTTCGTCGTAGCGCTCTGCGCGAGCGCAATACCAGAGCAGATAAAGAGTATGGCAGCCAGAACAATGGAGCATCTTTGGGCCGCACATAAGATACGCTTATACATTCCTATTCCTCTTCTTCGTCGTTGAATTCCTCATCCTCGTCTTCGTAATCTTCATCGACTTTAGATAATTCTAGTGGATCTGTGGCTACAACCTCGTATTCGGTACCACATTCATCGCAAGCGACAACATCGCCTTCATCTACTTCATCAGCGTCGAAATCGAGCGCGCTTTCGCATTCAGGGCAAATTGGCATGGGACCCTCCAATCTGGAGTATTCAAAAATTTAAGATTTCTTCGATACATGTAAAAATACAACGTCTTCGGTGTGGAAGAAAAATCCTGCGCCTGGGAACAAAGCCGTCCGCATCTTCGTCTTCAGCACCACTGGATATCTTTTGATGAGCATAATCAAATTTCGCTTCTTCCATTTTGCAACTGCGCTTCTGGTCATGAACCTCACAACCTTTGCCGTGCCTGCATATGCCAGCTTTGACGGTACAACGCGCGATCTGGATGCAACCGGCAATGCAATTATGCCAATGCCTGCGGACCCGGTAATTGCCAAAGCGCTCAAGGACATATCAGCCACCCAGATACAGCATACGATTGAGGCATTGGTGTCGTTCCACAACCGCAGCACTCTCTCCAGCATGGAGAAAGACTTGCCCAAGGGCCAAGGGGTTAGCGCTGCAGCGGACTGGATTGAGGCAGAACTGAAAAAATATTCCGCTGAGTGTGGCGGCTGTCTGGAGGTGAAACGAGACACCTTCACCGAGCCGCCCCAGACTGGCCCTAATGCCCGGATTCTGAAGCCGACGGTGATCTCGAATGTCTACGCCATTTTGCGGGGAACGGACCCGGCACAGGTAAAGCGAACCGTGCTGGTGACGGGACACTACGACTCCCGCAACACGGATGTGCTTGATACGCATGGGCTTGCGCCCGGAGCCAACGACGACGCCAGCGGAGTGGCAGTCAGCCTGGAATGCGCCCGTGTGCTCTCGAAGCTTAAATTCCCCGGAACCCTGGTATTTGCGGCAGTCGCAGGCGAAGAGCAGGGACTGAACGGCAGCAAACACCTCGCCCAATTGGCAAAACAGGAGGGCTGGCAGTTAGAAGGGGTGCTAAACAACGACATCGTAGGCGGCAATGTGACACCGGGCGAAAACTTGCAGGACGAAAGCGCCGTGCGAGTCTTCTCCGAGGGAATTCCTGCAAGCGCTTCCTCTGACGAAGCAAAGCGTATTACAGCCCTGGGCTACGAAAATGATTCCCCGTCACGCGAGCTGGCGCGAGCCGTGGCGGATGTTGGGCGCACCTATACCGAGCAGGCTGGCACACACCGGTTGACGACCAAGGGCCCAGTCCGCTCACATGCCATCGCTGTCGACTTCTTCCATCCAGTCCTGGAGTTCCGCCGGGACCGTTTTCTACGCGGGGGTGACCATACTTCTTTCAATCAAGAGGGATTCACAGCAGTTCGCTTTACCGAGTGGCGCGAAGATTTCAATCATCAGCACCAGAACGTCAGGACTGAAAATGGCGTGGAATACGGCGACCTGCTGAAGTTTGTGAATTTTGAGTATGTTGCCCGGGTTGCGCGGCTGAATGCAGCGACACTGGCTACGTTGGCGACTGCTCCACCTCCTCCAGCGAATGCGCAGATCGTAACGAAGAACCTGGACAATAACACGACGTTGGAGTGGTCCGATGGACTGGGCGCTCCAGCAGGAATGTACTATGAGATTGTCTGGCGCGAGCTGAGTGCTCCCGATTGGCAGCGTTTTACCAATACCACTCTCGCTCTCGATCAGCTACGAGGGCCCGATGACAGGCAGTCGATTACCTTACCTATTTCAAAGGATAATGTGATCTTTGGCGTTCGAGCAGTGGATGCCCAGGGACATAGAAGTATTGCGGTGGTGCCTTCGCCAGTCCGGTAAAGCAGCATCCTGGATCATCGCCAGATATTCGTTCGCATCACCTCAAAGTGATGATCGTATGTCCATACTTCAACTCCGATACGCGCGGCTATAACTGCCACAGCAGCATCAAACAGCGTAATAGGCTGGTCATGGAAAGCTATGGCTCTGTTCATAGCATCCCGGTAATCTTCCGAAGTTGGGTTCAGCAGTAGAGCTCCAGTCTGGAGCTCAGCCAACCAGTTTGAAGCTATCCGGTTGCCTAACCTTCGCAGCACCAGCGTGTAGGTCTCAAGCATGGTTGGATACGCAACAATAACATCACGCTTGTCGCGCACAAGCCGTTTCAACTCTCGTTGAGCTCGTTGATGATGTGCATCGCTAGTATCAACAGCGGCGTAAAGAGGTCCCGTATCTGCAAGAACAGCTGGCTTCATCGCGCAGACAGATACACATCATGGAATTCACTTACATCGCTGCGTCCGCTTCCATGTTCTGCTGGCGTAATGCGGAGAGAGCGCTTGGGGCGTATGTAGCCTTTTTCCGTCAAATATTGACGCAGCGCCACTTGAACAACAGCCGTAAGGGAGGGGGGCGCCTCTTGCGCGAGTATATAACTCTCCACCGCTTTATCAAGATCGTCAGGAATCGTGACCGTGGCGCGTTTCATGTCTGCAGTTTAGCATCTATTGGTGAAACTGGTGAAAACATAGTTTGGCCATCGATGGAGGATCGGAACTGCACCTCTCATCCCGAACCTGAGACAATAGTTAAGTCATCTTAGGTCGATATGCCACGTACTGGCGGTATTCTTACTTTTCCGGATTTTCGCGGCTTCACACGAAAGCTCGTCGTGTGGAATGTGATTGTTTTCTTTGTCTTCCTCATCCTGGGGCTCGCCTCAGCCCCAAATGCATCTCTGCTCTTCAAGTACACGGCGCTGATTCCACCGCTCTTTCTGCATGGATTCGTATGGCAGATGGTGACGTACAGCTTTGTCCACCAGGGCATTCTGGGCACGGCACTGGAGATGCTCTCGTTGTGGTTCCTGGGTAGCTTTCTTGAGTCGAACCACGGCTCGCGGTGGTTGGCAGAGATTTATTTCGTCTCCGTGCTGGGTGCCGGCATTGCGGCCATTCTTCTTTATCTGGCTCTCCCCGGAGACGCCGTGGGCGCAATCGCGCTTTACGGCTGCTATGGCGGGATCTTCGGTCTCCTGATCGCCTTTGGCGTGCTCTATGCCGACATGCAGTTCATGATGTTCCCACTGCCGATGATGATCAAGGCCAAATACCTGGTAGCGTTCTACCTGCTGCTGGCATTGGCTTTCCTGTTCTCGGCCGAGCGTGCACTTGCCTTCTCCCAATTGGGCGGAGCGCTTGCCGGATACATCTACATCAAATTCGCGCCACGCCGCGGATTCGCCTTCGCCGGCAGCGAGCGCTACTTCGGCCTGCGCAACAACTACTATCGCTGGAAACGCCGCCGCGCTGCAAAGAAGTTCGAAGTCTACATGCGCAAGCAAAACCGCGACGTGCACTTCGATCACGAAGGACGCTACATCGATCCCGACAAGGACCCGAACGACCGGAAGTGGATGAATTGAAATAGCTAAGAAGCGGTTAGCTGAAATCCGGTCAGCTAAGAACCGGTTAGCTAAAAGGCGGTTAGCGGTAAACCTTTGTACTCCTGTGCATGCGTCTTCATTGCGATTCCATGATCCTAATGAAGACACGGCATTTTCGTGATTTGCAAGTTTGGCAACGATCCATGATTTTGGCTCGTAACGTTTATTCGGCAACTCAGAATTTTCCGAAGAATGAAATGTTTGGATTAACCAGCCAACTCCGGTGCTCCATGCGCTCATGGGCACGCTCAGAGGTGATTGATCAAGACGTAAAGAGGCAGTTGTCCTGCTAACCGGTTCTTAGCTGACCGGATTTCAGCTAACCGCTTTACCAGCTAACCGGACTTTAGCTGCTCTCCTGGTGTATCGTGAATCTTTGCGGCACTTTTTCCGCAAAGACGTTCTTTTGTGTGAGGTTTACGATTCGCGTGAGAGTTGCTGTCCGTTTCCTGTCCGCTGTTTTTACCTTTGCCCTATTACTGGTACCCGCAACCCATTTGCATGCCCAAATCACGGCGACCGCTCCTATCACGGAGCAGCCTGAGTACTCGAACCGTTGGGACGTCTATGGTGGCGCGGCCTATTCGCACTTCAATCCTGGTCCCGGCAAAGGCGTGCAAGCCATTAATCTGCTTGGCTGGAACGGCTCGGCGATTGCATATTTCCGCCCCACTTGGGGCATTGAAGCCAGCGCGCGTGGCTACTACGGCGATATGGATGTTCCGCAAAACGGGCTGGGCGTACCGGCCAAAGCGGCTATGTCCGAGCACCTGTTTCTTTTCGGCCCGAACTTCCGTTTTCTTCGCACGCCAAAGTATGCCGCGGGAATGCATGTTCTGATCGGCGCGGCCTATGGCTCGTTCGATAAGGATTTTCCCCAGGGTATCCAGCCGATCCAGGTTGCAATCTACAACAACAAGCTGGCGTTCGGAGCGGTAATCGGAGCCTATGGCGACTACAATCTAAGCCCCAAATGGGCAGTCCGCCTCATTGCTGACTACCAGCCTACACGCTACGGCTACAGCACCCAGAACGAGTTCGCCGGGTCGATTGGGGTCGTGTACAAAATCGGAAGCCTGCACAAGTAACCAGCTAAGAGATGATCAGCTAGCCATCTCGTAGCTGGTCTGCTTAGCTGATTTTCGTTGGCCTGATGTGCAGTTCTCTTAACTGCTGCTCACTGACCGGAGTCGGCGCATCGACCATCAGATCGATAGCTTTGGCCGTCTTCGGGAAGGCGATCACTTCGCGCAGGCTTGAAGCTCCGGCAAGGATCATCACGATACGGTCCAGGCCCAGAGCAATGCCACCATGCGGAGGAGTGCCGTACTGGAGCGCTTCGAGGAAGAAGCCAAAGCGCGACTTCGCCTCCTCGTCCGACATGCCCAGCGCACGGAAGATCTGCTGTTGAACATCCTGGCGATGGATACGGATCGACCCTGAGCCTAACTCCAGGCCGTTCATGGCAATGTCGTAGTAAAGAGCGCGAACCGAAGCCGGGTCAGAGACGAGACGATCCATGTCCTCATCATGCGGCGAAGTGAACGGGTGATGCGCAGGCATCCACTTGCCCGTCTCTGCATCGTGCTCAAACATGGGGAAATCCGTCACCCAGATGGGGCGGAAGGCTGCCGAGCCGTCGACAATGCCGGTATTGCGCTCGGGCGATGCGACTACCTGATCGGTGACAGAAAAGGCTCCGTGGCGGTCGGCATACTTCTTCGCCAGCTCAACGCGCAGGGCTCCTGCGGCGCTGAGGACTGCAATCTCGCGCTCAGAAAGACGGCCCTCGAACTTGGTGTCCGAAGCACTGATGTGTATCGTCGAGTCGCCCGCAATGATGATCAGCAGGTCGTCAGGAGCTGACTTAGCAAGCTCGCGAATTTTCGCGACAGCTTCAGGGAAAGACTTCTCCAGCCTCTTAAGATCGTCAATAAGCTTCGCGCCTTTGCGCATATCGAAGAGCGGCCGGTTGTCGTCACGTTCCTTGCGCGAGAGCTCGCCAACCTTGGGGATATTTACAGCAACGACAGGCAGAGCAGGATCGATCAGCAGCGTCTGCAACTGCTCTGCGGTGAAGGCAGCTTTGATGTCGGTAAGGCCAGGCAGGCGCAGGTCCGGCTTGTCGATACCGAAGTTGCGCATCGACTCGTCATAGGTGATCTGCGGAAAGGGTGTTGGCAGGTCGATGCCAACACCCTTGAATGCGGCAGCCAGGAAGCCTTCGACGATACGGAAGACCGTCTCCTGCTGCGGAAAGGTCATTTCCAGATCGATCTGTGTGAACTCGGGCTGACGATCGGCGCGCAGGTCCTCATCACGGAAACAGCGGGCAATCTGAAAGTAGCGATCCATGCCTGAGATCATCAGGATCTGCTTGAACAGCTGCGGTGACTGCGGCAGCGCATAGAACTCACCCGGATGGACGCGGCTGGGGACAAGATAATCACGCGCGCCTTCGGGAGTGGACCGCGTCATAAAAGGTGTCTCAATCTCGAAGAAGCCCTGGCTCGACAAGTACTCGCGCACCGCGAGGGCGACCTTGTGCCGCACCTCAAAGTTGTGTTGCATCTCCGGGCGGCGTAAATCGAGGTAACGATACTTGAGGCGCACTTCCTCGTTGCCGATGGCATCTTCGGAAGGCGAAAACGGCGGCACTTTGGCATCGTTCAGAATGAGCAGCTCGTCGGCAGCGATCTCGATCTCGCCCGTAGCCATCTTGGGATTGACGACGCTGGCATCGCGCAAGCGAACCTTGCCCTGAGCAAGTACGACATATTCAGGACGCGCCTGCTCAGCCTTGGAGTGACCCGCAGGCGTCAGATCCTTATCAAGGACGATCTGGGTGATGCCGTAGCGGTCACGCAGGTCAAGAAAGATGAGGTTGCCATGATCGCGGCGGCGGTTGACCCAGCCCATAAGGGTAATGGTCTTGCCCGCATCGCTCGCGCGGAGTTCGCCACAGGTGTGTGTACGCTGTCTGGTGCCTAAGAAATCAAGCAAGGTAAAATTCCTGAACTCGTTTCACGATTCTGTTTTGTGTTAGGGCAATGTTCCACAACTTGCCCAAAAACTGGTTTGTATCAGGGCACGACTTCAGTCGTGCCGAAGAAATGTAGTTAAAGATCGGGCTTTAGCCTCTGCGCCTTTTGCTTCGCCAACCAAGTAAAACAAAAGGGGAACTTTTCAGGTAAATCCACCAGCCCCGCCTTCACTGGATTCTGAGCAATATATTCCCGATGTTGCACATAACTTTCCTTGCCGTCAACTCGCACTTCCGAAAATCCGCGTTGCCAAACTTCACCCACATATCCAAATTCTTTTTTCAGACGATATGAAAATCCGCCCTTAATAAATTGCATGGCCTTTTCGACTGTCATATCACTGTTAACCGTGATTAGTAGATGCACATGGTCAGGCATAACCACGAAATCATGTACCTGAAATCTTTGCGCTCTCATACAGAAACGCAGCCCATCAATGAACAGCATTGCATTGCGCTCCGATTGCAACAAGGCTCGTCCCATGCTTGTCTTCGTGGTAACGAAGAATGTGCGCGAAGAGCTTAGAATCTGATTCGAATCTACATTACGGGTTGGCCTCGCCATAGCAGGGGCTAAAGCCCGGTCCTTTTCTGCGTTTTTGCGGCACGACTAAAGTCGTGCCCTGATACAAAGCAGGAAATTTCCTGGGCAAATAGAATTTTGCACTCCTCACCCATATCGAAGCTTTGTTTAATCTCCATCTACAGCTATTCGTCTAAGTAGTTGATAGTGCTCCAAGGGACATTCGATGTTGTATGGTCAGAACCGCTCGGCGATCTAAATTCAACGGTCCAGCTGATTTCATCAATTTTTACGACCTCTAACACTCCAGAGTGACCTTGCGCCGATATCAAATCACCCAACTTGGGAATTCTCCAGTAGATTTCATGCTCTTGTTTTGCATGATCCATTAACTTTTGGCGAGCTATTACACGCTGTTCACGTGTAACAAAGTTTTTAATCTTTAGACTTTGTGATTGAACCTCATGTTCACCTAGCAAAATGATCTTGTAGGCTAGCTTCTCTCCGATCTCGAATGATTTCTTCAAACGGAAACTGCCATCGCCGATGTCGATGCGTAGACCTGCACGCCGCAACTCGCGCGCCAGCTCAAGCGCAGCCGCATTGAGCGCTTCGCCAAGAGGCGCAATGTAAGCATCCGCAAGACTCGGCTTGGTCTCGGCAGCCTGAGCCTGCAAAGTCAAAATCAGCCGGTCTTCACCAATAGCAAAGCCAATCCCTGGAGCCTTCGGCCCGCCGATCATTTCCGAGAGACCGTCATAGCGCCCGCCACCCAGCAGCGCATTCTGCGCCCCCAGACCGCCATGCGTGAACTCAAAGGTCGTCCGCGTGTAATAATCGAGACCGCGCACCAGCCTTGGATTGACCTCATACTTCACGCCGCAGGCATCGAGTGCAGCCAGTACGGCAGCAAAATGGGCCTTCGACGCATCGTCGAGATAGTCGGCAATCTTGGGAAGGCTGTCGATAATCTCCTGATCGTTCGGATCTTTGGAATCAAGAACCCGGAGAGGATTCGTTTCAGCACGACGCTGATTGTCTTCGCACATCAAATGCTTGACCGGTGCAAGAGCCTCTTGAAGCGCCGCAACATAGCGTGGACGATCACTCGATGAGCCGACGGAGTTAAGTTCGAGCTTCCAATTCTTGATACCCAACTCATCCAGAAAACTCGCGAGCATCTCCAACACCTCGGCATCGCGCAGCGGCGACTCCGATCC
>Ga0137415_10004196_pt1 | contig 14263 bp, 18 predicted proteins | sample CZODoug3_1_1_16f_FD_183082 | JGI IMG/M metagenome (GOLD analysis project Ga0137415, IMG submission 183082) | Vadose zone soil fungal communities from Angelo Coast Range Reserve, California, USA - CZODoug3_1_1_16fungal (Hybrid Assembly) | ecosystem: Environmental > Terrestrial > Soil > Vadose... | reverse complement strand
CCTCGGGCCAGATGCGCGGCCGCTCGGGGCGAACGGCTTCGGGTGGGGGGTCGGCGTCAGTCGGCTCGGGCTGGACCGCGATCTCAGGAGGGAGTTCCGACATCTGCAGAAATCTTAACCGGGGCCTCCTCGCGGGCCGATTGGTCAACCGCCCAAACGGTAAGGAACCGGCGGCGGAAGCGCTCGAGGGCCGGCAGCACCGCGGGGCCCAACACGGCGATCAACAAGAGATTTCCCACGGCTCGAAAGCTGTCATACACGACGGAGGTGGCCAGGTAGAAGGCCCCGAATCGGCGCAGCAGGGCCGCCATTCCGATCCCCGGCGCCCAGCTCAACGGCGACGATCCGGCGGCAACCAGCAACGGCCATTCCCAGAGGTCAAGGAGGATGCCGTAGGCGAAGCCGGCGGCGCAAGCATACATGGAGAGCGCCGCGATGGTCCTGGGTGATGATTTGCGGCCGCTGATTCGTCCCACGTATCCGGCGCCCATGCCGACCCAGCCAGCGGCCAGCATCTGGTACGGCATCCAGGGACCGAGGCCCGCGGTGAGGACGGCCGAGAGCAGCAAGGTCAGGGCGCCGCTGGCGAAGCCAAAGCTGGGACCCATGACAAAACCGCCGGCGATGATGAGGAAGAAGATCGGCGAAAAGCCGAGCAATCCGACCACGATCACCAGGCGAAGCGTGGCGTCGATCGCGACCAGCGCCGCGAGGATCGCCAGCAGGCGGGTGGATAGGTGATGCGTCTGGAGGGCCACCGCCAGCGCGACCAGGGCGGAAACCGCGACCAGCGCGCTGAAGAGGAGGACCGGCTGTGGAAACCTCGAACCCAGAGAGAGGGGAGCCAGGAACAGCCCGAATCCGGCGGCCGTAAGCGCCAGCAAGACGACATCCTCGGCGCCTGCCGCCACCCGGGTCCTCATACCGGGACCTCGTCAGGGAGGAGCCAGCCGCCGCCCACGAGTTTGCTGATCTGCGTCGCGAAGACCAGCGAGTCGCTGAGGACGGAGCCCGGCGGGCCGTCGGCATAGATCTCGCCCTCGGCCATCAGCAGCACGCGATCGGCTGTGCGCGCCGCCCATTCGACATCGTGCGTCGCGATGACGATGGCGGCACCGTCGGCCGCGCGTGCCCGCAAAAACGCGCTCAGAGCCTTTTTGACCAGGGGGTCAAGGCCGCGGGTCGGTTCGTCGAGGAGCAACAGCTGCGCCTCTGCGGCCACGACTGCGATCGCGAGCTGTTGCCGCTCCCCCGAGCTCAGGTCTCGCGGATAGCGGCGCAGCCAGGCACGAAACGGCGCCGCCACCTCAGGCGTCTGGCCGCGCAATTCATCCTCGACGGTAGCGGCGAAGAGCAGGGCATCGGCGTCTTGCGGCACGTAGGCGGCGCGGACATCGGCACGAGCTGTGCCACGTTGCGGCGTGAGCAAGCCGGCGATCAGTTTGAGGAGCGTGGTCTTGCCCGATCCGTTGCGCCCCATGAGCGCGGTGACCTGGCCGCGCCGCAGGCTGAGCGAAAGCGCGCGCACCGCCGGCACGCCGTTGTAGCGATATTCGAGGTTCTCGACGCGGCAGACCGCCGGGGTCGCTCCGCGGAAATCTCCGATATGAAAATTCCACTCCGCCGCTTGCGGGGGAGGGTAGGGTGGGGGCTTCGGCAGCCCCTGCGCATGGACGCGTGCGTCTCGCAAGCCGAGCGGGATGGGCGTCCATCCGGCGCGCAGGGCCAGGTCGACGACCGGCGGTCGCGCCCCACCTTCGGCGAGCGCGGTTCGCGGGGATTGATCCTTCAGGACCCCGGCCTCGAGGGTCCAGATCCGATCGACGAAGGGCGCGATCCGTTCGACGCGGTGCTCGGCGATCACCGTGGTCATGCCCAGCTCCGCGACCAGCCGCATCACCACCTGCAGCACGTCTTCGGCCGCTTGCGGATCGAGCTGCGAGGTCGGCTCGTCGAGCACCAGCGCCTGCGGATGCACGGCGAGGGCGGCGGCGATCGCGACCCGCTGGCGCTCGCCGCCCGAGAGGGTATCGATTCCACGCCGGCGCAGGTGGTTGATACCAACCTGGTCGATCACCTCCTCGACGCGCTTTCGCATCAGAGGACCGGACAGGCCGAGGTTCTCCATCCCAAAGGCGAGCTCGGCCTCCACGTCCTCGAGGACAAACTGTGCGTCCGGGTGCTGGAAGACGAAGCCAATGTGGGCCCCGAGTTCGCGCGGAGCATGGGTGCGTGTGTCGAGGCCGCACGCCATCACGCGGCCGCGAAACTCGCCGCCGGTACTGTGCGGGACCAGGCCGTTGAGGCACCGGAGCAGCGTCGACTTCCCGCTTCCCGACGCGCCACGCAGCAAGATGACCTGGCCGGGCTCGACGGCAGCCGACACCTCCACCAGGGCCGGGCGTTCGGCCTCCGGGTACCGGTAGCTGACGCCCTCAAGCGTGATGAGTGGCATGGTCCATTCGAGAAAGGCTGGCGCTGATCGCCGGCGTTGCCAGCAGCAAAATGGCCAGCAGGCTGTTGACGGTAGGCGCGCTCGGTGTCAGCCCGAGGTAGGGGTTGTACGTTTGCGCGGGCGTCAGCACGATGCCGGCAAGGGCCATCACCGCAGTGCCGATCACCGCCAGGTCGGCGATGGTCCAGGGTAGCGGACGGTAGCGGGAGCGCCGGCGGCTGCCGAAGCCACGCGCGTCGAGCGACTCGCCGTACTGCAGCGCCCGCTCGAGCGTCGTCAGCAACAGCGGCAGGAGTAGCTGCGGTGCCGAACGCCAGCCGGCACGCTGCCCCCGCAGCTGGCGGGCTTCCCGGATCGATTGCAGCGACGCGACCGTCTTTGGGGCAAAAGCGAGCGCAAGGGCGACGGTGGTGCCGGCGCGATAGAAGGGCCGCGGGAGCGCGGCGACCAGGTCGGCGCTGCGCACCGTTGTCTGCACCACGGCGAAGATTGCTACCGTGAGCAGGAGCGCCGCGCCGGTCGAGGCGCCGAACACCGCGGCATCGAGCGTCCAGGCGCCGCCGATGATGGGGATAGCGGGCAGCGTGAACAGCACGTGCGTCCCGAACCGGCTGAGGGCGACGCTGAAGATGATCGGGACGACGGCCAGCGCCAGGCCGATTTTCCAGTTGTGGACCCGATGTCCCCTGCGAAAGGCGATGAAGACGTTGATGACGATCAGCAGCAGGAGCACCTGGAGGAACGGGTTGCGTTCGATGAAGGCGGTGGCCAGCGCGGCCGTCGCCCAGCCACACCATGCGAGCGGATGGCGGGTCACGGCCTGCGCCGTCGCAGGTTGAAGGCGCCCAATCCGGTCAGCGCGATCACGGCGATGCCGAGCAGCACCCACGGTCCGAGGGGCGCGGGTGGCAGCGTGGGTGGGCCGGTCGCCGCCAGCGCGGTTGCGGTCGACGGCGAGACCGACGGGGCCAACGCCAGCATCGCCGGTGACGGCGTGTCGGACGGCGTGGTTGCGTCGGATGGTGTCGCGGTGGCGGGCGCCACGGCAGGGGGTGCCGCGCGTGTTGGTGGAGCATTGGTCGCTGCGGGCGGCCCGGGACAAACCTGGCTGAAGGTGACGGCCAGCGGCCGGGTTCCGGTCCCTACGGAATAGGTCCACCCTTCCACGTCGCCATCCCTGACGGAATAGCCGGTGACGCCGGTTGACCGAGCGACCCAACCGTTTCCAACCTGCGCCGAGTCCGACCAGTTCGGTCCGGACATCGGACCGAAGCATCGATCTGGGATCGCTGACGGCTGGCGATCGATTTGACAGACCGTGTACGCGCCTCCGCCCCAGTCGTAAACCTGGGGCGGCTGGCCAGAATTGACGCCGGCCAATTGCAACAGCGCGAGTCCGCTAATCGCCTCCTGCGCGAACTCGACGCATTTCCAGAGGACATGCGGTCCCGGCCAGGACGAGCCGTGCTGAACGACGAGCGCGGCACGATGGATTTGCGCGTGCGCCGACCCCTGCCACGTTACCGCCGCGGCAAGGGCCAGCGCCAGACCTACAAGTGACCGAATTACGAGGTGCGTGCGCGTCTCCGCGGTCGCAAGACAAGGGCGAGGGCGAGGGCGATGAGGGCGAGGCCGCCAAGCAAGGGTCGCCCATCGACGTGAGCGCCGGTCTGCGCGAGGACGGGCGCAGTCGTGGGGGTCGGGTGTGGGGTCGGGCTGGCCGTCGCAGCCGCTGGGCAAGCGAGCAGTGAGACGGCGCTTTCAGAAAGGCCTCTTGCCGTAAGAGGTCGCCCCAAAAATGCGGCTGGCGCGTCGGTGGTGGCAAACAGCTTGCTGTAGGGGCTGGCGATGGCGCCCGCATCCGAGCCGCTGGATACCTGCTGTCCCGCCAGGTAAGCCATGGCGTGCTCGAGCCTGGTGTTCCAGGCGTCATCGGACTGCAGATGCGCGGCGAGGATGGCCTGGATGGCCAGCTCGTCAGAGTTCGCATCGGCCGGCGCTCCCGGTGCGCTGCCGAAGGCGCCGTTGGCGTACACGCTTTCCAAGTAGCTGAAGCCCTTGGTGATCACGGCGTCATCGGCGGCGACCCCGGCGCTGATCAGCGCCTGTAGCACCAGCGCGGTCGTGTTCGAATCCTCGCCGTACTGGTCGGCATTGTCGGCGCTCCAGCCGCCGCTGGCCTTCTGTTGCGCTTTCAGGAAGGCGACCGCATCGTCTGCCACGGCCTCGCCGGCGGCGCGAAGTCCAAGGATGGCGAGCGCATCACTATAGATGTCGCCGCCGTATTCGCCGTTGGCGCCTTTAGCCGCTTGCAGCTGGGCGGCGACCACGGCGGTAGGCCCGGCGTCAGCAACCGAGGCGCGAGCCAGCAAGAGCTCCCCGTTGGTCCCGACATCGGTACTCGTCGCGGTCTTGAGGTAATCGGCGAGTGACGCCGCGCCGGCATGCATCGCCGAGGCTTGCTGGCCGGCGGCCGCCAGCCCGATCGCGACCTCCGATGAACGGGCAATGGGATTGCCGCCAGCTCCGATCTGGCCGTTGGCCTGTTGTTGGGAGCACTGCAGCCATTGCAGGGCTCGCTGGGCATTGGAGCTCGCGGGCGTTTGAGCCGATGCGCTCACCGATGCGAGCAGAAGTAGCGATGGGGCGAGGAGACTCGCCACGATACGACGTTGCATGTGTACCTCCAGATTTGTGCTGGAGGCCGATCGAGAAGATGCCTGGCACCTCCCTCTCAGCCTCGAAGAGGGTCGTGGTCCCCGACAGGCAGGTCTCCTGGCTCCGGATCGTTACCGCTGGGCTCCTTCCCAAGGCTTGTGGCCTCAGTGGATCTCGCCCACGGCTCCCCGGTTACAGTGACGGGTTCGCGCCGGATTCTCACCGGCTTTCCTTTTCAGCTCTCGTTGAGCCACCTGTCGGCGCTGTTCACTTGTCGAGGCGTTTGGCCGGCATCACCTCCCCCAAAAGGTGACCGCATTATAGGATGCGCCGGATCCCAAAAAACAAAACGCCGCCCGAATGCATCGGGCGGCGGTTCAGGCCTTGCGGGGGATCAGGCGACGCGCGACTGCTCGAAGTAGGCTTCGAGCTCTTCGATGGTCGGGACGCGGTTGATCTCGTCGGGCTCGACGTTCATGAACTGCTCCTGCGCCGTGAACACGAGCTCGATGAGGTCCGGGATCTTGATGTCGCGGTTGTACGGCACGCCGAACGCGTGCAGCTGCTCGACGATCTCGCCGGATACGGTCGTCCGCTCGGCCAGGTTCATCTCTTCGAGCGCCCACAGGACGCGGTCGAGTGCGTACAGGCTGAGCTTGCGCTTGGCGTCCTCGGCGCGGGTCGCCATGACTCGGAGCGTGGTGCGTTGCGTCTCGGTTTGAATCGATTCGTACATTCTCAGGATGGACTCCTCCGAGGCTGTTAGTTGGTCGGTCAGGGCCCACGGTACGAGCCCATTCCCGCATGTCGCAAATAACTTTCGTTAAAACATGTAAATAGCGACCCTATGTCACCGGCATGCTTTCGAAAAGGCGCGGGATAATACCCACAATGGCTTATATCGATCCCGATCCGGATCGTGGGCCCGGCCGCGACGCCGTCGAGCTCTACACCCGAACCTACGGGACGCTGTTGCGGAGCTCCGGCGAGACCAAACTCAAGGTGCTGGAGCAGTCGCACATCGGCATGGGATCGAGCCTGCATCCCAAGGCCGGCTCCGCGGAGCCGGATACCGGCGCGCTGATCTATGCGCTCCGCCGCCTGCCGCCCTCCATCATCGCCGTCAAACGGATCGTGCTGGGCCAATCGGCTGACGTCTTCAAGCGGATGCTCAACGTCGACGTCGAGCGCTGGGAAATGCAAAGTGCCCCCGGACGGCGCCGTCGCTATTACTTCGACGGCCAGGAAACCCTCGCCGTCTACATCGCCAGCCCGTCCGACATCGACGATGTCATCCCGCAGCTGGTGGCGCTCCAGATCGAGTGGAACAAGCTGCACGCTCTCCTCAGCGCAGAAGACCTGAGCCGTGTGGACAGCACCGAGGAGCAGTTCAAGGTCCTGCAGCGGATGGGTATCTCCGAAGACGATGCCCTGCGATTAGTCGAGATCTGGGGCGACTTGTTCACGCCGCTGCGCCGCATCCAGGCCGAGGAGAAGGATTTCCGCGTCCGCATGCTGGGTGGTACCCAGATCGGCTACGTCAAGGCAACCCGTCGCTGGTGGCAGCCGATCGAAGCCCTGATGCAGCGCGAGGGCCTCAGCGAGCGACCGGTGTATTTCGTCTCCAGCAATACGCATAGCCTCGTGAACCTGCTGAGCGGCTCGGCTCGGCGGCATCAGCAGGAGATCGTAGAATTCACCGAGCGCAGCAACAACCTCGAGCTGGTACCCGAGCTCCGCAAACTCCGGCAGGGGCAGTCGCGCGGCAACTGGGACAACTTTCTGTATTACGCCGCGCGCTCCTATTACGCGCAGTCGGCGGAGGCGGGAGAGCGGCGGGCGCACCGGACCAGGGAGGAAGAGGAGCGTGGCATCTTTTTCCTTGCCAGCCGGGCCGGCCTCGACGTGGCAGCCCAGGTCATCGTCCTCGACCGGCTGGTCGCCGGCGACCTCGATCCCAGACTCGGTACGCCCGCATCGGATCGGCTGAAACGAAGCCCCGCGATCCTGATCAACGTCAACTATCCCCTGGGTCTCGGCGCCTACAACGTCCTGCGCGAGGTGGTGGAAAGCGTCGGCACGCTTCGAGGTGTCTACGTTCTCGGCAAGGCTGCGACGCTCAACGGCAGCATCGGCGACATCATGATCGCGAATGTCGTCTACGAAGAGCACTCCGAAAACACCTACTGGCTGGACAATTGCTTCAGCTTCAACAGCGTGGCGCCCTTCCTCGTCTACGGGTCGGCGCTCGACAACCAGCGGGCGGTGACGGTGCGTGGCACCTTCCTCCAGAATCGCGCCTACCTCGATTTTTATCACCGGGAAAGCTACACGGTGGTGGAGATGGAGGCCGGCCCCTATCTCAATGCGCTCTATGAAGCGGCGGAGTCGTCCCGGTATCCGACCCGCGAGAACATCAACTTCACCAAGCTGCCCTTCGACTTCGGGGTGCTGCACTACGCCTCAGATACGCCCTACACTCAGGCGCGCACCCTGGGCGCGCGCGGCCTCTCCTACTACGGCCTCGATTCGACCTACGCCTCGTCGGTGGCGATCCTGCGGAGGATCCTCGCCCAGGAGCAGGTCCTTACAGCGGACGTTGCAACCCCGCGCTGGGCGGACGCCGAAGCCCGCCAGGGCGCCTAAGTATTTAGCAGCACCGTAAGGCGGCGTTGCTAGGCTGCGTTCAGGTTCCAAAAAACCCCTCGTCCCCCTCCTCCCCACAAAGGCCGCCCTCCCAGGCGGCCTTCTGTTTGACCTGAGCGATCAGGCGGCGCGCTTGCCCTTGCGGGCGGCCTTCCGTCGAAGGGCGAGGTCCTGGAGCGCGACGTCGATGCGCCGGTCCGACGGATCGAGGTGCTTGGCAACCATCACGTGCCGCTGGGCGGCCGCAAGCTGGCCGCGCTCCATCTCCGCCAGGCCGAGTTGCAGCGAAAACCCCGGATCGACCGGGCACGTCAGCGCGGCGCGCTCCAAGAAGGGAAAGGCATCGTCCCGCATCCCCATCTCCCAGAGCAAGGTCCCCAGTTCGGCGAGGACTTCGGGCTCATCCGCGGATGCTTCCAGGGCACGACCGTAGGCGAGCCGTGCGACCTCGCTGTGTCCAAGCTGACGGTGATCGCGGCCGATCAGGAACCATGTCTGCCACGAGCTGGGGGCCAGCATCATGGTCCGCGAGTAGGCGACTCGCGCCTGTTCGCGATCGCCCAGGGCATCGCACGCCACGCCGAGGCGGAAGGCCACCTCGGCGTTCTCCGGGTCGAGCCGGCGGGCTTCTTCGAGAACGTCGCGCGCCCGCGCGTAATGGCGCAGGCGATGACAAACGGTTCCCAGTCGCAGCCGGGGCAGGGCCTCGGCGCCGCCGAGCTGGATCGCCGCCTCGTAGCGGACGAGCGCCTCGCGGGCGTTCCCTCCCGACTCGGCCTGCTGGCCCATTTCCAGCAAGCGCTCGGTCTCGGGCGTCATCGCTTAAAACAACGCGTCGCCCCCACGGGTCCTACGCCGGCCGCGTATCCATCAGGAAGCGGAGCAGTTCCGGCTCCTCCATCTCCTGGGCCGGAACGAGCGGCGTGTACTGCAGCCGGGTGGCGAGCTTCATCGCGAGCTCCACCTTGAAGTCGACCGGCGTGAAGCCCTTATCCGTGAAGATGCCCAGCTTGCGGTCGCGGATCACTAGGGCAGCGCCTTGCTTGCGCGCCAGCACCGTCATCACGGACGCCCTGCCGTCGCCGGCACCAGCTGCGCCACCAGGCGAGCGAGCTGGGTTGGCTTGAAGGGCTTCTCCACGGTCGCAACAGCGCCGGCTGCCCGCGCCCGCTCCGGCGTCGTCGTGTCTCGGAACTCGGTCATCATTACGACCGGGTGATCGAGGACGAGGCTCGTCAGCAGGACGAAGGGGTCGCCGTCCGGCAGACTCGAGTCGAGGAGAACCAGGTCAGGCTGCAGAGCCTGCGCGGCACCGAGCACAGCCGCGGCGCTCGACTCCCATCGCACCTCGTGGCCCTCTCGCTCCAACTTGAAGACGATGATCGACCCGATATTGGGCTCATCTTCGACCAGCAGGACGAGTGCCATGAGTTGGGCACTAATGTTAGCGGGTGCCAGCACAATCACCCAAGGTCCCAGCCATCTTTCTAGCCCATGGGGCCTCGGGTGATGCCAGCAGCATGCGGCCCTACGTCAAGGCGCTTGAAAAGCGCCAGTTGAAAGCGAGCGCCATCGACCTCCCGGTGGGCAAGGCCGAGCGCGCCGTGCCCGTGTTCATCCAAAAGGTCCCCGCCGGTTCGATCGCCGGCGGTCATTCTTTTGGCGGCCGGGTGGCCAGCATGGCCGCCACCGAGGTGGACTATGCCGCGCTGGTGCTCCTTAGTTATCCGCTACATCGCCCGGGTCACCCCGAGGATCTGCGAACGGAGCACTGGTCGAAGATCACCTGCCCGATCCTCTTCTTGTCGGGCGAGTCCGACCCCTTCGCTCGGGTCGAGCTCCTCAGGGCGTCGGTCCGCCGGCTGCCGCGAGCGGAGCTGGTTACCTTTCCCGGCGTCGGGCACGGGCTGCTCCCCGTGATCGACGCCGCCATGGACCGCGTTGCCGCCTTCGTCCGACAGCTGCGTCCTTAGACTGATCGCATGTGTACCGCGCCCGGCGATGACGTCGGTCCACCGGCGCCGGCCGCGGTCAGGGAAGAAGAGCGAACCATCCGCGCCGGTGATGGCGCGGATCTGCGAGAGTTCCTCGCCCTCCCCGCCACCGGATTTCGGCGCGGGGCGGTCCTGATCATCCACGACATCTGGGGATACACCGACTTCTACAAGGACCTGGCTCGACGGATCACGCAACACGGCCACGCGGCCGCCATGGTGGATTTCTTTGGCCGCCAGGGTGACCTACCCGAGTCGATGCGCGCCCCGGAGCGGACCGGCAGCAAGCCGGATGCGATGGCAGTCGCGATGCAGCGGGCTCAACAGTTATCCGATGAGCGATTCCTGGCCGACATGCAGACGGCGGTTGACGATCTCCTGGCGCGCGGTGCATCGAAGGTCGCCGCCTGGGGATTTTGCATGGGAGGCCGGCTGGCCTACGTCGGGGCTGCGCGCGTCAGCGGCCTGGCGGGCGTGGTCGCTTACTACGGCCACCTTCAGGCGCAGCCGGGGCGCTTGTCGCCGCTACAGCTCGCGCGTGACATCAAGATCCCGGTGCTCGGGATCTTCGGCGGCGCCGACCCCGGCATCCCCGCCGAGCAGATCGAGACGTTCAAGGACGCGCTGAGTACGGACAAGGAAATCATCGTCTACCCGGACGCGCCGCATGGATTCCTTCGCTACGGGGCGACTGAGCACCGGGCCGCCATCGACGACGCACTGCAGCGCACCTACCGATTCTTGTCGCGAGTGTTGTCGACGCCCAGCTAAAACGTCGCCGGCTTAGCCGCTGAAGCCCTCTGGCAGGAGCACCGCGCCGCCGGTGGTTTGGACATACACCTGCCAGCTGTAGTAGCCGAGAAAGGCGCGTTCATTGGCGAACATCTGCTGCGCGTAAAGCTGGACGGCACGAACGTAAAGGTTGCTGGGGTTATAGGCGTAGATCGCCCGGCTCATGTTCTGTGGCGCCCCGTGGGCTTTCAGGTAGCGGCCGGCGGCCTGGATCGCATCGTGCGGATTGTTGACGTCGCCGTGGCCGTAGCTGGCCCAGGTCGCCGGCATGAACTGCATCGGTCCTTGCGCGCCCGCCGAGCTCAGTCCGCGAATGCGGCCCATGTTGGTCTCGATCAAATTGATAGCGGCGAGGTACTGCCACTCGATCCCGTAGGCCTGCTGCGCTTCGCGGTAATAACCGAGTAAGACCTCGGGCGCCGGCGGCGCAATGATCAGCCAGTGCGGCAGGGAACTGCGGGACCCATTCAGGCTGTCGATCTGCTGCGCCGCGCCCAGGTTGTCCTGGATCGCCGAGCGCGCGGTTGGGGAAACGGCGCTCAGGACGGCCGCCACCCAATCGCGGTGGGCAGCCAGGAGTTGATAGCCACGCTGCTGGCGATCACCCAGAGTGGCATATTCATCGCCCGGCGTGTCGGCCATCCGAATCGCATCCTCGACGCCGCCCAGCTCACTAGCCAGGTACGCGGCATCGATCACGACGTGCGGGCTTGGTGTTGGGGAAGGGGATGGCGAAGGCGACGGGCTGGCCGATACCCGGGCAGCCACTGGGTGGGCCTGCTTTTCCGATTGAACGGCACCGCAGGTGGTCAAGGCGAAAGCGAGAACCGGGGCGATCATCCGGACACCGGGGACCCGCATCACTGCCCGCGGATTCTATGATTCCGGCGATTGTGAATCAATCCGGGCCGTACTAACGTTATTCGATCCGTGAGCTATCCCTGGACCCGCGTCCCGAAGGACCCCCCTCTGCTCGATGCGTGGCAGCTGCGGCTGCTGCCCCTGGCCGATCTCTTCATGGGGCTGATGTGGTCGCGGCCTGGTGGGTTGTCGCTGCGCACCACCTGGGTGACGCCCGCGACCCTCGGCCTGGCACTGGCCGTCATCCTTGTCGTGGGTCTGCCGGGGCTGGGCGCCATCGCCTACGGCGCTGCGAATCGCCAGCTCCTCGTCCTCTTCGGGGGGCTGGTTGCGTCGGCGCTGGGCATCGGGGCTGCGGCCGTCGCGCTCTATGGCATCCGCCAGCGCCGCCTGTCCGCGCGCTGATCGACCGGATGCCGGAACCTATCCTGTTGGGGTGCACAACCCCCGCCTAACCGTCGCCGCCGAGCCCTTCGACTCCGACGACGCACGACGATTGGTGGCTGCGCTCGATGCCGGCCTGGCCGAGCTCTATCCGCCGGAGCAGCGCTTCGGACCGAACCTCAAAGCGCATCATCTGGAAGCTGGTCGCGGCACCTTTCTCATTGCGCGCGACGGCGGCCGGGCGGTCGGGTGCGGCGCCATCCGCCTCCTCGAGTCGACGACCGCGGAAGTAAAGCGGATGTACGTCGAACCTGAGCAGCGAAGCAAGGGAGTCGCCCAGGCCGTGCTGGCTGGCCTGGAGGTGGCCGCCAAAAAGCTGGGCGTGCGCCGCCTGGTACTCGAGACGGGCAGCTATTCCGATGCGGCGCTGTCCTTCTACCGGCGCGCCGGTTTCACGCCAGTCGACTGCTGGGGCGAGTACGCAGCTTCGCCCACCAGCATCTGCATGGAAAAGCACCTCGGTTAGGATCGGGACATGAGTGGAGCCAGCACCCAACCCAGGTACCGAACCGGAAAGATCTGCTACGTCGAGATTCCCGCGAACGATGTCCGCAAGTCGGCCGAGTTCTACACACGGGCCTTCGGCTGGCAGACCCGGCAGCGAGGCGACGGGTCGACGGCCTTCGACGACACGGTGGGCGAGGTCAGTGGGACGTGGGTCCTCGGGCGGCCGGCGGCGGCCGAGCCCGGACTGATGGTTTACATCATGGTGGCGAGCGCCGCTAAGGCGATTGATGCGATCCGGTCTGCAGGTGGCGAGATCGTCCATCAGGTCGACCCCCGTGCCCGCGAGGTTGTCGCAACCTTTCGCGATCCGGCAGGCAACCTGATCGGCATCTACCAGCAGCCCGGCCTGGCCGAATCCGAGGCAACCGCCGTCGGGCATACTGATGATCGCCCAGGGGCAAGTGCAGCGAGTGGATAAGGAGGAGGAGGTCGCGATGGCAGATGCACCCACAACCGAAAAGAAGGAAGCGGTTCACAAGAAGAGCCTTGACGCTCCCGATGAAACGCGCCCGTTCGGCCACGGCAAGATGGAGGTCGTCCATGTGGGCGGCGCGACCATATTCCGCTTGCACTATGAGCCCGGATGGAAATGGTCCCAGGACGTCAAGCCAATCGCGAAGACCGAACGCTGCGAGGTTGAGCACGTCGGGTATATCGTTCAGGGCCGGGTGAAGATCGTGGCACGAGATGGCTCGGAAGGGGAGATCAAGGCAGGCGATGCCTTTGTTATCCCGCCTGGACACGATGCCTGGACGGTCGGCAACGAAACAGCCATCCTGCTCGACGTCAAGGGTTCCGCGCCGCGCTAGGCAGATAACGAGAAGGCGTCGTGAGCACCGCATTCCTCGTGACGTCCCTGGTGGTCGTCGTTTTGCCGGGCACCGGCGTGCTCTACGTGCTGGCGGCTGGCCTCTCGCGCGGTAGCCGGGCGAGTGTGATCGCGGCCGTCGGATGTACCCTGGGGATCATTCCGCACATGCTGGCCGCCGTCACCGGGTTGGCAGCGCTCATGCACACGAGTGCGGTTGCATTCCAGACCCTCAAGTACCTGGGTGTTGCCTACCTCCTCCTGATCGCGTGGAGGACGCTGAAGGAAAAAGGCCCTCTGGCGGTGGAGGAGCAGACGGCTCCGCGCTCGGCCACGCGTGTTATCGTCTCCGGCATCCTGGTCAACATCTTGAATCCGAAGCTCACGATCTTCTTCTTCGCGTTTCTTCCGCAGTTCGTCAGCGCCAATGATCCAGACGCGTTCATCCGGATGATCGGGTTAAGCACCGTGTTCATGTTGCTCACCCTCGTTATCTTCGTCGCTTATGGGATCTTCGCCGCCGCGATTCGGACGCAGGTCATCTCGCGGCCCAACGTGTTGACCTGGATGCGCCGTGTGTTTGCCGGTGCATTTGTCGCCCTCGGCGCCAGACTCGCGTTCACCGATCGGTAGCCGCCCGTCGATCGGCTGTCGTTAGCGCGCGGGCGCGGCCTCCGGCGTCGGTATGAAGCCCAGCTGCTGCAGCATGCCGAGCTGGTCCTGCACCTGCCAGTGCTCGACGATCTTGCCATCCTTGATCCGGGTGATGTGGATCGCCTCCCATGTCGCGGTCTTACCGCTCGGAGGCATCCCGGCAAATTCGCCCTTCATCGTACCGGTGGTCGTAGCACGCTGTACCACGAGGTCCCCTTCTGCGACCTGAAGATCGATCTTGATCTTGAAATCTGGAAAAGCGCTTCGCAGAGACTTGATCAAGAGCTTGATACCTTCCTTGCCGGGTGGCATGCCCGGCGGTAGTTCGCCGTGGTCGACCGAATTATCCGCGACCACCTCGTCGATGACCTCGAGCTTGCCCTGGTTGAACGCTTCCAAAGGGATACGCGCGGCTAGTGCCTTGTTCTTCTCGGACATATCATG
>Ga0137415_10004195_pt1 | contig 14264 bp, 14 predicted proteins | sample CZODoug3_1_1_16f_FD_183082 | JGI IMG/M metagenome (GOLD analysis project Ga0137415, IMG submission 183082) | Vadose zone soil fungal communities from Angelo Coast Range Reserve, California, USA - CZODoug3_1_1_16fungal (Hybrid Assembly) | ecosystem: Environmental > Terrestrial > Soil > Vadose... | reverse complement strand
TAGCGGCGGTCTATGACCGCCGAAAACCGGCGCTCATTGAGCGCCGCTACAGTTCATCACTTCACCTCTACGCGCTCCCGAAGGACCTTCCACTTTTTCTCGCTGATGCCCGGTACCGCCAGCAATTCCTCGACTCGTTTGAAACCGCCCTTTTTCTGCCGGAATTCGACGATACGTTTGGCGAGGACGGGACCAACGCCCGGCAGTGCCTCGAGCTGCTGGACAGTCGCGGTATTGAGATTCAGTGCAAGAAGAAGTGCGGCAGCGAGTTTCATGACTTTCCGTAATGCCTCCGGACAAAGTCGAGTGCCCCGGCGGAGTCCGTAAGCCGGCCTTCAAGCTGCTCATCCTCGACGCGAGTCAGGATCTCCTTGAATACGGGACCGGGCGGGAATCCGATCGCAATCAGATCTTCGCCGGAAATCAACGGCTTCGGCGCAATATCCTCGTCCGTCCATTCCTGGCGCTTGCGTAATACATAGTTGTAGTCTTCAACGTCTTCGCCGGCAGCGGCTGCGTGGATGCGTGCAAGCTCCAGGTGGTCGTCGAAACGCACAAGGCGGAAGAATCGCTTGAGAGAACTGGTCGACATCTGGCGCACCTGGTGGAACTTGGGGAGGTTCTCGAGAAGGGCGACTATATGATGCATCTCCGCGCGCGAAAACTTCAAGCGTTCAACGATGCTCTGTGTCTGCGCTATCGGCATATAGTGCAGAAGCACAGCCATACCGAAATCCGGCTCGATCCCGGGCCTCAACATTTCCAGGCACCGCTCCAGGTGATCCGTTAACTGCAACTCGGGAAGAATCTCCTTGCGCAAACCGGATTCTTCCAGCATCTCAATACCCCGTGCGGCCTGGCCTTCGGTGAGTATTCGCGAAAGCTCCTCGCGAATTCGCTCGCTGCTGACCTGGTGGATCTTCGGCGCCATGGCGCGAACGGCTTCCCAGGTTGCAGGCTCGATGGTGTATCCGAGCCTTGCGCCGAAACGGACCGCGCGAAGAATTCTGAGCTTGTCTTCCTCGAATCGTGCCCGGGGGTCGCCGATGGCACGCACCAATTTGGCCTGGATATCCGCCTGACCGTTCACATAGTCGATTACGCGCTCCTCAAAGGGATCGTAAAGCAGTCCGTTGATCGTGAAGTCTCGCCGCAGGACATCCTGTTTCGCGTCCGTAAAAACGACGCCCGTAGGCCGCCTTCCATCCACATAGGCCTCGTCGGAGCGAAACGTTGCAACCTCGAATGCACGCCCTTTGTAAATCACCAGCACGACTCCAAACTGCGCGCCAATGCTCTCGGTTCTCGGAAAGATCTTCGTGATCTGTTCGGGCAGGGCGCTGGTTGCGATGTCGTAGTCGGCCGGCTCGATCCCCATTACCATGTCGCGCACGCATCCCCCAACGAGATAGGCTTCATGTCCATGGCGTCGCAGCTCGCCGACAATCGCGATCGCAGAATCCGGTCTCATGCGGCATATGATAGCCTTTTATCTGGAGGGGCCGATGCCATTTAAGGGTGTCGATTTTTATCGAATCGACGATCTGCTCACCGATGAAGAGCGCATGGTGCGCGATACCGTGCGCCGTTTTGTCGACGAGAGAGTGATCCCGATCATCGACAAACATTTCGAAAACGCGACCTTTCCGAAGGAACTGATTCCCGAAATGGCTCAATTGGGCTTGTTCGGCGGAAACCTTCCGGAAGAGTTCGGCTGCGCGAATATGAATAACGTCGCGTATGGGCTCGTCATGCAGGAACTGGAACGTGGAGACAGCGGCCTCCGCAGTTTCGTGAGCGTGCAGGGCGCGCTGGTCATGTATCCGATTTTTGCTTTCGGATCCGAAGAACAAAAGCGAAAGTGGCTGCCGCTTCTGGCCAGGGGAGAGAAGATCGGATGCTTCGGACTCACCGAACCGGATCACGGATCGGATCCCGGAGGCATGGAGACGCGCGCACGGCTCACCGACAAAGGTTACGTTCTCAACGGCACCAAGCGATGGATTACCAACGGGACGATTGCGGACGTCGCGATTGTCTGGGCAAAAGTGAATGACGACATCCGTGGCTTCATTGTCGAAACCAGTACACCGGGATTCCAGGCCCCCGAAATCAAAGCGAAGCTTTCGTTGCGCGCTTCCGTCACTTCAGATCTGATCCTCGATGATGTGGTGGTTCCCGAAGCGAATCTGCTTCCACAGAGCAGCGGGTTGAAATCTCCATTGGGTTGCCTGAATCAGGCCCGCTACGGAATCGCATGGGGCGGAATTGGAGCCGCGATGGCGTGCTACGAGTGGGCTGTCGAGTACACGAAAGGGCGCGTGCAATTCGACAAACCCATCGCGCAGTTCCAGCTCGTTCAGGACAAGCTGGCGCACATGCTCACGGAGATCACGAAGGGACAGCTTGTGGCGTGGAGACTCGGCCGTTTGAAGGACGAGGGCAAGCTTCACTTCGCACAGGTCTCGATGGCGAAAAGAAATAACGTCTGGGTTGGACTGGAGACCGCGCGGCTGGCTCGCGACCTGATGGGGGCGAACGGAATCACTCTCGAGTACCCCGTCTTCCGCCACATGTGCAATCTCGAGTCAGTCTATACGTACGAGGGAACCCATCACATCCATACACTGATCCTGGGGGAGTACATTACGGGATTGCCCGCGTACAAATGAAGCGGGGCGAGGACATTTCGAAATTGGACGAATCCTGCATCTCAAATCCGAAATCCGAAATATCAGATTGGACTGGTCCAATTGGAGATTTCGGATTTCGGATTTGATGCAGGATTCGTCCAATTTCGAAATGTCCTCGCCTCACGCGACGCCGGGGCTCTCCTGAGCGCCGGGCAGGTCCGATTGTTCCTGAAACGAGATGATGCGTTCGGCAACGCGGAGCCGCGCTTTGAGCTCGTCCGGATCGAACGGCTTGGTGACGAAATCATCCGCTCCCGCTTCCATGCCTTCCAGGTAGTCCTTTTTTCCGATCAGGGCGGTCAGCAGAATGATGTACGTGTACTTCGACTGTTTATGCCCACGGATCCGCCGGCACAGTTCCAGGCCGTCGATATCCGGCATCAGCAGATCCGAAATGACCAGACGGAATCTTCCTTTCCGGAAGGCTTCCCATGCGTCCTTACCGTTTTCCGTGACGACGACCTGGTAGCCCAATTTCTGCAGCAGCCAGCCCAGCAGTTCTCGGGAATCCTTATCATCTTCGGCAATTAGCACTTTCATTGATCGAAATAACTAGCACAAGTTCGCGGGAGAAATCCAACGGTATAGGACGAACTCCGAGTTACTTTGTGGAGCCTTCCCTCGGCTACTCTAGGGAACGGGAATTCCACTACCCCATCGGAGTTCCACTGACGCGCCGGCTAAAGCCCCGATCCGTGCTGGCGCCTGCAGCAGTACCTGCGGATTGGCGCCGTTAATGACTCTGGCAGTCACCGTGCAGATAAGCAGTCCGTTATGGCGACGTCACACGACTACTCACTCGGCGGCTCCGTCCCGAAGTCACGGCCTGAGCCTTTCCAATCGCTCGAACATGTTGGTTCGCGGACCAGGGTGTTTTGGACAAGTGTCGGCTTGCATGGTGTGTTGCTGTCTATTCTCCTCATCGTGCCGCTGCTCTTCACGGATACCCTCAGGACCAGATACGATCTCACTTTTCTGGCTCCGCCACTGATTCGTAAACCGGTCCTGGAAGTTACGAAATATAAACTGCCGCCACCACCAAAACCGAAGCCGGCATCTCGTCCAGTGGAAAAGCCTCCGGAGATGCCGAAGATCGCTGAGGTGAAGCCGCCTCCGGTAATCAAAAGAGAGCCACCGCCGCTGATTACGAAGAATATTCCTATTCCTGAACCCCCGGCTCCGGCTCCGCCTCCTGCGCCGAAACCCGAGGTCAAGACGAATGTGTTTCCAACAGAAACTCCGGCGACAACGAAGCTTCCGCCGCGCCTGGTGCAGACCGGCGGCTTCGGTGATCCCAACGGAGCGAAAGGCGACGGCCGTGCGGACAAGGCGGTCAACATTGCAAGCCTTGGCGCGTTCGATCTGCCTGTCGGCGCGGGCGCCGGCAATGGAACGGGCGGCGCGCGGGGAGTAGTTGCGATTGCCGGATTTGGAGACGGTGCTGCGGCAGCCGGCGAAGGCAAAGGCGGCACCAGAAGCGTTCGCCAGGGCTCGTTCGGCGATGCTGACGCCGGCAAGCCCGCGGCTCCGAAGAAGCAGGATGCGGGTCCACCCCAGATCCCCGCTGAGATCCTGTTTAAACCGCGTCCGGAATACACCGAGGACGCACGAAACCTGAAGCTCGAGGGCGAGGTGCTTTTGCGCGTGATGTTCACCAGCACCGGCCAGGTGAAGGTCCTCGAGGTGGTTCGCGGCCTCGGTCACGGACTCGACGAGAGTGCCCTTCGCGCTGCCCAGCAGATTCGCTTCAAGCCGGCGCAGCGAGACGGACAACCTGTGGATTCAACCGCCACAGTTCATATTGTTTTTCAATTGGCCTATTGAGCCCGACGTATGAAGAAAGGTATGCGTAATATGAGACTGAAATTCTTCACCCTGTTCGCCATCGGCATACTCACGCTGGGTGGCGCTCTGCTTTATGCCGCACAAGCACAGCTAACGCCTGATCAAATCCTCGATAAGATCATCCAGAACGAAAACGCGATGCCCAAAAGGCTGGAAAACTTCCATCCTTTGGTCGAAACCTACATCCAGAATCTCGATCGCAGCAATGAACTCGCATTCGTTCCGAAGAGCGACGAATACTTTCTCGGCAAACTGGATCTGACAAACGAGGGCCAGCAGAAAACTCTTCTTAACGACCCGGGCTTCCTCGGATCGCTGAAACGATCCGTCACCCAGATGTACAACGTGCGTTATCTGGCGGGCGGGTTTACACAGACTCTGTTCATCAAGAATGGGCTCGACCGTCAGAACTACGCGTATGAATTTATCCGCCGCGAGTTCCTGGGCGACGTCCGCACCGTGGTTTTCGATGTAAAACCCAAAAAGGGAAGCAATGGAATCTTCAGTGGACGTATCTGGGCCGAGGATCAGACCTACTATATCGTGCGTTTCAATGGAACCTATTCCACCAACGGTTCCGAAAAGCTGGCGTTCCACTTCGACAGCTGGCGCGAGAACATGGGTCCCAACCTCTGGTTCCCTTCCTACGTTTATACGGAAGAATCCGACCTTGGGTACATGTTCGGCCGGAAGAAGCTTTCTTTCAAGGCTCAGACCCGGCTTTGGGGTTATAACGTCGGGAGGGAGAACAAGGAGAAAGAGCTGACTTCGCTGATCGTCGAGTCCGACCAGGTACGCGACAATCTCGACGACACCCAGACCGCATCACCCGTCGCCGCTCTGCGCGAGTGGGAACGACAGGCCGAAGACAATATTATTCAGCGGCTCGAAAAAGCCTCGCTCATTGCCCCTAACGGCGAAGTGAACAAGGTTCTGGAAACGGTTCTCACGAATCTGGAGATCACGAACAATCTGAATATCGAGCCTGAAGTTCGCGCGCGTGTGCTTCTGACGACACCGCTTGAATCGTTCACGATCGGAAACACGATCGTGCTCAGCCGCGGCCTTGTCGATGTGTTGCCGGATGAAGCAAGCCTCGCGGCCGTGCTGGCTCATGAACTCGCGCACATTGCCCTCGGGCATCAAATCGATACCAAGTATTCGTTCAACGACCGGATGCTCTTTCAGGACCAGGACGCTCTCAAGAGCGTGCGCCTGAAACGCGACGAGAGAGAAGAAAACGAAGCGGACGCCAAGGCAGCCGAGTATCTTAAAAAGTCTCCATACAATGCCAAACTGGCGAACGCGGGCCTCTTCCTGAAGGCCGTTGACCAGCGGGCAAAGGTGCTCAACCACCTGCTGCTCCCTCACATCGGAAACACCATGGCCAAAGACAGCAAAGTCACGCGAATGGCGAGTCTGATTTCTGTCGCACCGGAATTGCAACCGACGCGCGTGGATCAGATTGCGGCTCTTCCGCTTGGAGGCCGCGTTCACGTCGATCCATGGACCGCAAGGATTGAACTTACGAAGTCGAAGGCCGTGGCGCTGCAATTCGCACGGGAAAAGATGCCCTTTGAGGTGACGCCGGTCTTCTTATTCCTGTCGCGGCAATCCACAACCCAGAAAGCGGCGGCAAAAACGAACTAGAGAGTAACCACAACACAAAAGAAATTAGCCGCGGATTACGCGAATTACGCAGATGGGGCATTAAAGAATCTTTGATGCGCCCATCTGCGTAATTCGCGTAATCCGCGGCTAATTTCTTTTGTGTTGTGGTTACTCATCGAAGCCATGGAATCCGCCGCCACACTTTCAAGCCCGCAACCACCGCCCTGGCCATCCTCTCGTTCCTGATTCGATTGAGCAGCGCATCAAAGCCGCCACCTGATGCGATGCTGCTGACAATACTCTGCGCCTGTGTGTAGCGAAGGATTCCGTGCTCGCCGTGGCGCCGGCCGATGCCGCTGTACTTGACCCCGCCTTGCGGCACATCGAAGCTGTTGTAGATCAGAAGCGTGGAGTTGATTACCGCCGACCCGGTGTCGATCCGCCGTGCGATCTCTCTCGCCTGTGTTCCCGTCCCCGCCCAGACGGACGCGTTCAAACCGAACTCCGAATCGTTTGCGCGGGCAATCGCTTCCTCAGAGCTTCGCACGGGATAGAGAGCGACTACCGGGCCAAATGTTTCTTCTTTTGAAATGGGCATCGCATCCGAAACATTCGTAAGGACCGTTGGCTCGACAAAGCTTGGCCCGAGATCCGGGCGCCGCTTCCCTCCCGCCAGCACGCGCGCTCCGGCGTCGACTGCCTGTTGGATGCGGCTGGATACTTTGTCTGCGTGCGCCTTGCTGATCAGGCTTCCCATATCCACGTCCCATGCCTTCGACCAGCCCAGCTTCAACCTGGATGTCTTCTCGGCCAACTGCTTCGCGAATTGATCGTAGACGGCCTCTTCGACATAGACGCGTTCGATGGAAATACAAGTCTGGCCGCTGTTTGAAAATGCTCCGGCAAGCAGGCCTGTCGCCGCTTCGGCCAGCGGCGCTCCGCGGAGCACGACCATTGGATTTTTCCCGCCAAGTTCGAGGGAATATGGAATGAGCCGCTCGGACGCAGTGATCGCGACTTTTCTGCCGGTTACCGTGCCGCCCGTGAAACCGATGTAATCGACGTGCCGGATCAACTCCGCGCCTGTATCTCCGGCGCCGTTAACGATGAGCGCCAGGTTCGGATCGAGACCGCTTTCGACGAGCAGATCCCGGGCAAGTACCGCCGACAGGGGAGTCAGTTCGGAAGGCTTGGTCACAACGGCGTTGCCGGCAAGCAGAGCGGGTAATGCGTCGGCGATACCGAGCAGAAACGGATAATTCCAGGGAGTGATCAGGCCCACAACGCCATGCGGCTTGTACACAATTTCCGCAGACGTGATCAGCGGGACCGCGGCCCGCCTGCGCTTGAGTGCAAGGTGACGCTCGCCATTTGCCAGGTAGTATCTCGCCGTTCCTGCAACGATCACGATTTCCGCCAGCGCATCGCGGCGCGACTTTCCGGTTTCCGACTGGATGGTATCGAGGACCCGATCCCGCCGTTCGAGGATCAGATCATGAAAGCGTCTGATGATGCGCGCGCGATCCCCAAAAGACGAGCGTTTCCAGCGTTGTTGGGCTTCGCGAGCACGCAAGACAAGGTCCCGAATGTCGGTCGCCGTGGCAACCCCTACGTGTCCCACTACTTCGCCAGTTGCCGGATTTCGGATTTCGATAACGTCCCCCTGGTGAGTCGGAAATTATGCCACGAATGTCGCCCTGATATAATTCGCCCTGATGGATAAAGAAGCAGCTTTACGGAAACAGATCACGGAAGAACTGGAATCCGAATTCGAATCCCGGCTGAAGCAGGTCAAGCGGCAGAAGGAGCAGGCCCAGGAAGAACTCGAATCCGCCTCCGAGCGCTGGCGCTCCGAAAAGCGTCGTCTCAACTCCGAGATCGACCGGCTGGAAGGCGCTCTGACCGAAGCCAGGAACAGCAAGCCGAAACGCGCCGCCGACTCCAAATCAGCAGGATTGGATCCCGCCGCCATCGCAAAATTGCAGGAAGCGGCAGACGAAAAGCTCAAGAAGGCTTCTCAGGAGTGGGACGCCGAGCGCGCACGGTTGCAGTCGCAGGTCAATCGGCTCGAAGGCGCGGTGGCGGAAGCGATCGAACGTTCAAACAACCCGATGCGCGCGACGCAGTCGGTGAAAGAGCAGTTCGAGGTGGAACTCAATCGGGTCACGAAAGAAAGGACCGAACTTGAACAGGCATTCCTGAGAGGTAGAACCGAGTGGGAACAGGAAAAGCTCAAGATGACCGGTGAAATGGTCAAGCTGCGAAGGGCGGCGCAGATCATGGGCAAACCGGTGCCAAAAGAGGACGCACCGGAAATCAATCCGAAGGTCAGAGATGTCGAGAAGCAATTGAAGGAATCCCTTGCCGAATGGAACGGCGAACGAGAGAAACTCGTGCAACAGATCCAGAAGCTGGAGGAATCGTCCAGGCAATGGGATGCGGAACGACGCCAGTTAAACGATCACGCCGCGCAACTCCAGCAGGCCTTCGTGCAGGCTCAGGCGAAAGTCCAGGGATACGAAGTCGCGGCCCGCTCCGGGACGGAGTCCAGCGCCAAAACGGAAGACATCCGAAAACAGGCGGAAGAAATCCAAAAACAGAAAGACAATCTGGAACACGTGTTTCAGGCTGCCCGGAATGACTGGGACGCCGAGCGGCGCCGCTTTCAATCTGAGATAGAAAGAGTGGGACAGCAGTTGCAAAGAATGTCCCAGAAGAGCGAAGGCGTCAGCACTGAAGTTGTCGATCAACTCCGGAAGCAGTACGACCAGAAACTTCAGGAGGCAATTGAACAGAAAACGCAACTCACACAGGAACTGCAGAGCGCCAGCTCACTGCTCGAAGCGGAGCGTGCTCGACTTAGCGAGCAAATCAAGGGCCAAAAAGCAGAAGACGAGGGCGGCGTGGGCAAGGCTACCATCGACGCCGAAGTGGCACGCATTGAAGACATGATTCGGCAGATCGTCGCCCTGATCGACGACTCAGCTACGGATTTGTCTATAGTTATTCGCAAGAACGTCGAGAAGGCCGAACTGGATGCCTACCTGAAAGGAATCCTCTTTGCACTCGGTCGCGGCACCGGATTGTAAGAAATGGGGGTTTTAAACACAAAGACACAAAGGGCACAAAGACACAAAGAAGGCCGCCATCAAGAATTATTTATGGCGGCCTTCTTTGTGTCTTTGTGCCCTTTGTGTCTTTGTGTTTAAAACCTGCCCATCCTATTACGCTAGTCCCGCCAGCGTCGCGATCAGGGTCAACAACCGGTGCAATCCGAGATCGCGATGCGAAGGATCGAACCATTCTTCGCGCGTGTGGACATTCCCGGAACTTCCGCCGGCGCCGATAGCAACTGCAGGAATCCCCAAAGACATCGGTATGTTCGCGTCGGTTGAACCGACATCGAGCTGCGGCTCGACTCCAAACCGCCGGGTCGCCTCGAGTGCCGCCCGCACCAGCCGTGAGGCGGGAGGAGTCACTCCTGACGGGCGCTCGCCCATCACCTCGACTTTGCACTCGACGCCGGAAGCAGTCATCGCCTCGTTCAATGCGCGCCGGAGCTGAGTGTCCAGGTCGTCGAGATTTGCGAGGGTAGTGGAGCGGAGGTCCACTTCCATCAGCGCCTCCGCTGGAATCGCATTGACGGAAATCCCTCCTCGAATCACTCCCACATTGAACGACGTGCCTGGGCGCCGGACAGCTCCGTTGGCTGTAAAGAAGTGGATCGCCGTCGCCATCGTGTGCACGGGGTTGGCGCGTCCGAAGTCGGCCCAACTGTGGCCGCCTGGCCCACTCATGCGGATCCGAAACCGCCGGCTGCCCAGCCCCTGGTGCGTAACGCGCTGAAGCCCCCCGCCGTCAATCGCAATGAATTCGCATTCACGGCCTTCCCATGGAGGCGCATTAAAAAGGTGACGTATTCCTCTAAGGTTCCCTTCCCCTTCCTCTCCGACATTTGCAACCGCGATCACGGGACGCCGAAATCGCAGCCCCGCACGCTTCGCCGCGCGCAGTGACCATAACAACGCGACAAGACCCGAACCATTGTCCGAGATTCCCGGAAGGAAGAGGATTCGGCCCTTTCGGCGAAGCTCGAGAGCAATCGACCGTGGGAATACCGTATCGAGGTGCGCTCCGACCACCACCGGATTTGGACCAAAGCTCTCATAGGAAGCGATCACGTTGCCGATCGCGTCGGTGACAGGGCTCAGCTCGATTTTGCGTAACTCTTCTGAAAAGACTCCGGCGCGCTCAGTCTCGCCAAAAGGCGGCGCTGGTATGGAAGTCAGCCGGATCTGGTCGGCCTCGATCTGGGTTTCACTTTCGGAAATGAAGCGAAATGCCTGCTGCATGCGGGCATCCGTGGTGACGGGTTCGACGAGATCGCGCACTATTGGATTTCGAAACCAGCCGGCTCGGACTCGATCGGCGGATTGGTCGCGACAATACCAAGGACCTTGTATTTACCCGGCATTACCATGTTGAGGTCGTTGTCGCGGTGGTTCCACGTCACCTCGAACGTCCAGTTCCTGTTGGGACGGATCGTTTCCTGCCGGATCACTTCGGTAAAGAACATTCTCTGCGACCACCGCCAAATCTCCTGGCCCGTCAGTTCGTCGATGACCGCGAAGTCGTAGCTCTTACTCGAGGTAAATTTGAAAGGCAGCAACTTGTCCGAGGTGTTGATCACCGTCAGTAGGAACTTGTGTCCACCCGGCACCGGATCTGCCCGGACGTCGAGTACCGGATTCTCCTCGGAAATTTTTGCGACGTTCTGCGTGAGGTCTTTTGTTTTCTGCTCGGGTGTTTTGGGCTGTGGCAGAACCGGCGCGCCCTGTGCCGCGGCTTCAGCCGCTCTTCGGTCGCCGGTCTTCAGGCTGGTGAGTTTCGCGATTTGAAGTCCGTTGCTGCCATGTATGCGAGCTTCGATGATGCCTACAGCGCGCTGAAACGTCAGATCCATGAGATCGAGGTGCAGGACGAACTTCAACGGCAGACCGGATTCGTCCGCCTGAAGGACCTCGGCCCTGGCGCCGTCCGCGAGAAACAGCGGCCCTTCTTCATTCTCGACCATTTTGAGGTACTGGCGTTCCTGCCGATCGTACCGGATCAGCTTCGTCAATCCGCTACCCTCGGCCACGAACGGAAATCGCGTCAGCACGTAGAAGCTGCGCCCGCCGATGATCGTGTACTCCTGGACGGAAAAGTCGAGGTCGCCGATCTTCTTGCCGTCTTCGTTTGCGATTTCGTACACCCACCGATTACCGACCTCCAGTGGAAGAAAGTCGGCGGACATTTTCACGCCTTGAGCGAGAAGTGTTCCGGGTGCCAGAAAGACCAGCAGCAGGATGGACCGAAAGAATTTCATCGAGAATAAGTGTAGCATGGGCGTCATGGATGGAGATTTGGACGAGAGCTACATGGCTTTGGCTCTTGGGGAGGCGAAGAAAGCCGAAGCTGCCGGCGAAGTGCCTGTTGGCGCGGTCATCGTGGCGGATGGCAGCGTGATCGGGCGTGGTTACAACCAGCCGATTTCAGCAAGCGATCCGACGGCGCACGCGGAAATCATTGCGTTACGCGAAGCCGCGCGCCATCTCGGCAATTACAGGCTCTCCAGAGTCACGATGTACTGCACGGTCGAACCCTGCGTCATGTGCGCGGGCGCGATGGTCCATGCTCGAATTGCACGCCTCGTCTTCGGAGCGCCCGATCCGAAGGCCGGCTCGGCCGGATCCATCTATAACGTTCTGACAGACCCGCGGCTGAACCATCATGTCGATGTATTTTCCGGTGTACGCGAGGCCGAATGTTCGGCTCTGCTCCGCGAATTCTTCCTGGGTCGGCGAGACTAGCCGATGGAACGAATCGCCTATGGATCGGACCCGTTGCAGTTTGGGGATCTTCGTGTTCCTCAGGAAGAAGGACTGCATCCTGTCGTGATCGTGATCCACGGCGGATTCTGGCGGGCGAACTACGACCTGGAATATATCGGTCATCTTTGCGCGGAACTCACCGGCGCCGGCCTGGCCACGTGGAGTCTCGAATACCGGCGGATTGGAAACCCGGGCGGCGGCTGGCCCGGAACTTTGCAGGACGTCGCGCGGGGCGCCGATCATCTTCGCCTGATTGCCGTTAGCCGGCAACTGGATCTCGCTCGCGTCATCACGCTGGGACATTCCGCAGGCGGACACCTCGCATTGTGGCTCGGCTCCCGAAGAAAGATACCTCGCGACAATCCGCTCCACACGCATGATCCAGTGAACCTGGCGGGAATCGTCTCACTGGCTGGAGTATCGGATTTGAAACGCGCCTGGGCGCTGCGCCTGAGCGACACCGTTGTCGCGAATTTTCTTGGCGGAAGTCCGGATGAAGTTCCAGACCGCTATCGTGTCGCGTCCCCAATCGAGCAACTTCCGCTCGGCATTCCACAAAAACTACTGCATGGCACTGCCGATATAAACGTGCCGTTTGAGATTAGCGAGGGCTACGTGTCCGCCGCGACAGCACGAGGAGATGCAGCGGACCTGATCACACTTCAGGGCGCCGGCCACTTCGAGCTGGTCGATCCCCGCAGTAAGGAATTCGGGCGCGTCTGTGAAGCTGTCATGTCATTACTTGACTGGTGAGCGAAATTCAGGGCTGACGAAGATGCAGATTAAGAGAGTTGACCATGTTCACTTGGCAATGCCTGCCGATCGCCGACCCCTTCGGCAATCGTCTCGAGCGGCGACAGAGTGTGGCCCCGGGCGCAAGGGCCTGTTGCTCAAATGAAATCAAGTTGGCCTTAGCACGTAGCCGTGGGCTTTATGCCCGCGTTCAAGTACCGCCAGAAGAATTCTTTTAATTGTGTTTGAACGCGGGCATAAAGCCCACGGCTACGTGCAGACGGCCGATGTTTTCCTTTGGGCAACAGGCCCGCAAGAACGCAGCCCTGTAGAGGCGAGATTCCGCGGCTAACCATGGCGACGACCAACGGAGGTCCAGTGATCGAAATCCGCAAAGAAACACCAGACGATTTTCCTGCGGTCCGGCACGTAAACGAACAGGCGTTTGGCGGCAGCGTCGAAGCCGATCTCGTTGAGATGCTTCGCGCGGCAAACAAGGCCGTTGTTTCGCTGGTGGCCATGGATCAGGGTCTTGTCGTCGGGCACATTCTGTTCTCGCCCATCACCGTAGCGGAAGCCCCTGAAAACTTCCGCGGCGTCGGGTTGGCTCCGATGAGTGTTTTGCCGGAATTTCAAAACAAAGGAATCGGTTCAAGACTCGTTCGTGAGGGTCTGGAAGCATGCAAACGATTGGGGTACGACGCTGTCGTTGTATTGGGGCACATCGAGTACTATCCGCGTTTCGGATTTTCGAGGGCAAAGGATTATCGTCTGGACAATGAATACGATGCTCTGGACGCGTTTATGGTCATGGAACTCAAAGAGGGTGTCCTGCAGACGATCAGGGGCCTGGTAAGGTACGCGCCTGAATTTAACGAGGTCGGCCAAGAATGACAACGAGCATGGACTGGTGGACGCAGACCAAAGACGACCTCGATACACTCAGGCCGGTGCTTCTCAGCTTTGCGATTCTGGCCGTCACCGGAGCGCTCGTAAAAGTTTTGAATCAGCCTCTCGAGCTCGGCTTGTTGGCGGGAGTCATTTTGGGACCGGTTGCAGGTCCGATGATCGGCAAATGGAAGTTCTCCGGAGGCAGTGACGAAGAGGTAAAGAGGGAAGACCAGGCACTCTATCTCGATGGGAAAATGAAGCGATACTCGTTACTTTTCTCCGTGAATGGTGGAGCTTTCGCAATTGCGAAGCTTCTCAATGCGCCGACTCCGCCGGGCGGCCTGAGCATCGGTGGACTGTCTGTCGGTGCCATCGTGTTCACCATGCTGATGACGGCTGACATATGGCTGTGGGGTGCCGGAATGCGCAAGCGACATGGCACGACCATGTTTCGGCCCGTGGGTCAGACGATCCTTCTCATGATTGGAGCTTTACTCACCTCCGGCTGGGCTCTCGTCAGCATCGGGCGCGGCTGACAATCTTCAAATCTCGCGAAATCTGACATTCAATCCCCGACGATCGCCTACACAGTGCCACCCCTCGCGGTCCGGAGCGTGCT
>Ga0137415_10004194_pt1 | contig 14268 bp, 10 predicted proteins | sample CZODoug3_1_1_16f_FD_183082 | JGI IMG/M metagenome (GOLD analysis project Ga0137415, IMG submission 183082) | Vadose zone soil fungal communities from Angelo Coast Range Reserve, California, USA - CZODoug3_1_1_16fungal (Hybrid Assembly) | ecosystem: Environmental > Terrestrial > Soil > Vadose... | reverse complement strand
GAGAATGGTGGCAACAGCAATTTCAACCGTAACAACCTTATCTACAGGTCCACCGACGGTGGTAACACCTGGACCAACACCTACACCGGGCCCACGTTTACAGGCGCGCACCGCACTAATTCTGGCTACTTCGCCTGCATGTATAATAGCCCCGCTTACTGGCGGCACATGGGCTGGGGTGAGCCTTCCGCGTTCAACCACATAGTTGGCCTCGTCTATGCCGCCTCCAACAGCGGAAACGGCGACCCGGGCGATGTCTTCTACGTCCGCTCCACTGATAGCGGCGTTACCTTCGGCGCGCCGGTCCAGTTAAACACCGACACCGACCATACCAAGGCCCAGTGGCAGCCGAACCTTTCGGTCAGTGAGGCAGGCACTCTCTTCAGCACCTGGTACGACGAGACGCCGCGGACGGGAGCCAGTTGCCAGCCATCCAGTCCCACCAACCTGTGCTATCAAATGTACTCGCGCAAGTCGAACGACAATGGAGCAACCTGGCTGCCTCCGGATACGCTCTCGGACGTAGCTAGCCCGCTGCCGCTGCAACCCGATCCGGGGATCCAACCGCTTTATGTGGGTGACTATGACTACGGCTCGGCCATACTCACCAAGCACGTCACTTCATGGGTGGACGGACGCGTCCCGATCAACGGCCAATCCCAGCAGGATGCCTTTACCGATAGGGAGGCGATAGGTTGCACGCCGGGGTGGTCAGCGGGAGGGGCCCTCCCGAGCGTCGGGGTCCGTTCCGTTGGCGTCTTTTTCCAGGCTAATGGGAAGTTTTACGCCATGGGCGGTCGCAGTTCCGACCTAGCTGGGAGCGATTTCACTCACCCATTCGAATACGATCCGGTGGCCAACACTTGGACCACCAAGTCAGCCACCTATCCTGACAACCAGGTGAACAACATGGCCTGCGGCGTGCTTACCCTGTCAGGCACTCCTTACATCTACTGTGTGGGTGGCTCCGCAGCTGGGGCGGCCACAGCTACAGCCCGCGTGTTCTTCTACAACCCTGTCACCGACGCTATAACCACTCTCACCGCTGCGGACAACTGGCCTGGTGATGCCGCAGGCACAATCCTGCCAGGTGGCTTCGCCGTGACTGGCAGCAAGCTGTACATACTGGGCGGCTTCAACATCAACGTAGCCTCTACCAACCAGATATGGCAGTTTGACCCTACTGCTGCCATAGGCGCCAAGTGGACACAGGAAATGAACACGCCGGAAGGGATCATGTACGCACCCACATGCTCCATAGGAGGCATCATCTATGTGGCAGGGGCATCGGATTACTCCGGTGGCACGGTGATCGACACCACCAACTCGTTCAGCTTCAACCCTAACACTAACGCCATCGGCACGATAGCACCGATACCGAGGGCCACAGGAGAGACGAGAGCGCTTACCTTCAACGGCAAGATGCTGGTTATGGGCGGGGGCAGGGTCGCGCCCAATCCCTCCAACGAGGTGGACGCGTATGATCCGGGCACTAACACTTGGACAGTAAATTCCCCCGTTCCTGCGTTCATGACTGCGCGGCGCAACTTCCCCACCGACACCGACGGCACCCAACACATCTGGCTGGCGGGCGGTTACGCTCCTAGCACCCCGACAGATTCGACGGAAGTCTTCTGCCAGGGAGCGGCCCCGATGGCATCAGACGCATTCTCGCGAAAAGTCCATGGCGGCGCCGGCACTTTTAATATCCCGCTGCCACTTTCTGGTAATGTGGGGGTCGAATGCCGCAGCGGCGGTGCCACAAACGATTATCAGATGATTATTGACTTCCCGACCTCCGTCACGGTCCAGAGCGCATCAGTGACTTCTGGCACTGGGAGCGTGAGCAGTTTCAGCGGGAGCGGGACGTCGCAGATCACCGTCAATCTCACTGGCGTGACCGACGCTCAGCGAATCACCATGACGCTGCATAACGTGAACGATGGCACACACATGGGCGACGTTCCCGTTTCCATGGGCGTGCTGGTCGGTGATGTGAATGGCAATGCCGTCGTTAATGCCTCCGATGTCAGCCTGACTAAATCGCAAGTGGGCCAGGCGGTCAGTGGCTCGAATTTCCGCGAAGACGTGAATGCGAATGGCACGATCAGTGCCACGGATGTCGCACTGGTCAAATCCGACGTGGGCACCGCGCTGCCTCCTTAACGGCTGAGCGGATTCGAGTGCCAGAATTTTTCATCCGCCGGCGACGACGCGAATGAATTCGATGTGATCGCCTTCCGCAAGCGACCGTTGCGGCCATTCCTGTCGATGTAAAGCCAGACCGTTGTGCTCGATCAAGATCGTTTGTGGAGGCAATTGATAGCGTTCAACCAATTCTTCAATCGTCTGAGCGCCCCGCGCGTCGACGCCCTCACCATTGAGTGAAATCGTCATGCACTCGTTAACGCTTGGTCCCAATCTTTCCAAACGGGGTCAAAGCCGCGACGCCGCAACACGGCGGCGATTTCAGCCGGAGAACGCTCATCGCTGATCTCAAATTGTCCGGTCGCGAGTTGATCTTCGCCGTCCTGGAAATCGGGGGCAACGATGCGACCGCGCACGGTGCGATGCAAATGTTCGCTGCCTTGCCGCGTGTAGCCGCCGGGCTCGGTATGACTGCCGGCGCTCATCATGGTCACGCCCAACGAGGCGAGCGAATCGCGCAATGATGCCCGCTCGCGCGTGCTCAGCACAATGCCTACTTGCGGAAAGGTGACGCGTAACGCGCACACTAGTTGCGCCAACTCGCGGTCGGCCATCGAGAAGAGCGGCCGGAAACCGCCCGCCGCCGGCCGCAACCGCGGCAGACTCACACTAATCTGCGCCTGCCAGCAAATTTTGAGCAAATATTCCAGGTGCGCCGCGAGCGCGATCGCTTCTTCCTGCCAACGCGATAATCCGAAGAGCACACCGATTCCAAGGCGGCGGAATCCGGCGCGGTAACCGCGCTCCGCACAATCGAGGCGAAAATTAAAATCGCGCTTGGGACCAGCGGTATGCATTTCCGCATAAACCGCGCGGTTGTACGTTTCCTGATAAACGACCAACCCTTCTGCGCCAGCATCGACAATCGGAACGTAATCGCTCGTTTCCATCGGACCGACCTCGATCGCGATTGACGAAAAATCCGGCGCGAGCGCCCGCACGCACTCGACAAGATAATCCCGGCTAACGAACTTCGGATGCTCACCGGCCACGAGTAAAATCTGGCGGAAACCTTGACGTGTGAGATGCCGCGCCTCGGCCATCACTTCATCGACACTTAGCGTGACGCGCAGGATGGGGTTGTCCCGCGAAAATCCGCAATAGCGACAGTTGTTAATGCATTCGTTGGAAAGATAAAGCGGGGCGAAGAGCCGCATCGTGCGCCCGAAATTGTGCAAGGTGAGCGCGCGCGAAGTTTGCGCCATCGCTTCGAGCGCCGAATCGGATTTCGGCGCGATGAACTGCTCAAAGCGCCGGACAAGCGGCGATTTGTCCAGCGCAAGATTATCGAGCGTGTTGACGAATGACATCGCACTAATTTCGCGCGGCGCGCGCGCTTGGCAAACACTCGCCGATGCACGCGCGCGGTCCCGCGACTGCGGGATCGATTTTGCGCCGCGAAAGAAACAAACGGGCAAACCAGAAAGCAAAAACGCCGGAACAGATTGTTCCGGCGTTTTCGAAGGAATTTGCTCGGTCTTAGAAGGCAAACGTGACGCCGCTGCGCACCATGCCGAAGTTATTGTCCGGCCCATCCACCACGTTCCAACTGAAATCGTTCATCCAGCCGATGTGCGGGGTGATGCGAATTTCGATGCCGCCCCCAAATTGGCCAATCGCCTCGGTCGTACTACCGCTGTGGTCGGTATGAAAAAGCTGTACCGTCGTGTCACCAACGGTGCCCAATCCGTCAAAGACGACTCGATCTCGCTCGCCGCCGCCAAAAATGGCGCCGCCACCGGCCCAAACGTAGGGAGCGAAGCGCGTACACGGAATCGGATAACGCAGCGTGAAGGTCCCCAAAATAGAACCCACCGCGCGGGACTCGTGACCTGTTCTATCGATGGAGACCGGCGGAGCGACTTCGAAATCGATTGTTTTCCGTCTGGCATCCACGACCCAGCCTTCAATTCCAACGCCGAAGTAGCGGTGGAAAAAGTATTTTAGACCAATGCCGCCGCCCCAAGCGTGGTCCGCTTCAACGTAGCGATCATCGACCCAATTGTTCCCAGTGAAGAGGTAAGTGCCCCAAAGATCGACATTAAATTCATTGTCGGCGTACCATTGCGGGCAAGGCGGTGGAGCAACCTGCTTCATTTCCTTTCCAGAATACTCCGGGCCGGCATACGCCGCCGAGGCAAGAGCGGCCATTGCACAAAAGGCTACCGTAAGTTTTTTCATAACTTGGCTATCGGTTACGAGTTCTGGCGAGGTGGTCAACAGGAAATGTAAGAATATTTTGCTGATACTACTGCGTCGCGAAATTTTTCTAAATTTTCCATAACGGCGCTAACTGAGTAAAACGGCGGCATTCGGACTAAACCGAATGCCGCCGCCGCAAATACGCTTGTCGATTAGAGCGCGAAGTTGATGCCGCTGCGCACCATGCCGAAGTTATTGTCCGGCCCCTTCACCACGTTCCAACTGAAATCGTTTATCCGGCCGACGTGCGGCGTGATGCGAATTTCGATGCCGCCGCCAAAGCCACCTTCCGCGTCGCGCTCGCCGCAGCGAGGGGAGCGCCTACAGCAAGGCGAATCAGGGCTTTAGTTCTGCCCCCGTATTGGCGTCAGTAATGATGAATTTTTCGTGGTGAAAGGTGGGATCGCCGCGAAACATGAGCCGGCCGGCGTAACGGCGCTCCAGTTCCACCAGCAATTCTTCGTCTTCCTCTTTCAATCGCTTCAGCACGTCGGGATTCAAGATCACGCGGATTTCGTGAACAGTGTCCTGATATTTGCGCATGACGGTATTGAGTGTGCGATGCAGTTCCACGCTTGTGGTCATGGAAGTTTTCACGACACCGTGACCGCCGCAGTAGGGACAATTTTCATAAATCGTGTCGCTCAAGCTTTCTTGAGCGCGTTGCCGTGTCATTTCCATCAAACCGAGCGAGGAAATCGGAAGCACATGGGTCTTGGCCTTGTCGCGCTTGAGCCGCTCCTTCATCAAGTTGTAAACCATCTGCTGGTCTCTGCGGCTCTTCATGTCGATGAAATCGCCGATGATCAATCCGCCGATGTTGCGCAGCCGCAATTGGCGCGCGATTTCATCCGCCGCTTCCAGGTTCGTTTGCAGAATCGTTTTCTCCACGTCGCGGCCGCCTTTGTTGCGGCCGGTGTTCACGTCGATGGCGACGAGCGCCTCGGTTTCGTCGATCACGATGTAGCCGCCGCACTTAAGCCACACTTGCCGATGGAAGGCGTCGTCGATTTGTTTTTGCACGCCGTAGGTTTCGAAAATCGGGGCGGCGCCATCGTAAAAGTGAATTTGATTGCGCCCCCGCCGCGAAATCTGGCCGACCATTTCGCTCATCCGCTCCGTCGCCGCGCGATCATCGCAGACCACTTCGTCGATTTCTTCGGTCAGAAAATCGCGCACCGTCCGTTCCACCAGGTCAGGCTCCTCAAAAACGCGACAGGGCGCAGGTTGTTCGCGGATGAGCTGCTCGACTTTGGCCCATTCATCGAGAAGGAACCGCAAATCGCGCACGAAATATCTGGCGCGCTGGCCCTCGCCCACCGTTCGAATGATCACGCCAATGCCTTCGGGAATGTCGAGCTCGCGCAGAATTTTGCGGAGACGATCGCGTTCTTTCGGCTCTTCGATTTTTCGCGAAATGCCGCTGCGATCGCTGAATGGCATCAAGACCAAATAGCGCCCGGCGAAACTGAGATTGGTGGTGACGCGCGGTCCCTTTGTTCCAATCGGGCCTTTGGTGACCTGCACGATGACTTCCGAGCCGACCGGATAGATGCTCGGAATGTCTTTGGCGGTGATCCGTTTGCGCGGCCGTTTGTTGGCCGGCCGATCGATTTCTTCGATGCCGCTGTCGAGCGCGGCGGGAATGGCATCCCAGAAATGGAGGAAGGCGTTTTTCTCGAAGCCGATGTCCACGAACATCGCCTTCAACCCAATCTCGATGTTCTTGACTTTGCCCTTGTAAACGCTGCCGACGATGTTGCGCGAGCTTTCCCGCTCGACGCTGTATTCTTCAAGCTGGCCGTTCTCGAGCAGCGCGACCCGGCGCTCGAGTTTTTCCACGCTGAGGATGAGTTTGTTGCCGGTCTTGCGTGAAGAAAGACCTAAAATTTTTTTTACTTTGTCTATCATAAAGCTGAGGAGGTTGAGCGACCAGAAGTGGAAGTCGCGAGGGGCCCGCCTCCGTTGCACTACATCGTGGCGGGCTTCCCGGAAAAGTTTTTGATCGAAAGTTCATCGCGTGCCGGAACGACGAGCGGGCGGCGGAGTCGGCGCGGGCTGGCGTCGAACGCCAAAAAGGCGTTCGAAAAAATTCCGCGGCCGGGCCGGCGCCGCAACTGGAACAGCCCGAGGCAGCCGAGCCCGTCTCACCGTTCCTTGCGCGTCCGCTTCAGGCTCCACATCTGGATCCGCACCGGCATTTGCCATCTGCGCGTCGGCATTTTGCGAAGCGTCGGCATTTTCCTCGTCGATGCCGAGGTTCCCTCCGGCGCCGTGATAATCCACACTCTTGATGATCTGAAATGGATTGGACTTATGCGCGGGCGCCAACCAGGCGACGGGCATGTCGAACTTGCCTTCGTCCAGCGCCAGAGTGCGCTCCATAATGCGCGTGGCCACAGGGCCAGCAACGCCGCCCCCGTGTTCGCCGCCTTGCACCATTGCGGCGACGACATATTTGGGATGATCGAATGGCGCAAAACAAGCGAACCAGGCGATCGTGTCCTTGTGGCCGTGGTCGGTCGCTTGGGCGGTGCCGGTCTTTCCGGCCACCTGCCAAGCTTTCAACCGTGCTGCGCTACCGGTCCCTCCGTCCTCGTTAACAACTTTCCAAAGCCCCTTGCGCACGAGCTCGATTTGATCGGGCGTGAACTCGTTCCGCAAATCCGTGCGCACGCGTGGCGTTTGCGGCACGGCGATTTTACCGTACTCATCGAGAACTGGCGAACCGTCCTGATTCAGGACTTTATCGACGAGGCGGGGATAGTAGCAGACACCGCCATTTGCAGCGGCGGTGTATGCCATCGCCAGTTGCAGCGGCGTGACCAAGTCGTAACCCTGCCCGATCGATACATTGGCAGTGTAAGCTTGCGACCATCTTTCCTGCGGGTGATGCACCTGCATCCATTCCGGGCCGGGCAGAACGCCCACTTGTTCGCCGGCCAATTGCGTGCCTGATTCTTCGCCCAATCCCAACATTTTCCCGGTCACATCGATCGAATCGATGCCGGCGGCGTTGCCATATTGGTAGAAAAACGAGTCACAAGAAACCTTGATCGCGTCAGTCAATCCGAGCGTTCCGTGCTGGCCTCCTTTTTCCGAAATCCAACAATGAAAATAATGGTCGCCGTAGCTGACGCCCCCATAACAAGCGAAGCGCGCTTTCGAGAGATTTTTCCGCAAACCCGCGAGAGACGTGATGAGTTTAAAGGTCGATCCAGGCGGAAAGGCGCTGATGGCGCGGTTGACGAGCGGATTGGCTTCATCCTTGCGCAGCGTCTGCCAATCCTTGGCCTTAATGCTTGGAATAAAGGTGTTGGGGTCGAAGGACGGCACGGAAACCATCGCCAGAATGTCGCCGTTGTTTGGATCGACAACCACCGCCGCAGCGCGGCCGACGGCGCGCAACGCTTCCTCGGTGATGGCCTGAATTCGCGCGTCGATGGTCAGAAAAACATTCCCTCCTTGTCTTGGCGGCTCTTCGCGCAACACGCCGTCGATTACGCCTTTGGCGTTGCGTCGCAGGTAGCGCACACCTGGTTTGCCCCGGAGGTATTCATCCATCGATTTCTCGACATTCGATTTTCCCTCCACGTCGCCCTGGTAAAAACTGTACTTCCTGGCTTCCTCCTTGTTAACCTCGTCGGGCGCGCCGACGTAACCGAGAACGTGGGCAGCGAGCGCGCCATAAACGTAGGAGCGCACCGGCTTAATCGCGATGTCAACTCCCGGCAATCCGACATCGTGTTCGGAAAATTTCGCCATCGTCGGGAAATCGATGTCCTTGATGTAGGAGAATGGCACCTCGGTATCGTTGCGGTAATGCCTTTGCAGTTGACCGGCGTTGTAATCGCGCGCCAGATCGAGATCGTCCAGGCGCGGGACAACGCCTTCATTGACAATCTTAATGATGTCCGGCTCCTTCATATCTTTCGGCATGCCACTGATGATGGCGCGATATTCCTCGAGCGGTGGCGGACCGAAACGTTCGCGATAGCCCTTCACCATTTCCGGCAAATAAAAATCGACCTCATAGCTGGCTCGATTTTGCACCAGCGTCAGTCCGTTGCGGTCTTTGATCTCGCCGCGCACGGACGGAATTCGCACTGTCGCTTGCGAGCTGCCACGAACCTGCGCAGTCCATTCGGCGCCGTGCGCTACTTGTATCCACCAGAGTCTGAGCGCGAGCGCGCCCATTCCCAGCAGCATTAAGAGTCCGAGAAATTGAATCCGCAAACGCGGGCTGAGGCGACGGTTCATTCGAAGCGACTCCTTTCGGACAGATACGGATAAGCCGTGATCCGTGCCATCCATTGCAAGAACCAGAAAATAATCGGCGCCATCACCATGGCGATCAAACCGGGCCCGCCGATCTGCCACCAGACTTCACGGGAAAAAATGATGGAACCGCGTCGGAATGTGATCATCAAATATTGCGCTAGAATAATCGCTGAGGTGCAGATGCCGCTTAGAACGCAATGCACTTCCCAGCGGCCGCGGATGAAGAGTGGCCTTAGGCCATGCATGATTCCCGCCAGCACAGCGTAGAGCAGTATCGACCATCCCATCGAAATTTCAACCTTCGCCCCGATCACCTGCACGGTGAGCGCGTCCAACAGGATGCCAGCGTACAAGGCCAGGGCGAGCATGAGCGGGAACGGCAACGCCATTGCTCCGTAAAAAACGATCACCGGTGCGATGTAAATGTGCGCGTTGTGGAGCCACGGCAGCGTCGGGATGAAAAATTCCGCGATCTGCGCAATGAGGACGAAAACCAGCAGAATAAAAAAGAAGATCATTTTCGGCCCGTCACCACGAAGACGTCCTCCAGATGCGATAAATCGACCGTCGGCGTGAGCTGCGCCTGTCCATCCAGCTCACGCACCCGAAAAGTTTTGACTGCTCCGATTAGCAAGCCGGACGGAAAAACGCCGCCCACGCCCGAGGTGTAAGCCTTTTGCCCCGGCTTCAAATCCGCTTGTTTCGAGAGAAAGTTGAGATTCAAAAATGGAGTCAACCCGCCACTCACACGCTCGCCGGAAACAATCCCTTGTTCGCGCGTTCCTTCCACCGACGCCGCGACCTTGCAATTTTCATCCGAAACCAAAAGCACCATCGAAATGTTCGCGCTCACCGTGGTCGTTTTTCCCACCAGCCCTTCATCCGTCACCACCGCCATGTCGCCTTCGATGCCATCCTCTGTCCCGCGGTTGATCGTGACCGTGTGCCACCAGGTCGAAGAGTCGCGCGTCACAATCTCGGCCGGAACCAGTTTGAAGACCGAGCGCTCGCGATAATTAAGCGCGTGCCGAAAACGGTTGACCTCGTGCTCGACGTCGCGCAAGCCCTGGTTCGTCGCCTTGAGCGAGCGGTTCTCCACTCGCAACGAAGCATTCTCGCGCTCCAGCTCTTCCAGCGACTTCAAACCGGTGCGCACCGATGTAATCTGCTTTTGCAACCCCGAGCCGCCGGTAAGGAACGGCGCGATCAATTGATAAACTCCACCCTGGAATTTGCGCGTCCTGTCCGGACCGAAGGTAAGAAAGTATCCGAGGATGGCGCCGAAAATCAGCAGCGCGATGATGCTCGTGCGACTCATCGCATTGCCGAGTGTTTGATGGTCGATCCTCGGCCCGGAAAACGCGCGTTCATTCGCGCAAATCCGTAATTATCACCGCCACTGGCGGTCCGACGAGGCGACTTGACGCAAAAACTTGAGTTCATTGAGGCATTTGCCTGTTCCTTCCGCCACCGCGCTGAGCGGATCTTCAGCAACATGGACAGGCAAACCCGTCTCTTCGCTCAAAAGCTTGTCGAAACCGCGCAACAACGCGCCGCCGCCAGCGAGCACCAGTCCTCGATCGACAAGATCGGCCGAAAGTTCCGGCGGACAACGTTCCAGCGTGATGCGCACTGAATCGACAATCGTCGAAATCGGCTCGAGCAGCGCCTCGCGCACTTCCTGTGAAGTGATCATGAGCGTCTTCGGCAAACCGGCCACCAGATCGCGCCCCTTTACCTCCACGCTCGTTTCCTTCTCGCTCGGATAGGCCGAGCCAATCTTGATCTTGATTTCTTCCGCGGTGCGCTCGCCGATCATCAAATTGTAAGCGCGCTTCATGTATTGCACGATCGCTTCGTCCAACTCATCGCCCGCGACCCGCACGCTGCGGCTGAACACGATTCCGGACAACGAGATGAGCGCGACTTCGGTCGTTCCGCCGCCGATGTCAATGATCATGTTGCCGGCCGGGTCTTGCACGGGAAGACCCACGCCGATTGCCGCGGCCATCGGCTCTTCAATCAAATAAACTTCCCGCGCCCCGGCGTGCGTCGCCGATTCTCGGACAGCGCGCTTTTCCACTTCCGTGATCCCAGATGGAACTGCGATCACGACGCGCGGCCGCGCCCGCACCCGCCGATTGTGCACTTTCGAAATGAAATGCCGCAGCATCGCTTCGGTCACTTCGAAGTCCGCGATCACGCCATCTTTCAACGGGCGCACCGCGACAATGTTGGCCGGCGTGCGGCCGAGCATGCGTTTCGCTTCATCGCCCACTGCCAGCACTTTGTTCGTGCCGGCCTGCACCGCCACCACGGAAGGCTCGCGCAAAACGATCCCCTGGTCTTTTACATAAACCAGCGTGTTCGCCGTACCGAGATCGATCCCGATATCACTCGATAACCACCCGAAAAGTCCGTTGAACATGAATTAGTTTTTAGATTGGCCGCCTTGATTCCAGTCTGCCAGAAGCGCGTCCATGCCTTCAACCGTAGCAGCTACCGTGCGCGCGACCCGCGATTTGACCGGCTGAAACGCCGTAACATGAGACGGAGCCCCGCGCCGTCAAGGGAAAGCTTGGGCCGCGGGAGTATTGGACGTTAAACCTTGAGCGTTTAACGTTCGCCACGTGACCGCGCAAAAAATCATCGTCGCGCCCTCCATTCTCGCTGCCGATTTTTCCCGCCTGGCCGATGAAGTCCGCGCCACCGAAAAAGCCGGCGCTGATTGGATTCATTGCGACATCATGGACGGACATTTCGTCGATAATATTTCCTTCGGGCCGGCGATTGTCGATCTTGTGCGCAAGCAAACCAAGCTTCCGCTCGATGTCCACTTGATGATCGAGCATCCCGATCATTACGCGCCGCGATTTATCGAAGCCGGCGCAAACTCCGTCACAGTCCACGTCGAGCCGGAATCGAAACATCATGTCGAAGGAACTTTGAAGAAAATTCGCGACGCTGGTTGTCGCGCCGGTTTGTCTTTGAATCCCGCGACGCCGTTTGAATCGGTCGAGCCCTTCCTCGACAAGATCGACCTCTTGCTCGTCATGACCGTCCATCCCGGTTTCGGCGGTCAATCGTTCCGCTCCGAGATGATGGGAAAAGTGAAACGCGCGGCCGAGTGGAATAAATCTCGCCCAGCAAAGATTGACATCGAAGTTGATGGCGGCATCAACCCCGCGACCGCGCGCTTGTCTATCCAAAACGGCGCTAACGTCCTCGTCGCCGGCACCTCCATCTTTCACGCAAAAGATTATCGCGAGGCGATCGCGAAACTGCGGGGCGAAACTTCGAATTGACCAACTCCGCGGTGTCATCCCGAGCGGAGCGAGGGACCTCACCGTCGCAGCCCCAATTACGCTTCTTCGAACAGCATGATCAATCACCTCGTGAGAGATCCTTCACTCCGTTAAGGATGACTGCGCGAGGAATCTTGATTGCGAGAAATGTACTTGCAACCCTCCCCGTGACAGAGGTGTCATCCCGAGCGAAGCGAGGGACCTCACAAAAACAGTGAAGACTTACTACGTATACATGATGACCAATCGAAGCGGGGTCGTTCTTTATACCGGTATCACCGATAGCCTTGAACGTCGCTTGTGGTTCCACAGCAATAATAATTCGAAGCGCAGCTTCACGAAACGATACAAAGTCGATCGACTTGTTTATTATGAAAGCTTTGACGACCCGCGCGACGCAATCTCACGTGAGAAGGAAATCAAAGGATGGCGGCGGGAAGAGAAAAACGACCTCGTGCGAGGACTGAATCCGAAATGGGAAGATTTGGCTAAGACGTTATTCGGCGACCGTAGGTGAGGTCCCTCGCTCCGCTCGGGATGACACGCGTTTAGTGATTGTGGATCTTGGGAAACTACCCCGCCACCACCGGCTCGGCTTCTTCGGTGGTCTCCGCCATCACTTCGTCCGTTTGCGTGACGCGCACCACTTCTTCGATGGTCGTCTTGCCTTGCGCGACGCGCCGCCAACCGTCCTGCCGCAGCGTTTCCATTCCTTCCGCGATGGCGCATTGCTTAAGCTCACCGCCATCGCGCTTTTGCATGATCAGTTTTCTGAGCGGCTCGCTCACCACGCAAATTTCATAGATTGCCGCGCGACCCTGGTAGCCAGTCTGCCGGCATTGATCGCACCCCGCGCCGCGACGGAATTGCGTGCCGAGCTCCTTCACCGGAAAACCGATTTCCGCCAGATGTTCCCTCGGATATTCGACCAACCCCACGCATTCGGGGCAAATCGTGCGCACCAGTCGTTGCGCGATAAATGATTTCACGACTGAGGCGAGCAGGAACGGCTCGACATCCATATCGAGCAAACGAGTGATGCCGCCGACTGCGTCATTCGTGTGCAGCGTGCTGAAAACGAGATGGCCAGTCATGGCAGCGCGGATGGCGATGTCCGCCGTCTCGACGTCGCGAATTTCGCCGACCATGACGACGTTCGGGTCCTGCCGCAGAATGTGACGCAAACCTTTCGCGAAGGTGAGATCAATCTCCGGTTTCACGTCAATCTGGGAGACACCCGGCAAGCGGTATTCGACCGGCTCTTCGATCGTGATGATGCGGCGCTGCACCGAGTTGATGCTGGAGAGAAAACAATAAAGCGATGTCGATTTCCCGCAGCCGGTCGGGCCGGTGAGCAAAATGATTCCGTTGGGTTGCCCGAGCAGATGGCGAATGATGCGTTCCTGCCTCTTGCCCAGATCCAGACGATCAAAACCGAACTGTTGCTCGCTGCGGCTGAGGAGACGTAGGCTGATCGATTCGCCATTCACGGTGGGAATGGTCGAGACGCGCACATCGATTTCCTGCTTATTCGCGTGCAGATTCATCCGGCCATCCTGCGGCAGGCGCCGCTCGGCGATGTCCATGTGCGCCATCACTTTGAGGCGCGAGATGATGGCGGATTGCAAAAGGCGCAACTGCGGCGGCACCGCCACTTCGTGCAGAATGCCATCGATGCGATAACGAATGCGCAGATCGTTTTCGAGCGGCTCGACATGAATGTCCGTGGCGCGCTCGATGATCGCCTCGCGAATGATCTGGTTGACGAACTTCACCACGGAAGCTTCGGGGTCGTCCGCGGTCAGGTCCGTGCTTGTTTCCCCATCCTGCAACACTTCGAAGGCACGGTTGGTTTTCAGAATCTCATCGAATGTTTCCGCGCCGACGCCGTAGAGCGTTTTCATGGCGCGCAGAACCTGCCCGCGCGGCACCAGCACCCATTCCGCCGGTTTTTTCAAAAGCTGCGACGCGAGCTGGCGGCCGACCGAATTGAAAAGATCGTAGGTCGCCAGCACCACCGAGTTTTCCTTCACCTCAATGGGCAAGATGTGATGTTGAAAAACGAAACGGCTGGGCAAGATCGACAATGTTTGCCGGTCGATGGTCTTCGGATCAATCGAGATAAACGGCACGTGGAAAAAATTTCCGATCACGCCGAGGAACCGGTTCTCGTCCACCTTGCCGGAATCGAGCACCTGGCTCGTCCAGGAACCGCCGTTGAGATTGGAGGCGAGCTGCACCGCTTCATCGCGCGAAGGCACTCCACTCGCGA
>Ga0137415_10004193_pt1 | contig 14270 bp, 11 predicted proteins | sample CZODoug3_1_1_16f_FD_183082 | JGI IMG/M metagenome (GOLD analysis project Ga0137415, IMG submission 183082) | Vadose zone soil fungal communities from Angelo Coast Range Reserve, California, USA - CZODoug3_1_1_16fungal (Hybrid Assembly) | ecosystem: Environmental > Terrestrial > Soil > Vadose... | reverse complement strand
CCAACTCGTTCAAACCCACATCAAGAAACTCGTCGACAACAACGCAAAGTAAAGACAACGGAATCACGAGACACTAGGGCAGGTTTCCTGCTGTGGCGTGGGGAATGGATCCGTCCCGCGGTCATTTTGTGACGTCAATGTAGACCGCCCCCGTCGATCTCGGCCAATGTGCCGACTCGGACCGATGTCGGCCTTGTTTGAGTTGTGGAGCAGGGCCGTGGGGGCGAACATGGATAACCGTAGGTGGTAGCTCCGCGATAGTGCGCGCAGGAAATTGCAGCCTAGGCTTCCTAGATGTTGATTCATACGGCGTCGCTGGGTAGCGATATCGCCTGCGGGTCACTAGCCAGTGAATACACCTGGCGGAACCGCGAGGTCAGTAACGACACATCTTCGCCCGTGATGTTGTTTGAGGGCGTTCTCGCCTTCAAACAGAGTATCAGCTCGCGAGTGGGCCAAAAAGTTCCTCTATGAAGGATGAGAACGTGCGTCCTGATTCCTTAACCATCCTCTGGCGCAGTATATTATGCTGTTCGGGTGGATGTCGCCGCAAAATCTGAATTGCTAAGTCTAGATCGCCTAGCTCGTGACTCTCCTCATCAAGATAGCTGCCGAATACGTAGACAAACTCGATGCTCAGAAGCTTGGAATCGTCCGCGTTGTAGGTTTCGGTTCGACAGATGACAGACGCTAGGTGGCGCTCGGCGGTTGCACGCTTGATCGGCTTCGCTAGAGAAGCTTGGGCTAACGCGTTCCCCTTGACGGTCGTGAGATACCAATGGTTGCCGTCACTGTCCACGTCCTTATCGAGATAACCTTCCGCCTGCAGCCTTTCGAGTGTGTTTCGCATCGTTTCAAGCGGAATGCCCAGCCGCTCCGACCCATACTCCGCGGTAGTCTCTTTGGTTGAGTACAAGCGGACTATTTCTCGCGCCTCCCGCGCTGAGAGACCGGCAATCAACTGCGTTTTGCCAATTCTCACCGGGCCCCCTTGGATGCCACAAATCGGACCTTGACCTCGAGACCTGGCTCGCAAGGCTACCGGAACGGGGCGACGATCTACCCCGAGTGGGTCACTGGACTCGGTCAAGTCAAGAGGTCTGGCGGTCCGGGTCATGGACAGTGTTGACAGCGGCCAGTCCAACCTGGCTCTGTCACGCTCCGGGTTGGCATCCAGGCGTGCCCTGTGTTCAAGCGGAACCGCCGTCTCGACCGGCCCGATGCCACCGGGAACCCCTGGTGACGGGCTGGGGTATCGCCGAGGCGTCGGCGCACACATCGCTCAGCCCCCGGCGCCCGCAGGACGAAACCCGGAGTCGGTGACGCTCCAGTCCGAACGCCTTGTCGGGCTGACCGGGGTGGCGCACCTATCTCCCCGCGCGCTCGCTGCCCCCGGAACCTGCTCGGCCAATCCCACCATTCAAGCGCAGAACGACCCTGCTACGGTCTGCGCTGTCGCCGGTCCCAACCGAGCTCCGTCGCGGATGCGCCTGCATTGTGGGCTAACACCACGAGACTCCAACTTCTCGGTTGGACCAACGGCCCTCGACGCGCACTGCTCAGCCCAACCCGAAGGGAAACCCAGATGACCCTCGAGGGGCCACCGCCCAGCGATGATGGCCACAACGCGCCGCGCCCCGTGTGGCGATATCTGGCAGATGCCGCCAAGCCAGCGATCTATGGCCGATCGTGGGTGCCGTGTCTGCGGCTCATGATGTTGCTCGCGGTGCTGGCCGTCATCGTCCTCGGGCGGCATTGAATTGCCCTGCTCGCCCTGGGCCCGCTCCTCCCGGTCTCCACGCTGAGCCCCGCCGCGGCACCAGTTGCCTCTGCCAGCCGCCGGGGCGCCGCGCTGTCTCGCCGCCTGCTCATCACCCGTGGGGCAACCCCGTCTTGAGGCTGGGAGCCATCGGTAGCGCCGACGACTTGTCGGGGGTCGGTGACAGAGTGCTGCACACCCTCGAGTGCGGTGCCTTGTTGTGAAGGGGAAGGTATGAATTCAGAGTCGCTCCATGATGGGCTGCTTTCGGCAGTTTCTCTTGTCGGTACGCGTGCGGTGTTGCGGGTCACCGCGACGTATCAGCCCGCGGGCGGGGCAGGGAGCAAGGTGTTCCCGCCTACGTACCCGACCCAGAACGGGCGGCCGTACGTGACAGAACCACGACGGACGCTGGATGGCCGGGAGCGGCAGAGTGTTCTCCTGGACTCCACGCCGTCGCAGGCCAACCGGGCGGAGGAAGCGCTGCTGCGGGCCCGCCGGGCGAGGCTGGTAAAGGTGCCGCTGTTGGAGATCGAGCACACGGGAGCGGCCCCAGTGACACTGTCCTCGCTGGAGTTCCCGCACCGGTATGCCGACGCGTACCTGCGCGACAGCCTGCTTGATGGGGTGGCCTTCGACAAAACCGAGCTGGGTAGGTCGTTCCTGGCCGCCTGTCCAGACGACGCCACCGCCTTGTATGCCCAGGACCCGGGCTCGCTGGTCTATGGGGCGTGGAACAGCCACCGCAAGGGTCGTCAGCGCAAGTTCCCGCGGGTGTATGCCAGCGAGGTCATCGGTTGGGACCCGGTGATCGGGGCGCGCAATGCCGGGCGGATGGACCCGTTTAACTTGCAGGGAGCGCAAAAACGGAACAACGATGGGGAGGACTGGGAGTTCTCGCCCGTCGCCACGAAGGTCAAGGGCGAGAAGTTCAGCGAGATCGGGCACGGCAACATCGCGCCCAACCCGCAGGATAACGGCGGTGTCACGATCGGCTCGGCGCTGCGCATCGCGACGCTGTCGCTGGCGGGCCTGGATCGGCTCGGATTCGGGCCGGCGCCGACCGAGGCGGCGCAAGCGGCCCGGGCCCTGCTGGCCGCGTACGCGTTGCTGGCCGACCGGCTGGCCTTCGGCCGGGCGAGCTTGTGGCTGCGCAGCGGGTGCGAGCTGGTGTTGGAGTCCGAGCGGATCGAGTGGGTCCATCGCGGAGGGACCACCGAGGAGTTCGACCTGCCGGTCGATCAGGCGATGGAGCTCTATGAGATCGCGGCGGCTCGAGCCGAGAAGCAGGGGCTTGCACTGTCCACGGAGACGGTCCGGCTCACTCCGTCCAAGGCGTTGGCGAAGGCGATCGACTTCAGCATGACCAAAGCGTCGGCTGGCGAGGACTGAGTCGTGACGGTTGTGATCTCCATCGAGCTGCTGTCACGCAGCTACGACGCCGCCGAGGTGGACGACCGCGAGCGGGCCGAGTGGCCCCCACATCCGGCCCGGTTGTTCTGCGCGCTGGTGGCCGCCTCCCGGGGCGAGGCCGACCGAGCCGCGTTGCGCTGGTTGGAGGCGCAGCCCGCCCCCAGCATCGTCGCCGCCGGCCCGCCTCGGGAGGACAGGCGGATGTCGTACGTCGTGGTGAACTCGCTGAGCGCGAAGGGCGGCAGCCAGACCCATCCCGGGCGGACGAACGGGCTGCGGGCCCGGACGCGGGCGGTACCCACGGACCCGATGGTGACGATGATCTGGGCGGGAGATGCCGAGCCGCGGGTCGTCGAGGCGTTGGACGGGATGGCGCGACGGATCCCTTATCTCGGTCGGTCAACCGGCGTTGCGCTGGTGGCGGCCTCGGCGGGCGGTGACGCGCAGCCGCGTGACCGGGTCCCCGCAGATGGCAGGGAGCGCTTCGAGCCGTGCGAGCTGCTGGAACGCGAGATGTCGGTACGGGTGCCCTATCCGGGCTTTCTCGACCGGTTGGACGCACAGTTCGATGCGGGCAGACCCGCGTGGGAAGTGAGCCGCTACCAGGGCTACCGCCTCCGGCCCGCGACCGAGCAAGCGAGTGCTGGGTCGGTGGCCGACGGGCAGCCGGCCCCGTCGGTCTACACCGATGTGCTGGTGTTCGGGTTCTCCGGCCTCAAACCGGCGGCGCGGCTCACCGTCCGGTTCACCGAGGCCTTTCGATCCGCGGTGTTGAAGGCCGTTGGCGACGCCGCACCCGCGGTCCTGCACGGCCACGGCGCGGACGGGCGGCCGCACGTGGCGTTCCTGGCCCTGCCTGACGTCGGAGGCGAGCACTCCGATGGTCATCTGCTGGGCTTGGCGGTGGCCGTTCCGGAACTGCCCGCCGCCCAGCGCGCGGCGGTGATTCGGGCCGTCCTGGGGCTGCGACGCCAGGATCGCAACGGCATGGTCGAGCTCGGGGTGCCAGGCATCGGCGCCGTGGAACTGATCTACCAGCCGGGGCTGGTCCGCCCGTGGGGAGCCTCGCCGCAGCGGTGGCGGCGCGGAAGCCGCCACTGGGTGTCGGCTACACCCGTAGTGGCAGACCGTTACCCCAAGCGCCCGAGCCAGGTGGAGGCCGAGATCAGGGCGTCACTACGCCGGGTCGGCTTGCCGGAACCGGTCAGCCTGGAGATCAGCACCGAGCCCCTGATCCAGGGGGCGGCGCGACTGCGTCCCCACGACCTGCCCGCGCGCGCGAAGGGTCGGTTGTTCCGCCACGTCGCCGTGACGTTCGAGCGGCATGTCAGTGGCCCCGTGCTGGTCGGTGCGGGCCGCTACCTGGGTGTGGGACTGCTGGCCCCGGTCGCGGCGCGGGGCGACAATGCCTGACTCGATGCCTGACTCGATGGCGGACGCCTTCGACGGCTCGGCGCTGGGGGCCGCGCAGTTCGCGCCGTTCTACCGTGCGGTCCACGGCTTCGACCCGTTCCCGTGGCAGGAGGGTCTGACGGCTGAGATCCTCGATAGCGGCGGGTGGCCCGACCTCATCGACGTACCGACCGGCCTGGGTAAGACCTCGATGTTGGACGTCGCGGTGTTCGTGGCCGCCGCGACCGCGCGCGTGCCGGGCCCTGATCGGGTGGGCCGGCGACGCTGCTTCTTCGTGGTGGACCGCCGCATCGTCGTGGACGAGGCGTACGAGCACGCACGCTCGCTCGCCCGCGCGCTGCGCGACGCGGAGCGGTCGCGTGAACCCGGAGTGGTCGGTCAGGTGGCGGCCGCGCTGCGCTCATACGCCCCGAAGGCCACATCCGGGGAGCTGCTACCAGTCACCCGGATGCGGGGGGGCACCACGTGGGCCACCGCCTGGCTCGACCGCCCAGACCGCCCCGGCATCGTGCTGGGCACCGTCGACCAGGTCGGCAGCCGCCTGCTGTTTCGCGGGTACGGGATCAGTGACCGGCGCCGCCCAATCGACGCCGCCCTCGCCGGCACCGATGCGTTGGTGCTGGTCGACGAGGCCCACCTGTCCACCGCGATGCTGACAACGGTGTGCGCGGCGCAGGAGCGGGACCGGCTGGGTGTCCCGCTGCCCGGCCTGAGCCTCGTGCGACTGTCGGCCACCGCCGCCCCCACCCGCCACGTCTTCGCCCTGGACGCCGAGGCGCACCGGGCGAACCTGGTGGCGTGGCAGCGGCTCACCGCCAGCAAACGGCTCGTCCCCCGGGAGGCCACCGCCAAGACCTGCGCCGCTGTCCTGGCAGAAACTGTGCTGCGGCACCTCGAATTGCTGACAGCCTCGACGAACGGGCATGCGCCCGTCGCCGCGGTCGTGTGCAACACGGTGGACCGCGCTCGCGAAGTCCACTCCCTGCTGGGCAAGCTGCTGGTCGCTCGCGGCGCCGTGGTCGAAGCGGACAGCGAGCTGCTCATTGGCCGGTCCCGCCCGATCGATCGCCCGAGGGTGCAGGAGCAGGTCCTGGCCAGGTTTGGCACCGGCCGGACCCCGTCGGATCGTGCCGCCGTGCTGGTCGCCACACAGACCGTCGAGGTCGGCGTGAACCTCGACGTCGACATCCTGGTCAGCGAATCGACATCCTGGGACGCGCTCGTTCAGCGACTGGGGCGGCTCAACCGGCTGGGCCGGTTCACCGAGCGCTTTCCCAGCTGCGACGCCGCGCCTGTCGTTGTCGTCCACGACGGACAGGACAACGATCCGATCTACGGCGCGGCCCGCGATGCCACCTGGCTGGCGCTGCGCACGATAGCTGTCGACGACCACGGCATCGACGTCTCCCCGCTCGCGTGTCGAGAGCTGACCGACACGGTCTTCACAGGCGCCGAGTTCACCAGGCAGCCCGATGGTGTGCCGGTCCTGCTGACCCCGACGCTGGACGCCTGGGCCCAGACCGCGCCGGTGCCCCTCAACGACCCGCCCATCGCGCCGTTCCTCCACGGTTTCGACAGCGGCGTGGCCGAGATACAAGTCCTCTGGCGCGATGGCCTGATCAGCAGTGACCCGCTCGACGACCCGTGGGGGGACGATTTCACCGAGCTGGCCGCCGCCCGAATCGACGGCCTGCTCACCCAGTTGCCGCCCCGCGCCCCCGAGATGGTGGAGGTGCCGTTCAGGGCAGTCCGGCAGTGGATGCGCGGGGACGCACCCGACCCGGTCAGCGACCTGGAGACGGCCTGCGATGTCGAGGGACGTATCCGCCACGTCAGAGACCCGTTCCGGGTGCTGGCTCAACGGCCCGACACCGCCAAACGGGCCGGCGAAAGGACGGCGGACACCCCAATGGTGTGGCGGTGGATTGACCCTGAGCAGCTCCGGCCGGGCGATCAGATCGTCGTGCCGTCGGAGCGGGGCGGACTCGATCGCTTCGGCTGGTCACCCGCGGACGGGACGCCGGTGCGGGACGTCAGTGAGATCACCACGTTCGCCGCCCGGCTCCGGCGGGAGGCCGTGCTGCGCCTCGACCCCGGGCTGCCGGCCCGGCTGGGCCTGGGTGACGCCGCCCTAGACGCCGTGGTCACCCTGATTCGGGCACTGCCCACTGACGGCGAGGATGCATCGGCCACCGCGCTCAGACAGGCTCTCGCGGTACTCCTGCCGACCCGACCTGATCCCGAGCGCGGCTGGACCCGCGAGGCTTGGGAGACGTTGCGGCAGTGGCTGACCAGCGAACGGCTGCGGATCATCGATGTCTACGACCCGGCCGAATCGAGGATCGTTGGCTACCACGAACCATGCCCGTGGGCGCGGCTGTTGGCGGGCCCACTCCCGGCCGAAGGCCAGCCTCGCGCCGAGTCCGGCTCGGCCGTCGACCGCGACGACGAGGAGGTCGCCGCCAGCTCGATCGGCCCGAAGCCCGTCGCCCTCACGGTGCACCACGCCGCCGTCCGGCAACGCGCCGAAGACATCGCCGAGGCTCTCGGACTTCCCACCGAACTGCGGGCGGTCGTGGCTGATGCCGCCGGATGGCATGACCTGGGCAAGGCCGAGGAACGGTTCCAGATCATGCTGCACGGCGGCGACCCCTACGAGGCCCTGCTAGCCCCGGAACCGCTGGCGAAGTCCGGCATGGACCCCGCCGACCGGCTGTCCTGGCGCCGGGCAGCCCGAGTGAGCGGGCTGCCCGCCGGTGCCCGTCACGAGGCCTGGTCGGCGGCCCTGATCGAGGAACACCTGCGCGCATCCGGGACTGCGTATACCGGCGACAGCGAACTGCTGATCCACCTGGTGGCCAGCCACCACGGCTATGCCCGACCACTGGCCCGGCTGGTGGCGGACTCGAACCCCCGCCTCGTGGAGGCGCTGGTCGACGGCGAGAAGCGCGCCGTGCCGTCGGAACGAACGGTCTCCCTTGACCACCCAGCCCGGTTCGCCCGGCTTAACCACCGCTACGGCCGCTGGGGCTTGGCGCTGCTGGAGACCGTCATCCGCTGCGCCGACATCACCGTGTCCGAGGAGGGATCATGACCGGACTCCCGCTCCCGGCCCTAGACGGCCGCTCACCGCTCGGGTTTCTCGCCGCGCTCGGCGTTCTCCGGCTGGTCACCGAGCACACCGACTACCCCGCGGCGAGGCTGGCCTGGTCACGCCAGGACGGTGCGGCAGTTCTGCACGACGCCCATCCGGACACCGACGCCCTCGTCGCCGAGCTCACCGCCATCGTGCACGATATACCGGACAACGGGGTGTTGCCACGCCTCAGCGCGGACTTCCCCCCGCCCGGGGAGGCCCCCGACAAACTCCGCCTACCCCGTCCCGCGCTGGCCGACTACGCCACCCATGTCAGCGAGGCCAACGGCCTGCCCGGAGAGCAATGGCTCTCCAGCCTCGTCACCGACCTCAGCGTCGACGACAAACAGCGGGTCGACATCAGCCTGTTCGCCGCACCATCCGGCAAGCAATCGATGCGCACGATGCTCGAGAAACCACTCGCCCAGCTCCGCGCCGACCCGCGTCTCCTGCGTGAAGCGCTGCTCTCGTGGCGTCGCTACCCAGGCGTCAGCGGTGAGTATCTCGATCACAGGGTCCTGTTCGACGCCGTGGACGCCGTCGGCGGCAAGCCCGCCGAACGCGGTGTCCCCGGCGCGACGTGGCTGGCTCTCATGTCGTACCCAATGATGCGTACGACAGCCACCAGCGGCAATCCGATGACCACATGCTGGCAAGACTTCGGGCGCCGCGCGGGAAAGCGCATGGTGTACCCGCTGTGGTCGGCCCCGCTCGACCCCGCAGCGATCCAGGCAATCCTGTCCCACCCAGTCCTGCGGAGGGCAGCGGCCGGCAGGCCGCCGGAACAGGCAACGCTACTGTCAATCTTCTGGATCGGCCACGCCACCCGACGCCGGATTCCAGGACGTACCTTCGCCGGAGTCCTCGCACCGACCGAACAACCGGTCACATCCGCAACCCGATCTGATCCGGCAAGACAAGCACGATGACATCACCACGACCCGGATTCGGACATTCAAGAGACGACACCACCCCCAGATTGCGCCGGACAAGACCAGCGCTCGCAACCACCCAGGAACCCCCAGCTTGTCAACGGACAGCGGGACTTCCCTGTGGGCGGACAGTTGATCTCCCTGCTGGCGGACAGGTTATCTCCCTGTCCGCGGACAGCTGATCTCCTGTTGATCTAGGTCAAGGGGATCACTCCCTTCCCGGCGGTGGCCTCGGCGAGGCGCAGGCTGGTGCCTTCGGTGAGGACGATGTGGGCGTGGTGCAGGAGCCGGTCGACGGTGGCGGTGGCCAACGTTTTGGGCATGATCGTGTCGAATCCGGAGGGGTGCAGGTTGCTGGTGACCGCGACCGAGCGGCGTTCGTAGGCGGCGTCGATGACGCGGTAGAGCGCTTCGGCGGCGGCTTGGCCGGCGGGGAGCATGCCGATGTCGTCGACCACGATCAGGTCGGCTCGGGTGATCTTGGTGATGGTGCGGGCGACCGAGCCGTCCGCGCCGGCTCTCCCGACCGTGGCGGTCAACGATTCGAGGGTGAACCAGGCGACTCGGCGTCCGGCGTCGATCGCGGCGTGCGCGAGGGCTTCGACCAGATGACTCTTCCCGGTCCCGGACGGACCGGTGACCGCGAGGTTCTCCGCCCGCCCGATCCACTCCAGCGTGGCCAGCGCCTGCTGGGTGGGTGCGGGGATGGAGCTGTCGTGCTCGCGCCAGGACGCGAACGTCTTCCCGGCGGGTAGGCCGGCGGCGCGGCGGTGCTGTCGGCGGGTGGCCTCGTCGCGTCCGGTGACTTCCTCGGTGAGCAGCACCCGCAACGTTTCGGCGGGGTCCCAGCGTTGCGCCCTCGCGGTGGCCAGCACCTCGGGGGCGGCGCCGCGCAGGTAGGGCAGCCGCATCCGGCGTAGCAGCGCGGTGAGTTCCTCGGGCAGCGGCGGCGGGGTCGGTTGCGCGGTTATGACCATGAGTCGGACTCCTCGATGCGGTGCTGCAGTCGGGCGGCCAGCGCCCCGACCCAGGCCGCGACGGTGAACGCGTCGGACTCCTCGAGTGAGCACGCCGCCGCGCAGGCCTCGACAGCGTCGGGTTCACCGGCGCCGCCCAGCCATTGCTCGAGCCGGTCCAGCACGGTCGCGGTCTGGGTGGCGGTGGTGCGGTCGAGCAGAATCCACGGCGCCAGCGGCGGGGATGCCGAACCGGGTGTCGGACCGGGAGTGTTGCCTGGGCTGGTGTCCTCTGGGCTGCTCATCGACCGAACCCCTCCCAAGCCGAGGTCCCTGGCTGGGCCGAGTGGGATTCGTCGGCCACGACCAGCTCGGCCCAGGGCGCCCCAGCGGCGCGGTGGCGCACGATCGCGAGCAGGTCGTCCTCGGCGAACCGACCCGCCGCCGCGGCGACACCGAGCGCGACATCGACCCGCGCTTGCCCGGCCAGCGCGGCCAGCTCGACCGCGGCGGCCATCTTCGCCCGGACTCGCACCGCCCCCGCGGCGGCGGCCTCGACCAGCCACGCCTCCGCGCCCGGCCCCAGCGCCAGGAACACCGTCTCGGCCGGGCTGGTCGATCTCGGGGATGGTGGGCGCGGAGCGCCGGCCGGGTCTTGCGGGTGACCGGGGTAGTGCCCGAGCTCGATCCGCGGTCGGCCCGGTGTCGAGAGGGCATGGCGGGCGACCTCGACCAGCCCAGCCGGTGGCGCGGGCGCCCACCACGGCCGCAACGCCAACGCGTTCAGATCGGCGACGATGACCAGCTCGTCGCCGGCCGGGCGGACCCACACCTCGGTCCCGACCAGCCCGGGCGGGGTGGAGTAGCGCACCGACCCGAACCGGATCGTCTGATCGGTGTTGACCAACCGGGTCTCACCCAGCGCGGCCGCATACGGCGCCGAGGGCAACACATGCAGCCGGGCCCGCTCCACCACCAGGCGTTCGGCCGGGATCGCGGCGGTCTCCCGATGCCGGCGCCCGTTCACCGTGGCGCAGAACGCCTCACACGCCACGACCAACGCCGCCATATCCGGATACGCCTGTCCGAGATTCGCCTCGGTGGGCACCAGATCGGCCTTCGCTACCCGCACGCTGGCCTCGGCGCCGCCCTTGGATTCGGGGTCGAACGGCACACACGTCACGACCTGCAGCCCGTAGTGCCGCCCCGCGGCGACCACCTCCGGGTGGCGGACCGCGACCCGGGCCACGTGCTCCACAGTCACGGTCTTCTCGTTGTCGGTCAACGCATACGTCGGCACGCCACCCAGGCGACGCAAAGAGGTGTCGATGCAGGACAGGAGCGTGGGCAGCGTGCGGTCCCAGGTCGGAATGACCACCCGGAACCGCGACCACGCCAACCACAAACAGAACAACAACGTCGCCCGCGGCGGCCCACCCGCGAACGACACCACCGGGCCCACACCCCAATCGAACTGGCACCACATCCCCGGCTCGGTGATCCACGGCCGATACGTGCGCTGATGCCCCGCCCGCCACCGAGCCTTGGCCTGCGCGACCGCACGCCGGGTAGTGCGCTCATCCCCGTCGAACCCCACCGCCAGCAGACGTTCGTGCACCACGTCCGCGCGGACCTGCCCCTTCGAGCGGTCCACCCACTCCTCAACCTTGCCCAGGAACGGATCAATCAACCTCGCCCGCCGCCCCGACTCACCCACCGGCAGACCACGGTCACGCCGGGCGACCCAGTGCCGCACCGTCTTCGGATCACACCCCACCAACCGAGCAGCGGAATGCGCATTCCCGGTCAAATCGAACGCCTCAAGAATGTTCACGATCTCCCTGTCATCCTTCTTCACAGGTCCCTCCACGGGCCTCGGGTCCAACAGCACCCCGAGCGCACCCGTGGAGGGACCACCCATGACGGACCGACACGCCGCCAGCCCGGACAGCACAGGGAGATCAGCTGTCCGCACACAGGGAGATGCGGTGTCCGCCTACAGGGAGATTGGCCTGTCCGCTGTCACCAGCTCACCTGCTATCGCCGCGGCCAGCCCTATTCCCGGCCTCCACGGCCGGGCTCCGTAGCGGCTTCTCCTAGGGTTACGCCATCACCTCCGGCGGCGGTGCCGTTCCCGGTCTCCAGGGCCGGGCTCTGTAGCGGCAAATCGCGTCGACCGGCGCGCCGTCCTTGGAGATGACTGTCCCCAGCCCTCAAGGGCGGGCTCCGTAGCGGCTCCGTGGCGACCAGGTGCGTCCACCCAGTCGGGACGCCCCGTTCCCGGCCTCCACGGCCGGGCTCCGTAGCGGCACGACCCTGCTCGACCCCTCCGGGCCACTCACCCGCTGTTCCCGGCTCCACGACCGGGCTCCGTGGCGGCCAGCACGTGATCGTCTTCGCCGGAGTCCTCGCACCGACCGAACAACCTCTCACATCCGCAACCCGATCTCATCCGGCAAGACAAGCACGATGACATCACCACGACCCGGACTCGGACATTCAAGAGACGACACCATCCCCAGACGGCGCCGGACAAGACCAGCGCTCGCAACCACCCAGGAACCCCCAACTCACCTGCTATCGTCGCAGCGAGCCCTGTTCCCGGCCTGCCCGGCCGGGCTCCGTAGCGGGCGCAAGGTCCAACTCACCGGCGGGTGGGTCGGGGAGCTGTTCCCGGCCTCCACAGCCGGGCTCCGTAGCGGGTCGTGGACGTCAGTGGAGTCCCCGACGGCCTCTTTGAGCTGTTCTCGGCCCGCCGTAGCGGCAGCGGGGTCACGGGTCGCAACCTCCTACGTGCGTCGCTGTTCCCTGCCTCCACGGCTGGGCTCCGTAGCGGCAACATCACGTCGCCGACCAGCCAGAGCGAGAGCAGCCTGTTCCCCGGCCTCCACGGCCGGGCCCCGCAGCGGGACCATCCACAACACTGCTTGTTTCGACGGGTCGAACACTGTTCCCGGGCCTCCACGGCCGGGCTCCGTAGCGGCGAGCAGCAGGCCGCCCAGTTGCAGACGGCGACCGGCGCTGTTCCCGGCTTCCACGGCCGGGCTCCGTAGCGGTCCACAACAGCTCTGACCCGCCGTCCCACGGCAGGTTGGTGAACTCCGTATCCAGGAAGAACCTCACCGGCCTCCCCATTGAGCCAGCCACGTCAGCGTTCGGCGGAACCCCTGACGGAAGATGCGGCGCGATCGCCGAGGTCGAGCCGCGGTAAGCCGCCTCGGAACAGGGCCGTGGATGGCACCATCCGACCCTGTTGATCAGACTTCAGAAGCCACACTGCCTGTTGTGGATGACGACAACCGCGCCGGTCGCTGTCGCTGTCCGTGCCCGGCGCGGTCACAGCGTGTAGGGTCCTACGGTCACCAGGTGGTCGTGACCAGCGGCAGGTCGGGCGAGGCGGCGTGGCCGCCGAAGGTTGCACCGATGCTGGCTACCACCCAGCCCACCACCGAGCTGCCCTACACTGCGCTCGGGCGCGCGCAGCCCGGCTTTCTCGGGCGCGCTTCTCCCGGTCGAGGAGACGTCGTCCGATCTCTCCGCACGTGTGACGGCTGAGCCATCGACAGCCGGGCGAGTCGCGACGGGCGCTATGCGGGCGGTTTGGCATTGCGGCACGATCTTTCCCCCGTGACGACTCGGGCGCGCGAGCGCGGCCGGCGAACGCCTCCGCGGGCCCGAGCCGCGCCCGAGAGGACCGGCACCCGGTAACACCGGGCGACGCCGACCGACACCGATTTGCGAGATTGTCCAGATCAGACGGCATTTCGTGGCATCTCGCGACAATGGCCGACACTGCCCGATATTCACGAACGTAGGCTCTTAATCTGCGGGGTTGTAGGGGGCGATTGCCCGCGTGGCTCAGTACGGCTGCTGTGAGGACGTCGAGGCGCCCACAGACACCCGACGCGGGAAGGGCCCGTCATGGAGAGTTGAACCCCAACGCCGTTGACCTGCGATTTCGTAGTTTAAGTGCAGAACCCCCACGGCAAAGCCGCAGGTCAGTCCTTGACCTGGTGTCCGAGGGGGGAGTTGCGCATTAACCACACGGCTGAGTCTCGACCGCGTCCGCTGATTAAGAGATCACGCGAGTTTCGGCCGGGTCGGCTACAGTCGACAAGTGACGCGATATGCCGTCTGATCTGGACTTATCCCAAATCGAAGTGTCGGGCGAGATTGTCCGGTGTTGTTGGGTGTCGGTCCTCTCGGGCGCAGCTCGGGCCTGCGGAGAGGCTCGATTGCTGTACTCGCGCGCCCGAGCGTGTCCGGGGACTCATTTCGATGCAGGAAAAGGGTTCGGTCGCTTGCCTAGATGGTCTTCGCGCCGTTGAACGGGCGGCAAGATCGTCTCTCAAAGACCTCGTCCTTCGGGCCTGCAGCCTTTTAGCGCGAGAGCGACTATTAGTATCGGGTCGATGGGACGCCAGCTCGAACCGAGGTTTGGGCGTTCCTGGGCAACCCATGAAATCTAGCCGAGCCGAATGGGTAGCTCCCGGGACAGCGGGCCCCCGACAAGCCCGTCGCGCCGATCAAAGGTGGGTGAGGATCTCCGGCGGGTTGAACAGCCCGATCACACCCGCCGCGATAACGAGTAGGGCAACGACCAGCAGCGCAGGGAGCGCGCCGCTGGCGACCACCCGCCCCAACCGGAGCAGCCACTGCTA
>Ga0137415_10004190_pt1 | contig 14272 bp, 13 predicted proteins | sample CZODoug3_1_1_16f_FD_183082 | JGI IMG/M metagenome (GOLD analysis project Ga0137415, IMG submission 183082) | Vadose zone soil fungal communities from Angelo Coast Range Reserve, California, USA - CZODoug3_1_1_16fungal (Hybrid Assembly) | ecosystem: Environmental > Terrestrial > Soil > Vadose... | reverse complement strand
TTGAGTGGTCTCTGAAAATCTGGCAGGTCGTCGTCTTTCCAGCTCGACTTCGCATGGCGTATTAAGAGGAGTGTTTTCATGGCACTGCGGTTGTGACGGCATCCTGTCCGCGTAGCGAATAGGCGACCAACCATGAGAAAAGCGTCGCGATGAGACCGAACATGAACACAGTATAGGAAATTCTCAGGTACATGTACTTTTGGGCAAGCACTCGCCCTAGAGAGTGTATATCTCTGATCATCATGCCGTAGAGGTAATCGCCGTCCTTCATCACTTCTCTGATTGCGTCCTCGTAGTCCCGTTCCTCCATATTGTAAAAGTTTCCAAAAAAGAGCAGATTGACCCTTCTCCGCTGAACATCTTCCTTCGTGAATCTCCCTGATGTAATTTTTGGCCTTGTCGAAATAACGGCAAAGATAATCGTTGTGAGCGCAGTTGCGGCCAGAAATATGACGGGCACGATGATGTGCGGGGGAAACTTGGACGTCATCTCATGCTCAAAAAGCCCGCGGCCCAGGACGGTGGCGACCAGCGTTATCATCAGCGAGTTTGTACTGATCAGTATTCCGGCCTTATGATCCGCGATTCCACTGAGACGAATGTGGTTGCCCGCTGTTTGACGCAACATCGAATCGATCCCTCTCACCGGAATTTTATCCTTCTCCTGCTTCCCGGTCCGCTTCTTTTCCTTCTCTTCGTGTTGGTCGGTCGCGTCGCGGAGTCGTTCCTGGAGCTCGATGAGATTTTTGGTGCGCTGGCGGGCGTATTCCATCTGCGCGTACTTTGTCCGGAAATTCTTCTTACTGATATATTCTATGTTGCGATTCAACCACTCCAGTTCGGCCATTGGCTTGCCGAGACGTAATTCCAGTTCAGCGCGCATGAGGTCGGCTTTTTTGAAAAACTTCTTCTTGCCGACGTTGATCATCGCAGCATCGCTCATGATCTCTTCCATCGGGTTCTGCGCGCTCCCGGAGGGCTTCGTTGCGTTGATACAGCCGGCAACCTGCGCGATCTTATCGTCCGGATAACCTCTCTCCTTTAGGAACTTTGTGGCGAGCTCGACGCTCTTGTCCTCATATCCGTCGGCCGTCATCGTATACCCCGTGTCGTGGAACCATGCTGCGAGCGTAACTATTTCCATTTCAGCGCCGCTCAATTTTGAATCCTGTGCAAATTCTTCGACCGCTTCAACGGTTTCGTCGCGGCGAAAGTGCTGGCAGCCACCGTTCCCGGCATCAGCTCCGGGCAGGGCATCGCGGCCGTCGAGCAGGTCGCGCGCGAGGCCCTGCCCGACGGCTATTTCCTCGAATGGATAGGCCAGGCTTTTCAGGAAAAGCGTGCCGGCAAGGCCGCGATCATCGCGTTCTGCTTCGCGCTGGTCATGGTGTTCCTGATCCTGTCGGCCAATTACGAGCGCTGGTCGCTGCCCGTTGCGGTGCTGCTCTCGGTGCCGTTCGCCATACTCGGCGCGCTCCTCGCGGTGCTCGTCCGCGGCATGAGCAACGACATCTACTTCCAGATAGGCCTGGTGACGCTGATCGGGCTCGCCGCGAAAAACGCGATCCTCATCGTCGAGTTCGCCGCGCAGAACGCGGCGAAGGGGATGTCCGCGTTCGACGCCGCGGTCACCGCGGCGCGCCAGCGCTTCCGGCCGATCGTGATGACTTCGCTCGCCTTCGTGCTGGGCGTGCTGCCCCTGGCGATCGCCTCGGGCGCGGGCGCCGCCGCGCGTCGCTCCATGGGCACCGGGGTGGAGGGCGGCATGCTCGCAGCCACTTTCATCGCGACGCTGTTCGTGCCCCTGTTTTACATTTTCCTCACCGGCCGCAAGGCGCGGCGGACCGCGGCGCGGGTTGGAGAAAGCAGCAGCGCATGAACATTCGCATTCCGGCTGTTGCAGGCGTGCTACTGCTCGGCGGCTGCATGCTCGGGCCGGACTACGAGCGCCCGGCGATGGACCTTCCCAAGGCCTACGCCGAGCCCGACGTCGGGACGACGGCCCCCGTGCCTTCGGACTGGTGGAAGCTCTACGGCGACCCGACGCTCAACGAGCTCGTCGCTGCGGCGCTGGAACGCAACGCCGACATCCGGCTCGCGGTGGCGCGCATCGAAGAGGCCGACGCCAATTTGCGCGCGGCGAGCGCGGCCTTCCTGCCCGAGATCGACCTCGGAGGTAACGCGAACCGCACCCGCTCCAGCACCACGATGGTCCTGCCTCCGCCACCCGGAGTTCCCATCATGCGCAACGACGTGCGCCTCGCGCTCTCGACTTCGTTCGAGCTGGATTTCTGGGGGCGCCTGCGCCGCAGCGTCGAGGCGGTGCGCGCGCAGATGCTCGCCACGCGCTACGCCGGGGACGTCGTCGCCCTCACCCTCGAGGGTCTCACTGCGCAGGCCTATTTCGCGTTGCGCTCGCTCGACGCGCAGCTCATCGTCACCCGCGAAACCATGGCGACCCGCGAAGATGCCCTTTCCTATGTGCGCTCTCGCGCCAAAGGCGGCGTCGCCTCGGAGCTGGAAGTCGCCCAGGCCGAGGGCGCGCGGGCGGACATCGCGACCCAGTTGAAGGATCTCGAGCGGCAGCGCGCCCTTATCGAGCACCAGCTCGCCACGCTCACCGGCAGGCTCGACCTCGTGGTGGCCATCGGGGATCTGCGAACATTGCCGATGCCTCCCCTCCCCCCTACCGGACTGCCCTCCACGCTGCTCGAGCGCCGCCCGGACATCCAGCAGGCCGAGCAACAGCTCGTCTCGGCCAATGCGCAGATCGGCGTCGCCAAGGCGGCGATGTTTCCGACGATCTCCCTGACCGGATTTGCCGGTGGCGAAAGTGCCACGCTCTCGACCCTGCTCAACAACAGCGGCTCGGGGATCTGGTCGCTCGGCTTCGGGCTCAACCTGCCCCTGTTCGATGCTGGACGCTACCGCGCGCTCACCGACGCCGCGATCGCGCGCCAGCGCCAGGCCGTGGCCGGCTACCAGAAGGCGGTCGAGACCGGATTTCGCGAAGTCGCCGATGCGCTCACCACCGTGCGCCTGACCTCCTCGTCGGAGGAGGACTACCAGGTGAGCGTGGCCGCCGCGCACAGGGCTCTGCGCCTGTCGCGCATGCGCTATGAAGCCGGCTATTCTCCGTTCCTGGAAGTGCTGGACGCGCAACGCACGGCCAACACCACCGAGCTCGCGGCGCTGCGCAACCGGCAGTCTCTGCTCTCCGCGTCCGTGGACTTGATGAAAGCGCTCGGCGGCGGGTGGTCGGCCGAACGGCTGAGTCTGAAGTAGGACTCAGGACGACAATTCTTCCACGCCGCGATTCGCGAGCGCATCCGCGCGCTCGTTTTCCGGATGCCCGGCGTGGCCCTTGACCCAGTGCCAGGCGATGCGGTGCGCCCCGGCGAGACGATCGAGCTCCTGCCACAGGTCCACGTTCTTCACCGGTTTCTTGTCGGCGGTGCGCCAGCCGCGGCGCTTCCAGTCCGGCAGCCATTCGCTGATGCCCTTCTGCACGTACTGCGAATCGGTGTAGACCTCGATCCGGCACGGGGGCTTGAGCGGTTCCAGCGCGCGGATGACCGCGGTGAGCTCCATGCGATTGTTGGTCGTCTGCGGCTCACCGCCGAATAGCTCCCTTTCCTCACCGCCCACCTGCAGAATGGCGCCCCAGCCTCCCCGCCCGGGGTTGCCCTTGCAGGCCCCGTCGGTGTAGATACGAACCAACTCCGAGTCAGCGCCGTTCGCGTTTTTCGACATGCAACCCGTTCTGCCTCTGCGTCACCGGAGCCAGGGCTTTCTTCGCGGCGCGCTTGTCGCGCCATTCCGGCAGGACCAACCGCATGCCCACGTTGCGCTTGACCGCGCGAACCACGTAGACGGCGCCGCAGATCGGCCACCAGCGGTCACCCGCCTTCTCCATGAAGCCGAAGCGCTCGAGCCAGCGCCCTTGAGAAAAGGGCGGGGCGTAACAGCCGAAACGTCCGCCGGTGAGCTCGAAGCCGAGCAGCGCGAGCCAGTCCTTCAACCGCAGCAGACCGATGAACCTCCCGCACCAGGGAACTTGCTTTCGCTCCCGGCCGAGTGCGCGCGCCGCGCCCCACAGCGACAGGGGATTGAATCCGGAAATGACGATGCTGCCTTCGGGCATGAGCACGCGCTCGGCCTCGCGCAGGATCGCATGAGGTTGAGCGCTGAATTCCAGCACGTGCGGCAGGGCCAAGAGGTCGATGCTTTGTGAGGCGAGCGGCAGTTGCACCGGCTCGGAGCGCAGGCTGCAGCCCGGTTCGAGCCCGGCGCGGACCTTGAGCGGGATGCGCGACTCGCGCAGGAAGTCCAAGCCCGGAAGCCCGAGCTGCACCGCGTTGTAGCCGAACACATCCTCGACCGCCGCGTCGAATTGTCCGCGCTCCCAGGCGAGTACGTACGAGCCCTTGGGAGTCTCGAACCAATCGGCTAGCATTGAGTTTTGAGAGACTTGCGACACAAAGGATTCCAACGGATCCGGGCGGATCTGCGCCCCCGAGCGGGAATATGCCCCAGAGCGAACTCAAAGTCATCCCCTTGCGCGCTTTCAGGGACAACTACGTCTGGACCTTGCGCAACGCGCGCTGCGCGGCGGTAGTCGACCCGGGCGAGGCCCAGCCGGTGCTGGATTATCTCGCCGCCGAAAAGCTGCAGCTGGTCGCGATCCTTGCCACCCATCATCATCAGGATCATGTCGGAGGCATCGCGGAGATTCTGGAAACTCACGCGGTTCCGGTGTACGGACCGCGCGGCGAACCGATCACCACGCTTACGCATCCGGTCGGCGGCGGAGACAGGATCGCCGTCGAGCAACTGGGCGTGGCGTTCGAGGTGCTCGACATACCCGGGCACACGCGCGCGCACATTGCTTATTATGGTTCAAACATGCTGTTCTGTGGCGATACGCTGTTCGCCTGCGGGTGCGGGCGCGTGTTCGAAGGAACGCCCCAGCAGCTCTACGCGTCGCTCCAGAAGCTCGCGGCGCTGCCCGAGGACACGCTGGTCTACTGCGGCCACGAGTACACCCTGGCGAACATCGCCTTCGCCAAGGCAGTTGAGCCGGACAATTCCGCGCTACTGGAGCGCGAGATGAGCGATGCTCAGGCAAGACGCGACAACCTGCCGACGCTGCCCTCGACGATAGGACGCGAGAAGGCGACCAACCCGTTCTTGCGCGTGAAGCGGCCCGCGGTCATCGAATCCGCGAACAAGTATCTGGGCAGGCGCGTCAGCGATCCGGCCGGAGTATTCGCCGCGCTGCGCCAATGGAAGAACCAATTCTGATCGAGCTGACACCGTTCGCGCCGTGGTGCGTTATTCGGACGCGCGGCCACCGATATTCAGAAAAAAGTCCTTCAGAATCGCCCACTTGCTTGACCCACACGGAAACCATGGGTACCATCGCGGCTTTTGCGGAAGAAAAGGCTGAGCCATTGACGGAGAAGTTGACTAGGCTGCTCGCCGCAGCGGCTACATGCGTGCTGGTTGCCGCCTGCTCGCAAATCCCCCGGAATTCCGATTCCAGCTCGGCCGCCAAGGAAGAGACGGCCCGGGCTGCAATACCGGCTGTCTCCGCTCCCCTAGCGCAGCCGGCGTCGACCGCAGGAGTCCCTCGCTTCCCCATCGCCCCCCCGGCCGCTGCCGCCGTGCCGCCCGCGCCCGCGACCAATCCGACACCCGCCGCGGCCTCCGTGCCGCCCCTCGCCAAGGCCCAGGAAACGAAAGACCCCGAGCCTCCGCACGCAATCGACCTCGCCCGCCCCGCGGACGATCTCTGGGACCGCATTCGCGACGGTTTTGCGATGGTCGATCTGGAGAGCCCGCTCGTCGGCGTTCGCGAGCGCTGGTACGCGAGCCAGCCCGAATATCTGAAGCGCATGGTGGAGCGCAGCAAGCTCTACCTCTACTACATCGTCGAGGAGGTGGAAAAGCGCGGCATGCCCACCGAGATCGCGCTCTTGCCCATGGTCGAGAGCGCGTTCAATCCCATGGCGTATTCGCGCTCGCACGCCTCAGGCCTGTGGCAATTCATTCCCTCGACCGGCAAGACCTTCAAGCTGAACCAGAACTGGTGGGCCGACGCGCGCCGCGACGTGGTCGCCTCCACCAACGCCGCGCTCGACTATCTGCAGGCGCTGTACGAGCTGCACGGCGACTGGCACCTGGCGCTCGCCTCCTACAATTTCGGGGAAAATGGCGTGGCGCGCGCAATCGAAAGAAACCGGGTGAAGGGCCTGCCGACCGATTACCTGAGCCTGAAGATGCCCCCCGAGACGCGCGGCTACGTGCCCAAGCTGCAGGCGTTGAAAAACATCATCTCGAATCCCGAGGCTTTCGGCGTGGCCTTCGAGCCGATCCCGAACGAGCCCTACTTCATCGTCGTTCCTACGCCCAGCGCCATCGATATCCGGCTCGCGGCCACGTTCGCGGAGATGTCGGTGGACGAACTGATCGCGCTCAACCCCGCGCTCAATCGCCCCATGATCTCGGGTCCGCACACGCAAACGCTGGTGCTGCCCGCAGACCGCGTGGACACGTTCCGGAGGAACCTCGACGCCTACGACCAGCCGCTCACCTCCTGGCAGTCGTACGTCATGAAGAGGGGCGACAGCCTCGACCGCCTCGCCGCGAAACACGCTATCGCGCTCTCCAAGCTCAAGCTCGCCAATGGCATCACCTCGCGCACGAAGGTCGGCCCGGGCTTCCAGCTGCTGCTGCCCCTCACGGGATCGGGTGTCGGCGCGGAGCCCCTGCCCGCCGTGTTCCGTCCGCCGGTCCGGAGTGCCTCGCGCAGAGGCGGGATGGTGCACATCGTGAAGAAAGGCGAGACTCTCTACGGAATTTCGAGGCGCTACCGCGTCACCACCGACAGCGTGCTCCGTTGGAACCACGTCGGTGTACTGACCACCGGCCAGAGGCTCATCATCTATCGCGCGCCCGCCAAGGCACGAAAACCCGCCAATCCGGTCAAGGTTTCGGTCGCTCAGCCGAAGCGAAACGTCGTCGCGACTCTTCTTCCCGCAGGACAGCAATAGGCGGGTTCGCGAGCAGGGGCTGGGCGCCGCGAGCCGCCTAGTGCGCATTTACCCTCTTGTATTCATATGCAAAATCTCCCGCCCGGCCCGCGAGCTGCCACGCGCCCGGACCCAGGTTGCGATATAACATTAACTATGTAGAGTAAGCTGCAACGTCTGAATGTGATACCGCCCGCGTGGTCCAAACGATGATGAATTCAGCTCCTTGCTCGCGCTCTCATGGCTTCACCCTTCTGGAGCTGCTGGTGGTCGTCGCCATCATCGGGCTCCTGGTCGGATACGTCGCGCCACGCTATTTCGGGCAGGTCGGCAAATCGCAGGTCACCACGGCCAAAGCCCAGATAGACGCGCTCGAAAAAGCGCTGGACCAATACCGGCTCGACACCGGCCACTATCCGGCCACAGAGCTGGGACTCGCCGCTTTGGTGAACCGGCCCCAGAACGAGCCCAAGTGGAATGGACCCTACCTCAGGAAGGATGTGCCGCTCGATCCCTGGGACAAGGTCTATGTGTACAAATATCCCGGCGAGCGCGGCGACTACGACATCATTTCCTACGGCAAGGACGGCCAGCCGGGGGGAACCGGCGAGAACGCCGACATCTCCAACCACTAGATCGACGCTTCGACGATGCGTTTCGAGCTCAAAGCGGTCAGCCCGGAAGGAAGAGTCGAGTCGCTCGACCTGCACGGGCTCGATCAGGCGAGCGCCGTCCAGCAGGCCGAGAGCCGCGGCTACACCGTGCTCGGCGTGCGCGCGCGCGGGGGCATCGGCGCGCCCTGGCGCGGCAGACAGGCGCGTTTTCCGCTGGTGCTGTTCAGCCAGGAGTTGCTCGTCCTGCTCGAGGCGGGGCTTCCCCTGGTCGAATCCATCGAAACGCTGGCCGAGCGCGAGCGCCGCAGTGAATTCCGCGCCCTGCTCGAGCGCGTCGGCGCGATCCTGCGCCAGGGGAATTCCCTCTCTTCGGCGCTCCAGCAGTTTCCGCTGGCCTTCCCGCCTCTGTACGTCTCCACCGTGCAGGCAAGCGAAAAGACGAGCGACCTCGCTCCCGCGCTCGGGCGCTACGTCGCCTATCAGAACCAGCTCGAAGCGATCCGCAAGCGCCTGGTCAACGCAGCCATCTACCCGGCGCTTCTCATCGGGGTGGGGGGCTTGGTGAGCCTGTTCCTGCTGCTCTATGTCGTACCGCGCTTCAGCCGGATCTACGAGGAGCGCAGCGTCGATCTCCCGTTCTTCTCTAAGCTGCTGCTCTCATGGGGCCAGCTGGTGGAGGGTCACGGGGGTCTCGTGATGGGCGTGCTCGCCGGTCTCGCGATCGCGGCGGTGTACGCGCTCCGGAACGCTCAAGTCAAGGCCCGCATCGACAACGCGCTCTGGAAACTGCCCGCGATCGGCGAGCGCTTGAAGCTGTACCAGCTTGCGCGTTTCTACCGCACCATCGGCATGCTGCTGCGAGGCGGCACGCCGCTCCCGACCGCGCTCCAGATGGGCGCGGAGCTGCTCCACCCGCTGTTGCGCGCGCGGTTGGCGGCGGCGAGCCGGGCGGTCCGCGAAGGCCGTCCCGTCTCCGAGTCGATGGAAACCAACGGCCTCACCACGACCATTGCCCTGCGGATGCTCGCCGTCGGCGAGAAAAGCGGCAACATGGGCGAGATGATGGAGAGAATCGCGGAGTTTCACGACGAGGAAATCTCGCGCTGGATCGACTGGTTCGTGCGGCTGTTCGAGCCCCTTTTGATGGCGGCGATCGGCCTGGTGATCGGCGCGATCGTCATTCTCATGTACATGCCGATCTTCGAGCTTGCCGGGAGCCTGAAGTGAGTCTCGCCGAGGCCAAGTCGATCAGCCCGGGCGAGATCGAGGAGGCCCGCTCCGCGGCCGCGGCCGGGCGGCGGCGGCTCGTCGAAATCCTCGAGGCGAAGCTCGGGCTCGATCCGGACGCCTTCGTCGCCCGGCTCGGCGCGACGCTCAAGATCCAGGTCATGCGCATGGAGGAGCTGCGCGCTGCGGCGCCGGCCTTCGACGTGCTGCCCTTCAGCGAGGGCTCCCAGCACGGCTGCGCACTCGTGCGGAGCGAAGCCGGTGCGCTGTGGCTGGTGACCGACGACCCCTTCTCCGGGGAGCAGCAGGCCTGGGCGGAGGAACGCATTCCCCAGGAGTTCTCCTGGCGCCTGGTGCACCGGGGCGACCTGGTGGCGTTTCTCGCGAGCCACGAGGAGACTCTGCGCGCGCTCGACACGGTGCGCGCCGGGGTCATCGTCGCCAGCGACGAGACGCGCGGCATCGAGGATCTCTCGCTCAAGGCGATCAGCGACGAGTCGAGCGAGGTCGTGCGGCTGGTGCGCTCCACCCTGCGCGACGCGCTGATGATAGGCGCGAGCGACATTCACATGGAAACGATCGCCGCGGGGCTGGTGATCAAGTTCCGCATCGACGGCATCCTCTCGCAGATCAAGTTCATCCAGGACACCAAGCAGGCCGAGCAGGCCATCTCCCGCGTGAAGGTGCTTTCCGAGCTCGACATCACCGAGCGGCGCGTCCCCCAGGACGGACGTTTCAAGGCGCTCGACCGCGGGCGGGCGGTCGATTTCCGCGTCTCGATCATGCCGAACATTTTCGGCGAAGATGCGGTGTTGCGCGTGCTCGACAAGCAGTCGCTCTACGAGAGCACCCAGCAGCAGCTCTCCCTGGACAGCCTCGGGTTCGAACCGGACGACATCCGGGCGCTGCGGCGCCTGTCGCACGAGCCCTACGGCATGCTGCTCGTCACCGGGCCCACCGGCAGCGGCAAGACCACCACGCTCTACGCCGCCATCACCGAGATCAACAACGGCCAGGACAAGATCGTCACGATCGAGGATCCGGTGGAATACCAGCTCGCGGGCGTGCTGCAGATCCCGGTCAACGAGAAAAAGGGGCTCACCTTCGCGCGGGGCCTGCGCTCGATCCTGCGGCACGATCCGGACAAGATCATGGTGGGCGAGATACGCGACCCGGAAACGGCCAACATCGCGGTGCAATCGGCGCTCACCGGGCACCTCGTTTTCACGACCGTCCACGCGAACAACGTATTCGACGTGATCGGCCGCTTCATGCACATGAACGTCGACCTGTTCAGCTTCGTCTCCGCACTGAACGCGATCCTGGCGCAGCGCCTGTTGCGGCTCATCTGTCCGCACTGCGGCGAGGATTGCCGGCCCGATGCGGCCCTGCTCAGGGGGTCCGGCCTCACCGAGGCGCAGGCGGCTTCGTTCCGCTTCCGCATCGGGCGCGGCTGCCGCGAATGCCGCGGCTCCGGCTACAAGGGACGCAAGGCGATCGCCGAGCTGATGATCCTCAACGACGAACTGCGCGAGCTGATCACCGCCCGTGCCCCGGTGCGCCAGTTGAAGGAGGCCGCGCGGACGAGCGGCACGCGGTTCCTGCGCGATGCGGCGTTCGAGGCCGTGAAGAAGGGTGAATCCACGTTGGAAGAGATCAACCGTGTTACGTTTGTTTAGCGACCGGGTCCTGATCGCGCTCGCGCCAGATTCGCTCGCGCTCCTGCGGATTTCGGGCGGGGTTCGCCCCCGCGTGAGCGCAAAGAGCAAGATCGCCTGCGACCCGGCGCTCGGCACCACGCCCTGGCAGGGCGCGGTCGCGGCTCTGGGGCAGCTGCCGGAGGAAACGACAAACGCGAATTCGGAGATCACCGTCGTGCTCTCCAACCACTTTGCGCGCTTTACCCTGGTTCCCTGGAGCCAGGGCCTGGGAAACGCCGAGGAAGAAACCGCGTTCGTCCGGTACTGTTTTGCCAAGATCCACGGCGAGCGGAGCAAGGCCTGGGAAGTGCGGCTGAGTCCCGCCCCGACCGGCTCGACGCGCATCGCCAGCGCCGTCGACTCGTCGCTCATGCAGGCCGTGCGCGCCGCGTTTCCGGCCGGCGCCCGGGCGAAGCTCGTATCGGTCCAACCCTACCTGATGTCGGCCTTCAACCGGTGGCGCAAGCACGTCGAGGGCGAACGCGCGTGGTTTCTGCTCGTCGAGCCGCAGCGCGCCTGCCTAGCGTATCTCGAAGGCGGACTATGGTCGGCCGTGCGCAATACCCGCGGAAACTTCGATGAGCCGAGCCAATGGGCGGGGCTGCTCGATCGCGAGCGGCACCGCGTCGGCGGAGAGGGTGCCTCCGAGGATGTCTATGTCCACGCGCCACGGAGCCGGGAAACTCCTCCGACCGAAGCTCTGGGGTGGACTTTCAGGAGCCTCGCGCTCGCCCCGGCGGAGGGCCTGGCCCCCGCGGAGCTGGAACCGTTTGCCATGGCGCTTTGCGCACTATGAGCGCGCATCGAATCGAGCTCGATTACGTCGCACCCCCGCGGCGAGCGTGGTGGATAGGCGCGTCGGTGCTGATCCTCGCCGTCGCGGTGGCCGGCGACATGGTTTTACTCTATCGCGACAGCCGGCACGAGCTCGCCGCGCTCGACGCGGCGCAAGGCCTGCTCAACGCCGACCGGCGCCCGCAGCGCGCGGTGTCCAAGGAACGGCTGGACGAGGAAGCGAAGATCAACGATGCGGTGGTGCGGCAGCTCACCCTTCCCTGGGCGCAGATCATAGAGGCGGTCGAGAAGGCGTCGAGCGGCGAGGTGACCGTGTTGCAACTGCAGCCGGAAACCCAGCAGCGCAGCCTGCGCCTGACGGCCGAGGCGAAGAACCGCGAAGCCATGCTCAGCTACGTGCGCCGCCTCGGCGAAACCCGGGTCCTTTCCGGAATACATCTGGTCAATCATCATGTCCAGGTCGAAGATCCCTCGCGCCCGATCCAGTTCGGCGTGCAGGCGATCTTCAGGAGCAGCCGGTGAAGCGCGCCCAGGAATGGCTGCACGCGCTCGGCTCGGCCGGAGTGCTCGGCATCGGGGTCCTGATTTTCTGTATCCCGTTCTATTTATCGGCGATCCGTCCCGCGCAGAACGAGCTGCAGGAACAGCGCTCGGTCGCCGAGCGGCTGCGCTCGCGCACTCCCTTCCAGAGCGTATCGAGCGAAGGCCGCGCGGAGGAGCTGCGCCGTTTCTACGGCCTGTTTCCTCCGGTGGAAAAGCTTCCGGACGAGCTCGAGCGGGTGTACGCACTCGCGCGCGCCGCGAACCTCGAATTGCTGCAGGGTGAATACCGCCTCGAGAAACCCGCTTTCGGCATCGTGTTCTACCGCATCACCCTGCCCATCCGCGGCACTTATCCCCAGATCCGGCAATTCGTCGGCGCCACGCTCAAGAACATGCCGATCGCATCGCTCGACGCGCTGCGGTTCGAGCGCAAGAAAGCGGGCGATACGCAGCTCGAAGCCCAGGTACGCATGACCGTCTATTTCCGTCCGGCCAACGAAGGCGAAACCCCATGAAACTCTCCTCGAAGACCTGTTGTGCGGCGCTCGCCCTGACGCTCGTCGCAGCCTGCGCCAGCGACACGCTCAACAATACGCGAGCGCTGACGAACGAAGGCCGCACGGAGGAGGCGCTCGCGTCGCTCGAGAAAGCCACGCGGGAAGACCCTCAAAACCACGTCTACCGCTCGGAGTATTTCCGCCTGCGCGCGTTCGCCGTCGGGCAGTGGCTCGCCCAGGCGGATTCGCTGCGGGCTGCCTCGCAGTTCGAGGCGGCCGAGGAGCTCTACCGCCGGGTGCTCAAGTACGACGCGGCCAACGAGCGGGCCACGCAGGGTCTCGCGCAAGTCGACCTCGACAGGCGCCATCGGGCGCTCGTGGCCGAAGCGGACAAGCTCGTCAAGGCGGAAAAATACCGCGACGCCCGCGAGCTGCTCGCGACGGTGCTCGCGGAGAACCCGGCTCAGCGCGACGCGCGCCAGCTGCAGCGGCAGATCGAGGAGAAAACGACCAAGCCCGCGGTCGCCCTGCTCCAGCTGAGGAGCTCGGTCACCAAGCCCATCTCCCTGGAGCTGAAGGACGTGCCCTTGCGCACCGTGTTCGACGTGATCGCGCGCGCAGCGGGCCTCAACTTCCTGTTCGACAAGGACGTGCGCGCCGACCAGAGGACCACGATCGTCGTGCGCGACGCGCAGGTCGAGGACGTCATCAAGCTGATCCTCGCCACCAACCAGCTCGAGCAGAAGGTCCTGAACGAAACCACGGCGCTCATCTACCCGAACACGCCGCAGAAGCTGCGCGAGTACCAGGATCTCGTCGTCAAGAGCTTTTACATCGCCAACGCGGACGTCAGGCAGACGGCGAACCTGATCCGCACCATTCTCAAGACGCGCGACATTTTCATCGACGAAAAACTCAACCTCCTGGTGATGAAGGACACCCCGAACGCCATCCGCCTCGCGGAGAAGCTGATCGCGGCCCAGGACATCGCCGAGCCGGAGGTGATGCTCGAAGTCGAAGTGCTCGAAATCGGCTACAACCGGCTGATGGAGCTCGGCATTCGCTTCCCGGGCTCGGCGGCGGTCAGCCTCGTGGGCGGCGCCACGGCCGCGGGAGGCACCGGAACGCCCGGGACTCTCACCCTGCCCGAATTGCGCTCGCGCGACCAGAACCTCGTGCGCCTCACTTTCACCGATCCGCTGTTTCTGTTCTCGCTCAGGCAGACCGACAGCCGCACCAACCTGCTCGCCAACCCCCGCATCCGCGTGAAGAACAAGGAAAAGGCGAAAATCCATATCGGCGACCGTGTCCCGGTGATCACCACGACCTCCGCGGTGTCAGGAGGCTTCGTATCCCAGTCGGTGACCTACCTCGACGTGGGTCTGCAGCTGGAGGTCGAGCCCCTCGTCTATCTCGAGGACGACGTCGGCATCAAGGTCGGGCTCGAGGTCAGCAACATCACCGACAGGATTCCGCAACCCGGCGGGGGCCTCGTCTACCAGATCGGCACGCGCAAGACCAGCACGGTGCTGCGCCTGCAGGACGGCGAAACCCAGATCCTCGCCGGCCTCATCAACGATCAGGACCAGCGCAACGCCACCCGCATTCCGGGCCTGGGCGATTTCCCTGTGCTGGGGCGCCTGTTCTCGTCGACGAGCGACACCATCACCAAGACCGAGATCGTTCTCCTCATCACCCCGCGGCTGATGCGGACCATCGTGCGGCCCGATGCGCGCACCACCGAGTTTGCCGCGGGCACCGAAGCTTCATCGAGCGGCGGCCCGCTCGGGGCGGCCTCCTCGCCGTCCTCCTTCGCTCCGATCCAGCCCGCTGCGCCGGTATCGGCTCCGTTGCAGTCGCAG
>Ga0137415_10004185_pt1 | contig 14278 bp, 11 predicted proteins | sample CZODoug3_1_1_16f_FD_183082 | JGI IMG/M metagenome (GOLD analysis project Ga0137415, IMG submission 183082) | Vadose zone soil fungal communities from Angelo Coast Range Reserve, California, USA - CZODoug3_1_1_16fungal (Hybrid Assembly) | ecosystem: Environmental > Terrestrial > Soil > Vadose... | reverse complement strand
TGCCCATGGCCTCGTGGTAGACCGCATCGCCCTCTTCTTCGAGCGTCTTGAGCTTCTCGCTAATCGCATAGACGTGCTTTGCGCTCTTCATGTCGCGGACACCTTCCTCAACCGTGCTGGCTGCTCGCGCCAGAACCTCGGCTAACACGACCGCGGCTGGACGCGTTTGCTGAATGCGGAAGATCGTTGCCCGGCGCGCCGTGCCGTCGATCAGGTCGATTACGTCATCCAGCTCCGATGCGAGCGCGTGGATATCCTCGCGGTCGAACGGCGTCACGAAGGTGCGGTCGATGCGGTCGATGATGTCGTGGGTGAGATTGTCGGCTTCGTGCTCGAGCTCCTTGATCGTCGACACCTTCGTCTCGAGCTCACCGGGACTCTTGAACATCTCGTGGAGAAGGGTCGCCGATGCAGTGAGCCTTATCGCGAGCTCCGTAAACAGCTCGTAGAATTTTTCGTCGCGCGGTAGAATCCGCAAAAGAAAATCTCCGGAATAGTCGAGAAGACTCGCATCGAGTCTTCGGAGTCGAAGAATCTACGCCGAGCGAGTCCTTCGCACTACCAAATGCCGGTTCTCGAAAAGCTTCACTAATAAAACCCCGGTGAGGAAACCGCCGACGTGAGCCCACACGGCGACTCCGCCGGTGAGGTCAGCGCCATTCTTCAGCTCAGGCAGCGCGGCTACGAGCTGCCAGAAGAACCACCAGATGAGAACCATCCATGCTGGAATCGGAATGACCTTGAAGAAGATGATGAAGAAGAAGAGCATTCGAACTCGGACTCTTGGGTAAAGGACGAGATAAGCCCCCAGAATCCCAGAAATCGCGCCCGACGCCCCTACTGTCGGCAACGGCGATGCGGGCTGGGCGATGATGTGCGCCACTGCCGCGGCCAGCCCGCAAAGCAGATAGAACGCGAGAAACCGAAAGTGGCCGAGGCTGTCTTCGATGTTGTTGCCGAAGACCCAGAAGAAAAGAGCGTTGCCCAGTATGTGGCCCCACCCACCGTGCAGGAACATCGAGATGAACGGCGTAAGGATGTTGATGGGGTCGTTGTCGACGACGCACGCCATCCCTCGCCCGAGCGGCACCGCCGCCCCAACAGGGGCCATGTGTGTCAGCTCTCCGGGAACCATCCCCAGATTGCACACGCTGGCAGCGAGCGCCTGTTGATCGAAGCCGGCTCCCTGAACGAAAATCCAGGTAGCAAACATCGCTATCAGGATGGCGTACGTCATCCAGGGCGTGCGGACAGTCGGAAGTTCGTCGCTTATTGGAATCATCGTTGCTGCTGAATGTGCTTATGACAACCCGTGGATTGGCAGGCACCTCGGCTCGGAACTCCTCAATAGTGCGCCGATATGGCAGAGAAAGGCGGCCCTGCACTTGCCACTGGATGCTCGCCGGCACGAATAGGCGCCCGCTAACAATGCTCAGGAATGCAGGAGCCGCTCCGGCTCCGCGCCAGGAGAAGCAATAATGGCTGATAAAGTAATCGGAATTGACCTAGGAACCACCAACTCCGTTGTCGCGGTGATGGAGGGGGGAGACCCCGTCGTCATCCCCAACGCCGAAGGCGGGCGGACCACGCCCTCGGTCGTCGGCTTCACCAAGGACGGCGAGCGGCTCGTTGGGACGATCGCAAAGAGACAGGCTGTAACGAATCCCCAGAACACCGTCTTCTCCATCAAGCGGTTCATGGGGCGCAAGATGTCGGAGGTCACCGAAGAGATTAAGCGCGTTCCCTACAAAGTCGTCGCGGGACCGAACGATGTCGCGATGATCGAAGTCCAGGGCAAGCGGTATTCGCCGCCCGAGATCTCGGCGATGATTCTCCAAAAGATGAAGCAGACCGCCGAGGACTACCTCGGCTATAAGGTCGAGAAGGCTGTCATCACGGTGCCTGCCTACTTCAACGACTCGCAGCGCCAGGCGACCAAGGACGCGGGCAAGATCGCTGGCCTGGACGTGCTCCGCATCATCAACGAGCCCACAGCCGCGGCACTTGCGTACGGACTCGACAAGAAGAAGGATGAGAAGGTCGCGGTGTTCGACCTCGGCGGCGGAACGTACGACATCTCGGTCCTCGAGCTGTACGATGTTGAAGGATCCCGTCAGTTCGAAGTGAAGTCGACCAACGGTGACACACACCTGGGCGGCGACGACTTCGACCAGCGTGTCATCGACTGGCTCGTGACCGAGTTCAAGCGTGACCAGGCGATCGATCTCTCCAAGGACCCGATGGCGCTCCAGCGCCTCAAGGAAGCGGGCGAGAAGGCAAAGATGGAACTGTCGACTACGCAGTCCACGGACATCAACCTGCCATTCATTACCGCGGATCAGAGCGGCCCCAAGCATCTCAACTATACGCTCACCAGAGCGAAGTTCGAACAGCTGGTTGACGATCTGATCCAGCGCACCATTCCGCCGATGGAGCAGGCGCTCAAGGACGCGGGCATCAAGCCGAACGAAATCGACGAGGTTCTTCTCGTCGGTGGCTCGACGCGCATTCCGAAGATCCAGGAAATCGTCAAGAAGTTCTTCGGTAAGGATCCGAACAAGGGCGTGAACCCCGACGAGGTCGTGGCGATCGGCGCCGCGGTTCAGGGCGCGGTTCTCACCGGCGAGCAGAAGGACGTTCTGCTGCTCGACGTCACTCCGCTGTCACTTGGTATCGAGACATTGGGCGGAGTCACCACGGTGCTCATCCCGCGCAACACGACGATCCCGACCAAGAAGAGCGAGACCTTCTCGACGGCTGACGACAATCAGACGACGGTGGAGATCCACGTTCTACAGGGCGAGCGCGAGCTGGCCACTTACAACAAGACCATCGGCAAATTCCAGCTCACCGGAATTCCACCCGCACCACGGGGCATGCCGCAGGTCGAGGTGACGTTCGATATCGATGCGAATGGAATCCTCCACGTGACCGCGAAGGACAAGGCCACCGGCAAGGAGCAGAAGATCCGCATCGAGGCTTCGAGCGGACTCTCGGACGCCGAGATCGATCGCATGGTCAAGGACGCAGAGAAGAACGCGGCCGAAGACAAGAAGGCGAGAGAGGCAATCGACGCGAGAAACCGCCTCGACTCGATGACCTATGAGGTCGAGAAAAACGTGAAGGAGTGGGGCGACAAGGTCACTCCTGACACCAAGGCGAAGATCGATGCCGCGATCGAGCGTGCGCGCAAGGCGCTCCGTGGCGACGACATGAACGAGATCCGGGCCGCGCAGGAAGACCTGACGAAGGTGTTCAGCGAGGCCGGGCAGGCGTTCTACCAGCAGCAGGGTCAGGGTCAGGGTGCTCAGCCCGAGCCCGGACAGCCCGCCGGGGCAACCGCTGGCGCCGAGGCCGGTGCCAAGCCGGCTGATGACGTGGTCGAAGCGGACTACGAGATCGTGGACGAAAAGAAGTAAATTTGGCCTGGAGAACGGAGAGGCGCGGCTGATATCAGTCGCGCCTCTTTCTTTTACTGAAGACTACCGGCCGGGAGCCTTCTCCGAGCCGGCTCGGAGCTACGGGCTGGACCCACGGGACGGGTTAACGCTCCACTCCGCAAGGTTGGCCCACCACGCGTCTGGTCTGATGTCAGTCGCACGAATCCGCCGCGAGACTCCCTGCGCGTTTCGCAGCTCATAGAGCCACATGGCCGGTGCGTCGTCGGTGAGAATGCGATACGAGCGGCGGTACAGCGCGGCGCTCCGCGTCGGATTCATTTCCTTCAAGGCGCTATCGATCACGGCGTCGAAGCTGGGGCTCCGATACGATGTCGCATTGTAACCGCCGCGCCTGATCTCCGAGCTCGCCCACTCTTCTTTCACCGATGACGGTGTCGGATCGATGTGCCAGGCGTTGAGCAGCGATTCGAACTTCCTCGAGTCCATTCGAGCGCCGAACGCGTTCACCTCCAGTGGCTCGATGCGAACGTCCGCTCCGGCCTTTCTCCACTGCTCCTGAAGCAGGACCGCGAACTTCATTCGGATTGCGCTCGAGTTGGGCACCATGAGCGAGAATGCGAGCGGCTTCTTGCCTCGGGAGCGCATTCCGTCAGCGCCACGTCGCCAGCCAAGCGAATCGAGCGTGCGGGACGCCTGCTCAGGATCGTAGGGAAGACCTATGGAGGTGTCGCTGGTCGCGAGGATCCGGGTCGCTGGGCCGTGCGCCACGAGGCCAAGCGTATCGAACACGCTCCGGACCAGTGCCCGCCGGTCGACAGCCATCACCAGCGCTCGGCGCGTCTCCCGATCACCAAGAATCGGGTGCGGTCCAGAGTTGTTGGCGTTGCGGAGGTTGAAGGCCACGTAGCCGTAGTCGAGACTTCCCGGCGATACGACCACGTCGGCGCCCTTTGCTTTTACCTGAGAGACCAGCTCGGGCTTCACCACGTCGAGAAAATCGGCGCTGCCACCGAGGAATCTGACCGCGGCCGCCTGATAATCCGCTGACACGAGCCAGATGACCCGATCCGCATTGGGCCGGCCTCGATAATTCGTGCTGTCAGCCTGAAGCACGATGCGAGCACCACGCTCCCAGGCCGCAAAACGGAACTTTCCACTGCCCACCGGCGCGCGCGCGAACGCGCTCTCTCTCAGCAGCGCCGGAGATGTCTTCTTCAGCAGGTGCGACGGGAGAATTGCAATCTGGTTCGCCGCCTTGAAGAACCCGTCGGGTGTCCTCTGGTGGAACCAGACCCGCGCGGTCAGCGAATCCACAACCGAAACGGAATCGATGTTGTCCAGGTTCGACGAAAGGGGAGACGCAAGGGACGTGTCCTTCACCAGCTGGAACGTGTAGCGCACGTCCTCGGCGCTGACGGGACCGCCGTCGTGCCACCGCGCGCGCGGATTGATGTGGAACGAAACAGACATCGAATCGGATGCCCACTTCCAGTGATCGGACAATCGAGGCGTGAACCCTGCGTCACCGACGGTGTTGAGCGAAGGACCGATATCCGCGAGGTTGTCAAAAATCTGATCGACTACCTGCTTCCCTTGCAGCGTGAGCGTCAGCGGCGGCAGCAGAATGTCCGCATCCGCGGCCGAGGACACCACGATGGTCCCGCCAACGCGTCCTTTGGTCGGGCTTCCCGCCGTACCCGCATCACGTGAGCACCCGAAGAGCAGGCCGGAAAGGATCAGGAGCGCGTGAGCACGAGCTCCGTTCTTCAAGCCGTTAGCCCTCGACCCAATGAATGGTCGATCGTGAAGACCGCGTTGCGCTGAGGTGTGACCCGCGGCTGAACTTCCGCTGTCTCCGCCCAGCTGAGAAACGCTTCCAGAAGGTGGGGATCGAATTGTCCGTGTGACGATCGCATCTCTTGCGCGGCTCGCGGGTGCGACATGCTGTCGCGATACGACCGCGCGGTCGTGAGCGCGTCGTAGACATCCGCCACGCACAGAATTCGCGCTGCAAAGGGGATCTCCTCCCCCGCGAGACCGTCGGGATAACCGGTGCCATCCCAGCGCTCGTGATGATTCCTGATGACGGCCCGCACGTCCCCGGGAAAATCGATATCCGCAACGAGCTCGAGACCAGCCTCGGGGTGACGCTTCATAATCGCCCACTCCTCTTCCGTAAGAGCGCCGGCTTTGTTCAATACTTCGGTCGGCACGATGATCTTGCCGATATCGTGTAGCAGCGCGCCGAGCCTGAACCAGAACAGCGAGCGCGAATCCATGCCCATGCTGTCGGCAAGGACACACGCGAAGAAAGCCACTCGCTCGCAGTGGCCCTGGGTATAGTGGTCCTTGCTCTCGATCGAGTCTCCCCAATGATGCGCCATCTCCAGGAAGCGAGACTCGAGGGCTGCATTTCGCCGTTCGACCTGAGCGACGCGGTGCTGCGCTTTGAGGCGGGAGTACAGTGCGTGTGACTGATTGAGATTGGCCAGCATGTCACGGTGGCGCTTCTGCGTCCAATAGAGCTCGGCCAGCTGTTCGGCGACGTCGGCCTTGAGCAGCAGGTCTTCTCCGTCCTCCGCGCATTCAGCGGCGCGGCCGAGGTATTCCGCGGCCTTGACGTAATCCCCGCGCTCACGGGCGATGACCCCTACATGGCGGAACACTTCGCCGCGCCACGATGGCGCGATCTCGCCCGTTAGCACGAGCAATGGCTCGACGCGTTCCTGGGCCTCGTCGAATCGACCGGTCGCGATGCACAGCTGAACCTGATTGAGCGCGACGTTCATCTCGTTGGGACGGTCGTGCTGTTCTCCGAACGCCTCTGCAGCCGCCGCGTACGCAGCCTCCGCTTGATCGAGCTCGCCGAGGTCGGTATACGCCAGGCCGATGTTGTTCAGAACCTGCGCAGCGTGGTCGAGCATCCCGAGTTCTCTATAGCCGGCGAGGCTTCGCTGAAAGGCCTCGAGCGCTCCCCGGATGTCGCCGCGGATGCTGGCGACGGTGCCGAGATTCTGGTCGATCATGGCCATCGCCTCAGAGTCCCTGATGGATTCCGCGGTGCCTCTCGCCTCTCTGTAAATCAGCTCGGCCCGATCGAGATCGCCGCTGGTTTGGTGGACAATGGCGACTACGTTGAGTGCCTGCGCGATTTTCGAGGGCGACCCTGCCTGTGTCGCCGCGGCAACCGCCGCCTCGAGGACATCCATGGCTGCGCCGCGATTCCCCTGCTCCAGATAAACCCGTCCAAGCCAGCGAAGGGCGGATAGCCGAGTCTGCTCGTTGGCGAGGGGATCCCGAACAAGGATCTCGTAGGTAACCGCCGCGTCGCTCCAACGTCCTTCGCGCTCGGCCAACTTAGCCTGGTCCACCAAATCCCTGATCCCCGGTGACTCCGATTCTCGGGAGCCGGGGGTGGAGCGCAGCTTCACGACGAGGCGAGGATCGTGCGGCGGACGGAGCCTTCGTCGCGAAGCTTTCTCGCGAGAGTCGGCCGCGAGATGCCAAGTATGCGCGCGGCCGCGCTCAGGTTTCCACCTGTGAGACCGATGGTCGTATGGATCGCTTCATCGACGATCGACTGGAGTGACTTCCCTTCGGTTGGAATGCGGATCACGCCTCCGGCTGGTGTCTCCACCAAAGGTATGAAAGAACGCCGCTGCAGCGACAGATGATGGGGCTGAATGACATCCCCCGTGCACACTACAACCGCGCGCTCGATGACGTTCTTGAGCTCGCGGATGTTGCCCGGCCAGCGGTGTCTCTCCAGCGCGCTCATTGAGTCGGCGGCAAGATGCAAACTCTCCCGGCCTTCGGTTTCCGCGTGGCGCTTGATGAAATACTGGGCGAGGATGGGAATGTCTCCGTCTCGCTCGCGCAGCGGCGGCAGCTCGAGACGCGCGACATTCAGACGGTAGAAAAGGTCGGCGCGGAAGCGATTGTCGGCAACCGCTGTCTCCAGCGACGAGTTGGTTCCCGCAACGATGCGGGCTGAAAGCGCGCGCTCCTCCGATCCGCCGAGCCGGCGAAAGCGCCGATCCTCGACGACGCGAAGCAGTTTCGCCTGCAGCTTGAGCGGAAGCTCCGCAACCTCATCGAGGAACACGGTCCCTCCGCCGGCGACTTCGAACAACCCGCGCGTGAGCGTCCGTGCATCCGTGAACGCGCCCGGCTCGTGTCCGAACAGCTCGCTTTCCAGCAGCGTCTCGGGGATGGCGGCACAATTGATTGCTACGAACGGCTCGGCCGCGCGCTGACTCGCGGCGTGGATGCCACGCGCGAACAACTCCTTACCGGTACCCGTTTCGCCGACGAGCAAAACGGTCACGCTGCGACTTGTGGCTACCTGGGTTGCCAGTACGATTACGTCGCGGATTGCCGCGCTCTCACCGATAACGTGAGAGTCCCAGCGATCCGCCGACGCGAGCTGCGATCGGGCTGAAATGGTTGCACCGTTCCTTTGTCGCACGGACAATGGAGCCGTCCGGGCGCGGAATGTGAGTTGCCGGGTCAATTAGGAGCCCTTATGCCTGTACCTGGGCTCTGCCTAGCAGACGAGGAGAACGGCTTCCAAGTCACCCGCTTTTAAGGGGTTACGCCCTCAGGGAAACCACTGGGCGCGTTAGCCCGCTTCGGAGGGGCTTAGCTAGTTCGGAAGGGAAGCAAGGAGGGCGTTGATTTCCGCCGCTTCGTCGCGCGCGCCGACGTCCTCGAAAGACTCCGCAGCCTCCCGCCAGGCCAGGCGCGCCTCATTCGGGTTCCCCAACGCCCTCGAGGTTTGGCCAAACTCGCGCAGCATCTCGGCCTGAAGGAGCTTGTCTTCCAGGCCTTCCGCTTCGAAGATCGCGATTCGTAGCGTGGCGATGCTGGCGTCGTACGCTCCCCTTTCGCGCTCGATTCTCGCGCGGCATTTCAGCGCGCCGGCGATGGTGAGGTGGTCACCGCGGCTGCTGGCGCTTTCGAGGGAAACCCGGCACGCCTGCTCCGCCTGATCGAGCTTCCCGACGGCGACCCAGACCTCGGCGAGGTTCAGCGTGAGAATGCTATCCACGAGTGCATCGCCACGCTTTTTCGCGATGGCAAGCCCGCGCTCGAAAGTCTCGATGGCGCGCTGGTAGTGTCCGAGCTTGGTATAGAGCATCCCGATGTTATTGAGCACCCAGGAAACAGCTTCCTCGTCGTTAGCGCCGTCAAATGAGCCAAGGCTGCTGGAGTATCGAGCCTCGGCGGCGACATGATTGCCACGCATGTTGAGGAGTACGCCCAGGTTTTGCTCGATCATGCTCAGAAGTCGCACGTCTCCTGCTTTGCCGGCCAGATCCGAAGCCTGTGCGTAAAGGCGCTCGCTCTCGGTGAGGTTGCCGCGCCGCTGGGCAATGATCGCCAGGCAATTGTACCCGGCTGCCTGCGCGTTCAGTGAGCCGCACGTGTCGGCATGAACCAGACTCTGCTTGTAGCATCGGTAGGCCAACTCTGTCTCGCCTTGTTCGCGATGCAGCGTGCCCTTCCATCTAAGCGTGTCGGCGAGGAGCGGCAGATCCGTCTCCTCCGCCAGCAGAGCGAGCGCGTCGTCGTAAAGTCGCACGGATCGTGTGGCATCACCGTGCTGCTCTGCTTCCCGCGCCAGGTTGACGAGACTCCGAGCGCGGCCGGGATCAGTCTGCGTCATAGCGCGACCCGACAGTCGTTTTGCTCATATCGTTCACCTCACGAGTGCCCTGTGTAATCGAACGAAAGGCGCTAGGTTCAGCCCCCACAACCCTCGATGCACACCCATATGTTGGATATGAGGATGTAGCGCGAGAAGTGGTTGATGATCCAGACGTGTGTCTCGGCGACATGCTGCGGACCGGAGTAATAAGTGGTCGCAGCCTCCAGCTCCGAAGGCGACGCCGAATCATCGACATCGATGGCGTCGCTTCCTTCCGGCAAGTATCCCGTGCGGATCGCGTTGCCGGCATCAGTTCCATAAGTCGCCGTATTCTGGAGACCCTGAGTGGCGGTCACCGGCTTGAGGAACTGCAGACCGTGCGGAAGCATCTCGTAGGCTACATGCGGTCCACCCTTGGCGACGACCGTTATTGTCGTCGGAGCCGAGAGCGCCCCGCTTGGAATGTTCATCGTAAAATCGGAGCCGGGAAGCGACAGCGTGCCGCCGTCCGGACCGATGACTGCTGAAGCGCTCTGTTCGACGCGCGAATGTGCGGGTCCCCATCTTACTGCGCGAGCTCTGGCCCCACTCTTCATCAGCGAGAATGAGCTTCTGACGGCGACAAGCTTCGCTTGGGAAAGCGCAGGACTCGTCGAGCGGGAGTAATCTCCGCACGCGAGAGCGACGATTGCGCTCGCGGCCAGTGCCAGTTTGTAAAACACACGATGGGATGACATCGTGATAGCCCCCGAAAGAGGATGATCGTTCTGTCATTCGGAGGGTGGCATAGGGCATGCCCGGAGCTAAGCCTAATGGACACAACAGGTTACAAAACAGCTCAAGCCTTGTTTGGTCCATTCCGGTATAACGTTCCGTTACCATTGGAAACGTTTCGTTCCCAGTGTTTCCATTGAATTCAGGGAGTGGAACTCGAAGCGAAAATCGCCAGTCGTTGGGGTGTCGGCCGGCCAGGAATGTCCGCGGTCTCAGCCCATTCCAGAAACATTTCCAGCAGCTCCGGATCGAATTGGCCTGGGGACGACAGCATGATCTCCGCGGCGCGCGAATGGGTAAGTCCAGCGCGGTAAGAGCGCGTCGTCGTCAGCGCGTCATATACGTCCGCGACGCAAAGGATGCGGGCAGCGAGTGGGATGTCTTCGCCCGCGAGACCGTCCGGATATCCTTTTCCATCCCAGCGCTCGTGGTGGTTCCGGATGATTGCCCTAATGTCTCCGGGAAAATCAATGTCAGCCACGAGCTCGAGTCCGGCCTGCGGGTGTCGCTTCATAATCGCCCATTCTTCGTCGGTGAGCTTGCCCGGCTTGTTCAGCACCTCGGTCGGTACGATGATCTTTCCGATGTCATGGAGGAGTGCTCCAATCCGGAACCAGAAGAGCGAGCGCGCATTGAATCCCGCGCTGTCGGCGAGGACGCAAGCGAAGAACGCGACTCGCTGGCAGTGGCCGCGGGTGTAGCGATCCTTGCTTTCGATCGAGTCACCCCAGTGACTCGCCATCTCAAGAAACCGTGACTCGAGTGCGTCATTCCTCCTCTCGACCTGGGCGAGGCGATGCTGCGCCTTCATTTGCGAATAGAGAGCGTGTGCCTCGTTCAGACTCTGAAGCATTTCGCGGTGGCGCTTCTGCGCCCAGAAAAGCTCGGCGAGCTGCTCCGCGACGTCGGCCTTGAGAAGAAGGTCTCCGGTTTCCCCTGCGTGGAGATCCGCCTTGTGCAGATACTCCGCGGCTTCCGCGAATTGCGCCCGCTCGCGCGCGATGACGCCGACGTGTCGAAAGACTTCGCCGCGCCACGAAGGCATCTCGTCGCTTCTCACCGCGAGCAGCTCCTGGCACTGTGACGACGCTTCGTCATACCGCCGGGCGGCGATATAGAGCTGGACCTTGTTCACCGCGAGGTCGAGCTGGCGGGCCCGGTCACCTTCTTCTGCGAATCCACGATCTGCTTCCGCGTATGCGGCCTCGGCGTCGGCCAGCTCACCAAGCTCCATGTAGGCCAGCCCGATGTTGTTGAGCACCTGCGCCTCATGGTTCCGCATTCCGAGCGCCTGGTACCCGAGATGACTCAGTCTGAACGCTTCGAGAGCTGCGCGCAGATCCCCGCGTATGATCGCGACTGTCCCAAGATTCTGATCGAGCATGGCGATCAGAGCGCCGTCGCCGGCGCTCTCCGCCTTGTGGCGGGCAGCTTCGTAGATCTTCGCTGCCTGATCGAAATCGCCGCTGGTTTGGTAAACAATTCCGACGACGTTCAGAGCCTGCGCGACCGCTGGGGGGGATCCGAGGATGTCAGCCGATGCGACTGCTGCCTCGAGAACGTCGAGTGCGGCGCCCCGATTGCCCTGCTCCATGTACGCGCGTCCGAGCCAACGGAGCACCGCGAGCCGCGTGCTCGCGTGAACGTGAGGATTTCTCACCAGCTGCTCGTAGATGGCGCACGCGTCGGTCCAGCGGCCTTCGCGCTCGGCAAGCTTGGCGCGATCGACGCTCTGATTAACCGCGGTGGATTCTACCGCCTTTACCTCTACTGTGGCCCTGCGAAGACTCATGGGACGCGACTAAGAGCCTCAGCCAGCGTCAGGCGACATCTGGGTGAGGGCTTCCACCTACGCTAGCCAGACGAGGCAGCGCGCTATGGAGTCACCCGTTGCGCTGCGGCTGACTAGCTCGGAAGAGATCGCAGTTGCGCCTCGACGTCCTGGAAATCGCGAGTGGCTCCCGTGAGCTTGAATGCATCGGCGGCTTCGCGCAACGCCGAGCGCGCAGCCCCGGAATTTCCGACCGCGCGGGAAATCTCGCCGAGCTCCCGCAGCATCTCGGCGTGAAGAAGCCGATCCTCCGCTCCTTCTGCCTCGTAGATAGCTATCCGCAACGTGGCGATGCTCTTGTCGAGTGCTCCGCGGCGGCGTTCGATGCTCGCTCGGACTTTCAGCGCGCCTGCGGCAGTGAGATGATCGTCGCGACGCTGTGCTTCTTCAAGCGCCTGCGCGCAAAGGACATCAGCCAGGTCGAGGCGGCCCGCTCCGACCCACGCCTCGGCCAGATTCAGGGAAACGACGCTCTGCACAATCGTGTCGCCACGTTGCCGGGCGATCTCGAGCGCCCTCGCGAAGCATATGCGTGCCTCACCGAAGTCTCCGGTTTTCGTGTGAAGCATTCCCATGTTGTTGAGGACCCACGACAAGGGCTCGGCATCGCCGGCCTTCTCGAAAGCGTCGAGGCTTTTCGAGTAGAGCTCAGTAGCCGCCCCGAAATCGCCGTGCATGTTCGCGAGCACGCCGCGATTCTGCTGGATCATTCCCAGAAGTCGAGCGTCGCCTACCATCTCAGCGAGCGCGGCAGCCTCGGCGTAGTGTCGTTCCGCTTCCTTGTTCTCGCCGCGTCGCTGGAAGATTATCGCCTGGCAGTTGAGAGCGTGTGCTTCGGCGCCGATCGAGCCGGAGAGACGGGCATGCTCGAGACTCCGGGTGTAACAACGAAAAGCTCCCTCGGTCTCGCCCCGCTCCCGCAGCAATGTCCCTTTCCAACGCAGTACGTCGGCGATGTACGGATCCGCGCTCCCTTCACCAAGAGCGCTCAACGCGTCGTCGAATAATCCGAGAGCCTTGGCGCTGTGCCCAGCCTTTTCCGCCGAGCGCGCCTGCTCGACCAGCTCGCTCGGTTGGCGATGTTCGCTGGTCATAACGCGCCCGGCGGCGGGGTACGCCCCACCCGGTTCAGCCGGAAGCCAGCATGTAACGGGAGAAGTGATTTACTGTCCAGGTCGTGATTTCCGGAAGAGTTGAAGAACCCGGCACAAATAACGTCGCCGACAGCTCGATTTCAAGCGCGTTGAAGACGGTGCCAAGAAGGTTGCCGAGAAGGTCGAGGGCAGGTTTATCTACATAGGCACCGAAGATCGGCGAGGGTAGTGGCTTCCCATAGACCACGGTGTTCCTCAAACGCTGTGTGACCACTACTGGTTTTGCAAACGTCATGTGCGGAGACATCGCGTACGCGGCGTAGTTCGCGTCCGACGTGATCGTAATCAGCGTCGGCTGGCTCACCGCACCCACAGGAAAGGTGATCGTGAAATCCGATTCCGGGATGGTGAGACTCCCGCCCCACTGTGAGATGGTGCCCGAGACAGTATGCGGAACCTTCACATAACTCGAATTCCAGGCGACGGGGTGGACATCGACATTTGCGTTAGCAACGAACCCCACGACTGACGTGACCACTCTCAGCAATCCGCCGAGGAGGCCGCCGAGGAGCGCGTCCTGAGTAGTACCCGCGCGAATAGCCGATACGGGCGCTGACGGTGTCGGTGCCGTCGGAGAATTATCCGAGCACGAGAGCGCGACGAACGCGCTCAGCACGAGCACCGACGAGCGAACAAACCTGGAACGAATCATGGGAAGACCGGGTGAAGGGTTGTGAGCAATCAGCCTGACGCGAGCATGTAGCGGGAGAAATGCTTGATGAGCCAAACCTGCGCTTCCGGGAGACCGGTCCGCGGTGAGAAGATTGTCCACGAAGGCTCGATCTCCAGAACTTGAATCTTCCCTGCGAGCGACAAGTTGTCGTCAGGGATGTACGCGGCGAACAACGGATTCCGCAGCCGAGTGCCGGCAAGTTCGGTGAACGAAAGGAGCTGCGTGACAGTGACGTCCTTCAGAAACTGGGTTCCGGTGGGCTGCATTCTGTACGCGACGTATTTGTCGTCGGACGTGACGGTGATCTCGATAGGAGCTCTGACAGCGCCGGCTGGGAAAGACAGCGTCAGGCCAGTCCGCGCAATGGAGATCACGCCTCCGGACTGAGTGATCGTCTGCTTGACGGTGACGACATCCTGCGGGTCCCAATCGCTATTCCACCACAGCGCCTTCAGCTCAATGCCAGCGTCCGGCAGGCTGCCCGTTTTGTCTGGCGCCTTAGCCCCCGAGGCTGCGGTTGGACCTAGGGGAGATGTCGGACTCTGCAACACCGAGTCCGAGCAGGACGCAATGATGGAGGCAGCGACAAGGAGACTAAAGGCGCGAAACAATCTGTTTATCACGATCTGGCCAGGTGATAGGGGAGACGAAAGTGACGCGGCCCCCTAAAGCAACGGCCATGCCTAGCGCTAAGCGCTTTGTTTAGAAGAACTTACAGAAAAATGAACCCTCAAGCTCATCAATAACGGTGTAATGATTTTTTGCACCCATATCGTTTTGTTATAGGCCTTTCTG
>Ga0137415_10004184_pt1 | contig 14280 bp, 14 predicted proteins | sample CZODoug3_1_1_16f_FD_183082 | JGI IMG/M metagenome (GOLD analysis project Ga0137415, IMG submission 183082) | Vadose zone soil fungal communities from Angelo Coast Range Reserve, California, USA - CZODoug3_1_1_16fungal (Hybrid Assembly) | ecosystem: Environmental > Terrestrial > Soil > Vadose... | reverse complement strand
CAGGTACTCCACGCGCTGGGAGTCCGCAAGGACGTCACGCGGCGTGGCGACGATCTCTACGATCGCCTGTTCATCGACAATGGCCGCCCCGGCTGAGCGGCGAGTAACGCTTGGAAGGCGAGATGACCACGGACAATCCGTACGGTGGCGGCTGTGCCTGGATCGAGGGCGAATACGTGCCGATCGGCGACGCGCGAATCCCGATCCTCGACACCGGCTTCGTCCGCTCCGACCTGACCTACGATGTCGCTGGCGTCTGGCAGGGGAGGTTCTTCCGACTGGATGACCACCTCGATCGGCTGCTGCGCGGTTGCGCGAAGATTCGGCTCGCACCGCCCGCGATGAAGGATGAGATACGCGCGATCATGGTCGAGACGGTCAGCCGGTCGGGCCTCCGCGATGCGTATGTCGAGGTCGTGATCACGCGAGGGGTTCCGAGGCCTGGGGAGCGCGACCCGCGGTTATGGACTCCTCGGCTCTACGCCTACGCGATCCCGTACGTATGGATCGTCCGCCCGGAGATCCAAGATGCGGGCGGCGTTGACGTCGCGGTAGCCCGCAACACGCGCCGCATCCCAATCGGATCGATAGACCCGACGGTCAAGAACTTCCACTGGGGCGACATGGTCAGGGGCCTGTACGAGGCGTACGACCGAGGCAGCTGGCTTGCGATACTGCCTGATGCCGACGGCTTCGTCACCGAGGGGGCCGGCTTCAATGTTTTCGCGGTGATCGATGGCGAGCTGTACACCCCTGCGCGAGGCGTGCTGCTAGGGATCACGCGCCGAACCGTACTTGAGATCGCCGATGAGATGGGAATCGCAGCGCACGTCGGCGACCTGCCGGTCGGCGACCTGTATCGGGCTCAAGAACTCTTCATCACAAGCACAGCCGGCGGAGTCATGCCAGTGGCCAATCTCGACGCAAACCTCGTTAGCGGCGGCAAGATCGGAGCGCTCACCCAAGAAATTCGAGAGCGTTACTGGGAGCTGCACTCCGATCCCAAGCTGAGCTTCGCCGTCGACTACGGTGCGAAGGTTTGAGCGGACCGCAGCGCACACCCGCGAGGATCTCCGGTCGGCACTCCCACGCGTGGCGACTTAGCCGTTGGGCCCGAAGCGGACTGGTCTCTGGGGCTACCGGTCACACTGGGCACGCTAGGTCGCGCTACAGGGGACGCAGGTCAACGTCCGATGGTGAGTGCCACCCATGGGTGGCGAAGCCAGCAGAGGGATGAATCCCTCGAACACGTGTGGATGCCTCCCCAGACGACGTGACCGTGGCACCGTACTTCACGCGCGAACTGAACGTGAGCCGGGGGATGGCTAACGACGCCATCCCCCGGAATTGCTGGCCTGCGTGCTGTGGCCAGGGGCGGGATCGAACCGCCGACCTACCGCTTTTCAGTTCACCGGTGATCAGTTCGCGGTAGGTCGTGGCCGTGGAATCGCCGGCCTTGCCTCCGGCGTCGACTTTCCCGAACCGGCTCGTACGATCCTGAACTGAGACCCAAAGTGAGACCCCAAGATCGAACAGGCGTTCCCAAGGGCTGCGAGTATCGGCGTCATTCAGCGGACCAATCGGAGTGCGGCGAGTGCCCTATGGGCAGACGATTGAGCCCCCACTGCACGGAAGCCTTGCGAGAGCCCGCGTGTTCGAGCTCAGCCGTCGAAGTCGCGTTGTCTGCTGAGGCTGGCCTTCGGTACTGTCGCAACCTTCGTGATCCGCGCAGTCTGGGAGCTGAGCCATTTGGTCCCGCCTCGCGTCATCCTGCCGATCGACGTCGGCCAGGCGGATGACGCCGGATGGTCACGACCTGGGCGGCTTGGTCGATGTCGAGCACAACCTCGCGCACCAAACTTCGCCGCCAGGCGAGTACGAGGTCGAGGAGTTCATCCGGGTCCGTCGGCGCTGCGGCGACCACCGCGGCCGCGAGCTCGTTCCGGCGTACGTTGGCACCTGCGTCATTGGCGAGCGCGACAAGCTGATCAAGGCGCTGGTCGACGGGAAAGGGCCAGCTGATGCCCGTCGGTTTGGAGACGGAGATCGATGCCTTGGCGTTGGCATCCAGCTGTACGCCGCCATCGGGCATCTGCCACCACCTTGGTCGGAGCGCCTAACTGCATGCTTTGTATTTAGGAGCTACGTTGTATATAGCGCCTATCATTGTTCTTAGCGAGGTTACTATGCATGACTCCGCGGCTCTGTTCGAACCGGTCGTCGAAGTGCGCGACGTCGTGCAGTCCTTCCTTGCTGACAACGTTGCGGTTGCGGATTGGCAGGCACTGCTCTCGACCGCTGCAGATCAGTTTGCGATGTTCGGGGACCAGTCTGCCGACGTCGAGATGACGAAGCTTGCCGGCGAGATCCACGCACTCGTGCGTGCAGGGCTACCTGAGGGTGCGAAGCTTGCGCAGGTTGTCTCCGAGAGAGTCGGGCGCCTGCTCGAGGAAGTAAGGCCGCCTGAGTTGATAGCCGATCATGGCCAGGTGCAAGCGTTCTAGGAGCGCATGGTCCTCACCGGCGCCAGGACTGCCACCGTGGCGACTCCGGCGACGCGTATAGCGCGTGCAGCCTCCGCGGCTGTGGTTCCACTGTGGTAGACGTCATCGACAAGGACGGCGTCTAGCCCTGTTAGGTCGTCATCGCAGACGAATTGATTCGCGATCATGCCTGCGCGCTGGGACGGATCAAGGTCCTTGGCGGGTGTTCGGAATTGGGTGACCGATCGGCATGCAACGGAGCGTAGGGATCGGTCGCGGGCGACGGTTGCCGCAAGTCGCGCGCCGAAGCTGGCTACCTGAGCATCGTGTCCAGGTGCAGCCACGATGATGTCGGCGCGCCGCAGAAGCGGGTGGAGCTGCATGAAATCAGTGAGCCGGCGAGCAAGGGCCCGACCGGCCTCGGCCTGTTGCGCGGCGTGGGCGGGACTCCTGTAACGGTATTTACCTCGGTAGACGAGGTCGTATACGTCGGAGTTGGGCCAGCTACGCGGGTCCATCCCCTCTTGCGGGATCTTGGTCCAGTCAAGCGCGATCGCGAAGTCGATTGCGCTCGGGCAGGGCAGCGTGAGGACGCCGCGCAAGGCCTCAAGTAGTTCGATTGTGGTCGGCAGTGGTGCGGCCTCGACGCCGATCAGTTCCTGGAGATGTCCTGATCGCGTCAGATAGCGGGGATCGGCTAGACGGACCTGCGCTACAGCCCCTATTGGGCCGACCACGCGCAGTGTGTGACCACCGAGGGGGTCGGCTGTCACTTCGTAGCTAGCTACACAGCCGCCGCCTCGGTTGCTTTCGAGTCGTGGGGGTATCGAGGTCACGGCAGCCCAGAGCAGATCGAGTGGTCGTCAGATATCGTCGCCGGAGTAGTCGACGGAACCGAGCAAGACACGCGGGGTCAGACATGTTTGACCTCATCGAACAGATGTTCGATGATGGGTTGATGGCGCGCGCGATACGTCCAGAGGAGCGCATGCGGGTGGACGCAGAACCGCTCTCCGAGCTCCGGTACGCAGTTGCCGCGAGCCAGTTTGGCGGCGGTCAGGTGACCGTGTCGCGACGGGTTCGCAAGGACGGACTCGGCGCCTTCGAGGATCTGCTCGACTCGTTACAACCAGCCCAGCGCGCGCTCGCCGATGAGACTGCCGACCGCCTCCATCATGAGGGCGTCGAGGCTGTCCTGTTAGGGGATGAGCGGTATCCGAGCGTTCTGGCCAGTACTCCCGCCCCGCCAGCCGTGCTCTTTGTCCGCGGCCCTTGGCGTCTTCTGCACCGCCCAGGTCTGGGTCTGTGCGGCTCTAGGGACGCCTCCGAGGAGGGACTGCGCGCAGCAAGTGCGTGTGGTGAAGCTGTCGCCAGTCGCGGATTTACCGTTGTGTCGGGCTATGCGCGCGGTGTTGACATGGCCGCGCACACCGCAGCCCTGCGCGTCGGCGGCGCCACCGTGATCGTGCTCGCTGAGGGCATCGAGCGCTTCCGCATCCGCAAGGGGCCCTTCGCGGGGGTTTGGGATGATTCCCACGCCGTTGTGGTGTCTCAGTTCGCCCCGGGCCAGCCGTGGAACGCAGGCTCTGCGATGACGCGCAACGGGGTCATCTCCGGGCTGAGCCGAGCGCTACTTGTCGTCGAGGCTGGCGAAAAAGGGGGAACCCTTGCCGCGGGGCTCCATGCGCTGGACCGAGGTCAAGCCGTATTGGTTCTGCAACTTTTCGGGTCGCCTCCAGGTAATGAGGTGCTCCTCAGGAAGGGCGCCAAAGTCGTTCGATCACGTGCTGAGCTGGAAGGTCTACTCGACGATCTGCCCGCGAATGGCAGTGGCCAACTCAGCCTGATTTGAGAGATGACCTAGCTGGACGTGTCGACAACCTGCGATCCCTCCGGGCCAGCCGCCTAACAGGCATATGGTCATCCGGTGGAGCTCTGGTTGCCCGCCGACGCCGACCTGGGCGACGATGCGGTGCCGCCATCGCCTGATCGACGAGTACTGAACTTCATCGGACTTGATGGCCGAGCGCATACGGGATACCGCGAGCTACAGCGACGATCGACAGCTTGGCCGACTACCGGATCCACACCCGCAGGGCCGGCAGGACTGCTTGCCACATGCCGCGACTGTTTTACGCAGGCCTACTACGCCTACGCGTTGTTCGCCGTCGCTGGTACGTGGTCGATCTTCGCGGTCGAGGCCGGCCTGCGCGCCAAACTTGGTGCCGACCGGCGAGCTCCGTTCCGCAATCTCGTCAAACAAGCAACGGCGCAAGGTCTTCTCTCGGAACCCGCGTGGCAGGACGGTCGGCTTGACACTGGGCGCGAGCTACGCAATCGAGCAGTGCACGGTGATCAGCAAGCGGTGTGGACTCCTCCATTGAGCGAGCGCGTGATCGGCGCATCCCACGAGGCAGTCGCCGCACTCTTCCCCGATTAGCAGCCAGTCGCTCCGGTCGCCGCCCTACGGACCGGCGCTTGGCGTAAGTACACAGTGGCACTATTCAGCTGTACAGAGCGGGCGGGCGAGGATGTCATTGGTGCGTACGGTTACCCCACCGACGATGTAGGACTGTTCGTTCGTAATGTATCTAATCTTGTAGATCGTCCACGATTCTTCGGCGCCGCTTCGGCTGGGCGTCGATGCATTCGAGCTCCGTCATGGGCCGGCCGTCGTGCCTTGGCCGCACCCATGGCTAGAAGCCGATCTTCACTATCCTCAGCTCTCTCGCAACGAGCGGGTAGAACCCCCGGCTGGCGCCCAGTGGACGCGACGTCGTCCGAGCCGGCGCGGAGTCGTTCCCGATAGGAGCAAGCGCGACCTGAGGATCACCCGTTCCGATCCCGCGAGTGAAATTGCCAAGTTGCGCATTCGTGCGGACATCGCGAGTCGCCTTGATGCATTCCTCTGGAGCGGGTAGGAACTGCGAGCAGATCAAACCTGGGGGGTCCGATGAGTCCAGCTAAGCGGACGTCGGGTAAGTCAGCCGGCCGTGCGGCAACCGTGGCGTCGTCAGGCGCCGCGAGCAAGGCCGCACCTGCCAAGGCGGCACCAAGGAAGGCCGCCCCTGCGAGAGCGGCGGCTGGTGCAGCCAAGTCGGCCGAGCGAGCGGCGAAGTCGGCAGCGGCGAAGGCGACTGAGGCGAGGAGGGCAGCCAAGGCCGCAGCGCACAACGCGGCCTCGGCCGAGAGAGCGGCGAAGGCCGCGACGACCAAAGCAACGACGGCGAAGAAGGCTGCTAAGGCGGCGGCTAAGAAGGTTGCTGGGTCGGGCGGAACCCGCAACACCGGCGTAGGCGCCCGTCGGGGCAAGGGGCGATGAATCTCGACGAGCTAGAAACAGCACGATTCAACGCGAGTGTTGCGGCAAGCAATCAAGGGCGAACGCTGGGGATTGCGGGCCTTGGGTTTGTATGGCTCTTTGCGAGCGACTTCTTCCTGAGCAAGACAAAGGCCCATCCGTCCGCATTGCTCGCTGCCGCAGGTGCTGCGCTAGCTGTTGGTCTGCTCCTTGACCTCGCGCAGCTCTACGTGCGGTGGGCCACCCTTGAACGCGCGTTCAACACGGCGGAAGCACGTGAGCGGGCAGGGCCTGACAGGCGCGAGGCAAAGTTTGTTGACGTCGGGCCCGCGCCGGCAAAGTTCACGGTCCCGCTGTTCAAAGCGAAGTTCCTGTGCATCGCGGCTGGCTACGTACTGCTGGCGGTCTACTTGGCGGCCAAGTTGGCGAGCTAGGTCTCAGGCGTTGGCTGGTGCCGCAGTGGACAGCCTGGTTCTTCCTGTATCCCAGTGAAGAGCTTCGAGAGCGCATCCAGCGTATGACGCGTCGGGTGCTTAGCAAGATGTTGATCGTAGGCGGCGCGCTGCGTTGGTGTGTGCTTGGTCTGCCGGTCCGGATCCGGCAGCTCATCCGCGGCTAGCCAGACGACCTCGCTAAAGGTCAGCGGAAAGGTGATTGGAAACGTCAGGCCCTCGTTGCGGCGGAGTGTCAGCGGCAGCTGATGGGTTTTCAGGTTGCGCGCGTAACGGATGCCCGGCAAGAGCTCTGCCCCGGGAAGGCTTACTAGTGCGGTCTCGTACCCAGGCCACATGCGGAGCTGTTCATCGATGACGGCAGCCCAATAGACGCATTCTGCGGTGGGAATGAACACTTCCTCGGGAGTGCCAGCCCCGTAGATCTGCCTGTGCCGGTCGTGTGCGTGCTCGAAGCCTGCCAGTGGCACGGCCAACATGTCGCCGTCGCCCACGGACGCCGCCCCCAACCCACAGGCGCAACTGAGACCCGAACTGAGACCCTCGGCATCTTACGGACGCATTGAGACCGCTAGAGGTCCCAAGATTGCTGGTGGCCAGGGGCGGGATCGAACCGCCGACCTACCGCTTTTCAGGCGGTCGCTCGTACCAACTGAGCTACCTGGCCGTGACTGCCGACGGGCACAAACGCGCGATGGCAGGACCCGCCGAGCTTACCGGAGCCCGCACGCCACGCGCGCCGGACTAGGACAGGCTAGGCACCGAAGGGCTCAGTAGCCGTCGCTGGCGGATGAGCTGGCCCCGGACGCCTCGTCGTGCTCGGCGAGATGCCAGGTACCACCGACGCCGTCGCCGTAGACGTCCTCGGAGTCAGTGTCCTTGGCGTAGTAGTAGAGCGGGTGGTGCTCGTAGGTGACCTGCATCGAGCCGTCCGCGCGGGTGATCGTGCCGAACTCGGAGGCATCGAGTCCGGATCCCGGCTGCGCGGTGCCGACGAGAGGCGGCCACGCCGTGGCGCACCCGCCGTCGCAGCTGCTCTTGGTCGCCGTGTCGGGATCGTAGGTGTAGAGCACGTGGCCGTTCGGGCCGACCAGGGCATCGCCCTTGCTCGTCTTGGCCACCGAAACGGCGACAGCGCCACCCGCTGGGGTGCTCGACGGCGAACTGCTCGTGGTGGAGCTCGCCGGCGGAGGCGGCGTCGTGCTGGAACCACCCTTGTCGCCGCTGCTGGAACAGGCGGTAAGCGCGAGCGCACCGGCCGTGCCGGCGACAAGCACGAGATGCTTGATCATCGTCGTCCCTTCCTCGTCGAGTCAGACACGGCGGCGACGACGGATCGGTTCATCAACTGGACGAGGCCTCGTCGTAGCGGTGCACGATCAGCTCGGCGATCGCCGCGTGCGCCCCTAGCGGCTCGGTCACGGTGGCGACACCCGCCGCGGCCGCCGCCGCGCGCAAGGTGTCGAGGAAGTAGCCCTCGCTGAGCAGGTAGGTGGCCACGGCGACACGTCCAGGCAGCTCCGCGAGTGTGCCGGCCAGCAAGTCGCCGATCGTCAGCGGATGCACGGGCCGGCCGAGCTCGCCGCTGAGGCCGGCCCCGGCGGCGCCGAGGTCGCTCCCGGCCGACGAGCGCGTCGACGGCGAGCCGACCAGCGCGACGGAATCGACGTCCCCGGCGTCGACTTCGGCCAGCCGGTCGAGCAGCGCGCGGGTGATCAACGGATGGGGCCCGAGATGGCGCGCGACGGCGATGTGCCGATGTGCGGCGACGGTCGCTGGTACGTCGTCGCGCACGTGGTAGCCGGCCGACAGCAGCACGGGGACGACGACCACGGCGCCTAGCGTCGTCTCGAGCTGGTCGGCCAGGTTGGGGCGTAGCACGTCGAGGAAGCACAGCTCGACGGCGAGGCCGGGTCGGAGAGCCCGAACGCGGTCGATCAGCGCCTCGGTCGTGGCGAGCCCGGCGGCCGAGCGGGTGCCGTGCACAGCCGCGACGAGAGGGGTGGTCATTGAGCCTAGATCCTAGGGTCGAACGGCCTCAGGCGTGCCGCGAGAACGCTCTCTCCCTGGATTTCCGGATTTGGTGCCTTGACAAACAAATTACGGTGAGACGTGCGTCACCAGATTTTCAGGGAGGGATCTACCCGGCGTCACGGGGACGCCGGACCTCACCCCCGGGAGGTATGAATGCTTTCGAGCATCGCCGGCACCACCCGATCGAGACGGCGGGTGATCACCACCATCGGCGCCGTCCTCGTGGTCGGCGCCGCCGTCCTGGTCAGCGCGCAGAACGCCACTGCCGCCGGACCGCTCTACCTGAACCCGCACGCGAGTCCCCACGCCCGCGCGGCCGACCTCGTCCGGCGGATGACGTTGCCCGAGCAGATCGGCCAGATGGTGCAGATCCAGGTCGGTCATCTCTACGGCAACTGCACCGGCTACAACCCCGGCCAGCTCAACCCCACCTGCGAGCAGCAGGTGCTGGTCACCGACGGCGTCGGGTCGATCCTCTCCGGCGGCGGTGACTTCCCCAGCCAGGGCGCGTTGCCGAACACGCCACAGACGTGGGCCGATCAGATCAACGCGATCGAGAAGTACTCGATCGACAACACCCGGCTGCACATCCCGACCATCTACGGCGCCGACGTCGTGCATGGGCACAACGACATCCTCAACGCCACCCTGTTCCCGCACCAGATCGGTTTCGGCGCGACGTTCGACCCGCCGCTGGTCAAGGACGTACAGACCACGGCGAGCCAGGCCTCGGCGGCGACCAACGTGCGGTGGGCCTTCGCTCCGGTGGCCGACGTCGCCGCCAACTCGCGGTGGGGCCGCTACAACGAGTCCTACAGTGAAGACCCGGTTCTCAGCGGCAGCCTGGCCGCAGCCGCGGTGGAGGGCCTGCAGACCAGTGACATCGTCGCCGCGACGGTCAAGCACTTCGCGGGCTATGCCGCGCCCTTGAACGGCCTAGACCGCACGCCCAGCGACATGTCGCTGCGTAACTTCGAGGAGAACCAGCTGCCGTCCTACAAGGAAGCGATCGACGCCGGAGTGTTGACCGTGATGGTCAACTCCGGTTCGGTGAACGGCATCCCGGCGACCTCCTCGCACTACCTGCTCACCGACGTGGTGCGGGACCAGCTCGGTTTCACCGGCGTCGTGATCAGCGACTGGAACGACGTGGCCAAGCTGCTCAACAACTATCACGTGGCCTCCGACTACGAGCACGCGATCGCGCTGGCCGTCAACGCCGGTGTGGACATGACGATGGAGCCCCACGACGCCGACGCGTTCGTGACCGGTCTGACCAAGGCCGTGCAGGACGGGCTGGTCAGCAAGAAGCGCATCGAGCAGGCCAACCAGCGCATCCTGGAGCTGAAGTTCAAGGTCGGCCTGTTCGACCACCCATACGTGGACGCCTCGCAGGCGAACAACATCCTGGGCGCCGACCTGCCGCTGGCTCGCAAGGCCGCGTCCGAGTCGAGCGTGCTGCTGCGCAACCAGAACAACGTGCTGCCGTTCTCGGCGTCGTCGAAGCTGGTCGTGACCGGCCCGTCGGCAGATTCGGTTTCCAACCAGCTCGGCGGTTGGTCGGTCGGCTGGCAGGGCGTTCCGGCCGGCAGCACCGAGGACGCCGTCACCGTCCTGGAGGGATTGAAGGAGGCGGGCGGTGCGAACGTCAGCTACGTGCCGGCCCAAGCCGATGCGGTGGCCGCGCTCGGTTCGGCGGACGCAGCCGTCGTGGTGCTCGGCCGCAAGGCGGGCGCGGAGACGCCGAACGATCAGCGTGATCCGACCTTGCCCGCCGACCAGCAGGCGCTCGTATCCGCGCTGAAGGCCACCGGCAAGCCCGTCGTCATCGTGCTGATCGACGACCGTCCGGACGCGCTGGGCACCGCGACCAACGCGGACGGCCTGCTCATGGCGTGGCGGCCCGGTACCGAGGGCGGGCACGGCGTCGCCGATGTGCTCTACGGCGCCGTCAACCCCAGCGCCCGGCTGCCCGTGTCGTGGCCGAGGAACGGCGCCGACCAGCCCAACGGATACCGGCTGGCCAACCTGCGGGCGGCCAGCGGGAGCTACGACCCGCTCTACCCGTTCGGTGCCGGTCTGTCGTACACGACCTACACCTCGACGGTGAGCGCGGTGTCGGGCGGCTCGCACAAGTCGGTGGACGTCAAGGTGGACGTCGCCAACACCGGCTCGAAGGCCGGCGATCTGGTGGTTCCGGTGTACACGACGCAGCCGACGAGCCTGGTGCTCGTGCCGGTGAAGCGGCTGGTCGGGTTCACCCGGGTGCATCTGGACGCCGGACAGTCCAAGTCGGTCACGGTGAACGTGCCGTCCAGCGCGTTGGCTGTCGTGCCGGGTGATGTGAACGGGTCGGGTCACCTGACCGTCGAGCACGGTAGTTACGTGTTCGCGACGGGCACCGCGGCCGGCTCGCCGACGTCGGTCGCCACCAACACGATCACGCTCTAACCCGCTGTCAGCTCGGGGCCTGCTCGCATCCTGCGGGCAGGCCCCGAGTGCGTGCGGGTGGCTCATTGCCGCCGGCCAACCCGCAGGCCGACTCGAACATGATCATCATGGCATTCACCCCGCGTCCGGCCGGCGAAGGCCGACGATGATGCGGTCCAGCGTCCGGCCGGCGTCGTGGCGAGTCCGGTTCGGGTCGGAGGCGCGGCCGATCATCAGGCTGGCCTCGGTGAGCAGGGCGACGAGTAGCCGGGCCAGGTCACCGGCAGGTAGCTCGTCGATCTCCCCGGACGTCATCGCCTGCTGGAGCCACTCGGTGAGCAGGGACACGCCGTAGCGGTGGGTCAGCTCCTCCCAGGCTTCGGGGCCGAGGACGGTCGGGCCGTCGACGAGGACGACGCGCTGGAAGTCGCCGTCGACGCAGATGTCGAGGAACGCGCCGACGCCCTCGCGTAGCTGGTCGAGCAGGGTGCCCGGCGTTTCATCGGCGGCATCGAGCGCATCGCCGACCAGGCGCTTGACGATGTCGGCGGCGACGTCGTTCATCACCGCCCGGAACAGGTCCTTCTTGTCCCGGAAGTGGTGGTAGAGCGCGCCACGGGTGACCCGGGCGGCGGCGACCACGTCCTCGGTACTGGTCGCCGCATATCCCTTGGCCACGAATAAGCCCCGCGCGGCGTGCAGCAGTGCGGCGCGAGTGCCGGCGGCGTGTTCGGCTCGGAGGCTGGACACGGGCTCGGGCATGCAGTAAGTATTCTACATACAGGCAGTATGTTAAACCCGACACGACGTCGAGACGAGGAGCAACCCGATGGGTCTGCCGCCGCATTTGGCCATGAAGCTCGGCGCGCACCTGATCAAGCAGAAGATCCGACGGGTCGAGAAATTCGCGATGATCATGGAGCTCGAGCCGCTGTTCGCCTGCAACCTCAAATGCGCCGGGTGCGGCAAGATCCAGCAGTCGGCGTCGGTGCTCAAGCAGCGGATGCCGGTGGCGCAGGCGGTCGCCGCCGTCGAGGAGTGTGGCGCGCCGATGGTGTCCATCGCCGGCGGCGAGCCGCTGATGCATCCCCAGATCGACCAGATGGTCACCGAACTGATCGCCCGCAAGAAGTTCGTCGTGTTGTGCACCAACGCGGTGCTGCTACCCAAGCACCTGCACAAGTTCACGCCGCACCGCAACTTCGCCTGGATGGTCCACATCGACGGCCTGCGCGAGCGCCACGACGAGTCGGTGAGCAAGGACGGCGTCTTCGACCAGGCCGTCGCCGCCATCCGCGCTGCGAAGGCGGCCGGGTTCGCCGTCTACACCAACAGCACCTTCTTCAACACCGACAGCCCCAAGACCGTCCGCGAGGTGCTGGACTTCCTCAACGACGACCTGAAGGTAGACCGGATGGAGATCTCACCCGGCTATGCGTACGGGAAGGCCCCCGACCAGGATCGCTTCCTGGGGGTCGACCAGACCCGCGCGCTGTTCCGCGACGCGTTCGCCGACGGGCGACGGCGCCGCTGGCGGCTGAACCACTCGCCGCTGTTCCTGGACTTCCTCGAGGGCAAGCGCGACTTCGCGTGCACCCCGTGGGGCGTCCCCTCGTACTCGTTGCTGGGCTGGCAGAAGCCCTGCTATCTGCTCGCCGACGGCTACGCCAAGACCTGGCGCGAGCTGCTCGACACCACCGACTGGGAGAACTTCGGGCGCGGCAAGGATCCTCGCTGCGACAACTGCATGGCCCACTGTGGCTACGAGCCCACCGCGGTCATGGCCACGATGGGATCACTCAAGGAGAGCCTCCGCGCCGTCAGCATGCGCTAGACGGGACGCGCCGCTGGACGGGTTCGGTCGTGTCGTCGACGAAGGCGCGACGTACCCTCATGCCTGGAACCTCGATGAGATAGGGCCGCGCCTCATTCCGCTTGTTGGATGCAGCGCCCGTTGCGGGCGGTCCGGCGACACGCCGGGCGTGAAGGAAACCGGCCCCGGGGCTTCCTTCACCCACCGCGGGTGCTGCCGCTGAACCGGGGGCTCGCGCGAGCACCTTCGGAAACTGTCCGACCATCCGATCAGAGTGTGTTGTAGCGAGTGTGACCTCAATGGCGAGCCGGGGGAGAGGTGTCAGACTGTGCCCGTGACGACCAGCGTGCTCGATCGAGAGATGTACACCGAGTCCGGAGCGGCTCGCTTGCTTCGCGTTGCTCCAGGCACGCTGCACTACTGGCTCGAAGGCGGAACCAGCCGCGGCAAGACATATAAGCCGGTCATCCGCCACGAGCCAACCGGCGGCCGTACGGTGACCTGGGCCGAGTTCGTCGAAGCTGGACTGCTCCGTCAGTACCGCCGGACCCACAACGTTCCCATGATCGAGCTTCGGAACTTCATCGACGGCCTCCGGCAGTCAATAGGCGTGCCGTATCCGCTCGCCCATTACCGACCCTATGTGGGTGGACGGAAGCTACTTCTGCAAGCACAGACAGACGCCGGCTTGGATGCCGACTTTGCTCTGGTCGCACAGGTCGGCGGGCAGTACATCCTCTCGCCTGCGGCACAGGAGTTTTTCGAACGAGTCACCTGGGAAGGCGACATCGCGGCGGCTTGGCGACCTGACAGTCACAGAGACTCGCCAGTGACGATCGACCCAGACGTGCGCTTTGGCCGCCCGGCCGTCGGAGGCATCAGCACTGAGATCCTGCGAGAGCAGTCCGACAGTGGTGAGGACCCGCAGGATCTGGCTGAGACCTACAGCTTGACAATCAACCAAGTCCGTTGGGCGCTCGCGTACGAGCTGGCGATACAAGCCGCCTGATGCCAGGGCAGCGGCGCGCAGACGTCCGGTTCTACTTCGACGCGGACGTGCTCGGCCTCGCCAAGCTGCTCTGCCAAGAACGGGTGGACTTCACCTTTCCTGGCGACCGTGGCGGGCGGATCAAGAAGCGGCAGCGGCCTGCTTGTGTTATCACGGCGCCCGAGACCAAGGACCCTGACTGGATCCCGAAGGTCGCTGCCGAAGGGTGGCTGATCATCACCCGGGATCGGCGCATCCAGGAGAAGCGCGCTGAGATCAACGCGATTCGCGACCATGGTGCCAAGATGCTGAATTTCGCGAGCGACGACGCCGGCAGTACCCGGGGACAGCCTGAGGTTTTCATGACGCGCTGGCGTGAGATCGAAGCGCTTGTGAATGCACCCGGGCCTTTCATCTATGTCATCAGCCGCACGGGTCGGTTCCGGCCTATCGATCTCGGTCGTTGACCAGCGCCACCGCCGCGCGGCGGTTCCGGGTCTTTTCGCGGGCGCGCGCCACGCCGCGCGGCCACTGAAAAAGCCCAATGTCTGGTATGGTTGCCGAGGGTGCTCCTGCCGCGGCTTCGCAGCGACCTGGACTTCATGGCATCACCGTTCCCGGAGCGGCCCGGTTTGCTGATCCGCGATCCGCACCGGTATTCGGACGCCACGCTGATCGTTCCGCCCGCGCTGGTCAGCTGCCTCGGCTGTTTCGACGGCACCAAGAGCGAGGGTGACCTGCACGATCTCCTCGAGATCGCCACCGGCCTGCCCGCCGTT
>Ga0137415_10004183_pt1 | contig 14284 bp, 13 predicted proteins | sample CZODoug3_1_1_16f_FD_183082 | JGI IMG/M metagenome (GOLD analysis project Ga0137415, IMG submission 183082) | Vadose zone soil fungal communities from Angelo Coast Range Reserve, California, USA - CZODoug3_1_1_16fungal (Hybrid Assembly) | ecosystem: Environmental > Terrestrial > Soil > Vadose... | reverse complement strand
GCCCAAATCCATCGCAAGAGATACTGGCCTTCGTCGGTGTAGAGGTCTGGTCGAAGGGCGCGAATGTTGGACGTCAAGAACATTCCAGCGAGCCCGCTCCCGTCGCGGCGATACGCCGACAGCTTGAAGAGCAGAAACCAACCAAGAAGGACCGGCAAGAAGAACAGGACCGTAACGATGATTTCTCTTAGCGCTTTCATGGCAAATTGCGCTGCCTAACGGATCGCGCTTAAGCTGCGGCGCGCTGAAGAACAATTCATTCCACAATCTACGCGCGCCGCCAGCTTCAGGCGCTTGTTAGGCAGCACGCTTCGAACTAATCCGAGAGCCAGACGTGGACCCAGCGCTGGCCATTGTAAAAGTATGCCACAGCACCGTCCTCCAACGCGCCTGTCACAATACCAGGACGCTTGCTGTCGAATACCGCTAACTCGCCGGCCTCGAGTGCGACCGAGTCGTCACTCAATATCTCGGTACGCTGATACCGTCCGGGCACGAGCGCACTCACGTAATAGATTCGCCTCGGGCCCGTCGACACGTCTAGTGAATCCAAGCGGTAGGTCTGAGAATCTCCAAGAGCCACGATCAGCGGCGAGGTCGTGTCTCCAGACGGACTGAGCAGTACCGCAAAGTCGATCGTACCATCGCCGTCAAAGTCTCCCTTGGCGATGCCCAGGCAGCCGTCTCCTCCAGACCGTCGATCAGACGCGACGGCCCATGCCTCGTTATCTGATGAGACGGGGACACGGTGATGAGGGAACCGTGCTTTGAGTTGATCAATGAGATTGGAAGGAAGCTTGTTGGCACACGCATCGTCACTGCTTGCCGGCAAAGAGTCTTGCTTCATGGCGACGAGGGGCACAGGTGCGGATGTGCTGTCCTGCGCAGCTCGCCCTGAGTCGCGACCACAGGCCACGGATACAGATAACGCCAGGAGGCCGAGGCAGGTCTTCATCTCGATGTGCTGCCTAACGAATCGCGCTTAAGCTGCGGCGCAGACTTGAAGTGTTCACAAACGGAATGCTAGGACACCGTCGCTCCGGGTGTGAGCCGAACTCAGTGAGCGGGGGCGCCGCCAGCTTCAAGCGCGTGTTAGGCGGGGCCCCATTACGCGCGGATCGGTTCTTTCGCATTGAGAAAATACCATTTACCGTCAGCGCGGCGTTCAATGACAAATCCATAATTGCGGACGGACTGATAACCGATCACCTGCGGCGCTCGAGTGGTCGCCCGAAGCACCACAAACGGCGGATTCATCGAATCGATACGAGGCCGCAGGGCGGACCAAAGGGCCAAAGCCTCTCGCTTCAACGCGACTGTGTCATCAAGTGAAAGGTACGGATTGTATTCAATTTGCAGACCCGGCCTCTCGTTGGGCACGATCGCTGGCCCAGTCGTTAGAACGCGAACACTGTCACCCGAAGCGAGGTGAATCACCTCCCCCCGCGGCAGACTGAGCCAACATGCCGAGAAAACCGGCAATAAAGTGAGCAGACTCATCGGAAGACTGGATCGCATGTTCGTCCGGCTCGGAAGGGCCCCCGCCTAACGGATCGCGCTTAAGCTGCGGCGCGCTGAAAAAGAATGATTCATTTCCTTAATCTACGCGCGCCGTCAGCTTCAAGCGCTTGTTAGACAGCCGCCTCACCGAACCTCTACCGCACGCGGCGGTTCGCCCCACCGATCCAGCCGAGTCACCATCTCGATGGCACCACTCCACATCCCCATATGTCCAGTGTGACGTGCGTTGAAGGTGCCCTCGATCAGCACATAGTGCTGATTCGGCCGGACCTGCGAAGGGGAGCTATCGCTCCTGAACCGGGTTGGAGGATCAACCCAGACTCCGTTGCGGTTGATACTGCGCTCCCAGTCTTCGCGCGACACGTACAGGCCATTTCCCTCGAACTCGAAGTTCACAAACCCAATGACCCGCACGCGCTTCCCATCATAAAGCTCCGGGCGCGCAATGAGCTCGACGAGAGCTGGACCCCACAGCGTACAGTGGCGCGACGTGTCGACCTCTTCGCAGCGAGTCTGCAAGAGGAGAGTGTCTTGCTCAGCGGCCGCGATACGGGCCTGGTCACCACTCGCCGCACTGCAGGCGCTCGCCAACAGCATCCCTGAGACCAACCCTGCTAAGTGGAAGCGCATGTGCATACTCGGACCGTCGCGGCTGTCTAACGGAATGCGCTTAAGCTGCGGCGCGCTGAAGAACGATTCATTCCTTAATCTACGCGCGCCGTCAGCTTCAAGCGCTTGTTAGGCGGCACCGCACGATCCCTAGGGCTGAATCCAAAACTGCCACCACTTCCTGTTCCGGTAGGCCTCCGCCCTCCGGCGTTCATCGGCTTCAATCGTGCTCATCTCGTCGCGCAGGAGATTCAGAAAGGCCGGAAAACTAGGGGCACGCGGCTCAGCCTTGCGAGACTCCAGGCTGAAGGCAAGCACTGGGAATGGCGGTGCCGTGGTGTCGAGGAGATATGTCTCTTCGCCTCCGTCGGTACCCAAAGCGAAGAATCCATGCCCCCAGACCTCTGCTCCAGCTCGATTGAGTTGCAGTAACCTTTGGGGATCATCGAGGAGCCAAAGCTCAGCCGCGGAGGACTCAGGGCCAAAGGGATAGGAGCCCATCGTTTCGCGATACGCCGCCGGAAGCCGCACGGCGAGACTACGCTCCAAAGAATCGATGGCGTCTGGCGTCATGTATTCAGATGGTGCCGCCTAACGGATCGCGCTTAAGCTGCGGCGCCGAATGAGAACGTTCACAAATAAAAGACTACAACAGAAAGCCGTGGCGCCGCCAGCTTCAGGCGCTTGTTAGGCAGAACGCCCCACCTCGAGTCTGTGATGGAACCACATTGCCGCGAAACATAAACCGTGACCGACGACGATACCTTCGAGCAGACTAATCAAAACCGCCGCAACCACACTGTGATCCGTGAACGCGACTGCGCCAACGACAGCGCCACCGAAGGCAAATGGAAAAGCGATCATGAAGTTACGACTGCGTACCGAGCTGTAAGCGGGGCCGATACCAACCGCAAAACTCGCTGCGATGACAGGCCAACCAAAGAGCAGACCCAGTGTCGTACACAAACCAAGCCATAACAGAAGCGCGGCGCGTGCTGAGAGGGCAAGGAACACGGGAGCGTCGGGGCGTTTCCGCCTAACGGATCGCGCTTAAGCTGCGGCGTGCTGATGAAAGATTCATTCCATAAACTACGCGCGCCGCCAGCTTCAAGCGCTTGTTAGGCGGCAACGCACCGGATTGTTACGCGCGCTGAATGACCACCGCCGTACCGTAGCACAAGACCTCCGTGGCCGACCCGGCCCTGCCAACTTCAGAACTCTCGTAGCGAAGTCCCACGATAGCGTTCGCCCGTAGAGCGCGAGCGTGTTCAAGCAGAAGGTCGTAGGCCTGTTCGCGTGCCTGCTCGCACATCTCAGCATATGCGCCAATCTGCCCGCCAACGATCTGCTTGAGGCCACCCAAAATACCTTGGCCTAGAGTTGGCGATCGTACCACGATGCCACGGACCACACCCTTGTATTCGGCGATGCGATAACCATCAAACGAAAACGTCGTGGTGGTCTGCAGCGTGTCGTCCATCCTTGCTCCCGGTTCTTGGATTCTCGATTGTGAAACGCGGATTGGTTGCCGCCTAACGAATCGCGCTTAAGCTGCGGCGCGCTGAAGAAAAAGGGTCATTCAAATATCCTACGCGCGCCGCCAGCTTCAAGCGCTTGTTAGGCGGCACGCGCCCGGTCAGGAGCGGAGACGTCGCGCCAGCAGCCACAGCAGCGCGGCGCTCGTTAGGGCTGCAAAGAACTCAGGGGCGGACACGCGGCCCACTACGAAGGCGATGCCGGTACCGACGGCGATCAGGAAAGCCAGCACCCGAAGGATGTTCCAGGGCATGTACGCCCACGTTCGAGTCGCTTCAATCCATCTCTCAACGGTAGTGGTCATGGTGACTTCCTCCCACGGCTGCGTGCCGCCTAACGGATCGCGCTTAATCTGCGGCGCGCTGAAGAGAGATTCATTCCCTAATCTACGCGCGCCGGCAGCTTCAAGCGCGTGTTAGGCGGCACGGCCCAATATCCAGGACGACGGCGAGCGCAATAGGAAAACTCACATCACGAGACGGGTGCGATCTCGACCAACGTGCCATTCACAACGAGCCCAATTCGATTATCAGAGAACTCCGCATAGTCCACGTCAATACCAAGAATGGCATTGGCACCTCGCTCGGCAGCAATCATAGCTAGAGTGTCGAAGGCAGTCTTCTTGGCCTCCTGAAGTTTCCTTTCGAAGGCGGTCGAGCGGCGGCCGAAGAAGTCCTGGAAGTTAGTAGTAATCTCCGAGAAGAGACCCGTACCTATAACGAATTCTACGCTTTCGATGCCGAGGTATCTCTTGACTCTGTGACCATCGATGGTATGAGTGGTGGTCAAGATTACCTGCTTAGCGAGTTCTCGCAGGTGCTCGAATCTGACTTGTTCTTTCCAAGCCCGCTCCTCCGGTGCCAAGCTCGCCTCTACCAGCAGTTCCGTCAGTGGACGCCATTGAGCGCTCTGCTCTAACTCTCTAAAATCCTGACCCGAAAAGGTTATCCACTGCGCGTTGTGAGGGATCTGTCCTGAAGTGATTCGCTCTCGAAGGCTAGAAACCTCGAACGGTCCCTGAATCCCAGCACTGTGCCTAACGTAAACGCTCATGGGTCTCCGGAATGATGTGCCGCCTAACGAATCGCGCTTAAGCTGCGGCGCGCTGAAGAAAGATTCATTCCACAATCTACGCGCGCCGCCAGCTTCAAGCGCTTGTTAGGCACCGCTGCCTGCGGAGGATTGAGTTCGCACTTCGGCGATGATCGCGCCAAAGGCCTTGCCGCGCGCTGCCGCAGCCTGTGTGGCGAAATGCTGAATGGCATGCCAGGCCGCTCGATCGGCCGAGCGATCGTTTCCTTCTCGTCGAATGACATCGCGTAATTGGATTGCGTCGTCCTGGTGAAGATCAGGTCTGAGTAACAGTTCCGCGGCGTAAGCCGTGAGAGCATACGAGTGCAAGCTCGTCCGGTGTTGATAACGGAGGGCAAGGTAGGTCAAGAGGGCAAGCGCGGCTGCACCTATCCACATACGAAGCTCCCTGAAAACGTCGTGGGTGAGGGAACTGGAGATGCCAAGATGCTCGGGCGGTGCCTAACAAGAATTGGGCAGAACTGTATAAATCCGATAGCGCTGCTTCATTCGCTGTCTAATCTCACAATTCCCGCACACAAATGCGAATTAGACTGGTCTGTCTAACTAAAATAGTAAAGCGCGCCCGCCACAAGTCTATGCAGGAAGGCGGGGCAGGTGATTAGAACTACGGCAAAGGACCTATCATGGACGACGTGGGAGTCTTCCGCACGACGATTGAAGTCCAGAATCTGGACATGCTCGGCTCGCGCAAAGCACTGCCGGAGACCTTGGTCGATACGGAAAGCGAGTACACCTGGATCCCGCGCCGAGTGCTCGAGGAGCTGGGCATTCGTAAGCAGCGAAAACAGGCGCTCGAAGTCGCCGATGGTCGTCGCATCGAGCGCGATATCGGCTATGCGCTGGTGCGCGCCGGCGGCACGGAAGCGCCGGATCTCGTCGTGTTCGCAGAGGCGGGAGACATGACCCTCCTCGGCGCTCACTCGCTCGAAGGGCTGAACCTGAAGATTGATCCGATCAGAAAGGAACTGGTGCCGGCAGGGCCGGTGATCACCGCAGCGGCCTAGCGCGGCAGTTGATCGGGCTGCCGCGCCTTCGTGAGGTCATCACATGTCACCCCGAGGGAAGCAAGGGATCTGCTTTTGGGCAATTGCGAAGTGGCTCCACTTCTCTGACATTTCCGCTCCATGACCGCCAAGTTCCAGGGTGTCGATTTCTACGACATCGACAGCCTCCTCAGCGAAGAAGAGCGCGCCGTCCGCGACACCGTCCGCGACTGGGTCGACGAAAACCTCATGCCGGTCATCGGCGACGCTTACGTCGCCGGCAAGTTCCCCAAGCAGCTCGTGCCGGGCATGGCTGAGCTCGGCCTGTTCGGCGCGAATCTGCCCGAAGAGTACGGCGCCGCCGGCCTGAACAACGTCGCGTACGGGCTCATCATGCAGGAGCTGGAGCGCGGCGATTCGGGCGTGCGCTCCTTCGCCTCGGTGCAGGGCGCGTTGGTCATGTATCCGATCTACGCGTTCGGCTCGGAAGAACAGAAGCAGCACTGGCTGCCGCAGATGGCGAGCGGCAAGGTGATCGGCTGCTTCGGGCTCACGGAGCCCGACTACGGCTCGAATCCCGCCGGCATGATCACCGTCGCCAAGGAAACGAAGGACGGCTGGGTGTTGAACGGCGCCAAGATGTGGATCACCAACGGCTCGACGGCGCAGGCCGCGATCATCTGGGCGAAGACCGGCAAGATCGAGGATGTAGACTCCATCCGCGGCTTCATCGTTCCCACAGACACCAAGGGCTTCTCCGCTAAGGACCAAAAAGGGAAGCTCTCGTTGCGGGCCAGCGATACGAGCGAGCTGGTGCTGCAGGACGTCCATGTGCCGAAGGATGCGATTCTGCCCAAGTCGGGCGGGCTCAAATCACCGCTCATGTGCCTCACCGCAGCCCGTTACGGGATCGCCTGGGGCGCCGTCGGCGCGGCGATGGCGTGCTACGACGAGGCCGTGAGTTACGCCAAGCAGCGCGTGATGTTCGGAAAGCCGATCGGCGGGTTCCAGCTGCAGCAGGCGCGGCTCGCCGACATGCTCACCGAAATCACCAAAGCTCAGCTGCTCTGTGTCCAGTTAGGTCGTCTCAAGGACGATGGCAAATCGACGCCGCAGCAAGTCAGCCTCGCCAAGCGCAACAACGTAAGCATGGCGACCGACATTGCGCGCGAGACCCGCCGCCTGCTCGGCGCGAACGGGATTCTCGCCGAGTACCAGGCGATGCGGCACCTCGCAAACCTCGAATCGGTGTACACCTACGAGGGGACGCACGACGTCCACACGCTGATTCTGGGGCAGGAGATCACGGGACTCTCCGCCTTCAACTAGGATTCGACATGGCCGTGCGCCGTCGCTGTCTGCTCGCCTTTGCCGTTTGCGTTGCTTGCCACGAAGCGACCGCACCACCGCCTCCACCTCCTCCGCCTCGTCTGCCGGCCGCGATCGAGGTCGCGTCAGGTGACCGGCAGTCGGCTATCGCCGGTCACGTTCTCAGTGCGCCAGTCGTGGCGCGCGTTCTCGCCGCCGACAGCCGGCCGCTGGCCGGCGCTGTTGTGAGTTATCGCGTCCTCAGGGGCAGCGGCAGCGTTGGTCCGGCGGATATCATCACGGATAGCAGCGGGCTTGCCCCGAAAATCTGGCGCGTCGGGACGCTGGTCGTCGATACGCAGGCGCTCGAGGCGCGAACCGTTGCGGGAAATGGCGACACGCTCCGCGTCACATTCCATGCGGCCGTGCTCCCTGGTTCCGCGGTGACGTTTCAGAAGTTTGCTGGCGACACCCAGGAAGCATTCTTTGGGCGGACACTTCCGGATTCTCTCGCGGTGCGTTTCCTGGACCAATACGGAAATCCGGTGCCGGGGGAGATTGTTTTCTGGAGCGTCGCACAGGGAAGCGGGTCCATCGCTCCCGATTCCAGTATCTCCGGTGCGAATGGCGTCGCCCGGGCGTCCTGGACGATTGACACGAGCCGGTCCAATAGCGCGTTTGCCGCTCCTCGAATCCCAGTAGCGGATGTGGGATTCTCGGCCACCGGCGGCAAAATCCTTTGGCGTCACGCCCGGGCTGCATGGTCGTGGAACTCGCCCGCCGTCGGGACGGATGGCACGATCTACTATGGTGCTCGTGACTCGGTGTTCCGCGCGGTGAATCCGGACGGGGCGCTGCGCTGGAGCTACAAGGTGCCTGACGGGATTGTGGACGACGGCGGTCCGGCTCTCGGATCGAATGGAGAGGTGTACTTCGGCGCTTATCCCAGTCAGTACGTGTACGCCCTGGGGCCCGATGGCAGGCTGCGGTGGAAATTTGCGACGGGCTCGCCGGTTCGCAGCGCGGTTGCCCTGGGGCCCGACGGCACCGTGTACGCGCTATCCATCTTCAATGGTCTGTGGGCCATCGATTCCAGCGGCGCGCAACGGTGGTTTTACGCGCTGCCGGGCGCATCGGACGATTCGCCGGTCGTTGGTGCCGACGGCACGATCTATGTGCCCGAAGCGACGAAAGGGCGTCTCCACGCCATCGCGCCCGATGGCTCGGAACGCTGGGTTGTGCCGTTCCCCGGCGACACGATCGCCAACGATCTTGGTACGCCGGCAATCGGCCCGGATGGGACGATCTACCTGCTGGCGCAGGACAAGCAGCTCTATGCCGTCGACTCGGCTGGCACCATCAAATGGGCAGTGCCGGTCGGAACTCAGACGATAGCCGCGAAGTCTGCGCCCGCGATTGCCTCCGATGGAACGGTATATGTCGCGGGATTCGGTTCGGGGCTGTGGGCGGTCAGCTCTGCAGGCGCCGTGCTCTGGAATACCGCCGCGATATCGCCGGGCTTCAGCTTCACAACTCCTGCGCTCGCTGCTGATGGTACCATCTATTATGTGGACCTCGGCGGGACTTTGTACGCTTTGGACGGAAACGGGGCGGTGCGCTGGGCGGAACCCACCAACGGAGGAGGGACCGACGCTTCCCCGGCGTTGGGTCCCGATGGGACGGTGTATTTCCCTAATTCATATCGGGGTCTGCTCGCGATTCAAGCAAGCTCACCGCTCGTCGTGGGCGGATGGCCCACATATCAGCATGATCAGAGTCACACCGGCCGGAGGCCCTGAGCATCTCGGGTCGTCTCTGCACCGCCGTCCTTCTGCTGACCCTCGCGCCGGCGAGGCTTCCCGCGCAAACAGTCCGCGGCGAGTTGGTTGGGGCGATAACCGCACAGCCCGTTACCTACGCGCTGGTCCTGCTCGTCGACTCAGCCGGGCACGAACGCGGTCCGCAAACGCAAGCTGCCGATATCAACGGCGTCTTATGGCTGGATCGGGCCAGCTCCGAGCTGCGCAGGCTCGAGTACGGCTACACGGGGCTCGAAGGGTGGGTGCCGGTTCAGCTCATCGGCGGATGGATCGACTTTCGACGCCTCCCGAATGGTGCTCCGTTGATCGTCGCGTGGCAGATCCGGGCGCCGATTCCGCTGCAAGCCGGCCAACGGCGCAAGCTGTACGGGTTCAAGGAGCGTGAAGGCCGGGTCATCAACGTCTTTACAGCGAACGGCCATCCGGTGACCTTGCCCAGCGAGAAACCATGGTCCCCCGCGCCCCGTTAGGACAGCCATGACTCTCGCTCTCTTGTTGGCCGTCATGCAGGCGCCTCCCCAAGCTCCAGCTCTTGTCGATATCCACGATCTCTCTCCGCAGGAATACCGTGTCAGCGCCTTCATTCTGAGCGCGCCCCAGGCGCTCACCATCTCGGCCGTCGCCGCCGAGCCGTGGCCCGACCGGCTGCGCGACCGGGATGAGCGCCATTGGCAGGACGACCAACAGACCACGTGGCCCGCCGCGGCGTGGATTCTCGATGCCCGTACGCGGGCCGTCGTGTGGGACATCCGGTCGGCGGAAACGCGCCGCGAATCGAACGGTCTGCGGCACTTCGACGGCACCATCCGGCTGCCCGCGGGAACGTACGAGGCTCACTACGCCTCCTACCCGTCCGCCTTCTCCAACCTCAATCTCGACATCAAGGACTTTCGCGACGTCGTGCGGCTCGGCCGCCGCGCGAAGTACGGTGGGCCCTACGTCGAAACGGGTCTCTACAAGCAGTTCGGGATCACCATCACCGGCGCCGGCCGGAACGCTTCCGATGACGAGCTGAAGGCCGCGCACGGAGCGTTCACGGCGTCGGCTATCGTCACCGTCGTGCCGGATCGCAACAGCTCGGCGCGCAAGGGGTTCGAGATCACGAGACCGACGAACATCGAGGTCTATGCGATCGGCGAGCTGACGCTCGACGACGAATTCGACTACGGCTGGATCATGAACGCCGACACGCGCAAGCGCGTCTGGTCGATGACGTACGCCGGCACCGATCCCGCGGGCGGCGCAGCGAAGAACCGGATCGCGCATGAGACGCTGCAGCTCCAGCCGGGTCGCTACGTCGCCTACTTCGTGAACGATGACTCGCACGGGCCCGAGGAGTGGAACGGCGTTCCAGCGACCGATCCCGAGTTCTGGGGACTGACGCTGCGCGTGGCCGACCCGGCGGCGCGCGCGTCGGTCAAGCCGTTCGAGTACCAGCCGGTTCCGCAGGGTCAGACGATCGTCTCTTTGACGGAGATCGGGAACGACGCGATGCGCTCGGCGGGCTTCGCGCTGCGGCGTCCGATGAATGTGCACATCTACGCCCTGGGCGAGGGCACGCGCGACAAGATGTCCGACTACGCGTGGATCGTCGATGAAGAGCAGCACAAGCGCGTCTGGTCGATGCGCTACGAGGATACGGAGCACGCCGGCGGCGCCGAGAAGAACCGCCTGTTCGACGGGACCGTGCACCTCGATCCCGGCAATTATCTCGTGTACTACCACAGCGACGGCTCGCACTCCTACAACGACTGGAACGGCAGCCCACCTGCCGAAGAACGGTACTGGGGCGTGAGCGTCTTCCCGGCGAGCGGCCGGCTGAATCCCGCCGACATTGGGCCGTTCATGCGGACGCGTGGCGCCGGCACCGATGCGGCCGTGGCGCAGCTCGAGCACATGGGCAACGACGAAGATGCGCGCACGCCGTTCCGCCTGACCGAAGAGACGCGTCTGCGCGTCCTGGCCGAGGGCGAGGGCCGTGATGACGACATGTTCGATTACGGCTGGATCGAAGATGACGGCGGGCGCACCGTGTGGAAAATGCAATACGCCGCAACCGACCCCGCCGGCGGCGCGGAGAAGAACCGCCTCTTCGACGGCGTGATCACCCTGCCCGCGGGAGCCTACGTGTTGCGGTATCATTCGGACGGCTCCCACTCCTACAACGACTGGAACGACGACGCACCCGACGATCCCGAGAGTTGGGGCATCTCCGTGTTCCGAACGGCGAGACGGTAGCGTAGCTTTCGGGCCTCATGAAAATCGCGGTGTGCATCAAGCGCGTTCCCGATTCGGAGACGCGCGTCAAAATCGCTGCCGACGCTAAGAGCCTGGACGAAGCGGGCGTGAAGTTCGTCATGAATCCCTATGACGAATTCGCCGTCGAGGAGGCGCTGCAGCGTAAGGAAAAAGCGGGAAGCGGCGAAGTCGCCGTGATCTGCCTGGGGCCCGCCGCCGCTCAGGAAACGATCCGTACCGCGCTGGCGATGGGCGCCGATCGTGGCGTGCTCCTCCAGGCCGACAAGATTCCGGCAGACCCCTTCGAAGCCGCACGTCTCATCGCCGGCGAGCTGAAAGCCGCGAGCTGGGACCTGATTCTGTTTGGCCGCATGGCGATCGACGACTACAACCACCAGGTGGGTCCCCTCGTCGCCGAGCTGCTCGGGATGCCCTGCGTCACCGCCGTCTCTCATCTCGACATCGACGGCGCCAAGGGCGTTGCCGAACGTGAGATCGAGGGTGGCATCGAAGTCGTCGATTTCCCGCTGCCCGCCGTCCTCACCGTCGATAAGGGTCTCAACGAGCCTCGTTACCCCGCGCTCAAGGGGATCATGGCGGCGAAGAAAAAGCCGTTGGAGGTGAAGCCGGTGCAGCCGGGAACAGGCTCGCTCGAAGTTGTGGCCCTCATGCCACCGCCCGAGCGTAAGGAAGGAAAGATCGTCGGCGAGGGCGCCGCGGCCGTGGGCGAGCTGGTGCGGCTGCTGCGCGAAGAAGCCAAGGTCCTGTGACGACGATCCTCGCGGTGCTCGAGCAGCGCGACGGTGTGCTGCGGAAGATCTCGCACGAGGTCGTGACCGGCGCCGCCCGCCTCGGTGGTGCGGTTGAAGCGGTGGTCTGCGCGGCGGGTCCCGTTCAGGGAATCGATCGAGTCGGCGCCTATGGCGCGGACCAGGTCATCACGCTCACCAATCCGGCATTCGCGAAGTACGCGCCCGAGGGATACGCCCAGGCGCTGGCCGATCGCGCAAAGCAGGGGGGCTATCGCGCCATTGTCTTTTCCGCGAGCGCGACCGGCAAGGACCTTGCGCCGCGCGTCGCCGCCAAGCTCGGCGTGGGCGTAGCCGCAGATCTCACGGATCTTGCCGCTGATGACGGCGGTCTGGTTGTCACGCGGCCGGTGTATGCGGGGAAGGCCCTCCTGAAGGTGAAAGTCATGTCGCAACCCGCCGTGCTCTCGCTGCGGCCGAACGTCTTCACACCGGTCGAGCGGCCGAAGGCCGGCGCCGCCGACACGATCGCCGTCACCGTTCCGGCGGGCCGGGTTACGGTGCGTGAGATCAAAGCCGCCCCGGCCGGCACGCTCGACGTCGCCGAAGCGCAGGTGATCATCTCGGGTGGCCGCGGGCTGAAGGAGCCCGCCAACTTCAAAGTCTTGGAAGAGCTGGCGCATGCGTTCGGCGGCCAGGCAGCGGTCGGCGCGTCGCGCGCGGTAGTAGACGCGGGATGGCGGGCCCATGCGGATCAGGTCGGGCAAACGGGGAAGACGGTGAGCCCGTCGCTGTACATCGCCGTCGGCATCTCCGGCGCCATCCAGCATCTCGCCGGCATGCGCACATCGAAAGTCATCGTCGCGATCAACAAGGACAAGGACGCGCCGATCTTCAAAATCGCGGACTATGGTGTCGTGGGAGACCTGTTCGAGATCGTGCCGAAACTCACCGAAGAAATCCGCAAACTGCATGGCTGAGTTCATTCCGGCGCAGTATCAACCTGCGCTGCCGTTGGACAAGCTCATTCTTCAAGACGGCGCGCCCGGTGCGGGCGACCGCATGGATCTCGACGTCCTCATCGTGGGCGCCGGGCCGGCCGGGCTGGCCTGCGCCATCGAGCTCGCGCGGCTCGCCAAGGCTGACGGAACCGAGCTCAACATCGGGGTGCTCGAGAAGGCCGAGGCGCTCGGCGAGCACGCACTCTCCGGTGCGGTCGTAAATCCCCGCGCGTTCCGTGAGCTGTTTCCCGATCTCAAAGATTCCGACTTCCCGTTCCGGGCGCCGGTTGGCAAGGAAGCCGTGTATCTGCTGACGGCGGGAGGCAAATGGCGATTGCCGACGCCTCCATCGATGCGCAATCACGGCAACCACATCGCCTCGCTGTGCGAAATCGTGCGCTGGCTCGGCACCAAAGCGGAAGAGCTCGGCGTCAATCTGTTCACCGGGTTTCCGGCGGCGCAGCTGCTCGTGCGGGACTCGGGCGTGGTTGGTGTTCGGACTGCGCCCGCCGGTCTCGATCGCGAAGGGAAGCCGACACCCGGCGGCACGCCCCCCAACGACCTGGTCGCGAAGGTCACGGCGCTGGCCGAAGGCACACGCGGCCTGCTCGCACAGGCGTGGTGCCAGTGGCAGAAGGTGCCGTCGGAAAACCCCCAGATCTTCGCCCTCGGCGTGAAAGAGCTGTGGGAGACGAAGCAGCCGCTCGATCGCATCATCCACACGCTCGGGTGGCCACTCCCGACCGATGCCTTCGGGGGCAGCTTCGTCTATCCGCTCGAGCCGAACCTCGTCGCGCTGGGCCTGGTCGTGGGCCTCGATTACCGCGACGTGGGGCTCGACGTGCACGTGCTGCTGCAGCGCTTCAAGCAGCATCCGCTGCTCAAGCCACTGCTCGCCGGTGGTGAGATGGTGGAATGGGGCGCCAAGACGATTCCGGAGGGCGGATTCTATTCGCTGCCCGAGCGGCGCTCGGGGAATGGCGTGCTGTTGCTCGGCGATGCCGCGGGATTCGTGGACGTGCCGTCACTCAAGGGCATTCATTACGCGATGCAATCGGGGATCTTCGCCGCGCGCGCGATTTTCCAGAACCTGAAGAGCGGCGCCTCGCTGGCGGAATACGACCGCCAGGTGGACGCGTCCTATGTGCGCGCTGATCTCTACCGCACACGCAACATGCGGCTCGCCTTCCGCGATGGGTTTTACCTCGGCGGCCTGCAGGCGGGGCTGATGACGCTCACGGGCGGACGGTTTCCCGGCGGCAAGTATCGGATGCATGCTGACGCGGAGGTGCCGCGCCGCTCGTCAGCCGTCGAACCACCGCTTGCGCGTGCGGTCAGCAAAGTCGATGCGGTGTTCAAGTCCGGGAATTCCACACGGGACACGATTCCCAGCCATCTGATCGCGGCCCAGGATGTCCCAGGCG